>ERZ773108.1862-NODE-1862-length-19637-cov-3.011337_pt1 | contig 19637 bp, 17 predicted proteins | sample MGYA00580570_ERZ773108 | MGnify/ENA primary metagenome ERZ773108 (study PRJEB29015, sample SAMEA2737840) | human gut metagenome | biome: human gut; feature: human-associated habitat; material: faeces | place: China | collected 2012 ...
ATGAGAAGCCGGAGGGCCACTTCACAGAACAGACTTCCCGCGACGGCGAAAAGTGCTGCCGCTCCTATTCATAGAAAAGATACAATTACGATGGCAATAATTTTATATGTAAATCTTGACAGCAATGGTTGTTTTCTGTATAATGATGTCGTGCAAAGTTTATTCACACACAACTGAATAGCGAAATGTTCATTTATTGAATACGTCGGGATTGCCCGACACGGTATCGGTACACCTGAAGTGCCGAGCTGCTCCACCACGCCATAGGTTCTGTTGGCAAGAGCAGTACGAACACAGAACCCGACTTTGATTTTTCAGAGCCGATTACATAGAACATCGTTTGAAGCGAGAGCTATGCTCCCGCCGATTTTGATGTTCCGTGTAATCGGCTCTTTGTTTTGCCCATTTTCAAAAATATGCAGGATGCGTCAAAGTATCAAAATGAGACTTTGAAGAAAGGACAAAAACGATATAGCTGGGTAGCGTAGAGCAAGATTCTACCAAGGGTCCAAATTTCGCCTACTGCTTATTTTGCCCTCTTGGAATCTTGTTGGGGAGTGCCTTCCCCAAACCCTGCTCACGTCCTCACGAACTTCATATCCCTCGCTTCCGCTTGGGAGCGAAAGCTCGTACATTCCGTCGCTCGTCCTTTCCCCACACAACCCACTTCGTTGGGCTTGTGCGGGGACCCCAAAAGCAAATCGGAAGCGTTACGGCTGCCGCCGATTTTGAATTTTCAAAAATCAAAGGAGGAACCGAATGACCAAAACCAACAACACGCCAAAACGCAACAACATCGTCAAGACTCGTTTGGACGATGAAGAACACGCCGAGTTTATGCGGCAACTAAAAATTTACGATATGAACCAATCAGAGTTTATTCGTGAAGCCATTTCCGGTGCAACCATCCGTCCGGTCATTGTGGCATCCGTCATCAATGACGAGCTGCTGTCTGCCATCGGCAAGCTGACCGCTGAATATGGAAGAGTCGGAAATAATCTCAATCAGATTGCCCGACACCTCAATGAATGGCCTTCCCCCTATCCAGATATGGCTAATGAATTGCGGGATGCCGCCGCTGACCTTGCTACGCTGAAATTTGAAGTTATGAAAAAAAGGTAGGTGATGCTGTTGGCGACATTCAAGCATATAAGCTCTAAAAATGCGGACTACTCCGCAGCCGAGCTTTATCTCGCTTTTGAGCATGATGAGTTTACCATGAAAGCCACCCTGGATGAAAATGGCAGGCTTATCCAAAGAGAGGATTATCGTATTACCACCCTCAACTGCGGGGGTGAAGATTTTGCGATTGCCTGTCTCCGAGCCAATCTCCGATGCGGCAAAAACCAAAAACGAGAGGATGTCAAAGGCTATCACTACATCATCAGCTTTGACCCTAAGGATGTACTCGACCACGGTTTGACCGTGGATATGGCACAACAGCTTGGCGAGGACTTTTGCAAAAATCATTTCCCCGGTCATCAAGCAATCGTCTGTACCCACCCGGACGGACACAACGGCAGCAAGGTAAGAGTGACCGAGCGTGAGTATTGGGCGAAGAAAAAAGGGCAGCTTGCCTTGGATGAAGAAAATGCCGACCTCACAGAAAAGGGTGAATCCATCAAGCAGACAAAGTTTGAAACGGACAAGGATAAGCTCCGTGAGGAAATCCGTATGGCTCTTTCTGATGCCGTCAGCTTTGAGGACTTCGCTGAGAAGCTTCTCCGCCGTGGTATAGAGGTCAAGGAGAGTCGTGACAGACTTGGAGTCGGCAGAAAAATTGCAGACGAGCCGCAAGCAGCTTGAACGCAACGAACGCCGAATCTCAGAGTTGAAAAGGCTATTTATTCAGATTTACGAGGACAATGCCAAAGGCAATCTGCGTGATGAACGCTACGAGATGATGAGTCAGAACTACGAAGCGGAACAGAAACAGCTTGAAGCAGAGGTTATCGCTCTGCGACAGGAAATTGAAGTACAGGAAAGACAGAACGAAAATATTGAAAGGTTCATCCGAACGGCAGATAAATATGTGGACATCGAGGAAATCGACCCATGTATGCTGCGAGAGCTGATAAAGGCAATCTATGTGGAAGCACCCGACAAGTCCAGCGGCAAACGCAGACAGAACATCCACATCGAATATGACGGCATCGGCTTGATCCCTTTGGAAGAACTTGCGAAAAAGGAAACGGCGTGACTTTCGTCACGCCGCCCCTTGAAAACAGTCGTTTTCAAGCATTTTTCAAAATAACTGTTTTACGAAGCCCCGGCTAAATGTCTGGTTTTTTATTATTGTTTTCTTTAGACGCACGAAAGAACACTTTCTACCCAGGTGCGCAATCGCGCACCTGAATAAAAAGCGGTTTGCAGTATGGTTTCTGCAAACAAAGTTGTGTGTGTCCCTTTAATCCCCATTAGGCACATAATCCAATTTCCGAACACAGACAGCGGTGTATATGTGGCCGCATGCAAGCAGGAGGCTTTTCCCGTGCCCCGGGGTGCGGCAACGCATATAAAAAAGACAGCATTGTCAAGTTTGCGTTACGTCTATAATTCCCTTTCCCCTTTTAAGGTGCGTGTGTTCGTTTGTGTGGTGTGTGATGTGTGTGTTGTGTGTAAGGACATGCTTTAACCCTTGCGCTGAGGGCGAAGCATAGCCAAAATCGCCGCCTGCATTGGATTGTGCGCCTAAAGAAAACAATAAATTTCTGCAACAAAAATTATTATACCAGCTTTTTCGCGGAATTTCAAGGAAAAAAGCAAGAAAAAAGTTCACATTTTGAAACACTTCGTTCTGCGTATGCCAAGCGTTCTGCAGGGGAATAGTAAAAGTGGAGTGTGATTGATTTTATGAACAAGAACAGAGGCAAAAACAGGATATGGCTTACAGCTGCAGTTTTTGTCATTGCAGCCGTTATAACTGCAGTTACGATATTTATTTTTCCATATATGCAAAAATTATGTGACCCCGCGTCACGAAGGGATTTTCAAAACTGGGCAAGCGCTTTTGGCCCGGCGGCTTTTTTTGCGGTGCTGGGGCTTCAGATTCTTCAAATTGTCATTGCGTTTCTCCCGGGAGAGCCCATTGAAATTTTGTGCGGCGCCCTGTTTGGCACGTGGGGCGGGCTGTTTGTGTGCTTGCTGGGGAGTGTAATTGCCTCCGCATTTGTGTTTTGCATTTCCAGAAAGCTGGGAATGCCTCTTTTCAATAAGCTGTTTGGCGAAAAGATGAAACGGTTCCGTTTTTTAAACGACAGCAATCAGATTGAAAGCGTAACGTTCTTTTTATTTTTCATTCCCGGAACACCAAAAGACCCGCTGACATACCTTGCCGGCGTCAGTCCTATAAAGCTTTCGCGATTTTTGCTCATTTCCACCATTGCGCGGATTCCTTCCATTGTTACGTCCACCTTTGTTGGAGCGAATGTGCAGAATGGAAATTTTGCCCAGTCTGCCGTTATGTTTCTCGTAACCGCTGCTGTTGGAATTATCTGTATTCGGTTTAAAGAAAATTTGCTTCAGTTTTGTAAAGCGCTGGGCAAAAAGAAAGCACAATAAAAACAGCCGAGTGCAATCACCCGGCTGTTTCATCATCTCGTTTTGTTTAAATATTCTTCCAGCGTTATGCCCTGATTGGTAATCTCCTTGGCCGCTTTTTTTCCCACATAACGGTAATGCCAGGGCTCGTATATAATGCCGGTGATGTCGCTTTTCCCGTTGGGATAGCGTAGGATAAACCCATATTTCCAGGAATTTTTCATCAGCCACTTTTGCACCTTTGTTTTTTCCTGGGAACTGTCTAAATTTTGGTTGTGAGCGTCGGTAACGTCCACCGCAAGGCCTAACTGGTGCTCGCTGGTGCCGGGAACGGCAACCGATTTTGCTGCTTCTTTTCTTGCCGCATCTTCGGCATAGCCCTGTTTTTTCAGCCGTCTTACCTTGTCCTCAAAAAGCTGTGTCTGTTTTTCCTGGGTGCGGTATGCAGAACAAATTTTAGGGGACAGGCCTGCCTTTTCGCAGTCCTGCATCATTTTAAGCAAATCGGAATAGCAGCGCTCGTCAATGGAAAGTCCGTTGGGAAGCTGTTTCAACGTCACATCATAGCCGTTCGGCACCTTGTTCCAGGGATTTACCAAAATTAAATTCCAGTCGTCTTCTGCAGACACAGTGGTGGTGTTGGTGTTTAAAAAGGTGTTCACCGTGGCACCGATAGAGCCCATTTTCTCGCCCCAGAAATGGGATGCTGCGCCAAAAAACAGCGCCAGCAGCACCAAAACGGCCAAAAGTGCACGAAACGGATGTCCGCCTGCTTGTCCTGTATTATGTTTTTGCTGTGTTTCTTTCGTATTTGTCATGGTTTTATCCTCCTGTTTTCTTTGGTGCTTCCATCATAACAGGCCGTTTCTTAAAAATGGCAATCAAATGGCATCAAAACAGCATACTTTCTTTTACATTGAAGGAACTGTTAAACATCATGTAATCACCCAGCGCAATAATAGGGACGGACACCACAGCGCCGTCTTCATCTTCGTAGTTTACGGTAACAGTCAAAAGTCCATTTTTGTTATCCGCCGTTTTTGTGCTGATGCCTGTGAGTTTTAAGCCAAGATATTTGGCAAACAGCTCTGAAACGGTTTCAATTTGTCCGTTTGCCGGAGTTACCGATTCAGCCGAATCCACTGCCGTGCGCTGCGCAACATAGCCGGTAAAAGAAACCATTTTCCCGCTGTTATCATCCATGATAAAGCTCAGGCCGATGCTGGGATCCTCCTCGCTGTAAAGCACGCACTGCCACAGCACCGCCGTTGCCGAACCGTCGGAAGCAACGGCCAGAAACGGAATGGTTTGAAAGCTGTCATAGCCGTTTTCCGGTAAGGAAACTGCGCCGCCGGAAGCCAAAAACTCTGCTGCGTCTGTCGCTGCACGGTAAACGTCATCTTCGGTCAGCACCTTGCCGGATTCTAAATCCACCCGGGTATATTTGCCCGAAATGAGGCGGATAACGTCTGGCAGCAGAACGGGCGGCGCCAGCTGCGGATTTGTAATTTTATAAAAGTCAGCCAAATCGCCGGCGTTTTGGTCTTCCACCGTGGCGGTAATGCCGGGAAAGGACAGACCAAAAACAACGGCCAAAACAGACACCAAGCCGAACAGCCAGTTTTTGTGTTTCATGAACTGCGGCCTCCTTTCAGCTCCACCGTTACCGTGGTTCCCTCGCCAGGCTTGCTGGCAAACCGAATTGTGCCGCCGTGAAGCTCGGCAATTTTGGCACATAAAGCAAGACCTAAACCAACGCCTCCCTGCTTTCTGGAACGGGACTTGTCAACGCGGTAAAACGCTTCCGTGATGTGGGCCAGAGCTTCCGGCGGAATTCCTTTGCCGTTGTCTGCCACCGCAATGCGGCAGCCGTTGGAGAGCATAGTAACCTCAATGCGGATGCTGCCTTCGCCCTCCATGGCTTTTTTTGCGTTATCCAAAAGATTTAACAAAAGCGAGGAAAACAAGTCCGGCTCTAAAAGGCACGTGCCCTCCTGGCAGCTGCAATTTAAGGCAACGCCTTCTTTTTGATAAATCGGTTTTAAAGAGGCAACGGTTTCCCGCACAATTTTTGCCGGCGAAAGGGAAGCTTTCACAAGGTTTTTCTTGCCTGTTACAAACAGGTCCAGCAGTTTAAACGAAAGGCTTTCTAACCGTTTCCCTTCAGAAAATATATAGTTTGCGGCCTCTGCCTGCTCCTCTGCCGACAGGGTTTGTCCCCGCAGCAGGTCGGCGTAGCCAATAATAGACGTCATGGGCGTTTTCATTTCGTGGGCAAAGCTGCCGATAAACCTGTCCTGCCGTTCCATTGCGTCTTTTAAATCGTGCACGCTTTGTTCCACCTGCTCAGCCATTGCGTCAAAGTCTGAGGAGAGAGAGCCAACCTCGTCGTTTGTGAAGATTTCAGACCGGAAAGACAGGTTTCCCGACGCAATTTCCTTCGACGCTTTGGACAACACGGAAAGGGGGCGGGTGAGCATATACGACATACTGTAGGCTAAAACTGCGCACAGCAAAATCATAACGAAAAAGATGCGGTAATAGGTTGCCAAGTTCCGCGCCCGTGTGATGTAAATGGAGGAGATGTCGTAGGCCACGGTTAAATAAAGCTTGTCCGCACCGGCCGAAGTCTGTCCCGAAAGCTGCAGATATCGCTTATTCTGCGCGTCTTTAAAATTTGTTACCAGACAGTGATCACCGGTGAGCCGCTCAGAAACGTCGGAAAAATATGTGGTGACGCTGCCCTGCTCGTAGAGGGTTTCCGTTTCAGACGACAAGTTAAGCCCCGCCCAGGAAAATAACCCCTGAGAGGTCATTTGCTTGAGCGTTTTCGGAATGGTTACACTGTCTGCCTGGGTGTTGGTGCCGTTTACAATTTGCAGTGCCCCCAGCATAAGCTGGTAGGACTTTAAGGCAGTTTCCTTCTCCTGATTTAAGGAGGTTTGAAACGACACGTTAATCAGCGCGCCGCCGCCAATGCCAATGAGAAACGACAAAAGGCAAATCATGCAAAGAGTTATTTTGAATCGGAATTTCATTTTGGTACCTCAAGTCTGTAGCCCACTTTGTTCACGGCCTTCAGTTCCTTTTGCAGACTGGCCTTTTTTCGCAGCCGCTGCACATGCAGGTCAACGGTTTTGCTGCCAAATTCAAACTCGCCGCCCCACACCCGCTCATAAATGGTTTCCCGGTAAAGGGCTGTGTTTGGGTTGCGGATGAACAGCAGCAAAAGGTCATATTCTTTTCTGGTCAGCGGAATTTCGGTGTTCCCCCGGCGAACGCTCATGGAGCGCATATCTACGGTGAGACCTAAAATAGATATGGTGTCGTCGGTTTTTTGGTAACGGCGGAGCACAACATCAATCCGGGCTAAAAGCTCTAACACCTCAAAGGGTTTTACAATGTAGTCCTCCGCGCCCATGCGCAGGCCCTTCACCCGGTCTTCCACCGCGCTTTTTGCGGTGATGAATATTACCGGAATTCCTAAGGGGCGGATATATTCTAATAGCTCAAAGCCGTCTGCTTTGGGCAGCATAACGTCTAACAAAACAAGGTCATAGGCGGTTTCGTCAATTTTATCGGCGGCAGCCTCCCCGTCGAACACACAGTCGCAGAAATATCCCGCCTTTTTCAAGCTGAGCTTAATTAAATTGGAAATTGGCTGTTCGTCTTCGACGACCAGAATTTTAATCAAGACTGTCACTCCCTTTTTTATTACATTACATCATTTAAGCATCAAAACGGCATATTTTACACTGGGTTTGTAACGCAACCGTTTTCCGTTTCATAGGATACTATTAGCGATTGAAAAGAGGGGGAGCGCAGTGCATATATTTTTTTCAGGTTTTGAAGCGGTTGTTTTGGCTTTGGTTCTGTCGTTAGATGCGTTTGTTGTCAGCTTTGCATATGGTGCGGACAAAATTAAAATTCCCGCGGTGTCCGTGTTGATTATTAATGTTCTATGCAGCTTTATTTTGGGCGTATCCATGCTGGCGGGGGAATTTTTTAAACAGCTCATTCCGCAGTGGCTGGAAATTGCCATTTCCTTCACCATTTTATTTCTTTTGGGGCTTGCCACGCTTTTTGACAGTGTTACAAAAGCTATGATACGAAAGCACAATTCCATAAAAAAGCAAATTCATTTTAACATGTTTCAGTTCCGGTGCGTTTTAAGCATTTATGCCGATCCAGACAAGGCAGACAGCGACAGGTCGAAAACCATTTCGCCGGGAGAAGCGGCCTCGCTGGCCGCGGCGCTGTCATTAGACGGGGCGGCGGTGGGCTTTGGCGCGGCCTTAGGCAGCATAAGCCCCTGGGCGGTGGTTGCCTGCTCGCTGGTTACCAACGCGCTGGCAGTTATGCTTGGCTGGTTTTTTGGAAACAAAGCGGCCCAGAAAATACCCTTTAACCTGTCCTGGGTCAGCGGCGCCATTTTAATTATGCTGGCAATTTCGAAACTGTTTTAAGTCATTATATCATAAAGCTTACAAAGCAAGATTCCTGCGTATATTATACCACAATTGATACATAAAAGAAAGGTAAAACAAAAAGGAAATAGTTGCCAGACACAAATAAACGCCCTTTCGGGCGTTTATTTGTTTTGGAAAAGCGTTACCTCGTCTACTTTGCCCCGCGGCGTAAAACCGGCTTTTAAATAGGCGCGGTTTGAACAGGGATTGGACAAGTCGGCATACAGAATGGGTGCTTTTTTTCTGCTTATAATATCGCGGCTTAGCTGTGCGGCCAGAGCTGTGGCAAGGCCACTCCCGCGATAGTTCGGCCTGGTGTAAACGCCGCTGATGGAAACATGGGTTTCGGTTTCTCTGGTGGTTCGCGCCATTGCCGCCACCGTTTCACCGTCTTTGATGATGAAAACACATGAATTTTGCACAAATTTTTTTGCGTTTTCCAGACAGTCGGCGGGCAAAACAGCTTTGCCATGGCAGGCAAATTCGAATGCTGCCATACATTCTGCAATTTGGTTTACGTCGCCGGATGAAGCTGTTTCAATGGAAAAAGAAACATTTTTTGGAAAAATAGGATGTTTATTTTCATAACTTTCCATGTGAATGCGCGTTTCACAAAACGTTTTGTGTTTGCGTAAGGGCTGCACAAGCATATCCGCAATTTCCGGCCGGGCGACAAACCGGAACGAAGTGCTGTTTTGAAACGTTTCATAAAAATAATCTGTGAGCAGCGCCGCCGATTCTGCGCTTAAGTCCGCCGCCGTCCAAATCCAAACAGGCGCCTCCGGCGACGCCATACCAAGGATAAAATCCGTTTCGTCGCTTACCAAAAGCAATGGGTTTTGTTTGATGCATTCCATCAATTGAAACGGAACAATATCCTGCAAATATCTGCAATCGAGAAAAATTGGGTGTGATTGGCTGATGTTTACGAGCATGGCTGACTCCTCCTTAAAAATTAAGAATATAACAAAAATTCAAAAAAGTCAACAGCGCAAAAAGAACGCGCACTGTGCCGAATAAAATTTATGCGCGGGCAAATACTAAAAGAAAATGCATGAAATGCGTTTTATGAGGAGTTGAAATTTATGGATTATAAAGCATTGGCAAAATCAATTTTACATGACATCGGCGGTGAGGAAAACGTTGTATCTTTTACACACTGCGCTACGCGCCTAAGGTTTAACTTAAAAGACGACAACAAGGTGGACAAAAAGCACTTAGACGCCACAAAAGGCGTTATGGGCGTTGTGAACAAGGGCGGCCAGTTTCAGGTGGTCATTGGCAGCGACGTGCCCAACGTTTACCGCGAGCTGAACATGATGGGCAGCTTTGGCGGCACAGAGGGAGAAAAAAACGAAACGGACGACAGGAACGTTTTTGTCCGAATTTTAGACACCATTGCGGGCATTTTTACGCCCATTATCCCCGCCATTACCGGCGCGGGTATTTTAAAGGCGTTTATGGCGCTGCTGGTGGCCTTTGGGTGGATTGACAACACCTCTCAGACCTACAGCATTTTAGCCGTGTTTTCCGACGCGGCGTTTTATTTTCTGCCGTTTTTAATTGCATATTCTGCGGCGCGCAAGTTTAATTGCAACGCCGTTATGGCAATGTCTATTGCAGGAATTTTGCTCCATCCGAATTTTGTAACTATGTTAAATAAGGTAAAAGAAACGGGGGACGCATTAAAGTTTATTGGAATACCTGTAACGCCGGCCACCTATTCGTCGTCGGTCATACCCATTATTTTGGCGATTTGGCTCATGTCATACATTGAGCCCATTGCGGACAAAATTTCGCCCAAACCGGTGAAGTTTTTTACAAAACCACTGATTACCCTGGTGGTAACAGGGGCAATTTCCATCACGGTTTTAGGGCCTCTGGGAACGATAATTGGTAACGGAATTGCCGCGGGAATTTCGTTCTTAAACAACTATGCAAGCTGGCTTGTTCCGCTGATTATCGGCGCGGTTTCACCGCTTTTGGTTATGACAGGCACGCATTACGGACTCATTCCCATCGGTATTAACAACATTGCCACAGCCGGATTCGACACCATTGTAGGCCCGGGTATGCTGGGTTCGAACATTGCCCAGGGCGGCGCGGCCTTTGCCGTGGCGCTGAGAACAAAAAGCAAAATCATGCGGCAGGAGGCATACTCCTCCGGCATTACGGCGGTTTGCGGAATTACAGAGCCTGCCCTTTACGGTGTGAATTTAAAACTGAAAAAACCGCTGATAGCGGCAATTATCGGCGGTGCGGCTTCCGGTCTTTATCTTGGAATTACAGGCGTTGGGCGCTACACCTCCGGTTCTCCTGGTCTATTGGCACTGCCGGGCTATATTGGAACAGAAGGCTTCACAAACATTACAAACGCCGTAATCGGAAGTGCAATTGCCTTGGTGGTGTCCTTTGTTGCGGCGTTGATTTTGGGCTTTGACGACGTAAAAGACGGTGAACTGGCAACCGCAGACGGCGGGAAACAACAATTTGGCGATATGCAGGCCGCAGGCGGCGAAGAAAAAAGCGCCGGAACCGAAATCCTCTGCGCTCCGGTGAAGGGTAAAATCATACCTATTGAAGAGGTGAAAGACGAAACCTTTGCCGAAAAGGTGCTGGGCGACGGCGCGGCGGTGCTGCCTGACACAGGGCTGGTGGTTTCACCGGCCGACGCAACGGTGGAAACAGTGTTCGGAACGAACCACGCGGTGAATCTGGTAACCGACGGCGGAGCGGAGCTTTTAATTCACATTGGAATTGACACCGTGAAGCTGAAAGGACGGCACTTTAAACCCATGGTAAAAGACGGCGAAAAGGTAAAACTGGGTCAGCCCTTAATTGAGTTTGACCTTGACAAAATTAAAGAAGAGGGCTACGATGTTACCACGTCGGTGGTGGTAACCAACTCCGGCGATTATGCCGCAATTGACAAAGAAAGCGGCGAAGCTGAGGAGAAAAAGCCGTTTTTAACGCTGACGGGAGGGAACGAATAGTTTATGAAAAGCAAATTCCCAAAGGATTTTTTGTGGGGCGGGGCAGTTGCCGCAAACCAGTGCGAAGGGGCCTATAACGAGGACGGAAAAGGCCTTTCCGTTCAGGACGTTTTGCCCCGGGGAATCCGGGGACAGCGGACAGACGTGCCAACGGAAGACAACTTGAAGCTAAAAGCAATTGATTTTTACCACCGTTATAAAGAAGACATTGCGCTGTTTGCCGAAATGGGGTTTAAGGTGTTTCGAACGTCGATTGCCTGGAGCAGAATTTTTCCCAACGGCGACGACGAGGAGCCCAACGAAAAAGGGCTTGCATTTTATGACGATTTGTTTGACGAGTGTTTAAAGCATGGAATTCAGCCGCTGGTTACGCTCTCTCACTATGAAATGCCGCTGGCGCTGGGGAAAAAATATAACGGCTGGATGGACCGGCGCACCATTTCGTTTTTTGAGCGGTTTGCCAAAACGGTGTTCGAGCGGTATCAAAACAAGGTAAAATATTGGCTTACGTTTAACGAAATTAACGCCATTTTAAAAGCGCCTTTTATGTGCGGCGCAATTTTAACTGACAAAGAGGAGCTGACAGAGTCGCAGCTTTACACCGCCATGCATCACCAGCTGGTGGCCAGCGCGTCGGTGACGAAGCTGTGCCACGAAATCATTCCAGACGCCATGGTTGGCTGCATGATTTTGGGCGTTACGGTGTATCCGCTTACGCCGTCGCCGGACGATGTAATCAAAACCATGCTCCGTGACCGGGAAACCTATCAGTTTGCCCACATTCACGCCCGGGGGGAATATCCCAGTTATCTGCTGCGGTATTTTGAGAAAAATAATATTGGGGTGGACATCACCGACGAAGACAAAGAAATTTTGAAAAACACCGTTGATTTTATTTCCTTCAGCTACTATTCCAGCATTTGCGAAAGCGCAAATGAATCTGCAAAAATGACCGGAGGAAATTTAAGCAAGGGATTTATTAATCCCTATTTAAAGTCCACGGACTGGGGCTGGCAAATTGACCCTAAGGGCCTGCGGTATACGCTGACAAAGCTTTACGACCTGTATTCTTTGCCGTTGTTTATTGTGGAAAACGGCCTGGGGGCAGAGGATGTTTTAACAACCGGGGAAAATGGGGAGAAAACCGTAAACGACGACTACCGGATTGCATATTTAAACGACCATCTTGTTGAGGTGGAAAAGGCTATTGACGACGGAATTCCCGTAATGGGATATACCTCCTGGGGATGCATCGACATTGTCAGCGCCTCCACGGCAGAAATGAAAAAGCGGTATGGCTATATTTATGTCGACCGGGACAACGACGGAAAAGGAAACCTGGAGCGGTATAAAAAGAAGTCGTTTTATTGGTATAAAAATGTAATTGAAACAAACGGCGAATCGCTTAAACGGTAAGGGATAGCCAAACACTGATGCAAGCCCGGCACTTTTACATAAGTGCCGGGCTTTTTTGTGCTTTGCTCTGTCAAATTGTTAATATCTATAAAAAAATGTCTATTAAAGTAAAATTTTAAGACGGACAATTAACTCCTTACTTTTTATTTGTGCTTCCTGTCATCATTCTATAACAAAAAACATAAGATTATTCATCTATCTCAACAACCAACTTTTTAAAAAGCTCAACTTGTTCCTCAGTAGGCTTGAAGTCGGGATGCGAACAACAAGGAATGGATGGTTCTCTTCCATCGCTTGAATAAAATGGTGATAATGTATCATTTTCATATAATTTTACATCTTCAGGATTATCAAAATCAGGAATTTGATACGGCTTACCGCCTTCAAGCATAGAACGATTTGCTAAAATTGCAACAGACGACATTGCAATAGCAGATTTTAGGTTAAAAGGATGCTCCGGCTGGCGATTTTCGTTTATACATTCAATAAACATTCTCGCTGTAATGAAATCAGCTCCGCCATGGCCGGTTTTTTTTATCAAATCCTCGTCCTTATCATTCCATTGTGCGTCATAAAGATTGATTTCATCTTTGCCTTCAGGTTTTGTCCAATCATTATATCGAAGCATTATTTTGTTATCCATACCTCGCAGATTTTCCACCTGTCCCTCAGTTCCGCAAATACGATATGCATTATGATGACCGCCAAATGCCGCACATCCTGTAATTCTGAAGATTGAGCCATCATCATTTTGTGTAGTAATAATTGCTGCTTTGTCACCACCGTAAGAAGCAGTAGCTACATCCCCCTCGGTTGGAGCATATGCCGCAAATGCGGTTACAACCTGAGGGGTTGCTCCCGTTGCACACATAATGGGACCTAATGAATGCGTTATATAATATGTTCTCGGCAAGAAATTTCGCCAATGCTTTTCAAAGTAATTATAATCTTTTTTGAATTTAGTATCCTGAGGATTTCCCGGATGATTATATTCTCCCTCGGCATATAATATTTTGCCGAGAGTTCCGCTTTTACATACCTTTTGCATCTCGCGATTGAAAATCATCTGTGGATAATTTTCGGCAAGAAAATATATTGAATTTGTATTTTTAAATGCCTGGGCAAGCTGTACACCTTCCGCCATTGTACCATTGCTGATACATTCAGAGAACACATGAATTCCTTTTTCAAAACACTTTATAGCATAAGATGCATGCTCATGGAAATAGTTTGCCAAGATAACTGCATCTATACCCGAATTTAAAAATTCATCAAAATCGGAATAAAACGGAATATCTCCCAAGCTATCCTTTCCGTATTTAATTCTGTCGCTGTTTTTTTCACAGGCAGCAACAATTTCACAATTTAACAACATAAAAGACTTGACAAGGCCTACTCCGCGTATATTTGTTCCAAATACTCCTATTTTAATTTTTCTCATAATTAAACCTCCTGTTACTTAATTAAAAATAAACACATTAAACCTATAAATGAAATCAATACCGATAACATTTCACATTTAGATACCTTCTTGCCAGTAAATAAACAAATCAGCGTTGAAATAATCATAACACCGCCTGTTACCATAGGATATTGAACCGAAGCATCCACAAAAAGAAGAGCTGCAACTAAAATATAGTTTGCTAATCTGTTTGCAATTCCGCTTCCCAAGCATGCAAAAACCACCTTCGAATTAGTTTTTGGAAGTTTTTCCTTCCTCGAAATAATAAAGAGCATAATAGCAGAAAGTGCAATTGAGCAAACAGATGTAAGAATTGAATATCCTGCTGGGCTTGTCTTGGTATAATCCGCCGCGGTGAAAATCTTTGTTAGAACGCCTGACATACCATTTAAAACAAAAACTCCCAAATAGTATTTTGTTCCTTTTTTGCTCTCACCCTTTTGTAATGTAAACAAAATAGCTATTAAAATGCAGACAAAGCATAATCCCTTTGATAATGTCATAGCCTCATTATAGAATATTATACCAATAGCAAACGGAAGTGCCATACCGCCAAGCATTGAAAACACAGAATATACCGAAAGATTTATTTTATCCAACGCTTTAAAAGAACATATTGTAAATAACAGTCCATTTACTGCTGCTATCATTGCTATTATAAATGTAAAGGGCGAAAATTCAAAAGAAAATTTGTTTATAATTAAAAGTGCAAGAAATCCGGCTATTCCGCTGTAAAAAGAAAATTCGAAGCTCGCCTTAAATGAACTGCCTTTTTGTTCCCTGTATATATCCTTAAACCAAAAGCACCCTGAAAAAATCAATGTCGAGAGCATTATAAGTCCATAATACATACTCTCACCCCCTTCCTGCGAAACGTGAAATGATTATATCATAAAAAAACACTGCAATAAATAGAAATTTTCTATATTTACATATAAAATAGTTTGATAATGTATTGAAAAATGCTTTTTTATGTGTTAATATGTGTCAGGGAGGGTGATATATATGAGCAAGAACATATGCAAATTTTCGGAATTTATTTCTCTTAATAGGCTAACTGTTTCCAATTTTGTACATGAAACAAATAAAAACGTTTATTCAAAGGAGTCTGTACTTGCTCAGAACAGGGCAATTCTGATTTCAACCGGACGAGGAGAAATTTACTTTTCAGGAAAAGTCTGTCCGTATACATCAGGAAATCTTATATTCGGCTTTAAGGGTGAAACGATGAAATGTGTGTCACAAGCGGATTCCGAATATATGTATTTAGATTTTGACGGTTTGCGTTGTGAAGAGCTTTTTCATCGTTTAAATATCAATCATTATTCAAGATGTTTTCAAAATTTTGAAAGTGTTGTCCCCCTTTGGTTCGAGAGTCTTGCCAGAGCGAAAAAAGAAACAATCGACCTGGTTAGTGAAAGCATGCTTCTATATGCTCTTTCAAAAATTATAAGCAAACCTGATAAAAACAACTGTATATTAGAGCAGATATTTGAGCTGACCGATAAATCCTTTACCGACTCCAAACTTTCCATAGAATATATTTCTAAAAAATTATCATATAATTCAAAATATCTGTCACATTTATTTAAAAATAAAGTTGGAATGGGCTATAATGAGTATCTTCGGAATATGCGTATTAAATTTGCGATTTCTCTCTTTGACAGCGGTCTTGATAGCATAAAAAATGTAGCAGCTCTGTCGGGATATAATGATGCTTTGTATTTTTCATCTGTGTTCAAAAAGGTTGTTGGTATGACGCCAACACAATATTTAAATAAAAAAGACTGCTGACTTTTCTCTAATGGTAACACCTATCTCATATGCCTTTTCCCCAAGTTCAAGTAGTAAATCAATAGTAAATTCAAGTTTCATATTTGCCAAATGCCCCGTTTTCAAGTGATATTGTGAATTATCGTTTATTATCAAACAAAAAATTGCATATTAGAATTTTTTACAAAGATCAACAATTGACACATTATCAAAATCATGTTAAGATTAAATTAAAACAATAACTTGTGTGGTAAAGGAGAAGAAACATGAAAAAACATACACGTAAAATGTTAAAAGTTTGTTCCTTTTTTGTAATACTCATCGTGTTAACATACTCCTGTTTGGCGGTTTATTCTGCTTTTGCCATGACTGAGGAGCAGATTTTGGGCTATGGTTATCAAATTGTTCCAACCGGAGTTGGAAATCAAAACAGTTATTCCAGCGGTTCATCAGATTACAGCAGCTCATCAGGCTACGGCAGTTCATCAGATTATGGAAGTTCTTCAGGCAGATACAACAGTTCTTACACCGGATACGGCCATACATACAGCGGAAGCAGCTCCTTTGGTCTTGGCAGCGGCGTCATCATAATCGTCTTTATTATAATCGTGATTGTCTCAATTTACAGCGGCGTGAAAAAAGGCCAGGCGCAAACGAGACAAACAACATATGTCCCGCCGCAGCCGAAACCAAATCCGTTTATAAAGCCCGCTGTCAGCCCGGAAGCAGAAATTCGGCGCACAGACCCCAATTTTTCAGAAGAAGCGTTTCTGGCCTGGGCAAACGAGGTGTTTATTACGCTAAACGTCGCCTGGACGAAACAAGACTGGAAAATGATTCGCCCCTTTGAATCGGAAGAGCTTTTCCGGGAACATTCTATGCAATTGGACGAATATATCCGCAACGGCACGGTAAATTATCTGGAACGCGTTGCTGTGAAAGACAGCTTTATTGATCGCTATTATGTTGACCAAAACAAAGAATATATTGTGGTTAAAATGCGTACAAATATGATTGATTATGTAAAAGAAACCGAAACAGGCCGCATTTTAGCCGGCAGCACAACGCAGCTGTGGGAAATGGTTCATACGCTTACATTTATGCGCACAGCCGGCGTACAAACCGTAGAACATCCCGAAACACTTCATGTTACCAATTGCCCCAACTGCGGCGCTCCTACAGAAATTACCTCGGCCGGAGAATGCCCCTATTGTAAATCGGTTATTACGTCCGGAACATTTAACTGGGTACTTTGCAAATTCATCGGAGAAAATCTTTAATTAAGAAAGGAAGAATGATTATGGGACTGATAAAAGCCTTTACCGGCGCATTTCGTTCAGAACTGGCAGACCAGTGGAAAGAATACTTTATCTGTGAAAGCATGACCGGCAGCACATTGATGCAGCTCGGAAAGAAACGCATAAATACTACCAATTATCAATCCAGCAATACCAAAGGCAGCGAACACATCATTACCAAAGGCAGCTTGCTGGTTGTTAACGAAGGTCAGGCTATGATTGTTACAGAACAGGGAAAAATCATCGACTTTACCTGTGAACCGGGAGCCTATACTTTTGACAGCAGCACCGAACCTTCCATGCTAACCGGAAAGTTCTCCGAAGGTTTAAAAGAGTCCTTCCGCAATTTGGGCAAACGCTTCACCTTCGGCGGTGATACCGGAAACGACCAGCGCGTATATTATATCAACACAAAAGAAATTCTGGGCAACAAATATGGTTCCGCACAGCCTATGCCCTATAACGACCCTTACTATAAAACCGTTTTGTATATCCGCTATTTTGGCATGTTTACGTTTCAAATTACCGACCCGCTTGTATTTTATCACAGCATCGCCGGAAACGTCAGCGATTCCTTTAACAGCGACCAGCTTTTAGAGCAATGCCGAAGCGAATTTTTAACCGCGCTGGATACCTCAATAAACCAGCTTTCCGGCAAGGGTATTAAATTCAGCGAAATTCCTTCGCATCAAATGGAACTGGCTGATATCATGAACAATGTTTTGGACAAAACCTGGAAACAGCTGCGCGGTCTGGAAGTAACGGCGGTCAGCATAGAAAAAATTACGCCCGACGATAAGTCGCGTTCCAGAATTGAAGATTTCGATAACGCTGTAATGCTGGGCGCCAACCAGAGCGCCATGCAGGGCCGTATGACTGCAGCACAGGCGGCCATGTTTGAAAATATGGGCAAACAGCCCGGCGGAGCCGACAGCGGCAGTATGATGAATGCCATGGTTGGAATGATGGGAATGAACATGATGCAAAACATGGCAAACGGTCAGACGGGAACGCCTGCACAGGGCCAGCCCGCAGCGCCTGCTTCTGCCGCCTCCAGCACCAGCACATGGGTATGCAAATGCGGAACTTCCAACAGCGGAAAATTCTGTATGGAGTGCGGCGCTAAGCGTCCGTTTTATCAATGTGATAAATGTGGCTGGAAACCGGAAAATCCAAGTAATCCGCCGAAGTTCTGTCCTGAATGCGGCGATCCCATAAACGATGACGATTTAAAATAAATAAAAAGAAAACCACCGTTATAAAATGCACCTCCAAAAGTAAGACAGTTTTGAAGGTGCATTTTATTGTACTCTAAAAACCAGGAGTTATGCGCGTAATTTACAGAATGCAACAAAAAAACCAGTGCCGTTCAGAACTTGCGCAAACCCCGGCACCTTATTATCCGTTTCGTCATAGACAAGCGAAAGAATCTGGTTCTCTTCTAATCCTGTGCCTTCTTTCCCTCGTACATCTGTTTGTCGGCAGCTGCAACCAGCAGATTCAAAGTTTGTGCATCCTCCGGATAGGACGCGCTGCCTACGCTAAAGCCCTTAAAGGGAATTCCATCGCAGTCGCGCATATTAAACTGCCCTACTTTTTGACAAATTAAGTGGTCATGCTTCCCGTTGATATGAAGGAAAACAAATTCGTCTCCTGAAATTCTGTAAACAGTTCCGGAAGATGAAAAACCGGCGGAGAAGCTGTCAGAAAATTGCTTTAAATACAGATCGCCCTTAACATGGCCATAGTCGTCATTTATAGATTTAAAATTATCTAAATCTATAAAAAAGAGCGTAAATGGAATGTGGCTGTCAATCAAAGCCTGGGCTTCTTCAAAAAAAGCCGTCCGATTTTTCAAACCGGTTAGAGCATCAAGCCTGAGCGCAATCCCAAATTCCAAAGCATTTTGGTTCTCGCGGCGAAAGGAATAAAAAATCTGATACGTCATAAGCGCATTTGCGGCGGATGCACACAGTGATAGTATTTTTGTAATTTTTGCGCCGAAAGAAGGCATATCGAAAATCATCGTATAATTTAGCAGGAAGGCAAATAAACACCAGGATATTCCAAGCCAGAGTAAAAGCTTTTTCGTCTTTTGGTCTGCGTTTTTTAAAATATACAAAAATTTTTGGGTGACGAACTTAAAAAACGGCCGTATTGTAAGCACGTACAGCCCTGTCTGTACCGCCAGTAAAGAAATTTCATAATTCCATTGGGGGAAAAGGCTTGAAACTTGGGTGGACAAAACATAAATCAGCATAGTATAAATCCAGCAGGAGCACATAATAGAAACGCTGTAACTGACAGGCTGACGGTACAAAAACATCAGCGGCAAAAGGTAGACGAAGCCGCTTCCGCCGCCAAAAATATTCGTGTCGTTTAAGAACACATGAAATATTACCAAGAGCAGCGCTGTAAAAATACTGATTACAAGTATAATCACAAAAGTAGAAACCCTTTTTTTAGAGCATTTATGAAACATGTGCATATTTACGCAGAGCATCTCTAACACCGTAAGCACAAAAAAAATATTTTCCACGGCTAATCACCCATCCTGTCAGAACTGCTTTTTTTCTTAATTATACTATATTTTATGATTGGGTTCAAGTTTAATTTTAAAACTCAGCCTGCGAAAAACAGTTATGCCATACTGTTTACTGGCTGACAGCTGTCTGGTGATATACAA
>ERZ773108.1871-NODE-1871-length-19566-cov-3.374865_pt1 | contig 19566 bp, 17 predicted proteins | sample MGYA00580570_ERZ773108 | MGnify/ENA primary metagenome ERZ773108 (study PRJEB29015, sample SAMEA2737840) | human gut metagenome | biome: human gut; feature: human-associated habitat; material: faeces | place: China | collected 2012 ...
TCGTATAAGTCGGTTATACTATTATCAAATCGCGATTTAGTAAATCAGGATTAGAGCTTTAAGGAGGCGGTAGTGTGTTCATAGGCAGAGAAACAGAACTTCGGTTTTTATGGGAGAGGTACGAAGAAAAGAAAGGACAGCTCATCGTCCTCTACGGCAGAAGGCGTGTCGGCAAGACCGAAACGCTCAGAGAGTTTTGTAAAAACAAACCGCATATCTTTTTTTCCTGCACCCAAAGTACGGACAGGGTGCAGCTTGCAAAGTTTTCAAAACAAATTCTGCGGGAGGACATTCCCGCCAAGCAGTATATCTCCGAGTTTGCAGATTGGGAAAAAGCTTTCCGTGCGATTCTTGACCTGCCATACGGGGAGAAAAAGAAGCTGGTTGTGATTGATGAGTTCCCCTATATGTGTAGGGGAAATAAAAGTATCCCCTCCATTCTGCAAAACCTGTGGGATACAGAACTGAAAGACAGCAATGTGATGATCGTTCTTTGCGGCAGCGCTATGAGCTTTATTGAGAAAGAGTTGCTTGCGGAAAAAAATCCCTTGTATGGCAGGGCGACGGGCATTTATAAAATGAATGAGATGAGGTTCTATGACGCAGCCCGGTTTTTCCCGAACTATTCGGAAAGAGACAAGGTACTGGCGTATGCTGTGCTTGGCGGTATCCCGCATTATCTCAATCAGTTCAATCCCGAACTCTCTGTTGCGGAGAACATCAAGCGGAATATCCTGACCAAAGGTTCGGTGCTGTATAGTGAAGTGGATTTTCTTCTTCATCAGGAACTCAGGGAAACTCCGATTTACAACGCCATTATTGAGGCGGTGGCGCTCGGTAACACAAAGCTGAATGACATCAGCCAGAAATCACTTGTGGAGGATACTTCAAAAACAAGCGTCTATCTGAAAAACCTAATTGAGCTTGGAATTGTGGAACGTGAATCTTCAGTTGACGCAGGTACAAAAGAAAAGGCAAATACCAACCGTGGGACATATCGCCTGACCGATAACTTTTTCCGTTTTTGGTATGCGTTTGGTTTTGCAAACCTTTCGCAGCTCGAGGACGGGGATGTGGAAGGTGTTTACGAATATTTGGTAGAGCCTGCCTTACACGAATTTGCCTCGTTAGCGTTTGAAGATGTCTGTAAGGAATTTGTGCGGGAACTGCAAAAGAAAAACGCCCTGCCGTTTCGCTATACCAAGATGGGACGGTGGACGGGAAAAACAACCGTGCGGGACAAGAATGCCGAAAGCGGTCTGCGGGTAGCGGAAACAGAAATAGATCTGCTCGGGATTGGCAGGGGGGCAAAGGAATATTTGGTGGGCGAATGCAAATTCAAGCACAGCCCGTTTGATTATTCCGAATATCTGGATACGGTTGCAAAGCTGACGCCGCTAAAAGGCAAGGCAAAATTCTATTATGCCCTGTTTTCTGAATCAGGCTTTGATGAAAAAATTATGGCGGAAGCGCAAGGTTCAGACTCCCTCTCTCTTTACAGCCTTGAAACGATTGTAAACTTTGAAAAGTAAAATGCGATAAAACAAAACCCTGACGCCTCCTTGATAATTCAAGCAGGCGTTTCATTTTAGAAAGGAACACCCGATGAAAAAACAATTTGTATCATCTTGATTGTGGTGTTTGTTGCCCTGTTCGGCACAAGCGCCTATTTTATTATCGACCACTTTCAGGAAGAAAAGGAACAGGCTCAGATGTACGGTTCCCTTGCTCAGATTGTGGAGCAACTTGAAACAGAACCAATCGAGCCGATTCAGTATTCAGAGAATACGACCATTTTGCCTGAACTTGCCGAACTATATCAACAGAACAATGATTTAGTCGGTTGGATTCGTGTGGAAGATACGAATATTAACTACCCCGTTATGCAGACGGTGGATAACCCAAATTTCTATCTCAAACGTGGATTTGATAAAGAATATACCGACTATGGCTGTCCCTATGTGCAGGAGGATTGTGATGTGCAAGCGCCCTCGGACAATGTGGTGATTTACGGTCATCATATGGTTTCATACATTCAAAGCGAATAGAGTACATTTATCATTTTCCCCGCACGAACCGCTGTCCTAAACAGATATAGGAAAATCTCCAAAATGAAATAATTTTGCAATATAAAGCAAGAGAAGTGTGCCAAAGAGGAGAATGTGCCGCAGAAATACTGTAGGTAGAAACGCTTTCAAAAGGAAATGACACAAAAGTGCTAACGAAAAATTAGGCCTTTCCTCTATGATAAACAGCCATTGATGAGAGCTGAGGAAGCAGAAAAATAGGGGATTCCTGAACCCCAAGCCTGTAAAATGAAGCAAAAGCCCAATGGTGGGGGAAAACACAGAAATATTTGATTCTCTCCTGTTTACAGAAGGTATTAAGAGTCTACTGTGGCGAAACAAAAAGAAAGGAATGTATTGGTGATCCTTTAATATAAATATATTTTAGGCTGTTTTCTGCTGTGCTTTTCGAAAATATTCTCTTTATGGCTTGACGGAGGTGCAAAGTCTTCTTTATACTAAGCTTGTAGTCTCCAAAGTTCATAGTTGTGCTTTTTGGTGCATGCCAGGGCAATGATAAAACAAATGAAAGGGAAGTGCATTATATGTACGAAGCGAAAGCGTGGAAAGAAACGGATGGCCCCAGCTTGCGGGGATTTAACGAAAAGGAAGCGATTGACAGCGTTAACGGAGCGTTGGCGCTTCGCCCGCAGATTGAAAAGATTGTCGACCAGATCTGGGAGGAAGGATTTGACGGCATTTATTTCATGGGGATCGGCGGTACCTATGCTTCTAGTATGCAGGTTGAAGTCTATATGCGCGGCAAATCGCGACTGCCGGTTTATGTGGAAAATGCAGCGGAATTTCTGACTACCGGGAACAAACGATTTACCGACCGGTCGGTGGTAATCTACTCTTCCGTTTCCGGCAACACCAAGGAGATGGTGGAACTGGTGGATCATGTCCATAAGCTTGGCGCCAGAGTAATTGCTTTTATTGACACACCTGGTTCAGCTTTAACGCAGCCGGGAAAATCGGAGCATTTGATTGTCTATCCGGTTAATGAGCAGCTGAAGTTCTTTATGTTGGCAAATTATTTGATGTATAAAAACGGCGAGTTTCCCGAATATGACCGTTACAATCAGGAAATGGAAGCGCACCTGGCGAAAGCCCTTGCAGAGGTGGAAATTTCCGCAGACGCCTGGGCCTATCATTATGCGAAAGAGCAGGTTGCTTTCAAACAGGCGCATCCGGATCTGCCGCATTATTTTATTGGTTCCGGTACCCAGTATGGTACGACCTATTCCTATGCGATGTGTTATTGGGAGGAACAGATGTGGGTTCGTACAAAATCCATCAGCTGCCCGGAGTTTTTCCACGGCATGCAGGAGATCATCGAAGCCGATACCCCGGTAACCCTGTTTATGGGCGAAGATGAACAGCGCCCTCTGGCGGAACGGGTTGCGCGGTTCCTGCCGAAGGTTTGTGCTAATTATACGATTATCGATACGAAGGAATTTGCGTTGAAAGGGATTAGCCCTGAATACCGGGGGACTATTTCCCATTTGGTCATGCACGGTGTCAACAATCGCGTGGATGCTTACATGGAACTTTTCCTGCGCCACCCGCTGACCATTCGGCGCTATTACCGGCAGTTCGAATACTAATCGCTTAGCAGAGAAAGAAAAGTTGGCCTGAGAGGCGGCGCGAAAGTGCAGTTGTATATGTTGGGCCGTTTCAATGAGAATTGGGTAAAATTCAGTCCAAAAAGAGAATGCTTAAGCATTCTCTTTTTGTATGATGGGCTGAAAATGAGATTTCTTTTTTTACAAAATATGCTATAATAACCTCGTGTGCTTACAAAATTTTTGGACGGTTAAAGGAACAGAAAATATAGGGTGTTTTCGGTCTGAAGAGCTGATTGGAAAGAGGAAAAGATATGAAAAAATTAAAAAGCGGTCCCCTTTTGATTTTTCTTTCTGCTGTTTGTTTTAGTACCGGCGGATTATTCACAAAACTGCTTTCGTGGCAAGCGCTGTCCATTGGTTCCGGGAGATGTATTCTCTCCACAATTTTGATCGGCTGCTTTATGGTGAGCCAAAAACACAAACTAGTTTTTAATAAAACAGTATTTTTCGGCGGCCTATGTCTTTGCGGTACAGTGACTTTTTACGTGATGGCCAACAAGATGACAACAGCGGCCAATGCTATTGTACTGCAATATTCGGCTCCGATTTTTATTATCCTTTTTATGTGGCTCTTTTTTCACAATCGTCCCGGTAAACTGGATTTGATTGCCTGTGCCACTGTTATGGGGGGCATTGTGCTGTTCTTTGTAGATGGTCTGGGTGGCGGCGGGATAGATGGCAACCTGATAGCGCTGTTTTCCGGCGTCTGCTATGCGCTGGTGTGTATGCTCAATACCTTCCCCGGCGGCGATCCTATGTCTTCTGTTTTTCTGGGCCATTTGATGAGCGCGGTAATTGGCCTGCCCAGCTTGATGGGGGAAACGGATTTTTCTGCATCGGCCATCGGCTGCATTCTGGTGCTTGGCGTTTTTCAGCTGGGGTTAGGTTATATCCTGTTTACCAAAGGTCTAGAGCAGACCCAGCCTGTTTCTGCCAGTTTGATTTCAACGATCGAGCCAATCCTTAATCCGATTTTGGTCGCTGTTTTTTATGGCGAAAAAATTACCCCGCTGGCGATTCTAGGAGCGGTGATTGTCATATGCGCGGTGGTGGTTTATAACGTGGTGAAAACAAATCTGGCGCAAAAAAAACCTGCCGTTTAAAAAGAAAAAAGGCAGGCCGAAGAGATTAGAGTGAGAAATTTTGCAGAGAAAAAGAATTTGGTTATCGGCGGTATTGCTGATTTTGATATGTTTTTTGATTGGCCTTATTTGGCATCAGGAGCTTACAAAAATTTTCGTGTCCCGCCAGATCGAAGTCAATCGGGAAGAGGCCGCTGAAATTGCCGGGCGTCTGATCTCCCATCGGGGCGCCTGCACTTTGGCGCCGGAGAACAGCCTCCCTGCGTTTCGCCAGGCAGGTGAGCTGGGATATTGGGGTGTGGAATGTGATGTTTCCGTTACAAAAGATGGAAATTTTGTTCTGATGCACGACAGTACCGTAAACCGCACTACCAACGGCCGTGGATTTGTCAGTCATTTTACATTGGAAGAAATTCGAAAATTGAGGATCGATGTCGGAGCAAACGTACGTTATTATATGGATTTACAGGTGCCGACGTTGGAAGAGTTTTTGCAGATCTGCGAAGGATATGATATGACGCCGGTTATCGAGTTGAAAGTTCTATTGGAAGATGCGGATTACGATACGCTGGTATCAATTTTACAGCAGGCGGGTATGGAGGACAATGCACTGGTCATTTCCTTTGATTATGAAAAATTGAAAAGGCTGCGGGAAAAGAGTCCGGTCCATACCATGCTGCTATCGAAAAGTCCTTCCAAAGACACGGTCGATTTGGCTCTGACATTGGAAAATTGTGATTTGGGAATGGACTATCGTTCCTGTAACCGTTCTCTTGTCCGTTATGCTCAGGAAAATGGAATTTTGCTGAATATGTATACGGTAAATGACGAATTGATCCGCCGTGATTTGACCCGATGGGGGATTCATTTTATCACGACTGACCTGCTGAAACCGGAATGAAAAGAGCAGTAGGACGGTAGAGAAAGGCGAATAATGGATTTATTGTGATAAAGGCTTTTAGTAGTTTTTCCGACAAGGCGGAAATTGCCCGTCGGATGCTGCCGCTTTATTTGCCTTAATAGGGGAGGAAGAAACCGCAAAAGGATGCTCACCTGCTGAACAGACAAGTTTAAATGAAAAAGCCATCCGCCCCTTCAGCGGATGGCTTTTTGAATGTCAATAGAGTCCCGCCCTGCCGATCCTGCAGTCGCTTAAACCCATCAAATGATAGGGTGGGTAAGACCGCCTCGCGCTTTCAAGCTCCCTTCGTCCGGAAAATCCGGGAGGTCTGCCGTCCGGCGCGAGAGAAGGAATCCCGTAACAAGCGTGTTGGATTTATATTGTCTGCAGGTAAGGTCGCACAGGGCAGGATGCCACTATTTTATGAAAGACGGCTAGGATTATTCGGTAAACTCGTAATAATCCTCCAAGTTCTTCATAAAGATCGCCGCAACGTCATTAAACTCCTCTTCGCTTTCAATGCCGACGAGAAATTCTTCGTCATCTTCCATCTCGTTGCGCAAAATAATCAGTTCGCCAGGCTGCCCCAGAGAATCGTCATCATAAGCCGGGATCATAGCGACATACTTATGCCCGTCTTTTTCCAGTTCATCTAACTTTTCAAAAGTATGGGCAACGCCTTCATCGTCAGTAAGGGTCAGCAAGTCCGGCCCAAATTCATTTTGTTCTGCCATTGTTTTGCCTCCAGATTCCAGATCCGTCAATACGGACCTCGCCAAAATTGCGGCTATGCCGCGATTACTGATTATCATATTATATGATTCCTGTTCAGAAGTCAATCCAAATTCAAATTTAATCTATTTTTCATAAAAAATATTATTTTTGTTAAAAAAAATAGTTGACATTATCTGTGATATGTTGTATAGTAAAGATGCAAGAAGAGAGAAAATAAGAAAAGAAGAAATTGGAGAGGAGGCGTTTCCCATGTACTCAGATGAACCGGTTCAGAACCTTGGCCGCGGGGTTCGTGGAGAATACGCGGCCGACCGGAAAGCAGTTTCGTTTTTCCAATAAAGAGAGTCCATCAAATGGAATGATACTCCAAACCAATCGGAGGCTGTCCGATATAAATTAGAAACTGCATGTCCTAACCAATAGATTTTCTAAATGCAAAAGACGATTTTCTTTATATCTAAAATGTAAAAAATCAGTTCCGATAGCAAAAAGCTGTTACGAGCAAGTTCTTTTAAGAAAAAGTATTGGATCAGGCATTCACAACAGAATAATTAAATATTTTAAAGGTGAGTCCAATGAAATAGTCAGTTGACTGTAAAGTGGAGACCAAAGTAGTCCAAAGGGATTCGGTATTTCTACCGAATCCCTTTTTCATTTGTTCCAAGAGCGAAGAGAAATGATATCATGGACAGCACAACAGCTTTGTGGTAAAATAACCGGAGAAGAAAATTGCAAATGATTGAAATGCTGGCTTGCCGGCAGATTCTCAATTGGTGCAGCATGGCAAGCAAAAAGAGAGGTGCCGGGAATGGAAAATCGGTTTTACGAAGAATATATCGCTCTGAAACGCCGGATTTTAGAAAAACAATTTTCGCGCATGAACCGAGAGCAGTTGGAAGCAGTCTTTCAGGTAAAAGGCCCATTGTTGATTTTGGCAGGCGCAGGCAGCGGAAAAACGACTGTTTTGGTCAATCGGGTTTCTTATCTGGTGCGTTTCGGAAATGCCTATCACAGCGGATTTATGCCACGGGACTTGACGGACGAGGATATGATTTTTCTGCGCCAAGCAGCGCAGGGAGGGCAGGCAGCTCCGGAACGGTTGGCCGAACTTTTGGCGGATCAGCCGCCGAAGCCTTGGAATGTACTGGCAATTACTTTTACCAATAAAGCCGCCAACGAGCTCAAGGACCGTTTGGAAAAAAGTCTGGGCCCGGTAGCGCAGGATATCACTGCAGCCACTTTTCATTCGGCCTGTGTACGTATTTTGCGCCGGGAAATTGAGCGCCTGGGCTATTCTCGCAGCTTTACTATTTATGATACGGATGATTCGCTCAAGGTAATCAAAGAAACCATGAAAGCTTTGAACATGGAGGAGAAGCTTTTCGCGCCCAAGGCGGTGCTCAGTGCCATCGGCCGGGCAAAGGATGCGCTGCAAGGACCGGCGGAAATGATGCGCCAGGCGGGAACCGATTACCGGATGGGCAGTATTGCCAAAGTGTATGAAAAATATCAGGCAGCGTTGAAGGCCGCCGACGCGGTGGATTTTGACGATATCATCGTGCTGACGGTGCGGCTGTTGGAACAGTTCCCAGAGGTGCTGTCGTATTATCAAAACCGGTACCGTTATATTATGGTAGACGAGTATCAGGATACAAACCATGCGCAGTACCGACTGGTGAGCCTTTTGGCGGCAGGACACGGCAATCTGTGTGTAGTGGGAGACGATGACCAGAGTATTTATAAATTCCGCGGTGCGACTATCGAAAATATCTTAAGCTTTGAAGAGCAGTTTGAAAAGGCAAGAGTGATCCGTCTGGAGCAGAATTACCGCAGTACCAAGCGGATTTTGGATGCGGCCAACGAGGTTATCGCCAATAATACCGCCCGCAAAGGAAAAAGCTTGTGGACCGGAAATGGAGAAGGGGAGAAAATTTGTCTGTACCGGGCAGGAGATGAACGATCAGAGGCACAGTTTATCACGGAAGAGATTATCTTCCATGTGGCGGCGGGGGATGCGTACAGCGATCATGCAGTGCTGTATCGTATGAATGCCCAATCCGGCGAGATTGAAAAGGCGCTGGTGAAAGCGGGAATCCCTTACAAGATTGTCGGTGGACTTCGCTTTTACGATCGCAAGGAAATCAAAGACTTGATTGCCTATTTAAGCGTTCTCAATAACCCCAACGATACAGTCCGCCTGACCCGGATCATCAACGAACCCAAACGGGGTATTGGCGACGCAACGGTGGCAGCTGTGATGGAACTATCGGCGCAGCTGGGCGTACCGCCTTTGCAAATTATGGCCGACGCTGACCAGTATCAAAAGCTGCAGCGCCGCAGTACGCCGCTGCGCGCCTTTGCGGATATGATGCAGGGGTTGATCGAAAAAGCGCTGGAGGAACCGCTGGAAATTTTACTGGACGCAGTGCTGGATGATACCGGGTATCTTTCCATGCTGCAGCTGCAGGGATTTGAGGGGCAGACCCGAATTGAAAATATTGATGAACTGCGTTCGTCGATCATCAAATTCCAGCAGGAAGCGCCGCAGGGAACCCTCTCTGACTTTTTGGAGGAAGTGGCGCTGTATACCGATTTGGACCGGACCGATTTGCAGGATGATTCGGTCACGCTGATGACGATGCACTCAGCCAAGGGGCTGGAGTTCCCTTATGTATTTGTGGCAGGATGTGAAGAGGGGATTTTCCCCGGCCGCATGAGTATGAACTCTCCGGATGAAATTGAGGAGGAACGGCGGCTGGCCTATGTGGCGATTACCAGGGCAAAGAAAAAGCTGTACTTGACCACCGCTGCCCAGCGGATGTTGTTTGGGCAGACCACTTGGAATAAAGCGTCCCGATTTGTTCGGGAGATTCCGGGAGAATTGGTGGATTTGATTGATACCACCGTTCAGCAGAAACGCTGGTCCGGTGGGACCCATGAACAGGAAATACCCAAAGGTACTGTGCGGGCCGGCGGATTGTCCGCTGTTTCCAGTGGTATGTCCTCTCCATCCGCAGTGCCGCTGTGTCCGGGAGATATGGTCAGTCATAAGATTTTTGGAAAGGGTCTGGTGATTTCCGCTTCGCCCATGGCGAACGATTTGTTGGTCGAAGTGTCTTTTGATAAAGTAGGTACCAAAAAGCTCATGGCCAACTTTGCGAAATTAAAGAAGGTAGTAGAATAAGAAAGGTGGGAATGAAAGATGGCGAAAGTAACCCTGCTGGCCTATACGCCAGAACCGGAAAAGCTGGTTGCTGCAGCGGCAAAGCTGTGTTACAGTTCCAGCAGCCCCCAAACCCTGATGGACGGTTTGACGCCGGAGAAAACGGAAAGTTTTTTGGAAATGCTCCAGACCATCGGGCATGAAAGCCCGGTTGAACACGTATCTTTTACCTTTGGCATTGAGGGCGTTTCCCGTTCGCTGCTGGCGCAGATTACCCGACACCGCATTGCTTCTTACAGCGTGCAAAGTCAGCGCTATGTCCGTGAGAAAGATTTTCAATATGTCACTCCTCCAGAGATCGCTGCCATTCCCGAAGCACTGGAATTATATGAGCAGACCATGGCGCAAATTGGCGAAAGTTATGATCGCTTGGCAGCTATGCTCAAACAAAAGCATACCGGAACGCTTATGGCTGAGGGGCTGGATGAAAAGGCTGCTGCCCGTAAAGCCGAAAAAATGGCGATTGAGGATGCCCGTTTTGTTCTGCCCAATGCTTGCGACACCCAAATGGTAGTAACCATGAACGCCCGCAGCCTGCTTAACTTTTTTCGGCATCGCTGCTGCAACCGGGCTCAGTGGGAAATCCGAGAGGTAGCCTATCAGATGCTGTCTTTGGTATATGAGGTAGCGCCAACGCTGTTCCAAAATGCCGGTGCGCCCTGCATCCGAGGAAATTGCCCGGAAGGGAAAATGAGCTGTGGTCATCCGGATGAGGTACGGGCGTATGACGCCATGAGAAAGGGGAAAGCTACCAGATGAAACTGATTGTCATCGAGGGGCTGGACGGAAGCGGAAAAGCAACGCAAACGGCGATTTTGGCCCAACAGCTGCAAAAACGGGGAATCCCGGTAAAAACGGTGTCGTTTCCCGATTATGAAAAGCCGTGGTCCTGTCTGGTACGGATGTACCTGGACGGGGAGTTTGGCAGCCGCCCGGAGGATGTAAGCGCTTATGCGGCATCCAGTTTTTTCGCCATGGACCGTTTTGCCAGTTACCGGACTGAATGGCAAAAGGACTATGAAGCAGGAACCGTAATTCTCTGTGACCGGTATGTGGGGTCTAATGCCATTCATCAGTCAGTGAAGCTTCCGCGGGAAGAATGGAGCGGGTTTCTAGACTGGCTGTTCGATTTTGAATATAAAAAGCTGGGACTGCCACAGCCTTCGGCAACGGTATATTTAAAAATGCACCCCAATACCTCGAAAAACCTGTTGTCTCAGCGTTATGGTGGAGACGAGGAAAAAAGAGATATCCATGAAAAAAATCTCCAATATCTGCTTCGCTGCCATGAAGCTGCGGGTTATGTGGCAGATCAATGCGGCTGGCGTGTAGTGGAATGCTGTGATGGGAAGAATCTGTTGTCACGGGAAGAAGTTTCTCATCAGGTAGAAGCTGCATTGTCTGATTTACTCAGAACTTTGTCGTTTTGACTGGACAAAACGGGATTAGATAAGGTAAAATAACAAGATAAACAAATGATTAGAAATGGGGGATTGAAGATGGTTTATGTGTTTTTGGCACAGGGCTTTGAAGAAATTGAGGCGCTGGCGGTAGTGGATGTTCTGCGCCGTGCAGAATTGGAAGTGAAAACAGTGGGAGTTACCGGTGAGATCGTCGGCGGTTCCCACGGAATTGTTGTAGCCTGTGATACCGTAGAAGGGGTTATTGATCCTTCTGCGGCGGAACTGATTGTGCTGCCTGGCGGAATCCCCGGAACCTTAAACTTAGAAAAGTCTGCCGTAGTAAAAGAGGCGATCCGCAGCGCCATGGAGGATAACCGCTATATCGGTGCCATTTGCGCCGCCCCATCGATTTTGGGACATATGGGGTATTTGGATGAGCGGGAAATTACCTGTTATCCGGGATTCGAATCTCAAATGCCCAAAGCTTACTATACCGGTGAGCGGGTGGTGGTTTCGGATAACATCATTATGGGTAAAGGGGCCGGCGTCGCAGTAGATTTTGCGCTGAAATTGGTGGAAGTGATGGTATCGCCCGCCCGCGCCAAAGCGCTGAGAGAGTCAATGCAATGCTAAAGAAAGATATCCGGGTGCAGAAAAATGAGCTGCGCGATAAAATGAAGCGATTCCGCCGAGAAATGCCGCCCTTGGTCAAACAGAAAAAGGATATGGCAATCCGCCGGGGCGTGCAGTCTCTTAAGCAGTATCAAGCCTGTCAAACACTTTTGACCTTTGTATCTACCGACATTGAGGTGGACACGCGGGGTTTGATTGGCCAAGCATTGCGTGACGGCAAAAGGGTGGCGGTTCCTTATTGCGTGGATGGAACACGACAGATGGATTTTTATTATATCCAATCAATGAAAGACCTTGCTCCCCGCACTTTTGGTGTGTTAGAGCCGTTGGTGGAGAGATGTCAAAAGTGGTCAGATGATCAAAACAGCATCTGCCTTGTGCCAGGACTTGCTTTTGATCGGCATGGGTTTCGCCTCGGTTATGGAAAGGGATATTATGACCGTTTTTTATCTGGCTACACCGGATTTAAAATCGGTATTGTATATGAAGGATGTCTTTGCCAGCGTTTGCCGCATGGTTATTATGACCTACCGGTGGATTTGTTGATTACGGAAAAGAGAAGAAAAAAACCCCTGTTTTTGCCGCCTAAACGGTAAAGCAAGTAAAATTGCCCGGTTTGCAGAAAATATGGCCTTTGGCAGGATTAAAGCCCTGCCGAGCAAAAGATGTGGATTTTTCAGTAAGGTAAGGCCAAAGGGAGGAACCAATGAACGAAAAGAACGAACAGGATATTTTTAAGGATTTGATCGATAGCATCCATGTGGAGGATAATGCCGACCTTGAAAGACAGGAACCGGTGCAGGTTCCAATACAGCGCTCCAACCCGCCCGAAGCAGCGAATCAAGTCCAGAAGGATGCGCCTTCCGATCCTTTGAAAAATGCGCCAGATCCCCAAAAAATTCCGGTGCGGCGTACTGATAGCGTGGACGAAGAGGAACTACCCCGATGGCTGACGGAGAAAAGACGTCCGGCGCAGGATGCTGGATTACCCCATCCTGCCGTATCCGGCGGTGCGCGTGTTTCCAATGGAATGTCATTAGCACCGGATGATCGGGATCGGACAAATGCCGCGAAAAAAACAGCGGCCGCGATTGGAGAGAGACAAATTCCTGCAGATCGTACGGACGTTTCTTATGGAGAAGCGCAAGACCCGTCAAGCGAGGGGCTTCAGGTAAATATTTCTCAGCAGGATTATGAACGTCCCTCTGCTTCGTTGCCGGAAAAGGATGAGCAAAAACGGCCGCCGCAGCCGGCACCAGTTTCTGGCAAAAAGAAAGCCAAAAAGAAGATAAAAAAACAATACCGCGTGGGCCGCGCGCTTTTGTTGACACTGTTGTTTTTGGCACTGAGCGTATGCCTTGCGTTTTTTGCGATCCATGCGTTTGAGGATCTTACTGCGGTAACTTTGTTTGGCGGCGACAATACAACGGAACAGCAGATGACAGTAGACATTCCGGAAGGTGCTTCCACCAGTGAAATTGCGCGGATTTTGAAAAAAAGCGGTGTGATTACGGAACCCTTTGCTTTCCGTTTATATGTGATGCTCAAACAGGAAGATGGGTTTCAAAGCGGCGAATATATCATGACTGATAAAATGGATTATGATTCAATTATTTATGCGTTACAGGCCGGAACCGAACGGACAGATGTAGTGGAAATCATGTTCCCTGAAGGATCTACTTCGGTAGACATCGCCAAAAAATTGGAGGAGCAGGGCGTCTGTTCCGCCAGTGAGTTTTTGGCGGCACTCAATGGTGACGGATACAATTATACGTTTGTGGACAATATTCCGCAGAACGACCTTCGATTTTATAAGCTGGAGGGATATCTGTTCCCAAACACACATCAGTTCTTTGTAGGTGAGAGCGTGGATTCGGTTATCAACCGTTTCTTAAAGGATTTTAATTTACAGATTACCGATGAGATGCGCACTCGCATGAATGAACTGAATCTCACGCTGGATCAAACACTGATTTTAGCTTCTATCATCCAGAAAGAGGCCAGCGATCCCGATGAAATGAAAAATGTTTCGGAAGTGTTCCACAACCGTCTGCGCAATTCGGATCATTATCCGAACCTGCAGTCAGATCCAACGATCTTTTATGTGGAGCGAGTCATTAAAAAGAATATCGGCATGACTAATCAGGCTATGTATGACGCATATAACACCTACGTCTGCAACGGCCTGCCAGTGGGGCCGATTTGTAATCCCGGTTTGGATGCGATTGAAGCAGCGCTGTATCCGGCACAGCATGAACAGACCTATTATTACTTTGTCACCGATAATGCCGGCACCTACTATTATGCTGAAACGTTAGAGCAGCATGACGCCAATATTGCACAGGCAGACCGAGTCAATGCAGAATTAAAGAAGAATTCTTCTTCTGCGGCCGGCTAAGATAAGAAGAACCAAACAGTCACCGGTTTTCCGGTGACTGTTTGTGTGAGGGGATAAGGTTCCAAAAAGAAAGGTGGCCGTTATGGCAAATTGGAAACAGCCGGAGGTCTTGGCACCTGCGGGGGATTTTGAGCGGCTGTCTGCAGCGGTTCAGTATGGTGCGGATGCAGTTTATTTAGGCGGCAAGGACTTTGGTATGCGTGCATCGCCGATGAATTTTACGGAGGAAGAACTGGTGTGCGCTGTTGATTTTTGCCACCGGCGGGGAGTGAAAGTGTATGTCACCTGTAATATCCTGCCGCGTGAAGAGGATCTTGCCGGTCTGCCCGCCTACCTCCATTTTCTCGACGATGCAGGTGTGGATGCTCTCATCGTAGCGGATATTGGCGTAATGCTGCTTTGCCGCAGGGAAATCCCGAAAATGGAATTGCACATGTCCACCCAGACGGGTGTAGTGAACCACCTGACGGCGATGGAGCTTTACCGGATTGGGGTCAAACGGGTTGTGCTGGCCCGGGAATTGGGCTTGGATGAGATTCGGCAGATCCGGCAAAATACGCCGCCGGAACTAGAGATAGAAACTTTTGTCCACGGGGCTATGTGCATGTCCTTTTCGGGCCGGTGCGTGTTGTCCAACTATCTGGCCGGGCGGGATGCTAACCGCGGCGAATGTGCCCAACCCTGCCGCTGGAGCTATCATTTGGTGGAAGAAAAACGGCCGGGAGAGTTTTTCCCGGTTTTAGAAGAAGAAGACGGAACCTATATTCTGAATGCAAAGGACCTTTGCATGATTGAGTATCTGGATCAGCTGGTTGAAGCGGGCGTAAGCAGTTTTAAAATTGAGGGACGGGCAAAATCCTTTTATTATGTGGCTACGATTACCAACGCTTACCGCTGTGCTGTAGACTTACTGAAAAAAGATCCAGCCCATTACCGCTTACCTGGTTGGCTGCTGGAAGAGACGAAGAAAGTCAGCCATCGGCAGTATTGTACGGGGTTTTATTTTGGCCGCCCCGAAAATGGCCAGTATTATGAAAGCGGCGGCTATATCCGCGATTATGATGTTGCAGCTGTGGTACAAGGATGGTCGGACAACATGCTGTTTTGTACCCAGAGAAACCGGTTTTTCCCGGGCGATATTCTGGAGGTGCTTTCTCCTGGTCTGCCGCCGGAAAATTTGACGGTTTCCGCAATTTTTGACGAGAAAGGACAATCACTGGATGCGGCGCGCCATCCGATGCAGTTGCTGAGAATTCCGTGTGAAAAAATGATTGCCAAAGGGACAATCCTACGGCGGCAGCAAAAAGGAAGGACCGCCTGATTCGTAGGATAAAGCTTGTTTTTCCACTAAAAGTGTTGCTTTTCATCGTTGAAATCGCATAGCTTGGGGAAAATATTTTGTTTAATACACACAAACAAGATGGTTTTTGCTTTGCTCTTGTTTATCCAACAAGCAGAAATTTGCAGAAAAAACTACAAACTTCCACCGGGATGCGTTGACGAACCGTGTTGCTGTGTTATAATAATAGACAGTTTGGTTGTCCCATAAAGAATTGTTTAGAAGAAGCAAAGTAGAATTCAAGATGAAGAAGCAGGAGAGTTGTAGTAATGTTTGTAAAAGATGTTCAGGTTCAGAATCAGGTAGGTTTGCACGCCCGCCCCGCGACGTTCTTTATCCAGAAAGCAAATGAGTTTAAGTCCTCCATTTGGGTGGAGAAGGATGAGCGCCGCGTAAATGCAAAAAGTCTGCTTGGCGTTCTTTCTCTGGGAATTGTAGGTGGAACTACCATCCGCATTATTGCCGACGGTGCTGATGAAGAACAGGCGGTCAGCGGATTGGTAAAACTGGTTGAGTCCGGTTTCGCCGAGTAATTACACAGCATCATGAAAAGCCTCCCGAGCAACTGCACGGCGGGGCTTTTTCCTGTTTTACTGAAAGGAGGGGCTCAAATGAACAATCCGAGGTTGGAATACCTGCGGGAAAAGGTGCGCCGGTTGCCAAAAGAACCAGGCGTTTACTTGATGCGGGATAAAAGCGGCAAGATTATTTATATTGGAAAGGCCAAAGCACTGCGCAACCGGGTATCCAGCTATTTCCGCAGTGTGGAAAAACATCTGGAAAAAGTCTATAAAATGGTAGAAAATGTCTATGATTTTGAGACGATTGTCACTGACAGTGAATTCGAAGCATTGGTACTGGAATGCAGCCTTATTAAACAGTACACTCCGAAATATAATATCCTGCTAAAAGACGATAAGGGATATTCTTATATCAAAGTAACACCTCCTCCATTCAGCCGTATTCAGGCGGTTTTGCAAAAGCAGGAGAATGACGGATGTATCTATCTGGGGCCTTATATGTCCTCTTACGTGGTCAAACAGACGGTGGATGAGACCAATAAGGTGTTTATGCTGCCCACCTGCAGTCGCAAATTTCCTCAGGAATTCCGCAAAGGACGGCCCTGCCTGAATTTCCATATCAAACAATGTGTCGGCCTTTGTCGAGGCAGGATTGATGAGGCGGAATATGCTGCCCGCCTGGAAGAAGCATTGGATTTCATCCGAGGTGGCTCAGCTCGTGCGCTGGAAAGACTGAAAGAACAGATGCTGCGTGCCAGTGAAAATTTGGACTTTGAAAAGGCAGCGCAGTATCGGGACAGGATTCAAGCGATTGAGCGCATTACAGATCGACAGAAGGTGGTCAGCTCCAAAGCGGCGGACGCGGACATTGTGGCTTTTACCCAGAGCGATTCCGCCACTGCAGCGGTCGTTTTGCTGTTCCGGAACCACCGGTTGGTAGATAAAAAAGATTTTGTATTTTATGAAAGTGGCGATCTATCTGCTTTTCGCCGGGAGTTTTTACTGGGGTACTATCGTGAGGATATCCCGCGTGTGATAGAGGTAGACGGGGATTTTGAAGATCGGGAACTGACCGAGGCGTATTTTTCACAAAAAATGGGGCACAAAATTACCATTACAGTGCCGCAGCGGGGCGAGCAGGCAAAACTGGTGGAGATGGCCCGCAATAATGCTTCCCAACGCCTTTCCCACGAAGTATCCCGCACTGGACGGGAACTTTCCGCATTGGATGAACTGGCCCGGTTATTAGGCCTTGGAGCGCCACCGGCATACATTGAAGCGTACGATATTTCCAATATTGGCGCCGGCACCATTGTTGGCGGTATGGTGGTGTTTGAAGGCGGACGCCCTCAAAAAAAATATTACCGCAAATTCAAGATGAAAACCCAGCTGACTCCAGACGATTATGCCAGTATGCGGGAAATGCTTTCCCGACGATTTGCCCGATATAAAGAGGAAAAATCTTCCGGCGAAGGATTTGGCCGTCTGCCGGATCTGATTCTTCTGGATGGCGGCAAGGGCCATGTAGCGGCGATTCAGCCGCTGCTGGAGGAATTGGGCATCACCGTACCGGTGTTCGGAATGGTAAAGGATGACCGGCACCGGACCCGTGCCATTGCCAAAGACGGCGGCGAAATCGCGATCAACGCCAATAAAAACGCGTTTTCGCTGATTACCCGAATTCAGGATGAAGTACATCGCTACACCATTGATTTTTCCCGCAAAAGTCATCGAAAAAGTGGGATGGAATTGGCTATGACCTCAGTGGAAGGGATCGGACCGGCGAGAGCGAAAGCGTTGTTTACGGCGTTTAAAACGCAAAAAGCGATGCGGGAGGCAACGGTGGAGGAATTGGCAGCGGTTAAGGGAATGACATCTGCCTGTGCTCAGCGCCTGTATGATTGGCTGCACGCCGATGAAGAATAACAGGGCTTTGGATATTGACATCCGATGGATTTTGCCCCATAATAACCGTATGTAGATCATGGAGAAACAGGAAGATTCTGATCGAAACGGCGCATAATGGAGGAGAAAAATGAGGATCATTACCGGTTCCGCCCGCGGACGCAGGCTGACAGCTCCGGAAGGGACAGATGTCCGCCCCACAGCGGAAGTGACCAAAGAGGCCGTATTTTCCGCCATTCATTTCGAGGTGGAAGGCGCACGAATGTTGGATTTGTTTGCCGGTACCGGTCAGATGGGGCTGGAGGCGATCAGCCGCGGCGCCAAATCGGTAACCTTTGTGGAAAGTGGTCGGCCTTCGCTGGAAGCACTGCGTGCCAACATTGCGGCATGCGGTTTTACAGAACAATGCAAGGTGTTCGCTATGGATGCCCTTCGTTTTTTAAAAATCGGCGGCGGAGAATATGACGTTGCTTTTATTGACCCGCCTTATAATCAAGGATTGGCTCAGGCTGCGCTCCCATTGGTAGCCCAGCAGATGGCTCCTGGCGGAGTGATCCTGTGCGAGACTGACCGGCATGAAGAAATGCCGCAGGAAGTGGGAAATTTTCGGTTAATTAAGACCCGCCGGTATGGCAAAGCGATGATCCATACCTATCGGATCCCAGAAGAGGAGTAGCAGCAGATGAGGATTGCGGTTTGTCCTGGCAGTTTTGATCCAGTGACCAAGGGACATCTGGATATCGTGACACGGGCTTCAAAATTGTTTGACAGAGTAATTGTTTTGGTGGTAATCAACGCCGCGAAAAAACCGAGTTTTACGCCGGAAGAACGGGCACAGATGATTCGGGAGGTTATTGGGAACAGTTTGCCCAACGTGGAAGTGGATACCTTTTCCGGCTTGTTGGCCGATTATGTCCGGGACGTAGGAGCAGTAGCGATTGTCAAAGGCCTGCGGGCGGTATCAGACTTTGAATATGAATTTCAGATGGCGTTAGCCAATAAAAAACTCAATCCCACGTCGGATACGGTGTTTCTGACTACGGCCTCGCAAAATATGTATTTGAGTTCCAGCTTGGTCAAGCAGATTGCCCAGTTTGGCGGAGACATTTCCGATTTTCTTCCACCGCAAATTGTGGATCGAGTCGCCAGCCGGCTGTGTAAAAAAGAATAATTCACATTGTTTTGGCTGGTACAAGCTGGCTTTGTTGTAAAAAATCGTAGTTTCAGGGAGGGCTTATACGATGAATATCGATGATATTTTGGATGCAATGGACGAAATGTTGGATCGCGCGTGGAATCTGCCGTTGACTGGCGGTCGCTGTGTTGTCGATGCAGAAAAGGTGCGAGACTTGATTGACGATATTCGTTTGAACATGCCTGCGGAAATTAAGCAGGCCAAACAAATTGTTGCTGACCGGGCGGATATCATCAGTGTGGCGAAAAAAGAGGCAGAGGATATTGTCCGCAAGGCAGAGGAACATGCCAAAGCACTGGTGGAGCAAGAGAAAATCACCAAGCAGGCTCAGGCCCGTGCGACGGAAATCTTGACCCAGGCACAGATGAAGTCCCGTGAAATGAGACAGGCTTCTCAAGAGTTTGCAGAAACAATGCTCAAAAGTACGGAAGAGACTCTGTCCAAAGCTTTGGGAGATGTACGTTCTACTCGCCAGGCGCTTATCCTTTCAAAAGAAAATCAACAGAAACAGGCTGCCCGTTGTATGGACTGCGGAGT
>ERZ773108.1874-NODE-1874-length-19552-cov-7.048982_pt1 | contig 19552 bp, 17 predicted proteins | sample MGYA00580570_ERZ773108 | MGnify/ENA primary metagenome ERZ773108 (study PRJEB29015, sample SAMEA2737840) | human gut metagenome | biome: human gut; feature: human-associated habitat; material: faeces | place: China | collected 2012 ...
ATGACAGGCTTATCACACTGAAGGGCAATGACCGCGTTATTCCCATCAATTATCTATAATGAATCTATGTGAAATCAAGGCAACCGGGCTGTCCTAAGTGACTGCCCGGTTGCCTTTACATTTAACATTCTTTTTAGTTTAATGCTGTGTGGCCGCCTCGATTTATGAAGCGTCCCATTCAGCGAAGGCGCTGGTCATAGCCTTTACCACATCGTCAGGTCGATTGTATTTCACCTTGGCGTAGATGTCCATGGTGATCCTGCTGTTTTCATGACCTGCCAAATACTGTACCGTCTTGGGATCGACGGAGGCATGGATCAGGTTGGTGATATAGGTATGCCGCAGCAAATGCGGCGTCACCTCAAAGTCCAGACTATACACCACATGGCCGTTATTCCGTGCCTTTTCTCCCAGCTCCGGGTAAAGCATATACTTCACATATTTCCCGTCCACTTGCTTGCGGGCGATCCTCGGCTTTGCCGTCCGGGTCACAACATATTGCCAGAGCCGCTTAAACTGCGTATAGCTGAGCGGTCCGCCGTCCCGATTCGCCACAACATAATCCGAGGTCGAATTTCTTTTTGCTTCTCTCAGACAAGCCGCCAGATGATCCGGTAGGGGGATATTTCTCTTTGCGGCAGCTGTTTTCAGCTCCGTTGAAACAACAGGCCGGTTGTGCTCCGTGTGCCACGCTCTGCGTACAGCCAAATACGGCGCTTCGCTGTCCAAGTAGACCGAATCCCATTGCAGTCCGAGAATTTCTTCCCGCCGCAAACCGGCGTATAGCCCCAGCATGATAAAGACATAGGGTGGCAATCCACGGACCGCATCCAACAGCCGCTGCACTTGTTCGTCTGTCAAAGGCTGTTTTTCCGCCTGCGGTATGCCGCCTCCCTTTGGGGAGAGGTACACCGTGGGATTCTTTTTGATGATCCGGCTTTCCTCTGCTGCCCGGAAAATGCACTTATAGATCACGATGACCGACTTATATACCGAAGCGGATTTTTTGGAAACCGGCACAAGGGCAAGCTGAATATCATCCAGAGTCACTTCTGCGATCTTCTTATCTCCAAGGTACGGGATGATGTTTCGACGTACCTTAGACTTATAATCTGTTAGCGTCGTTGTGCGTACATGGGCGGACTGCATCACCAGCCACTTTTCGCAGTAGTCCGCCACCGTAGGTGATTTTCTCCGCTGCCGGTCATCATCCACCTGTGACAGTGTGTCCAGTTCCTTGTCATAAAGCTCCTCCCGTGTTTTGGCATAGAGGGTGCACTGTTTTCCCTCACTATCCGTTATGGTCGTCCGATAGTAGATGTGCCCTTTGATTTCGACCGTGCCGTACTTCGGGATCCTGCTTCGTTTTCCTGCCATTATCTCACCTCCAAGTATTACGCATTGCTGCGTTGCTTCTGTTTTATCAGATGGGCGGCAATTCTTCAAATGTGCGAATTATCCTTCCGCACATTGCGGTAGGTCGTTTTCTTCTCCATAGGCTTTGCTCTGTGCGTACATTTGGCAACGTATTCCTGGAGACTGGCGCTGGTAAAGAAAACGCAGCCATTGGGAACATACTGCACATAGGCGATGAGACCGTTGTTCCTTGCCGCATCCAGAGTTGTGATGCTGATTCCCAGCAGTTCGGCGGCTTCCTTCCGGGTAAACAATTTTTCCATTGCGGTTCACATTCCTTTCGCTGTATTCTGGCGGATGGCAAGGCTGACGCACAGCGCTCTGGTCACATCCTGCATTTTTTCTTCGGGAAGTTTGCCGATATAGTAACCGATGCGGCGCTTATCCAGGGTGCGCAGCTGTTCCAGCATGACCACCGAGGGATATTTCATACTGCCGATCATGCCGATGTAGCTGTGTGTGGGTATCTTTGATTTTGTATGGATGCGGCTGGTGATCGGTGCAACGATGACCGTCCTCGCAAAATGGTTTCCAACATTGTTTTGAAGGATAAGCACGGGACGTGTCCCCATTTGTTCTGATCCGACAACGGGGTCGAGGTCGGCGTAGTAGATCTCGCCCCGTAAATATTTGCGGCTCATGTAAAACCTCCTTCATTGCCGTTTGCTGCGGCTATGTAAAGAAGACCGCTTGGCTTTCCCAACCGGTCTTTACTGTTATCGCTCTTTTTGTGCGTTCCGGAACTTTTGTGTCTCCTCTTTGGCTCGGCCTGTGACAGTCTGCCAGATTTCCTCCATATAGCTTGTCTCCCGGTCCTCCCATGCTGCAAACACATCTGCAAGGGGACTGGGGGATTTCAGCAACGCCTGCACCTGTGTGTTCGGCAGGCTGTTGTATTCCAGAGACATCAGAATATCTTCCCGCACGGTATATTCATAGGTGTGATTCAGAATTTCTTCCGGTGGTTGGGCAAGCAGCCACGCCCGGTAAGTCTCCTGTTCGGAAAACATCTTTTCATATAAGGCCGTGTTCAGTTCTTCGTTGGTCAAGCTGGTTCACCTCCGCTTTCACAAATGATGCCGTATTCGCTTCGGCTAAGTAAAGGCCGGGAGAAAGTAGCATTTCTCCCAGCCGGTTATACATCATTGCTGCAGGTCATTTGTCCTCGACGCCCCACCTGCACAGGAAATCATCAAGCGGCCGATGGCTGTCGGCTCCACGGGAATTGCACCCCTCCGAGGATCTCTCCGAGCTGCCCCCACTTGTTACGACGGACTACGGCAGAAACCGCTTCAACGCTCGACTTTATGGCCGGACAGGAGTATCGCCCCCACAGGCGGTCATGGCCACACACGGAGCCGCCGTGCGCTGATAGCCGCTTTTCTCGCTCGCTACCAGCAGAAGCAAAACGCAGACAGGAAATCAACATGAGGTGCGGTCTGGTTGTTTCATCCGGCAGGTCATGGCGCAGCTGCTAAGGTAGCTTCTGCTCATCGCATCGCCTATGGGAATGTACTTGATGAATGGGTATGGGGTTGTCAAGGTACACTTGACCACTCGCTGCACAAGCAGAGAGAAGGTAGAGAGTTTCTGTCTCTCTACCTTCTTCCTCACTCAAAGCCCATTTTACAAGGCACGATTTGAAAAATTTTTATCTGCCATGCAATACAGGCAGGAATTCTTTGCAAACCACAGCATTAATATTGATTTTATTATTAGAATATGTATAATAGTAATTGATTATTATACCTAACTGCTGTCCAATCTAAAAAGCGTCTGTGTAGAAGAAAATCTACCTGCAGAAGGGAGACACAGTATGAGCTTGTTTGAAGAACCGCACCTGGAACCGCAGCCGGAGCCGGAAAAGCCAAAGAAGAAAAAACTGCTGTCCATTGGAATCGGTGCTGCACTGATTGTTGCGGTGCTGGTCACGTCTGTGGTGGCCTTTTCGTTTGGTCAAAGCGGTAAGCCTGCTGATAATGTCCCTGATCCTCCGCAGCGGGAGGAAGTGCAGACACCCTCTGATACGGATACTCCATCAGATGAATCCACGGATACGGAGAAACCGGAGGATACGACGCCGTCTGACAGTGCGCAGGAAACGCCTTCTACAAGCGGTAAGCAGGAGATTGACCCCTCAACGGGAAAGGATAAATACCAAACCGACCCGGTACCGGATGGAAAGCCCGCACCTGCGGAGCCGGAAGATGCCGAAGTCGATACATCGACGAAATATACCTGCACGATCTCCATTACCTGCAAAACGATCCTTGATAACATGGACAAGGTGAAAGAATCTAAAAAGGGAATCGTTCCTTCCGATGGCATCATTCTTGACACGACCACGGTAACATTCTCCGAGGGCGAAAGCGTCTTCGACGTACTGCAGCGCACCTGCCGGGAGCGGGGCATACACATGGAATCAAGTTGGACGCCGATTTACAACAGTGCCTATGTCGAAGGAATTGCAAATCTGTATGAGTTCGATGTTGGCAGCCAGTCCGGCTGGATGTATAAGGTCAATGGCTGGTTCCCCAACTACGGCTGCTCCCGCTATGCGCTGCAGCAGGGGGATGAGATTTGCTGGATGTATACCTGCGTAGGTTTGGGCGAAGATATTGGCGGCGGCTATGCTGCCGGTGGCTAAATAGCAATCAAATTTAGGTATACGAAAAGGGGCTGTCTCTAAGTGAGATAGCCCCTTCTTGGTTTTCGTTATGCAGGGATGGGGCGGCAGAAGATTTCTGCCGCCCCATAGTTAGGTTACTCGCTCATGAAGTTTTTCAATTTCTGGATTGCGGATCGTACCGAATCCCGGACGGCCTGATACCGGCATCCTTCCGCTGCTGCAATCTGCTCATAGGTAAGTCCGTGGAAATAGTAGAGCGCCAATCTCCGCTGCTGCGTTTGTGTCAGCTGTGCGATTCCCTTATGTAATTCCTCGTAGAGGAGCACCCGGCCGATTTCTTCCTCCAGAGATTCCTTCGGGAAGGCTGCCCGATGCTCTATCTCGGCTTCGGTCAGGTCAATGTGCTCATAGTGCCGGTCTACCTCGTTCAGAAAGCGTTTATCCTCCAGTTCAAATTGGTCAAACAGCTCATAGAGCGCCTGCTCTATTTCAAGCCGCTGCGGCCGCTTCTGGCCGTCCGTAAACTCCAGAATGTACTTCGGATGGCCGTTATCGGAGCCGGTTGTGTAAATCGTGTAGGGGTTGTCTTTCGCCTTTGCACGGCGTGGATGCGTGCCTTTGTTTTTCGGATGGTTTCCATCCATAGTATTTTCCTCCGTTTCAATATGAATTTTGGGTTTCATATTGAGGGAGGAGGGCCACGGCACCTATTGGCCGCACATTTTCTGCTTGCTATGGGACGAAATACCGAAAAATCAGAAGATTTTCTGCCTTTGCTGCAGTCTGCATGGAGCGGCACAGGCGGAAGGAATCTCTTGCGCCGGAGGGTGTGAATGAGCACGCCTTTTCTAAACCGGTTGGGGAACCACCTCAGAGTTTCTTCCGCAAAAGCAAAAACCGGCTCTGCCATGCCAAAGGCATAGCAGAGCCGGTCCAAAGCGTAAGTGCAGAAACCGCACCATTCGGGCAGTTTGCGCTACATTCCAATATGGATTTCTATGATGGGTCTTAGGGATAGTTCACGTTCTTCATTTGTATAGGCATTTCCTAAAATCCAGCACGTTGTTTGAAATTGCGCCGGGACGCATGAGTGCGCCCCGGCGCAAAGGCCCTAAATGGGATTACCGGACTTTCTTTTTCTTCTGAGCCAGCAGAAGGATCGCAGCACCGGAAATCAGCACAGAACCAAACCACAGCATGACCGGCTGATTATCCCCGGTCGCAGGCGTCCCGGGGGTCGTCGGGTCGGTGGGCTGGACAGGCTGCTCGTTTGCCTTGATCGTCACATCGCTCATATCATAGAGCCGGGTCTGACCGTTGATGAAGCGATAGTAGGCAGCCAAAGCGTAGTAGCCCTGCTCGGTGGCCATGCCGTCACGGTCGCCGCTGGCGATGTGGCGGAAGGCGCCGCCGTCCACATAGTAGCTGGCCAGCGCATCCAGAATCGTCAGACCGTTCTTGATGAAGCGGCTGTCCTTGGCCGGGTCGATGCCCAGAGCGGTCAGTGCCACGATGACCTGAGCACAGGATTCGCTGTTCTCGGTGCCCCAGCTGCCGAAGCCACCGGTAGCCAGCTGCAGCTCAGACAGCACATCCAGCGCCTTGTCCACAGCGGCCTTCACAGCCTCGTTCTCCTTGTAGTAGGGAGCCAGAGACTGAATGGCCATTGCGGTCATGTCAGGATCTGCGTCGTTGCCGCTGAGGTTCCAGCCGCCGTTGGAAAGCTGGGCATCCAGGATCACCTGAATCAGCTTCTCGCGGGTCACATCACCGGAGGTCGGATAGTTGTGGCTGTCCAGAGCGATGAGCGCCCAGATGGGGCCGTTGATGCCCTGGGTCTGGATATAGTCCATGTTATCCAGACCCTTCAGCAGGTTATGGCCGCCCACATTGGTGACATCCTTGCCGATAGAGGTCAGGGCCAGGATCACCCGGGCGTTGTCGGTAACTTTGGCCGGGTGCAGACGCTCATTGGCGTCAGCCTTGGCCTTCACATACTCCACCACATTGTCATAGTACCCGGCGGGCACGGGGCGGCCGCTGCGGGCCAGGCCGATGACCATCCACTCGCCGCCGATGGAGTTCACCGTGGGGGTGCCCAGGGTGGCCATGAAGTCGCCGGTGGTCTTGTAAATTTCATCCAGCTTCTTGTCCATCTCGGCCACCAGCTTGGCGTAGGCAGCCTCGGCTTCCACCAGGACGTTGTAGTTCGTGACCAGAGCCTTTTCGGCGTCGGTCAGCTTGTCATAAGCAGAACGTGCGGCGCTGATGGCACCGGCCTTGCTGAGGTCCACCGTGCCGATGGCGTCGATCATGGCGATGACCTCCTCGGCGGTCTTGGTGCGGTTCTGCTCGGCCTCGTATTCCTTCAGGTAATCATCCGTGTAGTGGAACACGATCACGTCGCCCTCGTTGAGGTACTGCTGTGCAACGCCCAGGTTGGGGTGTACGCCGTTGAGGGTGTACATCCAGCCGGAGAGATTGCCGTTGGTAAACTCAGCCAGTTCCGTGCCGTCCTTGGGGGTGATGGCCTGAATGTAGTTGCCGCTTTCGTTCTTGATGTCGAACTTATCGCCAACGACGGCCAGGATCACATCCAGCACGGTGGCGTTGTTGCTGACCGTGACCTTCGTGGTGTCGATCCAGGTTTCCAGGTTGTTGTCAGCCAGCGTGTGCTTGTCGCCGCTGTCGCCGTGGGCGGAGTCGCCCAGCAGAGCGAAGGACACGGTAATATCCTTGCCCGCAGGCAGCAGCACGGTGACGGTGATGGTCACCTTGGCAGCGCCGTAGGCCAGCGTCACGGTCTGCTCACCACGCTGGTTGGTGTCAAAGCCGGTGATCTCAATATCTTTGGTGTCCACAACCGTATCAGCCTTGTTCATCGTCCAATGCGCTGTGCAGACCATTCCACTGAGGTCAAGGGCTTCTCCAATCGTATACGTTGTCTTGTAATCACCGGAAATGTCCAGCTTATAGCAGATAGGCGTTGTTGCATCTTCAACTTCCATCGTCAAGTTGCTGGCATCTTTGCCCAAAGGATCATCTGTACGATTATGATTCTCTTTCGTCACGCCATAAATATCAGGGAGCGACTTCGATGTATCGAAGTATGTCGCACCGCTCGCTGTTTCGTGCGTTTCACAACTGGTATCTACATAATCAACAGCTCCGATTCCTTGTTCAGCCCCGCAGCCCTTCAGGTAAGCGTTTCCAGCAATGTTGTCAAACTTATTCAGGCTGCGATAGTATCCGATGATGCCGCCCACATTCTTTGCGCCGCTGACCTTGCCGGAAAATGTATTTCCGGTAATAGAGTAGCTATTCCACGCTTGATTGACCTTCATGTCGCCGCCGGTAATTCCGCCGACGTTCTCATTGCCATTGATAGAACCGGAAGCCACGCACGCCTCAATGGTTGTCTTAATGCCGTTCGGTGCTGCTGCACCGGTATACATTGTACCTGCAATACCACCGGCAAATTTGCCGCTGGCGATTACCGTGCCGTCAAAGCTGCATTTGCTGACTGTGCACTGTCCCATAGCATTGTCACGGGAACCAATGATGCCACCTACATAATCCACACCTTTGACAGTGGCATGGCTGACACAATTTTCGATGATGCCCTGGAATCGACCGGCAAATGCGCCAATCTCGCTTTGAGTGCCGTCATAACCGACAACGACATCTTTTTCAATGGTACAGTTACGGATGGTCGTAATAAAAGCGGCACTCGCCCCGGCAAAGCCGTTAACATCCATATCTACTTCTGCACCGATTAAGCCAGATTTCAGCGTCTTGGTGCCGGATTTAAGCGTCACATTTTCGATGATGATCGCAAAAGTGTCTTCACTTGTAAAGCCGACACCGTGAAGACCATCTACCAGACCGTAGCCGTTGATCTCTTCACCGTAGATGTTCAGATCCTTGACCGTGGCGTTCTTAACATAAGCCAGCAACGGTTTGCCACCTTTGGGGACAGTCAGGAGTTTACCGTTGCCGAGGATCGTGCCGGAGAAAGCACGGAGGTTATCCTTCTCATCGGGATTCCGAGGATCAAATTTGTTAGTTCCATCTACCGTGCATCCGATGGGAGTCCAGCCGTTCGGCAATGTAATATCGGAAACAAATTTAAAAAATACTCCATCAAAGGAAAGACCGGAATTGACAGAATCCCGTATGTATTCAATATCCGAAACAGTAGCAATCTCATAGGGGCTGTCAGCCGACCCATCACCGTTCATATCGGTTTTCCAAGGATTAACTGTGACCTGCGCACACTCCGTTGTTGCGGTCGGGCTTGTTTTTCCATCAAAGACCTTATATACGACGCAATAATACCATGTCGTGCCGACTGTATTAGTAGGAACTATAAGACTGCTTTTTGTCTCTCCCTGAAGCAACTGCCCGTTACTATTGTCGTTGACCGTATTACTATACCACTGATAGTGGAACTGTACGCCTAAGGCGGCATCTTTCAGCTCTACTTTCAGAGGAGTTGCTTCTTTTCCAAAATCACAGGTAATAATTTTGGGGGCTATGCTAACTTTGGGCGCATCCAAAGCTTCTGCACTTATTTTGATATTGTATCTATAAGATGTCGAATAAGAGAAGCCGTCTACAATGTTGGTAACCTTACAAGTATAAAAAACTGCTCCGGCCACAGCGTCGGTATTCACAAGGCAGGTTGCCTCGGTGCTTACTACAGCTTTTGTAGACAAAAGAGTCCATTCATATACAGTGTCCGCACTTATACTTTCAGCATCAATATACTCGCTTGAATCCAAATAAAAGTCTTTGGTTCCTTGCGCTACTGTAAGTTTGATACCGGCAGCCGAGGGCTTTGTTCCATCTACAAACGTGGGGAAATAATCCTTTTCTATACACTTTACGTTGAGAGTGTATTCTCTCGCTTCGACTCCCTCAACTTTGCTGCTGATACGAATATTGAGGGATTCATCACCACTGAATGTCTTGGTAACCGAAGAGCCTGCTCCATCTATGGCAGTTGTATCCACGTTTTGAATTCCACCGCCAGCCGTGATTTTCACGGAACTATTTGCCACAACAGTCGTGGTGTATGTCCCATCAGCCAGTAACTGCATAGGACGGGTGTTCTTTGCTCCTGCAGTTTCTGTAACAGATAGTTTAGTCACATCGCAAAAAGGAACTACAGTGTACTCAACCGATTCTCCATCGTAGGATAACTCGATAGTTTTTGTCCATTTGAGGTTATTAGCCGATATGTACCGGAAGAAACTATATTGTTCTCGGTAACTTCCATTGATGCTTACTGTTCCAGCATTGGATTCCTTTAGTGTAAGAGTTTCCTTTTCGTTTCCGTCTATATCAAACTCGCTATACGCAACAGAAAATTGTTCAGTACTATCTGATTTAATAGTGAAATCAAGAATAGCGGTCTTAGACATTAACGATACAGGAATATAGATCGTATTTTTACCATTGTCTTTAATGCTTGCTAATTTAACGCTTTGTGAACTGGTTGCAATATAGAATTCAAAGTTGCCTATGCTTTTGTTTTCTGAATCAGTTTCAGAATCATTTTGAACTGGATCTAAGCCGTTGTTTCCATCGGAAACTTCCTCTACGTTGTCAACGCTTTGCTCTGCTGTTTCGACGGAGGGTATCTCCTTGAGCTCAGAGTCCGTTGCGGCAAATGCCTGAGTGGGCAGCACACCTATCATTAGCACAAAAGCCAATGCGCAGGCAATAATCTTGCGCCCATTTCGTTTCTTCATTGGTACCTCCTATGCATTTAGACTTTCTCCTGTGTTCATGGAGATAATCTAATGACTTGTTGATAGAACTCTTTGACCAAACGCAAATAAATGCTATTCAAAATGCGGAGGGGCGGGCTATCCCGCCCCTCCGCATGAGAAATTTTTAGGTCAATTCACATCGTACAGAGTATAAGCGCTGAAGTCAAATACAATTACCATTCCATCAGTCAGGGAATAGTTGGTGCCATACAGGCTGAGGGCCTGAATGCTGTCACCCTGAGTGCAGGCGATGTTCCAACCAAAGCCACGGTAAACATTGTAGGTAGTTCCGGCAATGGTCTCCTGCGTAGTCGGCTGATAGGTGGGCTGCACGGGTGCTACGGTATGGATATAGCCACCATTCGGAGTGTTAATGGTATCCCAGCCGCCAGCGATATCCGTATAGCCATTCAGCATGAGCGCAACAATAATTGCATCCAGTACATTGGGGTTCGGATTTTCTTCGGTGTAGGAATCAGGAGCGCTGTACAGGCTGCGATCCATGAGTGCAGCGATGGTGTCGCTGTCCAAAACCATAGGCGTGAATTCTTCGTCGAACGGCAGCTGAGTCATCCAGTCGGAAGCATCAGGCTCCCCGTCCTTGATGTACGCTTGCTGACGAGGGGCCCCATTGGCAAAGCCTCCTTCGTCAAACAAGCCCTCTGTGATGTACACGGTCACCGTGGCGGGCTCATTCGTGTCCGTGGTGGCAGCTGCGGCCGGGACGACCAGCACAACGACCATCATGACAGCCATGATCAGAGACAAAAGCCTTTTCTTCATGTTGTTTTCCTCCTTAGAGAATTTTTATTATAAACTCGCTGCCGCTTTGGCAACGTGCTTACCGAAATTGCTTGCCGTTCAGAGAGCGGCCTCTGTCGGCTCGGCTTCGCAAGGCTCGTCCGCCTGCTTGGCCGCCGCCCGTGCGGCGTTGACCCGCTGGCGCTCCAGATTTTTCTTTTCCCGTTCCGCCCGTTTGGCATCCCGCTCCACCCGGTACAGCTCGATTTGGCGTTTCTTTTCCCGTTGATATCGGCCATTGGACCGGTTATGCGGGTGGCTGTACGCAGGATTCAGGTGCGCCGCCCGCAGAGCGTCCGACCAACTGCCGAACCGATCGGCAATGTAGCTTCCGCCGACGATCTCACATGGGGCAGGGGACCGTCCCCAATGTTCGGCGCAGCGCCGCAGATAACAGGCCAATTCCGCCAGCGTATCCCCGGCATGACGCTCCGCAAAGGCCCGGTCCTGCTCGTCCAGAGCCGCCCGTGTCCGCTTTGCGATATGCTGTTCGTGCCAGTTCCTGCCGTCAAAATTCTGAGCGCCTGCGACCTTCCCCATAGGGGCACACCTCCTCCGTGTTCGTAAATGGTAAAAATAATACGCCGATAAACCCATAATGGGTCATCAGCGTACACTCCTGCCATATAGCACCACGGAGAGAGCGCCCGCTGCCCGGAATCCTAAACTACACAATTCTACTGACTTGCGCCACGAGGATTTTCCTCTGCGTCCATGATCTACCTTCTCACGATTTCTCGCAATGACGGGCTTTCGCCCCAGCGGTTTCCCGCCTCGATCATATCCTTGCGCTTACAGTGCCGACCGCATGGGGCATTACACCCCTTTCCTTTTAGGCAATCACCTGGCCGTTTCCGGCTCGGATGGCCGCCGTGTCGCATCATCGGATTCAATTATTTTATTTTCGAGAATCAACTTAGGCTTGATGGGGAATGATAGAATAGGAATTCCGGAAATGGGGTTTCGTAAATTTACCCCATTTGCGATACCTAAATCTATCTAACCATCCATATTATATTGGCACTCACCGCAAAAGTCAATGACCGTATTGCCGGAATTTAGCAAAATCTCATGCAAATTACAAATACGCATGATAGTTATACTCGGTTTCAGCGCATTTGTGCCAACTGTATCGGTCAAAACGGGAAATGCAAGTAAAATACGCCGTCAAATACATCGTCAAGGAGGAGCCTATATGCCGAAGCGTGGAGAGAACATTTACAAGCGAAAAGATGGCCGGTGGGAGGGGCGGTATATCCGGGGACGGTCGCCCTCCGGCCGGGCCGAGTACGGCTATGTTTATGCCGGAAGCTATCGGGACTGCCGTGCGAAACGGCAGAAATGTTTGGACGCCTGTCGAGAAGCGCCGGTAGCAGCTTCCTCGCTCACACTGAATCAGGCTGCGGAGCGGTTTCTTGCGGACAAGCAGGATGACTTGAAACGATCCACCCTTGCCAGGTACACCTATGTACTGGAACACTATATTCTGCCCGTTTTTGGGGCCGTTCTTCTCAGCCAACTGACGGCGAACCAAATTTCCGAATTTCTTCGTCGGTTACAGAAAAACGGTCTTTCCGGGAAGAGCGCCAGAGACGTGGGGGTGTTATTGAAGTCCATCCTGAGATACAGCGCCAAAAAGCTGGACTGCCCCAGTCCGGGGATGACTGTGGAGCTGCCAGCGTATCGACGAAAGCAGATCGACATCTTCTATCCGGACGAGATCCAGCGGTTGGCACAGATGATCATGGACGAACCGACGACAACCGGTATCGGCATTTTGCTGACACTGAACACCGGCTTGCGTCTTGGGGAGCTGTGCGCCCTGCAATATAAGGATATTGACCTGCGGAATGGGGTAGTCCATGTCCGCAAAACCGTACAGCGCATCCGCAGTGGGGACCGCACCAGTCTGATGGTGCTGCCGCCCAAAAGTGACAGCGCCCGGCGTACTATCCCGCTGCCGGGGGACATGGCCGCCCTTCTGCAAAAGCTGGTCCAGTGCCATCCCAACGGCGAAAACTATCTCTTGACTGGGAAAAATGTGCCGATGGAGCCACGGACAATGCAATATCAGTACCGGGCTTTGCTGAAAGCAGCGGGTATCCCGTACCGAAATTTTCACACGCTGCGGCACACATACGCCTCCCGCTGTGTGGAGCGTGGGATAGATGTAAAGAGCCTGAGCGAGATGCTGGGTCATGCGGATGTCCGCACTACACTTCAAGTCTATGTCCATTCGTCCCTGGAGCACAAAATGCGGGTGATCCAAAGCATTTGCTTCCTTGCTCCGGCGCTGGCCGCAGAATTTGCGCCGTCACCGTCTCCGTCAGTTTTTCCGGAAACGCTCCAATATCAACAGCTTTTGGCAGCGCTATCGCAAATGGGGTAAATTTACGAAATCTACAGACGCTTTCCTTTTCCGTGAGTTTACTACAAATTCATTATACTATTTAGCACATTATCGTCAATTCGTTTGTTGCGTTGCTTTTCAGAAAAATGGTGCCACCCGATGGGGTGACACCATTTTCTTTGTTACGGGCACAGAACACCATACCCCAGAATCTCGTAATGTCCTATGGGATAGCGGTTCACCCGGCAGAGGTTTCCGGAATTGCCCTCTACGGTGTAGATGATTCCGTCCTCCACCTTCTGGACGATGCCCACATGGTCAGCCTCCCCATCCTGGGGGCCGGAGCCGCCCTTGTTGTCCCAGTCGAAGAAGATAACCATGCCGGAAACAGGCTTGGCGGAGCCGTCCAGCCATTGCCCACGCTCCTGAAACCACTGCACGCCGTTTCCGCAACCGGAAAATTTCGGGCAGACACCGGTGTCGATATAACCGCACTGGTCGGCACACCAGCTGACAAAGCAGGCGCACCACTCCACACGGCTGCCGAATCCGTACCAAGACCAGTATGGTCCGCCGCCTATATTTCCGACCTGCGACAGCGCCACTGTAACGATGGCATCGTCCCCGGAATAGATGCCGTAGAGAACGGATGACCACAATTTGCGGTTTTCCTCGGCAAGCAGTTCGGAAAGCTGCTGCCGCTGGTCGGCGGTGAAATCGAATTGCTCAGCCATTTCCTCGGCGGTCTTGTGGCTGACCGTGATATAGAGATAGGTGCGTGTGACCGTCGTGACGGTTTCCACAATGTTTCCGTGGCCGTCGTCGGTTTCAGTGATGACATCCTCAGTCTTGCTCTCCGTGCGGGAAGACAGGTCGTTCATCTGCCAGAAAATATCCTTGAGGATGACTTTCTTACTATCGTCCACCGTGGCGACCTCCTGCGGATCATCGGGGTCAGCAGTGGTTTTCACCGCATAAACGGCCAGCACCTCCGGCCAGACGGCGCGGGAGCCGGACATTTCCAGTTCGTCATAGGTGCTGCCTGCTTTTGCATCGTCGATCTGCGATTGATAATCGGTGTTGATCTCCTGTACCACCTGCCGCATGGTCTGTCCCGTGCCGCTATCCTCGCCGGAGAAGAAGATGCCGAAGCAGGAACTGGCAATCAGCCCGACCACGCAAAGCACAAGGATGACGACTACCGCGACCCAGCCGCCTGCGGCAATGGCGGCGATCAGCGCCTTTGTTCCGACAATGATCGCTTTGACCGCCGCAACGGTGGCTTTTGCGGCAACCTTAACGGCCTGTACCGTAGCCTTGGCTGCCGCCTTTGCCGCCTGTACGGTTTTCTGCGCCGCTTTTGCGGAAGCCTTTGCCGTCACCTTGGCGGTCTTAGCCGTGGTTTGCGCTGTTTTTACTGCTGCCCGCCCGGTCTGCTGCGCGGTTTTGACCCCCTTCTGTGCGACCTTTACGGAGCCCTTTGGCAGACTGTGCCGTTTTGAGCGTACCCTTTCCGGCTTTCTGAACCGCTTGCTGTGTGGCTTTTTTCGGCTGGGTTCCCTTGAACGCATCCTTGCATTTCTGAATGTTGTCCCGTGCTTTACCGGCATTGCGCTTCGCATCGGAAAACCCGCGCCGTCCGCGTTTTTGCAGCTGAACCTCGGTTCCTGCCACACATCGGCGCACGGTATCTTTGATCTGCTGTGCGCCGTACTCCTGCGGAGAAGTCTCCGCAGGAGCGGCGTTTTTTTCAGCGGTATCCGCAGTGTCCTTGGTGCGGACGGCAGCAGATTTGATGCGTTCAGAGACAACGGCAGCACGGTCAATGGTCTTGACCGTGCCCCGAACCGACTCTTTTGTTTTAATATCCGCCATGATGTTTCTGTGCACCTCTCATTTCGTATTTCCTCCCACAATAATGCTCTCATCCGGTTTGGTGGTCATAAGGCGGTACAGCTCCGTATCTTTCGGAAACTGATTTTTGAAGGGCACCAGTGCGCCGCCGTAGCGCAAAAGGCCGCAGCCTGCCGGGGCGTTGGTGATATAGCCGGTCTGCTCCGGGGAAATGTTCAAAAGTGCTGCCAGTTTCTCCCGGTCGCTGGGAGCCTGATTGAGCAGGATCAGCATTTCGGAATTCGACAGCATGGTGCTGGCCTGAACGGAATCCAGCAGATACTCCACATTCTGCGTAATGGCGGTGGGATAGGCACCGCGTTTACGGAAGCGACGCCATGCGGAATCAAAGAAATCCGCGCTGTACGGATTCCGAAAGACCACATGAAATTCGTCGATGAACAGGTGCGTCCGCTTGCCCTTGCGCCAGTTTTCCGTCACGCGGTTGAGCATGGCGTCGGTGATAATCAGAAGCCCCATGGTTTTGAGCTGACGCCCCAGATCCATAATGTCATAGATAACGATGCGGTTTTGGGTGTCCACATTGGTTTCATGGGCAAAGGCATCCAGGCTGCCGGTGGTGAACAGCTCCAGCGCCAGCGCCAGATCGCGGGCTTCTTCCTCCGGCTGTGCCAGCAGCTTTTCCCGGAGAACACGAAGCGTCGGGACAGGGCCGCCGCGCTTATAGGCCGCATACACGGCGTCTACGCACCGGTCGATGATGCTCTTTTGCAAGGGGCCGATGCCGCCGCGGTCAAGCTGTTCAAACAGGGACAGGATAAACTCGGATTTATCTACTACCGGGTTGCCGCCGTCGCCGTAGCCCTCCACCATGTCCATGGCGTTGATATGGTCGGGGCTGCCCGCCGCAATGCGGATGACCTCACCGCCCAGCGCCTGACCCAGCGCATAATACTCGCGCTCGGGATCACAGATCAAAATATCATCCTTCGTGGCCAGCGCAAGAAAGACGATCAGCTCCTTTGCCGAAAAAGATTTGCCGCTGCCGGGTACGCCGGTAATGATGGTGGATTGGTTGAGCAGATTTGCACGGTTGCACAGCAGCAGATTGCCGGAGATGGCGTTCTCACCGTAATAAATGCCGCCTGGCTCCATGATCTCCTGCACACGGAACGGCATCAGCGCCGCCAGCGCTTCCGAGGTGAAGGTGCGCAGAATATCAATTTTCCGCACGCCAATGGGCAGTGCTGTGTTCAGGCCGTCCATCTGCTGAAATCGCAGCGTGGCCATTTGGCACATCCGCTGTGTGGCAGAGGTGAGGATGTAGTCGGTGTCAGCGTCCAGCTGCTGCTTGCTGTCCGCCGTATGCACCAGCGTCACCATGCCCAGAAGCATCCGCTGGTCACGGGAGGTGAGGTCGTCAAGAAATTCCTTCATCTCCGCCCGCTGCTTTTCCATGTCGTAGGGGATCGTGCCGGAGAAATTGTTGTTTTGCTGCTGCTTGCGTAAAAAGTCCACGATGTTTCTCTCTACGCCGAGCAGACGGCTTTCTCCGTCGCGGATCGCCTCGTCCATGGGGATCGGTACCACATCAATAGATAGGATCATCGGCCGGTCAATACCGGACAGCTCCGAGAGGATATCGTCCCGCAGATAGGCGGCGTAATCCTTGAGGAACAGCACACGGCCGTAACGGTCGCCCATGCGGAAACAGTCCCGGTCAAATTCAAAGCTGTCCGGACAGATGTAGTCCTTAAAGCTGTGACCCAGTTTCATGGACAGCTTTGGGTCGAAATGAAAGTCCGCTTCCTCGCCGTGACGGAAAAAGCCGTGCAGAATGCGCAGCCGATCCATCATATCCAGCTCCGTGCAGCGCGAGCCGAGGCGGGAGAGCGCCAGCGTATACTCTGAACCGGTGCGGGCGAAATAGCTTTCGGCCTCCTTATAGCTTTTGCGTGTGATCGTCACCGTGATATACAGGTCGCGGATCATACCGCTGGCGTGGGATGCTTTTTCCAGCAGCATATCGTTATATTCCTTGCGGTAATGGTCGCGGCCGTCGTTTTCATAGGGGATCATGATGTATTCCTCAAAATCACGGCGGTTGAGCTTTCGGGTGACGATGCTCAACTTGGTGTCGGCGTTACTGTCGCAGAGGTTCAGCAGGGCGCTGTACCCCAGCAGCATGGATTTCTGATCTTCCTCGCCGGCCAGCGCGTAGTTGATGTCGGAAAACTGCCAGGTGCGGCTATAGCGGTTCTGCCCCACAAGCAAAATACCGCTTTTCCAGACCGTGCGGATGGGGATCACCTCCTGCACGCTGTGAGGGATCATAAATTTATCCGTATCTCTGCGGCGGATGTTTTTCAGTGTTTTCAGCATTTTTGCCTCCTTCGGGTGTGGTCGGATGTCGTTTTGAACTTAGGGTAAAATGCACCCAAGTTTCCAATGTCAGTGTCGTTTTTGGGCTTTGGCGTGCGCTTCCTGCATGGCTTCGCGGTATAAATTCTTCGGCTTGAAGGTCAGCCGCCTGGGGATCAGAAATTCCGAGCGTACCCATGCGATCACGAATTTTTCCGCCGTCATGCCGTGGTATTTTACAAAGCCCATGGCAGCAAAGGGAGCCGCGCCGAGGATACACAGCCAGCTGACCGTTTCCGTACCCAGCACATTCCGCAGACCGAAATAAATACCGACGGCAACACCGCAGGCCAGCACAGAAAAAACGAGCTGCCGCAGCGACAGCCCGAAAAACATATTCTCTTTATATTCGCGTATCTCGCGATTGATCTTGATTTCCATAGTCGTTATCCTCTCTCCGGTGTGCTTTTAGCCGGTGCTTTCGGTTGGAGCGCTGTGGGGCTTTCACCGCTCTCCGGGCGGAGAAAATCCAGCCGCGAGGCAGCATAAATAGCATTGTCATTGAGCTGACGCTGCCATGCGCCGACAGACGGTGCCCATTTGAAGCCGTTATATTTCAGATTGCTTCGCTGTTCCTCCGTGGGCTTTCCGTCAAAATACAGGCGCAGGCGATTATCTTCCTTGTCTGCCTCGGCATGACCGCCCGGAAAATCCCAGCCTACATATTCCGTGTTTTGTGTTCGGGACACCTCCTCAATGCGCTGCCTAAGTCTGCGCATTTCCGCTGTGTTGCCGCTGAGTATATAAGACGGATAGGGCTGCTTTTCCCACGAATAGCTGTTTTGCACACGCTCGTCCAGCTTGGCCGCCTCCGCGTCCGAAAGGCCGGGACAGCCCAGCGCTGTGGCGTGTTTCTTGAAATAGGCGTTGATCTCCTTCATGCGTGCGTGCTGCTTAGTCAGCTTATCGAGCTTCGCTTGCAGCTTTTCCACCGCCTGGGGATCATCGCTGCGAATTACATTATTTTGAATCATTGTATTTCCTCCTTCAAATTAAAGACCCATCATTTCGCGTACTACGCGGTCTGCCATTTTTACCGTTCCCACCAGTACAAGCAGGTTAAAAATCAGCTCGCCAATGTAAGACCATACCTGTGTGACCGCCGCTGCGTTCGGATCGACCACGGGCGGACTGGATGCGAACAGAGAGAAGATGATACAGGCCAACACAATGATCGCACCCTCCAGGCAAACGGCGGCGTAAGATTTCAGAAAGCTCTTACCCACCTGCTGACTCGGTTCACCGGCAAAGGTAGCCAGCGGTACTGGCGCGATAGCTGTGTAAATATAGAGTTTGAAAAAGCGCCCGTAAACGGAGAGGATCATGATAAACGAGAGGATTGTGATGAACAATCCGCCGATCAAGGCCACTGCCCAGAGTGGAATACTTTCCCAAAAGCCGCAGTCCTCAATGGCGGTCACGATTTCTGCCGGAAGCACGGTCTGCTGTGCTGTGCCCATACCGGCCGCCGTCATTATGGTGGAAATAACGCCCTGCACAATGGAAAACAGCGCCATCATCAGCTCCAGCCCATAGGTGACGACCGCTTTCGCCAATGCAAAGCGGACAAACAGCTTGATCGCCACCTCCGGCTTTTTGACCTCGGCAAAGGAGCCGCAGGTCTTTACGACTCCCACCACAAAGAACAGAACCAGCAGAGCATAGCCGATGGCTTGCAGCGCTCCGTGGATGCTGCAAATAATCGACCAAATCGAGCCACCTTTGAATGTCTGCGGTGACTGCGTGATCAACTGCCAAATCTCAGACAGCTTATCGTTCCATACTTCCAACGCATTTTCGAGGTTCTGCACAACCCAGTTATCCGACATTCGTTACACCTCCCTTCGGGGCGGTCTTTGCGACCGCCCCTTTTTCGGAAACCGGATCAACCGACGATGAGGTTGAGGATTTCCTTTGCAAAGGTGATGACGACACCGCCGGCCAGGGTCAGGAAACCGTTGGAACGCTGGCTAGGATCGTGGGACTGGAAGCTGAGACCGACCTGTACAATGCCCCAGCCAAGCAGAATCAGGCCGACCGCACGGATGAGGCCGAAGATAAAGTCGCTGAGGTTGTTGACGACGGTAATGGGGTCGCCTGCGGCAAAGGCGGTCACGCCCATGCTCATGGTAAGCGTAAGGGCAAGGACAGCCATCACATAAATGCGGTAGCCCTTCTTGACCTTGCCGGGAATCTCCGGCTTGTTGATGTTCTTCTTCGTATTAAGTTTCTTCATTGCCTTTTTTCTCCTTTTCATCAAGTAGTTCTTCCAGCTCCTCTTCCGAGTAGAGCAAGAATTCATGT
>ERZ773108.1884-NODE-1884-length-19447-cov-5.109066_pt1 | contig 19447 bp, 14 predicted proteins | sample MGYA00580570_ERZ773108 | MGnify/ENA primary metagenome ERZ773108 (study PRJEB29015, sample SAMEA2737840) | human gut metagenome | biome: human gut; feature: human-associated habitat; material: faeces | place: China | collected 2012 ...
TTTGACTTTGCAAAACACGGACGTCCGAAAGTTCCCATACGGAAACTTTCTCCCTCTTAAAGCATCAAAACCGCAGCAAAAAACCGCCCCGAAGGGCGGCTCGTTGACAGGTTTCCACTGCGTATGATATGATGCTGATAGACGCTGTTACTTTTGGCGGTCAGACCCTCTTTTCCTTTCCCGCAGTTTGCGGCAGGAAGGAGGTGGCGCATGTTCGGAAAAAGGCTTTTCGGCTTTTTATGTGTGCAGTGATTTTGCTGTACATTTTCTGTATAAAAGCGCATTGACCGCTCGGGTGGACTCCGAAACGGTCAATGACTACTTTAAGTTTTTGATCAATTAGGGTCTGACTGCTGTAACAGCGCCCCTTTATATTTAAATTATAGCATACGCTCCGGCTTTGTCAAGGCGACAGGGCTGGAGCTTTTTATTCGATTTTCCATGCCTTCACCTGCTCCAGATATTCTTTCCGCTCTGCCAACGCACTCACCTCGCCGTTATAGTGTTCCCATTATAGCGCGCGTTATGACGTTCACCAAATTATATTCCGATTTCGGAATATAATTTTATTTTTCTCGTATGTAATCCGATTTGGGAATGTTTTCGCAGAAGACGGCGTCCTGTAACCGCAAGATTTCAATCATCATTATAATCTGTGCCCGCAAGATTTGCCAAAGGCTGATTACGGAAGCCGTAATCGGTCGTGCGAAGGCGGTCTTCAACTGCTCAGCGCCTCAATCTCCCGCTGCGCGTTCCGCAGCGCCGTGTCGATATCCTTCTGCCCGGTCACGCTCTGCCGGAAGGCATCGCACAGGATTTCCTGCTCCCTGCTGGTATCCCGATACGCGCCGACCGCAGTTTCCCGATCCAGATATACCATCGGGTCCAGATACGCGCCGTAAAAGCTGTTCCGGTAGATCTCCTCCACCTCGCTGTCCAGATATGCAGGCATCATCTGCTCCGCCGCCATGATCTTCGCACCCTCGGCCCCCGCCGCAAAGCGGATGAACTCCCACGCCAGCTCCTGCTGCTGCGAGGAACGGCAGATGCCCATGCCGGTCTGGATAACGGTTTCGCTGCTCTTCTGGTCCTCCGCCCAGGCCGGCGCTTCCGTCACGCCCCAGCGAAAATTAAACCGCCCTGCCCGATAGTCGGTCATCAGGTAATTCAGATACCACGTACCGCCGATGTACATGCCGTACTGCCCCAGTTCAAAGCACTGCTGCTGTATATCCTGCGCGATGCAGGTGCTGTACTGCGGCATGCACCGTTCCTGCTGCATCTGCTGTACCCAGCCGATGATCTGCCGCATGCTTTCCGCATTATCATAACCGCCGTTTTTTCCCGTTGCAAGCCACTGAATATCCATCGGCAGCGACATCATCGCGTACTCGCCCTCGCTCAGGCTGCTCTGCATCTGCTGCGCCAGTTCGTGCACCTGCTCCCATGTCAGCCGCTCCTTCGGATACGGAATGCCTGCCCGGTCAAACAGCTCGCAGTTGTACAGCAGCACATAACGATCCCGTCGGTAGGGAATTCCGTACTGATGTCTGTCAAACTGCATCTGCACCAGCTCCGCGCTGTCCCGCAGGTCATGTCCGCACTGCGCGAGCAGTTCGTCGAGCGGCTGCGCAATGCCGTATTCATACAGCTTGTACAGCGAGTCCATCGTACGGCAGAGAAACACATCGGTCTGCCTGCCGCTCAGCAGCCGCGCCTGCATTTTCTGGTCGTAGTAGGCATCCGGATAGCTGACCACCTCGACCCGCACATCGGGATGGCTGTCCTCAAACGCCCGTATCAGCTTCCAGTCATAGCTGGTCTTGTCGTAGTCCCACAGCACCACGGTAAGCATTGTCCTGCGCGGGACATCTGTGATATTGCTCTGCGCGGTGCAGCCGCACAGAGCGAGCAGCGCCGCCAGCAGCAGCAGTCCTTTTTTCCGCAACGCTATCCCTCCCGACGCTGGTTTTTGAACTCGACGGGTGTCATGCCCGTGACCCTCTTGAAAATACGGCTGAAATAGAATTTATCCTCATAGCCAACCATCTGTCCGACGCGGTACACCTTCGCATCCGTGAGCAGCAGCAGTTCCTTCGCCCGCTCGATTCGGTACTCCATCAGCAGCTCGGTATAGCTTTTCCCGGTAAACTTCTTGAGCAGCGTGCTGAAATACGACGGATTCAGGCTGACCGCCCGTGCCGCCTCCTGCAGGGACGCTGCTTCGCGGTAGTGCGCCGCGATCCAGTCCTGCGCCATGCCGACGATCTTCGCACCGCCTTTTTCGCTCTCTCGAAGGAGAAAATCAGACAGATCCTGCCGGAGCGCGTCAAGCCATGCGATTACCTCGCCCAGCGTTTCCATGTGCAGCAGCTCCTCATAACTGCGGCAGCTGTTTGTCAGAACCGTGCGTATCGGCAGTTCATTGCGCTCGAAATGCTCCTGCACAATATACAGCAGCTCGAGCGCGATCGCACGCACAGTGGAACGGCTGAGCGCCAACCGCTGCATATCGGTTTTGAGCCGCGCAAACACTCGCTCCAGCTCCTCCGGCGTGCCGGAAATCAGAATTTCGCTGAGCTCCGCACGCACACCGGACAGGCTGTAGCTGTCCTGCCTCGTCTGCTCCATATCCTGCCGCCACAGCAGCACACCGTCATGCGATGCATAAAACCGCTGCGACACGGCTGCATTTGCCCGCCAGAATGCCTCCTTGATGCCGGCGCCGCCCGGCTGCATGCTGCTGCCGACCAGCACCGTACACGAGAGCTCCAGATATTCATGCAGCATTTTGCGCAGCCTCTTCGCCAGCCGCAGAACCGCCTCGTCCGGCGCCGGCACCGGCGCAGTCAGCAGGACATCAAACTCACCGGTACGCCCGGAAAAACAGTAGCCGCAGCAGACATCGCTGACGATCTCCTCCGTGATGTTAACGACCGAAATACGCAGCGTCTGTATCTCCTCTGCGGTGGCTTCCTCAAAGCGGTACACCTCGCCCACCTTGATTACCATGCAGTACACCGGACGGCCCTCCAGATGAATCTCCAGTTCACGCATGGACTGCTCCAGCTGCTGTCCGTTCATGTAGTAATTAGAAACCACATCCCACAGAAAATTTTGACGCAGCAGCGCACGGCTCTTCTCGTCGTCACCAGAAAACAGCGGCGAGGCGGCAGCATTCTCCGCAGCAATGGCGCGCAGGCTGTGCAGCAGCTCCTCCGGATTGAGGTTCAGCTTGAGCAGATAGTCCCGTGCGCCCAGCTTGAGCGCCTGCTTGACCAGTTCGAACTCGTCGTAGCTGCTCAGCACCAGAATTTCCGGCGGCGTGCTCTGCTGCCGCAGCTGACGGATGAGCTCGATGCCGTCCATGCCCGGCATTTTGATATCAGTAATGACGATGTCCGGCTTCTTTTCCTGTACGAGCTGCATCGCCTCCAGTCCGTTCGCCGCCTCCCCGACCAGAACGAAGCCGTTTTCTTCCCAGTTAATGACGGTTTTAAGTCCAATGCGAACCATCGTGTCGTCATCCGCGATCAGTATGCGCGGTTTTCTCATTTGCTCTCCCCCATTTCCCGCAGGTGTACCGTCACACAGGTACGAACGTGCTCCTCGCTCTCAAAGGACAGTCCGCAGTCCTCGCCGTACAGCATGCGCAGACGTTCATCCACATTGTGAACGCCGATGCTGCCCTGCGTCACCCGTTCATGACGCTGAAGGCGCTGTAAGATCTCCGGCGGAATACCTGCTCCGTCGTCCTCAACAGAGATGTAGATCTCCCGCTTTTCTCTCCATGCCGTCAGACGGATCGTGCCGCCGTGATGCGGCGCGGCTTCAATGCCATGCAAAATGGCGTTTTCGATGAGCGGCTGAAGCAGAAAGCGCTGAAGCCGCAGATCGAGCAGGCTCTCATCCTGCACATCGACCTCATACTCAATGTTCCCCTTGTAGCGGATATTCTGAATATAGATATACTGCTCCAGCAGAGCCAGCTCCTCCCGCAATATGATCTGCTCCTCCGCCTTGCTCAGGCTTGACCGCAGGATGCTGCCCAACGCCTCCGTCATATTCTGAATACCGCGTGACCCCTGCATGACCGCCATCATCTTGATCGAATTGAGTGTATTGTAAATGAAATGCGGATTGATCTGCGCACGGAGCATACGGACCTCGGCCTTGCGTTTTTCCTTTTCCTGCTGTACGCGGCTGTCCAGCAGCGCACGGATATCGTCCTGCATCTGCTCGATGCCCTGCTCCAGTCGGGCATATTCCTGCACGCTGTCGCGCGGCAGCGCACAGTCGAACTGCCCCTGCGCAATACGGTCTACCGCGTCCGCCATGCTCCGTATCGGCTGCACCAGCCGCTCCGCGAACACGGATGCCAGAATAAGCGCCAGCAGCAGCGCCAGCACACCGACTACCACGAACGCCTGCAGCAGAATGCTGCGCTGCTGCGCAAACTCGTAGGTCGAGACCGCTTCTACAATGCACCAGTCATATACGCTCGAGCTCCTCTTGAAAAACTGGTATGGTGCATCCCACAGCCTGTGTTCCTCATTCATCGCCATGCGGCGCAAATCCTGTTCTGTATGGGCCGACAGCCTTTTCCAGCCGTCGCTGCGCACGACATACGAGTCTGTCGTATCGACCAGACAGAACGCTGTGTTCTTCTGACCGAGCAGCGCATCACCGATGTTGGTCAGCACGGCCTCGCGCAGCAGGATGACGAGATAACCGGCGGTTCTGCCGGTGGTCTCATCGATAATACGGCGGCTATACGGCAGTACGGTCTCATACTGGCTGAACCGGCACGGATTATCTGCACCGCTGCCCCAGCAGGCAATGCCGCCGTCTGCGAAAAATGCGTCACTGCAAAAAGCACGGTACACCGCATCCCGATCGACCAGCGCCGCCTCCTTGCCGCGTCGGATATCCAGACCGTTTTCTCCGATCAGATAAAGCGACAGAATATCCTCCGTAACCGTTACGAACTGAAACTGCTCGTCCAGCATAGACGCAACCGCCATTGTCTCCGCCGGAGCAAATGGATCATCTGCCAGCATCAGTGCGCGTATCTGCCCATTCTGACAGATCTGGTTTGCGAACTTCTCCACGCGCATCGCATTTTCCTCGATCTTTTCAATCGCATACTGCAAATTCTTCGTGTTCTCCCGCTCGAGATTGTTCCGCAGCACACGCTGCTCGGAGACGAAATAGTACGCACTGAATATCAGGCACACCAGAACCGCAGCCAGCATGAAAAACAAAAACAGCTGCTGCTTCATAGTCGGTTTTGTCCGGCGGATTTTCATGGCTGCACCTCCGTGAGTTGATGGATTTATTATAGCACATCCGGGGCGGAAAACGAAAGAGCAGACCCTGCCAGTTGGCAGGGTCTGCATGCAAATGAGAGGGGAAATTTACGGATTGTAAACGAGTGTGCCGTCTGCATTGCGGCTGTAGTGACTCAGCCAGTTGTTCCATACACGGGCAGAGTGCTCGGGCATGGTAGCGTGCGGCATGTAATCTACGATCTCCGCCTGTACCATCGGAACGCCATTCTTCTCACAGGTCATGGTGTACCAGCGGCCGGACTTCGTAAACGCGCCGCCGTTCTGCCAGTCAAGGCTGCCCTTGGTTTCATTGCTGCCGTTGATCTTGCTCCAGTCCAGAGAACCGGTGCAGCCATTCAGCGCGAACCAGTCGCTCAGCGTCTTGCCGGAGGAATTTTCCTCTGCCAGCGGAACCGGGCAGATTGCCCATTCGGTGCCGCCTTCGGTACCTGCTGCCATGTAAACCGGAACGCCCGGGTAGCTGCCCTTTGCCTTGGTCGCTTCTGCCTGCTCAAATACAGCTGCGTTGAAGATGAAACCGGACAGCGGTGCAACTGCCGCGAACATCTCCGGCTCATTCAGCGCCAGTACGTGCGTCATCTGAGAGCCCCAGGAATGACCGGTTGCATAAACTCGGCCGGTGTCGATAGAATAGTGTTCCTTCAAATCGTCCAGCATGTACTTGAAGAATTCGATTTCGTCCATGCGGGTCGGGTCCATTGCAATGTTCCACGCAGGGAACGGTGCATTGCCGTTTTCGGAAATGCTGCCCGGGATTGCCGACGGGAATACAACGATGAAGCCCTTTTCGTCCGCGACCTTGTGCCAGTCGGTCTGACCAGCGTAAACGCCGCCGTTCAGCGTGTAGCCATGGTTTGCAAAAACGACAGGAAGATTCGTGCTGTTCTTTGCGTTCTCCGGAACGTAAACGTACCATTCACGCATCCAGCCGCCGACTTTTTCGTAATGGCGGGTCATATGAAGGTCTGCGATCGGGTCCTTGGTAACGCGCAGGTCACCGCCCGGGTCTGCCATCCAGCGGCGTACGCCGAACAGGAAGTCATTCCAGATCGTGCTCTCCGTGTTTTCCGGAGCGCTCTCGCTCGTCCAGATGCGGTACGCTGCGGTATCGCGGTTGATCTTGTACGCATTCTCGTCTGCGGTCCAATCTGCCGAGCGGGTATACTTGGTGATATTGCCGTCTGCTGCCTTGTCGCTGTCGGTGATATGATCCGCAGCCTTCCAGTATGCCAGTGCGTTTGCATTGTTGTCGACCGAACCGATCATCCATACCGGAAGCGGCAGCGTGCTCTTCGGGATCGTGCTCTTGCGGGTGGAGGACTCCACATCATTGTAGCCGTTCAGGCTGGAGGCCATCTTCGCGCCGTTTTCTGCAATCCAAGCTGCATCAACCGGACCGGCATCGACCGTGGCCAGACCTGCCCATACGGCTGTCTGATCCATTGCCGCCATCTGTGCGATGGTGCCGCCTTCGCCGTAGCCTACCATGTAGTTTTTCGCCTCATGGATGCAGTACATCGTGCGGCCGGAGGCTGCTGCATAGACCTTGTTCACGTAGTCAATATCTGCTGCGCGTTCTGCTGCACTCGTGCCGTAGGTCAGGCCATTCAGATAAACAACGATGAACTTTTCCTGCTGCTTGGTCCAGTCTGCATCGATTGCCAGCGTATCCGTTCTGTCCGCAAGCGCCTTCCATTCGTCGAACTTGCTCTCGCCCTTGTTCGGCAGAACAAATACGCCTGCGCAGGATTCGCGTGCGCCTTCCGGCACATAAGAGGTAAAGGTGCGGGTTTCGCCGTTAGCCAGCGTTACGGTTTCCGTGTGCTCGCCGGTGTACATCGTTGCATACGGGTTTTCCGGGTCGATATGGGTGCGAACTACGACCGTGTATTCCTTCTCGGTGGTGCCGTCCTTTGCAATTACCTTGACCGTGAAGTTAGTCAGACCGTTCTTGAGCTTGCCCACATAAGCCTTGCCCGACTCTGCGGCTTCGCCGTTAATAGTGATCTTCGCGCCGGAGGAAGCTGCGGTCGGAACGATCTCGATCGAAGTCGTCTTCTCGTCCACCTCAGCGACAAAGCTGGTGGTGTTCTTGCGGGTCGGCTTAGTGCCGTCCGTCGGGTACTGCCAGTTTACATTGATGCCGAAATTCGGGTCGTTCCAGAGCAGGTTGCCCTTCTCGCCCTGCTTGTGTACGGACAGGTTGGACAGGTCTGCAATCTTGTTCTGATTGCCGTCGCGGTAGCCGTCGGACAGATAATTCTGCTTGTTGACATTGATGCCGACCCAGTTGATGTCCTTCAGGCGGTCGCCGACTACAACAGTCTTGGTGTTTTCCAGATATCCCTTAAAGCTGTCCAGCGTGCGCAGGGTCGGAGTCGCTGCACTCCAGCCTTCGTCAACGACCTTCTGCACCGCCGTCTGAAGATTGTCCAGATAGCCTGCCGTGCCGTCCAGTACAACGTCGTTGTGACCGGTGAGGATGCGCTTTACCGTGCCGAGGCTGTCAACGCGCTCCAGCGCGATCTGAAGCGAGGACAGGTAAACGTCCATCGAGTCCGCGAAGAACGTCGGGGACAGGTCTGCGAACTGCATCCAGAACGAGTCCGTGATGTGTGCGCGGTTGTTGCCGATCTGGTCGGTCGTGAACAGATTGCCGGTCGCGGCATCGAACAGCATGATGCCTGCCACCTGGTGTCCCGGCAGCTCGATTACATTAAATTTCGTGCCGCCCATGTCGTAAACGTCACCGTTTTTCAGCGTTGCCAGCTGTGCATCATAGGCTGCGCTTGCAGCGGCCTCATCTGCGAACATGCCGGAGGCTACGCCAAACTGCTTGACATAATCACGCAGCACCTCAATACCGCGCTCGTTGACATAAACCTTAGCGCCCAGATCCTTGTTTTCCTTGCACAGGAACTGATGCGTCATCTGCACGTGATCCGGATGCGGGTGACCGATGATAAGGTCGATCGGCTTGCCTGCGCCGACGATCTTTCGTGCGGTCTCGTACAGATTTGCCGCGTCCTCTGCATCAAAGTAACCGGCATCCAGAACCATTGCGCGGCCGGCGCCTTCTGCCAGATACATCTTATCGCTGTCGTAATCCTGAATGAGCGTTACGTTCGGAACGTCGCTGCCGTTCCAGTCCTTCGGTACGCCAACCTTCAGTTCGTGGTGCGGGATGCTGGTAACATCGTAGTTCCAGTTCGCTACACTGCTGGTCCTGCCGTTTTTCACCGCGACTGCCTTAACGTTATAGGTCTTGGTGACCGGGCCTTTCGCGCTTGCGGTCGGCTGGGTGATCTCGATCTGACGATACTGATAGGTATCAAACTTTTTGCTTGCTGTGGTCGGGACAGCTGCCTTGTCTGCACCTTCCGCGATCTCATAATAAATGTCCGCGCCGTCCTGTGCGGTCAGCGTGACGAAATAGGTCATGTCGTAATTGAATACGCCCAGGCTCTTGGAGGTCTCCTGACCCTTGGGGAGCGGATATGCGCTCGGTGCCGCAGGCGCAGACGAGCTGCCGCCCGAAGAACCGCCGGAGGAGCCGCCCGTGCTGCCGGTCGTCAGAGTAGAGTTGTGAATCTTGACCACCTTGCCGGTGATTTCGCAGCCGGTCGCCTTGACTTCGCCGGCCTTGCCGCCGAGAATGACCGTGCCGCTCAGCTTCGCCTTGTTCAGCGTCACGCCGGAGGCCTTGACGATGACAATGCCGGTGCCCTTGGGCGTTACCGTGCCGGACTCGGTGATGTAATCCGAAATCATGTTGTCGAGCAGCTTGACTACTTCTGCGCGGGTGATATTCGCCTGCGGCTCAAAGCGGTTGCCGCTGCGGCCTGCGATATAGCCGTTCTTTGCAAAAGCGGCTACGTTCGCCATCGCCCACGAGGAAATGCGGCTGTTGTCCGCAAAGCTCGTCGAGCTGCCGCCTGCCGTTACCGACAGCGCACGCGCCAGCATGCTGACAGCCTCTTCGCGGGTGATCTTGTCCTTTGGACGGACATTTTTTCCGTCGCCCTGCATCACGCCCGCCTGCGCCACACGCAGGATCGGGTCTTTGTAGTACGCATTATCCAGATCAGAGAATTTGTTCTCTGCCTTGGTCTGGTAATCCATTATGCGGTCTATGATAACCGCCATGTCTGCTCTTGTTATCGCGCTGTCCGGTTCAAAGTCTCCATTGTGGCCTTGGATGACACCGCGGTCGCTCCAGCGGCTGATCGCATCCTCCGCCCAGTGCCCGCGCGTATCCGCAAATGATGCGGCAAGCGCTGACGGCAGCATCGTCAGCAGCATTGCCAGTGTAATAAACCATGCACAGATCCGTTTGCGTTTCATTTTCATTCTCCCTTCTTTACTCGTTGTCGGCCGAATTTCATCGGCTTCCTGCTGCCATTATTGTACCGTGTCTGCGCCAAAGCGAAAATGAAGTAAAGCCAGAATTGTTGTGCGATCCGCAGGAGTTTGTTTTGACCCTGTTCGGTGTTGCACAATTCCTATGGTATTTGTTGTCCGATTGTCAGAACGGTTCAGACCGCGCAGAGCACCGCGTTACCGCCTGCCGGATGATATGCCTGACCGGCGTCTTGAAATAACATTTTTCCCCTTTTATATTCGAAACCTTGACAAAACCGCTGTTTTGCGGTACGATAAATACAGAAATTCAAACGCTCCTCAGCCTTATTTCCTTTCGTTTGGCGAGATACACATCTCACAGGCGCAGGTATCCCGTCTGGAAAAGGGCGCGCTCGCGCACATCCGCGACGGGCTGGCATAAATACAGAAATCCCTCCGGCTCCACCCTGTTCGAGTGGTTCCGGAGGGATTTTCGGTTTTATCTAGTGATTCGGTGTGTCCCTGTCATTCTGTCTCACTGCCTACAGCATCGCCATACCAGTCGGCGATCTGATTTCCATATTGTTCCTTCATCATCTGTGCGAGCGCCATGATACATTTTTTGTTCGTCGGCCTGCTGTGAAATCTCAGAACCGTATTGTGCGGATCACCCTTCACCCGGCGCAGACCGCCGCCATTCCATGCCGCTGTGATCGCGTGCCGCACCGAACGCTCTACTGCGTGCACCGTTGTGCCGTACATGGCGGCGACGCTCGGATATACATATTTTGTCACTCCGACCTGCGCCGCCGGCTCGAGCAGCAGCTCAATCACTGCGTCGCGCAGATAACCGTACCCCGAAACGTGCGGCGGAATGCCGAGATTATAGATATATGGCGTTAAGCGGAGTTCAATCTCTCTCGCAGCAATCGTACGCAGATTCTCCGCATACAGCCCGGTTCCCCGCTTAATTCCATCGTTCATCTTATACACGGCCTCCCTTTTAATTCTGTACCCTCAGCTTATTCCCTGCCTATACAAAAGTTATATCATAAGATTTCATTGGAATAAAGTCTGATTTTCTCGCGTGATATCCATTATTTCCCTATCGTGTCGAAATCTTATATTGCAAACAGCATTTTATACAAATAATCTCCAGAATTGTACATCTCCGTGTTAAGATTCCGTTAACGAAATCGTCCGAACGCGGCCAGCGCCATTTTGTCATATTTTTCCTGTCTCGAAAAAGTACTTGCTGATTTTTCGCCTTGGTGACAGATTTCCGCGCGTCCCTTCCCTCCATCCCTTGAAAATCTGCCGATTTTTCGCTTCAGCATTTTCCCCATGATGCTTCGAAAAATTTCATGAAAAATCAACAAAGCCGGAGTAAGCCGACATATCCCGTTAGAATAAATTATTATCGTACAATAAACAGGCTGAATATCTATTATTTCTCAATATGGCAGGTCCGGAGCTTTTATTCGATACATCTCGTACTTTCAGTCTTTTCCTGTCTCAAAGGACCGGGCGGCGATAGCATCGAGCTGCGCCGCACCATCGAAGAGCGGTGGCACCTCGGGTGAAGTAAAAAGCAGTGATACCCTTTTCAAACATGAAGAGTACCACTGCTTTTATTCTTTTTTACAGCTCCAGCGGAGCAAGCGTCGTCGTGTCGATCGACCGGATGGCCGACCGCAGCGGCAGCACCGCCGACGGCGAAACCGAAAGCTCGTCGATACCCATCGACAGGAACGTTTCGGTCAGCTCCGCATCCGCGCCCAGCTCGCCGCAAATGCCGATCCAGATTCCGGCCTTGTGCGCATTCTCCGCCGCCATGCGGATCATACGCAGCACCGCCGGATGGTGCGCGTCGAAAAACCGGTCGAGACCTACGCCCTGCCGGTCGACAGCCAGTGTATACTGCGTCAGATCATTCGTACCGACCGAGAAAAAGTCCACCTCACGCGCCAGCTCGACGCTCATCATGACGGCGGCCGGTGTCTCGATCATAATGCCAAGCTCGACCTTGTCCGCCATCGGCACGCCCTCTTCCGCGAGTTCCGCGCGAATGTTGCGGCAGATGCGCTTAATCTCCTGCACCTCCCAGACCGACGTAATCATCGGGAACATGATCGCGATCTTGCCGTAAGCCGACGCGCGGTACAGCGCGCGCAGCTGCGTGCGGAACACCTCGGGACGGGTCAGACAGATGCGGATGGCACGCAGACCCATCGCAGGATTTTCCTCTTTGTCGAGGTGGAAATAGTCGGCCTGCTTGTCCGCACCGATGTCCAGCGTTCGGATGATAACGCGCCTGCCGCCCATGCGCTCCGCGACTGTCTTATATGCCTCAAACTGCTCATCCTCGGTTGGGTAGTCGCTGCCCTGTAAATAGAGAAATTCCGAGCGGAACAGACCGATGCCGCCGCCGTCGTTCTGCAGGACCGCGTCAATATCCGCCGGAGAACCGATATTGCAGTAAACCATCACATTCCGGCCGTCCTTGGTCACATTCGGCTTGCCCTTGAGCTGATCGAGCAGTTCTTTCAGCGCCTTCTCCTTGGCCTGCTTTTTGAGCAGGCGCTCGCGCTCGGCGTCGTCCGGCTCGATGACCATCTCGCCGGTCTGGCCGTCGACGATGGCGTACTTGCCCTCCATCTCGGTCTGCAATGCGTCGCCTGCACCGATAATAGCCGGAATGCCCATCGTGCGGGCCAGAATCGCCGTGTGCGAGTTCGCCGAGCCGCCCGCCGTGATAAAGCCGAGGATAAGCGACTTATCCAACTGTACGGTCTCGCTCGGCGCAAGGTCGTCCGCCGCCACGATGCACGGCACATCGGACACAATGCCGCTCTCGCCCTCACCGGTCAGAATGCCGATCACGCGCGTCGAAATATCCCGAATATCCGCCGCACGCGCCTGCATGTAGCTGTCGTCCATCGCGGCAAACATCTCCGCGAACTGTGCGCCGGTGTCGCTGACGGCGGCTTCCGCATTCAGACGGTCGTTTTCGATGAGTCCCTCAATGCTCTCGACGAAATCCAGATCATCCAGCATCATCTGGTGGGCCTCGAACAGCATTGCCGCGTCCTCGCCTGCCTCAGTGAGCGCCTTGTCATGCAGTACGCCGAGCTGCTCCTTCGCGGTCTCGCAGGCATCATGAAAACGCACGAGCTCCGCCGCGGTATCCGTCACCGAACGACGCAGGATTTCGCCGCTCGGACGGCGGTAAAAGCTGATCGGTCCCGCCGCTACGCCCTTTGATACGCCTTTGCCGAAAATCTGCTCCATCTCGCTCACTCCTTACAGATTTGCCTTGAAAAATGCCTCGAGCTGCGCCGCAGCCTCCGCTTCGTCCTCGCCTTCCACTTCCACGCGGACGGTATTGCCGTGCTTGATGCCCATGCCCATGATGGCGATCAGGCGGCGTGCATCCGCTTTTTTATCGCCGAAATGCAGGAAAACCTTGCTCTTGAACTTCGCGGCTTCCTTCGCCAGCATGCCTGCCGGACGTGCATGAATGCCAATGGAATCCGTAATGGTGTACTCAAATGCTGTCATGATGAAAACTCCTTTTTTCTTTGTTCAAATGGGTTGCTGCGGCAAGAAAATCCGCCGAGATCCGCTGTTCCTGTCCGTAAAAGTCCACGGCGCCCGGCCGGTGCGGCGGCCTGCTTTCGCTGAGGAAGCCGCTGCCGCCGGTGACGAGCAGACCGTATTTGCGCGCCAGCGAGAGATACCGCGCAGTGTCCGCCCGGGCGTGACTGCCGTATGCCGCAATGCCGTCGAATGCCGCCACCGGAAAGGTGTCGTCCATCTCATTCGGCGGCACGAGCACGGCCAGTCCGCCTGCTTCGTGAATCGTGTGAATCGCCTGCTCGACTGCAAACGACTGCACCGGATCGTTCCGCGTCCGCTCGATCTCGAGCAGCGCCGGACAAGTGATGTCAATGCCGATGCCGAGCGTGAGAAAATCCTGTTCCCGCCAGCGACAGTCGAGTTCAATGCCGGGCACAATGCGCACACCGAGCTGTGCGCCGCGCCAGATACATTCCGGCACACCGCTGACGGCACGCCGGTCGGTCAGCGCGGCCAGTGTCAGCCGCTTCTCACAGCAGCGCTCGGCCAGTGCGCGCGGCGAAAGCTCGCCGCCTGCGGTCAGGCTGCTGTGGATGTGCAGATCGGTTTGTGCCATGGAAAGACCTCCTGTTCAGGCGGTGCGTCAGGGTTCAGGAAAGTGGATGCTGCGCCGAGGGACAGGCCGCCGTTTCCGGGATAAACCAGCGCTGATGCACGCGCACAGCGCCCGAAATCATATGATTCTCACAGAGCTCGCGCAGCTCACTGACCGAAATATGCCACAGGATCGCGGCTTCCGGAATGGTCATAAACGGCATGCGCCCTCCTCCTCTTGTATTATTTGAATAGGTGATAGACCGCCTGTGCCACGCCGTCATGGTCACAGTCTGCGGTGATGTATTTTGCCAGATTCTTGAGCGCCGCGTCTGCGTTGCCCATCGCGACCGGCATGCCGACCGCGCGGAGCATTTCCGCGTCGTTGTCGCTGTCGCCGATGGCGACCATTTCATCCGGCGTGACGCCGAGCATCTCGCCCAGCCGAGTCAGCGCACGACCCTTGTCCGCACCGGCCGGCAGAATCTCAAAGTTGTCCGAGCCGGAGCTTGTGATCGTAATGCCCGGCAGCGGCCGAATCTCCGCGAGCGCCTGCTCGAGCACCGCTCGTTCGCCGATGGCGTACACCTTGGTGACGTTCAGATGGTTTCTCCGAATCTCACCGGCGATGTCCTCCACGACGATTTTGTTCGCGTGAAAGCCCTCTACGCGGTAATTTGCGACAAAATCGCGGTTGGAGTATTCGTTGATGTAGATTTTGCTGCCGACGTAGATCATCACGCGCACCGGTCGGCTCTGCACCGCCTCGACCGCCTTTGCGCCGATTTCGCACGGCATATCCCAGCTTTGCAGAATGCGCTCATCCGATGCAGTGGCGATCGCCGTGCCGCCCGCCGTGACCATCAGATCCTCGCAGGGCAGTTCACGGGCGAACTCCGCCGCTTCGCCGACAATGCGTCCGGTCGAGAGAACGACATACACACCGCGCTCCTTTGCCCACGCGAGCGCTTTTCTGACCTCCGGCGTGATCTCCTTCTGCGAATTCAGCAGCGTGCCGTCAAGGTCGAGCGCGAGTAAACGGTATTTCATGACTGTACCTCCCTGATGTGGCGGTAAATGGCGTGTGCCACGCCGTCCTCATCGCACGAATCCGTCACTTCGTCAGCGGCTGCCCGCGCGATCGGTGACGCGTTGCCCATCGCAATGCCCAGTCCGGCAGCGCGGAGCAGCGGCGCGTCAATGTCGTGATCGCCGAGTGCCATCACCTCGTCCGGTGTGATGTCCAGCGCTTCGCACAGCACATGCATGGCCGTGTCCTTGCCCGCGCCTGCCGGTATGACCTCCAGATATTCGTCCTTGGAGCGCACGAGCGTCATCGACAGGTGCTTTGCCTCCAGTACCGGAAGCATTTCGTCAATCTGCGATTTCCCGCCCATGCAGAGCAGTTTGTGCGCGCCTGCGTCGCCCCAGTCGGCAAACAGCGTCTCCAGCGGCGCGACTGCCGGCTGTACGCCGGTTATCTGTGCCTCTGCGCGGCTCCACTCGTCCTCGGCGGCGATCAGCCAGTCGAGGTCGCGGTAAACGCTCAGGTGGATGCCTCGCGCCTGTGTTTCCCGCAGAACGGTCTGAGTGCACGCACAGCTCAGGCGGCTGTCCGCCAGGCGGTTGTCTCCTTGCAGGATAAGCCCTCCGCCGCAGCACGCCAGCGGTCCGTCCACGCCGAGCGCATCCCGAATCGGGAACACCGCCCGCGGCGGTCGTGCGCTCATCAGGCAGATGGTCACGCCGTTCTTCGCCGCAGACCGCACAGCCTCGCGGCTGGCGGGCGGCAGCTCGTGCGCAGAATTCAGCAGCGTGCCGTCAATATCCATGCACAGCAGCCGATATTGTTGTTGATTCATCGCATTTCTTCCTTTTACGCCTGCTCTGCCGCCGACAGAATGTTGGCGACATTGCGGTTTCCGTTGCGGATGCCCCGTCCGATCACAGCCGCGCAGACCGCGCACGCCAGCGCGATAACCACGCCGCATACGCCGCCCGCGAAACGCAATCCGCTGCCTGCGATTCCCCACCAGGCCAGCACCGCCGCGCAGGAAGAGAGCAGCATGGCGATGCGTTTCCAGAGGGAGAGCTGCTGCAGCGCGGCCTGCTGCTGTTTGGCCTCGTGCAGTAATGCGGTCTTGTTCATTGAGAAAACTCCTTTCCTGTACGGCGGCCGCTGAACGACTTCGCTCAGCGGCCAGAGGGGTGAAAGTGTGATATAGTTTGAGTGAATCTGAATCAGTATGCGAGCTGCGGATCAAAGAATCCGATCAGCACGCCGACCAGCGCGATGCCGACCAGCACGAGCATAACGGTCGTGGGCGCCATTTTCTTCTTGCTCATCAGCCAATAGCAGAGCATAACGGTTCCCAGCGGCAGCATCTTGGGGAATATGGTATCCAGCACATCCTTCTGAAGGGAAATATCACCGGGCAGGACGAGCGGCGTTGTGATCGAGATCCAGCTTGCGGCGACTGCGCCGATCACGACCGTGCCGAGCATGATGATGCTCTCGCGGATGGCGTTCGCCTTTTCACCGACGATCATCTCAACGGCCTTGCCGCCGAGCTCATAGCCCTTGAAATACAGCAGACGCATGCCGAGGGTCAGGATGACGTTGTACGCAATGATGTAGAAGATCGCGCCGAGCGGCGAACCGCCCGAGGACATGCCGAGCGCAACACCCAGCAAAATCGGGATGAGCGTGCCGACGAGCAGGCTGTCACCGATACCGGCGACCGGGCCCATCAGACCGGCGCGGATACCGTTGATCATCTCGCCGTCGATGTCCTCGCCGTTTGCCTTGGCCTCCTCCAGGCCGGCGGTCATGCCGACGATGACCGTGCCGAGCTGCGGCTCGGTATTGAAAAAGGCAGAGTAGGTCTTGAGGGCTTCGGTCTGCTCCTCACGGGTGTCGTACAGCTCCTCTACCAGCGGCAGCATGGCGCACAGGTAGCCGAAGGTCTGCATATGCTCCTGCGAGAAGCAGGTCAGGTGGCCGTAAAACCAGTTGCGGAACGATTTGTTCAGCGCTTTCTTGGAAAGTTTCTTTTCTGCCATGTCAGATCTCCTCCTCATCGTCATCAAATTCCGCCGCGGCAGCAGATGCAGCTGCGGGAGCGGCCTTCTGCAAAGCAAGGATCTTGATGCGGTAGTTGATGACCGCGAAGAAGCCGCCGACGATCGATGCCGCGATCAGGTTGAGGCCCATGCACGCGGCCAGCGTGAAGCCGAATACGAATACCAGAATGTCGACCGGCTTGGTCGCGACCTGCTTGAGCAGGATGGCGATACCGACTGCCGGGAGCAGCGAGCCGACGGTGAACAGCGTTTTCATCGCCACGCCGTCCATCGGCAGATAAGCCTTCATCAGGTCTACCATGCTGGTGCCGACCTTGGTGATGATGAATGTCGGGATAAAAGAGCACAGGATGTGGGAAATCCACGGCAGACCCATATCGACCACATACAGCTTGCGCAGGTCACCCTTTTCGAGTGCGCGCCAGCCCATGTGCTGCCAAACGAGGTTTACCGTTGCCGTACCGTAGAACAGCACGGTGCCGATGGTGCCGACGGCCGAACCGAGCGTTACGGCCATCGCCTGACCTTCCGGCGACGCCGGGTTCAGACCCATGGAATGCACGGCAACCATGGAAAGCGGAATACCGATGTAGGAAATTGCGCGAACGTCAGCGGAAACCGTGCCGCCCGGCGTTACGAGCGCGATGTATACGACCTGAATGGCCGCGCCGAGATAAATACCCGTCTGTACATCGCCCATGATAAGGCCGACGATCAGACCCGCTACCAGCGGACGGCCCAGTGTGTAGTTGCCGAACACCGTACCGCCCAGGCCGGGCATGGATGCCAGACATGCGAGCAATCCAAACAATGCAGCCTGCCAAACTTGAACTTGCATAAGTTCTCCCTCTTTTCTTTTTATTCTGTGAAACCGAGCTTAGTAGCCGAACTGACCGCGGAACTTCTTCCAGTTGCCGATAGCGGCTTCCTTGATGAGCGCGAACTCGACCTCGTAGCCCTTCTGCATGATGGCCTCGAGTGCGTCTGCCTCCGGCTGGGTGATCGCCTGATTGTTGCCCAGCTTGATCGCGCCCGGGCGGTCGTTGCACGGTCCGATGATGACCGTCTTTACCTCACCGGGGTCAAAGCCGTCGTCCACGAGGATGCTCTTCATCGTGATCGGGTCCTTGGTGATGAGGAAGTAGCGATCCTTGCTGGCAAGCACCTTGCCGCACTTGGCACGCCACTCGTCGAGCGTCCACACGAACGTTTTCTTGTCGCTGGCGTTCTTGTACGCCGCCTTGAGCACCGGGGTGGTAGCCGCCTTGTCGTTTACGGCGATGAGGCCGTCGCAGGGATACTCGAGCGCCCAGCGCGTGCAGGTCTGACCATGGATCATGCGATCGTCAACACGAATGAAAGAGATAGACATAATTTTTTCCTCCTTATACTTAAATATCGTCGTCCTCGTCACCGCCGAGGGCAAAACGCTTGATCTGATCCTTTGCCTCGCCGGTAAGCTCAGCCTCGAGTTCATCGAGCGGCGTATCCGCATCTGCGAATGCGGCGGTCAGCACGAGCGGCAGGTTCATGCCGCCGATGGCAAGCGTGCGCGCCAGCAGACCCTTTTCGGTGAGCACATCGAGTGCGGTGGTCAGCGGCGAGCCGCCGATGATGTCCGCCGTGAGGATGATCTCGTCCTCGGGGGTGATGTCCTGAACGAGCTCTGCGAAGTTGGCGCGGAAGGTGTCAACGTCCATGCCGTCGAGCAGGCTGGTCGAGCGGATGTCCTCGCGGTCGCTGCCTGCCATCATGCCGAGCGCGTTGTGCAGGCCCGGTGCAAAGGTTCCGTGGCTGACTAAAATCAGGTATCTCATTTTCCGTTCCCTCTTTCCTGTTTGTTGAGCATAGTATACCGGATTTTATCCTGTATGAAATCTGCATTTTGTCATGACTCACTTGTGATAATCGTCCTGTTTTTATATGACAAATGTCATGCCGGCTATCAAAATACGCAAAGAAAAAGCGCCCCGTCTGTGCGTATCACACAAACAGAGCGCCAGGCGCCTGTAAATTCGTGTATTATTCCTGTAAATATTCCTGCACTTCGTGCTGGACGCGCTGGAGCTGCAAAGACAGATTATGCTCGTCCTCCATCGCGGTCTGCACCAGTCCTTCGGTCAGCAGGAGTGCCTGATCATAATTGCGGAAGCGCGGTGCCGCTACCGCCTGCTCCATCACGTCCGACAGCATTTCCACGCCGTTCCGGCTCTCGCCGGGCGTGTCCTGCCGGAGGGTCCGGCGGGTCTCGTCCGAGTCGGTCACGCTCCGCAGCGCGGACACGCTGTGCGAGTCTGTGAACAGCATGGACTGATTATCCGCGTTGGCGGTCAGCTCGCGCAAAAACTGCCATGCGAGCGTCATGTTCGCCGAACGGCTGCTGATTCCTGCGAGCACGGTGCTCAGCTCCGAGCTGTTGCCGCCTGCCGGGCCGTGCGGCATGGGAATGCAGTCCCACGAGAAATCCGAGTAGCGCTTGATGCGCCACGGATACGGCT
>ERZ773108.1886-NODE-1886-length-19420-cov-5.786470_pt1 | contig 19420 bp, 18 predicted proteins | sample MGYA00580570_ERZ773108 | MGnify/ENA primary metagenome ERZ773108 (study PRJEB29015, sample SAMEA2737840) | human gut metagenome | biome: human gut; feature: human-associated habitat; material: faeces | place: China | collected 2012 ...
GGCTCCGCTTGAAAACAAGCGGAGCCGGTTTGATTTCGACAGTTATTTTATGACATGATCCTGCGAGCGCGCAGTCACACAATTGCCTGCGCGAGGTACACCGCCGCGGTTGACAGCGCTACGCTCAGCACGATATAGGTCAGAGCCGCGGCCGTGTGCTACTACTCAAACAGCGTCACCGTTTCCAGCGCAAAGGTCGAGAACGTGGTAAAGCCGCCGCATATACCTGCCTTGAGAAACAGCACCGCGCGTCCGTCAAGCCCGGTATGCTTTGCTGCGGCGCTTATGAGCCCTATGGCAAACGCCCCGACGACATTTATGATGAGCGTGTTCACCGGGAACACACTGCGCTCATTGAGCGGCAGCAGTGATATCCCGTACCGCGCCGCAGCACCGACAAAGCCGCCCGCGCCGACGATCAGAAAATTCAGTATATCAATTCTCCGTAAAAGTAAGTATAAACGAAAAACGAGATGCGCAGAACGCATCTCGTTGTTTCTTTTCAATTAAGCCATCTCGTTGAGCTTGCTTGCCATTGCGGACTTCTTGTGTGCTGCATTGTTCTTGTGCAGCAGACCCTTGCCGGCCGCGCGGTCGACTGTCTTAACAGCAACTTTATAGGCACTGACGGCATTGTCACGGTTGCCCTCGGCAACAGCTGCGTCAAATTTTTTCATCATGGTCTTGAGCTCGGTCTTATCAGCGCGATTCTTCGCTCTGAGTTCCTTGGACTTAACGTCTCTCTTTGCAGAAGATTTAATGTTGGCCATGCTTCAATCGCCACCTCCTCCTATAAAATTGAGTCTACATCGACTCGCGTTTAGAGATTATATCAAAGAAAGCCTTGAAAAGCAAGAGGTTTTTCAAAATTTCTCAGCATTTTTCGCATATTTTTTGCCGCGCTCATCTATTGTGGAATTTCCGGGGAAGAATATACAACATATTGATTTTTCACGGAGGTAAATATGGCAGCTGGATACAGGACAGACATGGCGGATGAGGCGCGCAGCCTGTGGAACCGGAGCGCGGGAGCAAACACGGAGCTTCCCGGCGTCATCGCGCGCGAGGAAAATTTGGGCGGACTGGCCGTGACCGCCGTCGAGATAACCGATGAGGCGGGCGCACACGCGCTCGGCAAGGCTCCGGGAAAATATTTCTCGCTCGACCTGCCAGTACACTTCGACCGCGGGGCGGAAGAATTTGCATCTGCTGTCGGCACGCTCGCGGCGCTGATAAGCAGATGTATCCCCGATGGAGCTGACAGCGTGCTCGTCGCGGCGCTCGGAAACCCCGACATCACGCCCGACGCGCTCGGCTCTCTCGCGGCAGGTTCGATACTCGTGACGCGCCACCTCAAGAAAAGCGGAAGCCCGGGCTTTGAGGGCTTCTTTTCGCTCGCGCTCTGCCGCCCCGGCGTGCTCGGCACGTCCGGAATAGAGACGGCCTCTCAGGTGTCCGTCCTGTGCCGGGAGCTTGAGCCCTCATTCGTCATCGCCGTAGACGCACTGGCCGGCACGGATGCCGACAGGCTCGGCCGCGCTGTGCAGGTGTCCGACGCGGGGATATCCCCAGGCTCCGGTGTCGGCAATGACAGGCAGGAGCTGAGCCGCGGCAGCCTCGGCGTGCCGGTGGTATCGATAGGCATACCGACGGTGATAGACGCAGGGCTCTTCGGCGGCGATGCGCTCTCCGGAATGTTCGTCACGCCGCGCAGCATTGACTCGCTCGTCCGCTCCGGTGCGCGCGTGATCGGCTACGCGGTGAACATGGCCGTGCACCATCTCAGCATCGCTGACATCGACGCACTGGTGGGCTGATGCCGAAAAGAGCCCGTCTTTTACAGACAGGCTCGTTTCGGGTAATTTTAAAAATTAAATTACACAGCGCGGGTGACCTTGCCGCTGCGCAGGCAGCGAGTGCAGACGTAAACATGCTTGGGGCTTCCGTCCACGATGGCCTTGACGCGCTTCACATTGGGCTTCCATGCACGGTTGGATCTTCTGTGGGAGTGGCTGACCTTGATACCAAAGGTAACGCCCTTATCACAAAATTCGCACTTTGCCATAGTTTGAAGCACCTCCTTGCTTGTGTTTCGCTGAATAGACAGCTTTTATATAATAACAGAACCGCCGGGTAATTGCAAGAACAAATTATGTAAATGCGCAAATTTTCTTTTTGCCCGGTAAACAGCCGCGCTTTCCGTTGCTTTTCGTCGGATACTGTGGTATTTTATCTATGGTGCTTATGCACCGGGCGCTGCACAACGGCAGGCGGTTGGCTACATCTCCGCAGAGGAGGTGAAGCGTATGCGGCTTACGATAACTTTGACACTGCGAAAGCTGATGTTTCAGTTTATCATAAAAAGCAGAAACCGCCACTCCGGTAAGTGACGGTTTCTATATTACTTAGAAATTTGTCCTTAAAGAGCTAACCGCTTGTCGCAGCGCTCTTTCTATATATATTATAGCCGCAGCCGGGATATATGTCAAGAACCGGCTGCGGCAAAATGTTTATATCCTACAAAACACAAAAGCTGTTGCCAAATACGCCGGAAACGATTAAAATATAATATGAGTAAAAGTATCTCTCAGGAGGCTGCGCACATGAAACGCAACGGCAATTATTCCGTAAAGCTGAAAACGATCGTGGAGGCTCACGACCTTCATCCGCTGCACCTTTCAAAGGACTATGAGTCCGCGCTGCTGACGACCGCCGATATAAACCGCCCGGCCATGCAGCTCACCGGCTTCTATAATTACTTCGACCCGAAGCGCCTGCAGATCATGGGGCGCGTCGAGAGCACGTATCTTGACACGCTTTCTTCCGAGGAGCGCCGCGCCGCGTTTGAGCGCTTTATGCAGTACGATATAGCGGGCCTTGTCATCTGCCACAGCGTGCCGGCCTTCCCTGAGTGCATAGAAATGGCTGAGAAGTACGACCGCAATGTGTTCATCACGCATGAGGACACCTCGGAGTTTCAGGCCGACGTCATCACCTCCCTGCGCAAGCACCTTGCCCCGCGCCTGACGACGCACGGCGTGCTCGTCGAGGTCTACGGCGAGGGTCTGCTGCTCATCGGCGACAGCGGCATCGGCAAGAGCGAGACGGCGCTGGAGCTTATAAAGCGCGGCCACCGGCTCATCGCGGACGACGCCGTTGAGGTAAAGCGCATCAGCAGCGACACTCTCGTCGGCTGCGCCCCGGAGCTCATACGCTACTATATGGAGCTGCGCGGCATAGGTGTTATAAACGTCCGGCACCTCTACGGCATGGGCGCCGTAAAACCGGAGACGAACATTGACCTCGTGGTCAGCATGGAACCTTGGGAGGATGGCAAGGCCTACGACCGCCTCGGCCTCACGAATGAGACGGCGAGCTTTCTCGGCGTGAGCCTGCCGCAGGTGACAATCCCCGTCCGTCCCGGCAGGAACCTTGCCGTTATCATGGAGCTTGCCGCGATGAACAACCGCCAGAAGAAGATGGGCTACAACGCCGCAGAGGCTCTGACCGCCGAGCACGACAGAGCGATCGACCTCGGACTACTATGATTGGAGAAGCATAAATGGAACAGCTTGAAAACGCCATTGCCGAAATAAAGGAGGCCATGCCCGGCCTTGAGCTTCGGGAGAACGAACAGATGAGCGAGCACTGCTCGTTCCGCATCGGCGGCCCCGCGAGAGTGCTCGCGATCCCGTCGGACGTATCGAGTCTTTCAAAGATATGCTGCCTGCTCAAAAAGCACAAGCTTGCCCCGTACATAATCGGCAACGGGACGAACATCCTCTTCCCCGACGAGGGCTTAAATGACCTCTTCATCATCAGCACCGCAAAGCTTGGCAAGCTGTTCATGATCGGCGAGGACGCGATCTACGCCGAAGCCGGCGTGTCGCTTGCGAAGCTTGCGGGCTTTGCGCAGCAGAACGGCCTTGAGGGGCTGGAGTTTGCCTCCGGCATCCCCGGCAGCGTCGGCGGCGGGGTGATAATGAACGCGGGCGCATACGACGGTGAGCTGAAGGACGCGGTCGAGAGCGTCGTGTTCTACTACCTGCCTGACCAGAGCCTCTACGAGATGCCGCATGACAACTGCGCCTTCGGCTATCGCACGAGCTTTTTCCAGAAGACTCCCGGCTGCGTCATCCTCTCCGCCGTGTTCCGCCTCAAGAAAGGCGACGGCGAGGCCATCGCCGCGAAGATGCGTGAGCTCAACCAGCGCCGCCGCGACAAGCAGCCGCTCGATCTGCCCTCCGCGGGCAGCGCCTTCAGGCGCCCCGAGAACGGCTACGCCGCCGCGCTCATAGACGAGGCGGGACTCAAGGGCTATACCGTCGGCGGAGCGCAGGTGTCGGAAAAGCACGCGGGCTTTGTTGTGAACACCGGAAAGGCGACCTCGCACGATGTCTATGACCTGATGATGCACATAAGAAAGACCGTATACGAGAAGTCCGGTACGGTGCTCGTGCCGGAGATGATAATCCTGCCGCCGGATTACGCCCTGACGGATAACGGCCCCGAGGTCCCGCTCAACCGCGTGACCGGCGGGCTTGAAGCGGAGCTGAACGCCGCGGCGGCGCAGGAGACACCGGAGAGCTGAACGGGAGAGATAAATGGATTTTTTGATTATCACCGGCCTGTCCGGGGCGGGCAAGAGCCGCGCCGCGGACGTGATGGAGGATCTGGACTACTACTGCGTGGACAATATGCCCGTCGCGCTCATGCCGCGCTTTGCGGAGCTCTGCATCGCCACCGGCGGGCGCTATGAAAACGTCGCCCTCGTGACGGACGTGCGCGAGAAGAACGGCTTCGGGGAGCTGCTCAAGAAAATCGACCAGCTCAAGGAGATGAACTGCAGCGTACGCATCCTGTACATGGACGCGGACGTGCGCACCATCGTGCGGCGCTATAAGGAATCGCGCCGCCCGCACCCGCTCGCCACGCGCGGCACCTCAATCGAGGACGCCGTACACAAGGAGATGGATCTGCTCGCGCCGATACGCGAGCGGGCGGACTTCATCGTCAACAGCTCGAACCTCACCCTCGGCATGCTCCAGAACAAGCTCTTCTCGCTCTTCGCCCCAAACGGGGAAAAGCGCGAGATTGACGTGACTGTCATGTCTTTCGGCTATAAACATGGCCTGCCGATGGAGGCAGACCTCGTGTTCGATGTGCGCTTTCTGCCGAACCCGTTCTATGTTGAAGACCTGCGCCCGCTCTGCGGCCTTGACCGGCCCGTGGCGGAGTTCGTGTTCAGCTACCAGCAGACGCGCACCTTTATGGAAAAGATAGAGGACATGCTCGACTTCCTGCTGCCGATGTACATTGAGGAGGGTAAGCTCTCCCTTACCGTCGCCATCGGCTGCACCGGCGGGCACCACAGGAGCGTAGCCATCGCCTCGGCGCTGACGGACTACCTCGTCGCTGACGGGATCCGCGCCGTCAACGTCAACCGCGATCTGGACAAGTAGGAGAGGCTGCCATGTCGTTTTCATCCCGCGCGAAGGCTGAGCTGTGTCAGGCGCGGCCCGACCGGAAATGCTGCGCCGTCGCCGAGAGCTACGGCGTGCTGCTCTACTGCAACACCTTTTCCGCAAACGAAATACGCGTTATCACTGCAAGCCCGGAGTTTGCGTCCCGACTGCCGAAGCTCTTCCGCAAGGCCTTCGGCGTGAGCTTCGACCGGCTCCCGCCCGAGGGAGCCGAGGGCAAGCGCACGCTCTCGATAACCGATGCGGATAAGCTCTCCGCGATTTTTGACGCCTTCGGAGCCGACCGCGGCGCAACGCTGTCGCACCATATAAACTTTGGCGTCATCGAAGAGGACTGCTGCCGCGCGTCGTTTATCCGCGGCGCGTTTTTAGCGGGCGGCAGCGTCACCGATCCGGAGAAGCGCTACCACCTCGAGCTTGCGACCTCGCACCGCAGCGTCAGCCGCGAGGCGTATTCGATTTTGCTGGACATGGGCTTCAGTCCGAAGGAGACGGAACGCGCCGGGAACAGCCTGCTCTACTTCAAGCAGGCCGACGCCATTGCAGACTTCTTCACGACGATCGGCGCAAGCGGCACAGCCATGGACATCATGACCGCAAAGGTCGAAAAGGAAATGCGCAACACCGTCACCCGGCAGATAAACTGCGACAGCCACAACGCCGACAAGACCGTTGCCGCCGCGCAGGAACAGATGAATGCCATCCGCCGCATCGCGAAGGACTACGGGCTTGACGCGCTGCCCGAGCCGCTGAAGGACGCCGCGCTCCTGCGCATCGCAAACCCCGAGGCGAGCCTTGCAGACCTCGCCACGCTGAGCTATCCCCCGGTGACAAAGAGCTGCCTCAACCACCGTTTCAAAAAGATAATGGGCTTCAAGCCCGAGAAAGAATAAAAATATGTCGTTCGTTCATCTTCATGTGCATAGCGAGTATTCCCTGCTCGACGGCGCCTGCCGCATCGAAAAGCTGGCGGAGCGTATAAAGGAGCTGGGGCAGGACGCCGTCGCGATCACCGATCACGGCGTAATGTACGGTGCTGTCAATTTCTACCGTGCCTGCAAGGCCGCGGGCGTAAAGCCGATTATCGGCTGCGAGGTCTATGTCGCGCCGCGCAACATGAGCGATAAGGAGCACGGCATTGACAATAACTATTCTCACCTGATCCTCCTGTGCAAGAATGAGACAGGCTACCGCAACCTCTGCTACCTCGTCTCCGCGGGCTTCACCGAGGGCTTTTACATTAAGCCGCGCATAGACTGGTCGATTCTGCACGAGCACGCCGAGGGGCTCATATGCCTGTCAGGCTGCCTTGCGGGGTACATTCCCCAGCGGCTCATCCGCGGTGACTATGAGGCCGCGAAGGCCAAGGCGCTGGAGCTGGAGGAGCTTTTCGGGAAGGATAATTTCTATCTTGAGATCCAGGATCACGGCATCGAGGATGAGCAGACCGCGGGGCGCGAGCTTATCCGCCTGCACCGCGATACCGGCATCCCCCTTGTCGTGACAAACGACGCGCACTATATCGAGAAAAAGGACGCCTATTATCAGGACGTCCTCATGTGCATCCAGATGGGCAAGACCGTCGACGACCCTGGGCGTATGCGCTTCGAGTCGCAGGAGCTTTACCTCAAGAGCGAGGAGGAGATGCGCGCGCTGTACCCGGAGGTGCCGGAGGCGGCGGACAACACCGTCGATATCGCCGCGCGCTGCAATTACGATTTCCAGTTCGGGCACTATTTCCTGCCGCGCTTCAAGCTCCCCGAGGGAGAGACCGACAGCTACGAGTACCTTAAAAAGCTGTGCGAAAAGGGCTTTGCCGAGCGCTTTGCCGACCGGCCCGAGGTACACTCCCAGCTTGAATATGAGCTCAATATCATCCACAGCATGGGTTTTGTGGATTATTTTCTGATCGTTTCGGACTTCATCGGCTATGCCAAGCGCAACGGCATCCCCGTCGGCCCCGGGCGCGGCAGCGCCGCAGGCAGCGTCGTGTCTTACTGCCTGCATATCACCGATGTCGACCCGATAAAATACAGCCTCTTCTTTGAGCGCTTCCTGAATCCTGAGCGCGTGTCCATGCCGGATATCGACGTGGACTTCTGCGTCAACCGCCGCGGCGAGGTCATCGACTATGTCCGCCGTCTCTACGGCAACGACCATGTCGCGCAGATCGTCACCTTCGGCACGATGGCCGCACGCAACGCCGTGCGCGATGTGGGGCGCGCGCTCTCCGTCAGCTATGCGGAGACGGACGCCGTCGCAAAGCAGGTACCCTCCGGGCCGGGCGCGCTGAACATGACGCTTGACGAAGCGCTGCGCCTGTCAAAGCCGCTCAAGGAAATGTACGACAGTGACGAGACCCTGAAGCGGCTCATCGACGTTGCACGGGCTCTCGAGGGTATGCCGCGCCACGCCTCGACCCACGCGGCGGGCGTCGTGATTACCGAGAAGCCGGTGTACGAATATGTCCCGCTTGCGAAGAACGATGAGTCCGTTGTGTGCCAGTACCAGATGACGACGCTTGAGGAGCTCGGCCTTCTCAAGATGGACTTTCTCGGCCTGCGCAACCTCACCGTGCTTGACGACGCGGTGCAGTTGGTGCGCCGCCGTGAGCCGGGCTTCCGCATAGAGGACGCGCCCGAGGACGATAAGGCGACCTATGACATGCTCGCTGCCGGGCGCACCGTCGGCGTGTTCCAGCTTGAAAGCACGGGCATGACCGGCGTGTGTACCGGCCTCAAGCCGAAGAGCATTGAAGATATCACCGCTATAATCTCCCTCTACCGCCCCGGTCCGATGGACAGCATTCCTCGCTTCATCGAGTGCTCGGCGCACCCGGAGAAGATCACCTATAAGCATGAGCTGCTGCGCCCGATACTCGAGGTCACCTATGGCTGCATCGTGTATCAGGAGCAGGTCATTGAAATATTCCGCCGTCTCGGCGGCTTCTCGCTCGGGCAGGCGGACATGATCCGCCGCGCGATGTCGAAGAAAAAGCACAAGGTCATCGACGCCGAGCGCGTCGCTTTCGTCCACGGCGATCCGAGCCGCAACATCCCCGGCGCTGTCGCAAACGGCGTGAGCGAGAAGGTCGCAAACAGCATCTATGACGAGATACTGGACTTTGCAAGCTACGCTTTCAACAAAGCCCACGCCGTGAGCTACGCCATCGTCGCCTACCGCACGGCCTATATGAAGCGGCACTATCCCGCCGAATACATGGCAGCGCTGCTGACGAGTGTGCTTGAAAACAGTGCGAAGATCGCTGAATACATCGCCGAGTGCCGCGACATGGGCATAAAGCTGCTGCCGCCCGACGTCAACGAATCCGGCGCGCACTTCACCGTCAGCGGCTCGAACATCCGCTACGGCCTTGTTGCCATCAAGGGCATGGGCTGGGGCGCGGTGGACGGCCTTGTCGCCGAGCGCGAGCGCGGCGGCCTGTTCCAGAGCTTTGAAGATTTCTGCCGCCGCATGAACGGGAGCGAACTCAACCGCCGCGCCGTCGATAACCTCATAAAGGCCGGCGCGTTCGACTCCATGGGCTATAAGCGCCGTGCGCTCATCCAGGTCTCCGGTGCAATAATCGACAGCATCGCTCAGGCGCAGCGGGACAATATCTCCGGCCAGCTCGACATGTTCGGGGACTTTACCGATAACGGCCAGAAAGCCCCGGCGGTGATAAAGATACCCGATATCGAGGAGTATTCTTCCCTTGAAAAGATGGCTCTCGAAAAGGAGACGACCGGGCTCTACCTCAGCGGCCACCCGATGGACGGCTACCGCGACGCTGTACGCAGGATCGGCGCGGTCCCGCTCGGCACGCTGCTGGGCGACCTCGCCTCTGACGACGGTGAGCACCGCTTTGCCGATAACCAGCTTGTGACCGTCGCGGGCGTCGTCGCCTCCTCCAAGACGAGGACGACGCGCAACAACACCCTTATGAGTTATATCCAGCTCGAGGACGATACCGGCTCCATGGAGCTGATGGCCTTTCAGCGTGCGCTCGACTCCGGTGGGGCGTATATCAAGGACAATGCCGCGCTTGTTATCAAGGGGCGCATCTCTATACGAGATGAGAAAGAGCCGCAGATAATTGTCGAGTCCATCCGTCCGCTCTCGGACATGAATGCCCCCGGCAGCAATGCTCCGCCCCCCGCGGAAAAGAAGCTCTGGGTCAAGCTCGACAGTGAAACTGACCCGATCCTCGACCGCATCAAGCTCGTCCTCACTATGTTCCCCGGTACGCAGCAGATGATAATCTACTGCGACAGTGAGAAAAAGCGCATCGGCACGCGCTGCCTGATACATGAGGGGCTCGTCGCGGAGCTTCAGGAGCTGCTCGGTGAAAAGAACGTGGTGGTAAAATAATGTCAGCAGAAAAGGAGCCGCACATGAAAAGAAACGCTTCTCTCGATATAATAAGGAGTCTGGCCATATTTCTCGTGCTGTGTAAGCACAGTGTTATAAACGGCAAGTTTACCGCAGGACCGATAACAGGAGTCAGCGGTTATATAATGATGGGCGTATGGCTGGTGACGTCAGTATGCGTGCCGCTGTTCCTGATGCTTTCGGGCTACCTTCTCAACAGGAAAAAGCCGACTGTAAAATACTATGTGAACTACCTGCACATTTTTATCCCATATGTTCTCATCAGTATTATCACTCAGATCTTCAGGATGGAGTGTCTTCACGTCGAAATGACTGTGCGGAGTTTTGTCGGGGACATCGCTAACTTTTCCGGCTGCCTCTACGCATGGTACCTGATGATGTATACGGGACTGTACCTGCTGATCCCGTTTCTCAACGCCATGTACCACTCCCTCGAAACGAAGCGGCAGAAGCTGCTGCTGATATTCAGTTTCTTTGCACTGTCGCACTTACCTTCCATTGTAGACTCTTATATCAACATCTATTCTGTCTGGTGGAAAAATCTCTACCCGGTAACTTTCTATCTTCTCGGCGCGTATTGCAGTGAATACCCTCCTGCAAAGAAGCCTTCCTTTTACTTCAAGTGGCTGGCCGGACTGCTTGTTGTTTTCAGTATGTATGATGTGTTTTATCTGCACGGCGACGGCAGCAGCGCGACCTACTACGGCTATGACAATTATCAGGTGCTGCTCGTCTGCTTCCTGATTTTCCGCGGGATCAGCAGTCTTGATACTGAAAAGCGTCCCGCCTTCCTCATCAAATGCACGGAAGGGATCTCTAAGCTCTCACTTTACACATTCCTGCTGTCCGGGATCACGGATGACATTCTCTATCCTGTCGTTGCGGCCAATGTCGAAGATTACTATCTCAATTACGGTTACTTTCTGCCGACCGCGCTTATCTCCTTCACCGCAGCTCTCCTGCTGTCTGCTCTGCTTTATCCGCTCGGGGAATGGCTGTCGCACAAAACGCGCTCTCTTATAAGCAGAACAATAGATAGGCTCGCCGAAAAAAGGGCCGTCGAAAACTGACCGTACCGTATTAGGTATAATATAACAAGCACAAATTCAGAAAGCCGCACCGGCTTTGCCGCGGCGTTTTGGGAGCGCTGGCGCGGCTATAAGCTGCCCTTTATCGCGACACTGCTCTTCGGCTTGGCAGCACACGCCTTCGCTATGACGAATAAGCTCCCGTTCGACGATGAGGCGATCTATCTCTTCGGCAAGGGCACGACCACCGCGTCCGGGCGTTACGGCCTTGAGTTGCTGCGCCTGATAATGCCCGATTATTCCATGCCGTGGATATACGGGATTATTTCCCTCCTGCTCATCTCCGCCGCGGTGTGCATCATAATAAAGCTGTTCGATATCAGAAGCCGCGTTATTCAGGTGTTCCTCGGCGCTCTGCCTGTTCCTCTTCCCACTCAGCTGCTACTGTCTCTATATCCTTGCGGATAACGGGTATATCCACGCCCTTGCTCTCTACAGCTTCGCATCGCTGTACATACTGGCGGCCATCCTTATCGACCGTGCCGATACCGGCTGGAAGCTCCGCCCTGACGCCGTTGCCGCCGCGGCAATGGCCGTCGTTATCGTCTGCAACACCTATTTTGCAAACGAGTTTTCTCTATATAGCTACCTGATGAAGGAGAATGTCACCTCCTTCTATACCTCGCTCCTGACGCAGGTCTATGAAACGCCGGGCTTTGCCGAGGGCACAGAGCTTGCGTTAATAGGCGAGCCGCCGGAGTTCCCCGTGGAGAGTAACGCCTGCTATACGCGGGATGAATTTACTCTGCCTGGGAACCCTGTTGACAGCTCTGCCATTGCTCCGTTCATTATTCGCTATTATATCGGCTCTGATATCCCGCTCGCTGACGACGATACCATCGCCGCGCTGATGGATACCGCCGAGTTTGCGGAAATGCGGTCTATCCGTATTACGGCAGTGTGCGGATGATCGACGGCACCGTCGTTGTAAAGCTCTCATAGCCGTGGCAGAGCATAGCATAATAAAAGGTTCTGAACAAAAAGTTGGGTGTATCCGTTTTTCGGTTACCCCAACTTTTAGTTTAGAACCTGTTTTTGTTTTATTATTTTATCGCGTGCTTTCGGCGGAGACTGAGATTATCGGCGATCATCGCGATGAACTCCGAATTTGTGGGCTTGCCCTTTATGTTCGAGACGGTGTAGCCGAAGAACTTCTGGAGCGTCTCAATATCTCCGCGGTCCCATGCGACCTCTATGGCATGGCGAATCGCGCGCTCGACGCGCGAGGGAGTAGTGTTGTAGCGCTTCGCAACCTCCGGGTAGAGCACCTTGGTCACGGCATTTATCATGTCCATATCCTTGATGGTGAGGATGATCGCCTCGCGCAGATACTGATAGCCCTTTATATGTGCAGGCACGCCGATCTCATGGATTATATCCGTGACGACCGCTTCAAGCTGCGCGTCGTCGCGTGCGGCCACGGACGATTCGCGGCAGTCTATTCCCGCGGCGGGCGTGGAATAGTTCTCGTGCCCGGCCAGCTGCCTGATCCTTGTCAGCAGCGCCGGTACATCGCAGGGCTTCGGCATGAAATAATCGACGCCGTAATTGGTGCAGTCGCTGATGACCTTGTTGTTGACAAAGCCTGACAGCACGATCGTGCGGCACTTTGCGCCTGTTTCGGGCAGGCGGCGCAGCACCTCAAGCCCGTCGAGCTTGGGCAGCACCAGATCGAGCAGAAGAATGTCAGGCTTCTCTTCGGACAGCAGGGCAAGCGTTTCCACACCGTCGGACGCGGTACCCACGATCTCCATATCGCCCTCCTGGGCGATAAGTTCCGTGAGCTGCCTGCAAAAGTCCTTGTTCGAGTCTGCTGCAAGAATGCGAGTTTTGGTTTCCATAATTTTTATCCTCCCGTTATGCGATATGCGGAGCACTTCAGTATTTTTAAAAGTGGATTCCACCGTCATGTCGCATTAAATTTACCATAGTTAACACTTTTGCGACAACAGAATTTTGTCGAACAACCAAGAATATTTGTTGACATAATATTGCATATTGGTATGTATTTCAAGCGATTTCGACAAGTTGGTATGATGTTTTTTTGAAAACGTGTCGAAATTTGTCGAATTACCATATTATTCCAGATACAGCTCTGAAAAGCCCGCGCCGCGATATACACCGCAGCGCGGCTTTTGGTTCTTTGACCAGTAATTTTACATCATGTCGCGATCGGCTTCGCGGCCACAGCTGACGGTGAGGTTCCCGTTGCGGCAGCGCAGTGCGTCGATGAAGTCCTTGCTGATATCTTTTCCGCGCAGACGGATGTTGTAGGTCAGCTCATAGAGCGTTCCCATGTTGGTGGTGCGCACGCGGATAAGCTCATGCTCGAGCGTGTACTCGTTGAGCAGGTCATCAAAAAGACCATCGTAGTCAAGGTTTTCCGGGATGGTGATCTTGAGCTGGCGCTCGGCGGGACTGTTCTGGCCGAAGCGGAAGCGCTCAAGCGGCAGCAGGAACAGCGAGATTATCACGAAGAACAGCCCCGCAATGGCGACGTAGCCCATGCCGCAGGCAAGGCCGAGCGCGACGGAGAAGAACAGCCCCGTGATCTCCTTTGCGCTGCCGGGCACGCTGCGGAAGCGCACCAGCGCGAAAGTACCGGCGACGGCAAGCCCCGCGCCGATGTTGCCGTTGACGAGCATGATTATAAGCGTGACAACGGGCGGCAGCATCGCCAGCGACAGCGTGAGCGAGCCGGTGTGGTGCCCGTGCGCGGTAAAAACGAGCGCCGTGAGCACTCCGAGTGCAAGCGATGAGAAAATGCAGATAAGAAAGCTCTGCAGGGTGATGCTTTCGGTAATGACGCTGTTAAGCAATTGTGATCACTCCATCGAAATATTTTTGTACAAGCCCGGACTTATAGCAGCTGCCGTACTTTGAAAAGCCGGTCGGGAACACCTCAAGACGGCTGAGCGCACCGGCGAGCCATAGCGGTGCGGCGTCCGGTATCTTTATCTCCATGAGCACCTGACCGCCGTCAAGCAGCGGCATGCCGTGCGTGCCGTCGCAGAGACTCAGCTCCTCCTCGCGCCAGCGGATGCCGCGGTCAAAGGTGAAGCGCAGCTCCGGAGCACCGTCGGCGATGTAGGCCTCACGGTCGCAGGCGATGAATATCTTCGGCGCGGGTGAGTGCATATACAGGAACCAGTCTATCTCCCGGCAGACCTGACTGTTCTCCGGTGCGGGTGAGCGCCCGGATAGCCACGCCTCGGCACGCTCTGCAGTCGTCTGCACGCGGCGCTTGTAGACCGTGCCCTTGAACTTTTTCTTGAGCTCGACGAACACCGTGCCGTCGGGCGCAGGTACGCCGTAGCTGCGCACCCTGAGCTTTTCCTTGTATACGGGCGCCTCTATCGAGCGGCGGATGAGCTCATAGTCGTCGCTGTCATAATAGACGCTGCACACCGTGCTTCTGAAATATTCGTCCGGGACGAGCCGCGGCGAAAGCTCCGCCCAAAGCGCTTCATAGCGCTCGGGAGAAAGGAGATATTTTTTCTCGTTTCTTTTGAAGGTCAGCCTTGTGTTGTTCATGCGCCGTCAATGCTCCCGAAGTAATGGCTGCGCTCGCTGCTGCTCAGGTCAAAGACAAAGCAGAGCGCGTCAATGTTCTGCTGGCGCCAATCACAGTCATCGACAAGGTACAGGAGCTGCTCAATGCTCCACTCCCAGCTGCGGCGATCCTTGCCGTAGCGTGCAAAGTCACGGTCGACCTCGGCGGAGAGCTCCTCGGTCATGGCGTTTATTTCGTTTATCACGGCCTCGTTCGAGAGCTTATCGCTCAGAAGCTCGGCGGCGCGGGTGAGAAAGCGATCCTTGAATCCGGCGTTCTGCATGAGCGGAACAGCAAGCGAGGACACCTGAATGTGATCCATCCCGTACCCGCTCATAAGATTTGCGTACATCGCACCGGGCGTGGCAAAGGTCGCGTCAAGATCGTAGAACATGAAATGCCATTTGCCGTCAGCCTGATCCGAGCGGCAGTAGCGCAGGTTCCCGCTTGTAACGTCGGTGTTTGCGCAGAAGCCCTCCATTATCAGCCAGTCGATGAGACTGTCCATGTCGATCAGTGAAGCAAGGTGCTCGTAGTTCTCGTCAAGGCTCATGTTGTTCATATAGGCGAAGCGGATGACCTGATTATAAAACTCCGTGTCGTACCCGGCGGGAGCTTCGATGACCTCAACACTGTCGGGATCGACTCCGGCGACGGCGGCATAGAGATATTTGTTCGCCTTTTCCTTGAGCGTGTATATGCCGCCGTATTCACCGTTTACATACAGCACGCAGAAGATGCTGCGCTGGTTGATAACGTCCATGTCCGCTTTCTCGCACAGGCTCTGGCTCAGCTCGTTGCGGATGATGGCCTGTTCCTGATCCTGCCCGGCGCGCAGCAGCAGATTCGTAAATTCAGTCGCTCCGCCGCCGAAGATGTCGTACTGCAAGGTTTCCTGCCCGTATGAGCCGCGGAAGCGCAGGGACATATTCTTCTTTGACAGGATAAGGCTCGTCTCGCCATTGAGTGAGACGCCGCAGGGCGCAGTGAAGCCGCTGCCGTCGCGGTAAAGTGAGATGCTCGCCTGGAGCTCCACGCCCTTTGCCGGACCGTTATACATCTGTGAAAACTCGGTAGTATCCTCGGAGACGAGGCTGACAACGGGCAGGCTGTGCCCCTCGTTGATGATATAGCTCAGCATGAGCGTGCGGCTGGGCAGCGCGTCCTCCTCGAAGCAGACAGCCTTGACGACGCCGGTGGAGCCGACGGTTATGGGCTTTGTATATTCGGGGCTCTCCTCGGTCGGGGTCGAGCCGTCGAGCGTATAGCGGACAGTGCCGGTGCCGGACAGCTCCACTGTCACGCTGTCCACACCTTCAAAAACTCCGTCGGGCGTGAGGTTCACCGGCTTTGCCGACACGCGGCGCGCGCCGTCGGAGTTGGTCTTGCCGGGGCTGGGCTCTGCAAAATAGAACCAGCCGTTTTCCCCGTCCATGCGGCCGAAGCTGCACTCATACGGGATATCGCGCAGGGCGGCGTAGTCGACGGTCTCTCCGCCGCGGCTCAGATAGAGCTGCTCGCACGCGGAGTTGAGCGAGAATGATGCGAGGTTATATGCATCGCTGCCGTCGTCATCCGCGCCGCAGAGGATAATGATCGTCCCACCGGGGGCGAGAACGGAATCCGGCAGCGCGTACTTGCCAAGATCCTTGAGACTGTCGGACAGGCAATAGCCCGAGAGCGAAAGGTCGGAATCGGAAATGTTTTTCAGTTCGACCCAGTCGCAGTAGCCGGGAGCACCGGCGTAATATGTTTTGGCGTTTGCGACCATGACCTCGCTTATAACGAGCGCGTCGGCAGGGGAGAGCGTCTCCTGCAGCGCGTCATAACCGGCTGCACTGTTTTCATATCCGGGCGTCGGATACAGCGACTGCGCCCATTCGCCGTCATCGCCGAGCGCCATGGAGACGTCGGCCTCCGTCCCGCCGCACGCGGCCTGATCGGCGACGCTGCCGGCGGGGGAGAGCAGATAGACCGTCTCATCCCCGGAGAGTGAGAAATCCGTGTGAAGCTTGCTGCCGGACTTGTCCTTACCGGAGGCAAAGACGAGCAGGTATTCACCCGGCTCTATCGTGACCTCGGGGAAAGCCCAGCCCGGCTCACCGGACTTGTCTGATATGCGCCAGCCGCCGAGGCTGACAGCCTTGCCTGAGACGTTATGCAGCTCTATCCAATCGGAGAAGTCCCCGTCTTCGTCACGCAGAACGGCGCGGTTCTTCTCCATAAGCTCGCTGATAATAACGCTGCTGCCGGTGCCCGCCTGCGCTGCGGAAGCGGATGCGGCGGGGCTGACTGCCGCGTTTTCCTCTGCGGGGGTTTCGGGAGACATATATATGCACACGGCCGCGATGACCGCCGCCGCGACGATAAGCGCGATGATGAGGATTATCTTTCTTTCCCTGCTGCCCATTTGTTCCTCCATGGTCTGCTCTTCTATAGGGATAAAATATCAACATATTATACTTCCGAAACGGGCTCTGTGTCAATCTGAATAAAGCCACTTGCAAAGCATGAAAATTTGGGATAGAATACACGACATATTCATACACGCATTTACTCATTCCGGCACGAAATTTTGAGCGGAGGGACATAATATGGAGCTTCTTGAACAGAGAATACTGACTGACGGAAAGGTGCTGCCCGGCGGGATACTCAAGGTGGACGGCTTCCTCAACCATCAAATAGACCCGCATCTGCTGTATGAGATGGCGCTTGAGTTTAAGCGCCTATATGACGGCACCGGCATAAACAAGATCCTGACCATTGAGGCCTCCGGTATAGCCATGGCCGCGATGACGGGCTATGTATTCTCCTGCCCGCTGGTTTTTGCAAAGAAGAGCAAGACTAAGAACATTTCCAACAATGTCTATTCCGTCGAGGTCGCGTCCTTCACGCACGGTAACACCAACACTGTCGTCGTTTCCAAGGAGTATCTGTCGGATAAGGACAGGGTGCTGATCGTTGACGATTTCCTCGCGACCGGCGCTGCACTCGTCGGGCTCAAGGCGCTCGTCGAGCAGGCCGGCGGCGTCGTGGTCGGCGCGGGCATCGCGGTGGAAAAGGTCTTTCAGGGCGGCGGCGATATGCTGCGCTCACAGGGGCTGCGCGTCGAGTCGCTTGCGAAGATCGCCTCGATGGACGATCACGGCCTCAAATTCTGCTGAGGATAAAAACACCGCCCCGGCTTGACATTTGATTAAAACACCATATTTTCCAACAAATTACAAGATAATATGCCCTGAGCCGCACTTGTGCAGAATTGACAAATCGAGGCGTCGAAAAATGTCAAAATCGTAGAAAAACCATACTTGACTTTTTGGCGCGCGGCTGTTAGCATAAAGACACAAACCAATTGAATACCGCTTCGATATATAGCAAATGATATGGATTTGAAGTTTCTACCCGGACGCCGTAAATGACCGGACTATCGATGCTGAGCTTCGGCTCACCGCTTCTATAGCGGTGGGTTGATGTGTGCTTTGCATCGGCAGTGAAAACGGCCGGTGCTTTTTTCGTATCTTCACCGCAATGCGGTTTAGATAAATTATAAAAAATTATCGAGGAGACTGAACAAATGAAGAAGATCGTTGCTCTGCTCATGGCTCTGTGCATGGTATTTGCACTGTGCGCCTGCGGCCAGTCCGCAGCACCCGCTGCAACCGAGGCCCCCGCGGCTGACGCTGCTGCAACCGAGGCACCCGCTGCCGACGCGACTGCCGCTTCCGATCTGAAGGTCGGTTTTATTTTCCTGCATGATGAGAACTCCACCTATGACCTTAACTTCATGAACGGTGCCAAGGAAGCCTGCGCAAACCTCGGCCTGAGCGATGACCAGGTCATCTTCCGCACCAACATTCCCGAAGGCCAGGAGTGCTACGACGCGGCTGCCGAGCTTGCAGATGCCGGCTGCAATGTCATCTTTGCCGACTCTTTCGGCCATGAGGACTTCATGATCCAGGCTGCAAAGGAATTCCCCGAGGTTCAGTTCTGCCACGCTACCGGTACCAAGGCTCACACCGAGGACCTTGCAAACTACCACAATGCTTTCGCTTCCATCTATGAAGGCCGTTACCTCGCCGGTGTCGCTGCCGGTCTCAAGCTCAACGAGATGATCGCCAACGGTGAGTTCACCGAGGACGAGGCCAAGATCGGCTACGTCGGCGCATTCACCTACGCGGAAGTCGTTTCCGGTTACACCTCCTTCTTCCTCGGCGCACGCTCCGTCTGCCCCACCGCTACCATGGAAGTGACCTTCACCGGTTCCTGGTACGATGAGACCGCTGAAAAGGAAGCTGCAAACAAGCTCATCGGCAACGGCTGCAAGCTCATCAGCCAGCACGCTGACTCCATGGGCGCTCCCACCGCATGCGAGACCGCCGGCGTCCCCAACGTTTCCTACAACGGCTCCACCGAGGCTGCCTGCCCCAACACTTTCATCGTTTCTTCCCGCATCAACTGGGCTCCCTACTATGAGTACGCTATCACCGCTGTTATGAACGGCGAGACCATCGACGCTGACTGGACCGGCACCCTTGCCACCGGCTCCGTCGTTCTCACCGACATCAACACTGCCGTCGCTGCCGAGGGCACTGCCGAGGCAATTGCCGACGCCACCGCAAAGCTCGAGTCCGGCGAACTCCAGGTCTTCGACTGCTCCGTCTTCACCGTCTCCGGTGACAACGTGACTGCTTCCATGACCGTTGACGCTGACGGCCACGTCACCTCCTACCTCGCAGATGTCGACACCGACGCTGCCTACACCGGCGACACCGAGGCTGTTCAGGACGGCGCTTTCAAGGAGTCCACTTTCCGTGCTGCTCCTTACTTCGATCTCAAGATCGACGGCATCACCCTTCTTGACACCGCATTCTAATTGAACCGCATCTGACTGTTACTGCAAGCGG
>ERZ773108.1893-NODE-1893-length-19376-cov-34.046271_pt1 | contig 19376 bp, 16 predicted proteins | sample MGYA00580570_ERZ773108 | MGnify/ENA primary metagenome ERZ773108 (study PRJEB29015, sample SAMEA2737840) | human gut metagenome | biome: human gut; feature: human-associated habitat; material: faeces | place: China | collected 2012 ...
GCCACATCGTCCGCCGCCTGTACACCGAGGGCGAGGGCTGCCCCTCTCTGATCTGTGTCGAGCAGGACTTCACCGGCAAGGCGAAGGACATCGCTCTGGCATACGCTTCCGGCATCGGTGCCGGCCGTGCCGGCATCCTCGAGACCACCTTCAAGGAGGAGACCGAGACCGACCTGTTCGGTGAGCAGGCTGTCCTGTGCGGCGGCGTCTGCGAGCTCATCCACGCTGGTTTCGACACTCTGGTCGAGGCTGGCTACGAGCCTGAGATGGCCTACTTCGAGACCTGCCACGAGATGAAGCTCATCGTTGACCTCATCAACGAGGGCGGCTTCTCCAAGATGCGCTACTCCATCTCCAACACCGCTGAGTACGGCGACTACCGCACCGGCAAGCGCCTCATCACCGCTGAGACCCGCAAGGAGATGAAGAAGGTCCTGACCGAGATCCAGGACGGCACCTTCGCTTCCGAGTTCCTGACCGAGATGAGCCCCAACGGCGGCCGCAAGGTCCACTTCCTCGCTCAGCGCCGCATGGAGGCCGAGCACCCCATCGAGAAGGTGGGCGCAGAGCTGCGCAGCATGATGAGCTGGCTGAAGAAGTAAGCCCTCTCAGTCGCTGACGCGACAGCTCTCCCAAGGGGAGAGCCACTGGCGTGTCGGTAAAGCCCACGCTGGACGATTTGAGTTTATTTGGATGTAAAGCGCCGGGCGCTGTTCTCGCACTCAGCTGCATGGATACTTGCTCTTTTATCAGGAGCGAATTGAGTTTGATGTCGCTGAAGAATGAGAGCGGAGCCCGGCATTTTGTGATAGAAGGCAAAAGCCTGCCCGGCCTGCCAATGGCTCCCCCTCTGGGGGAGCTGGCAGCGCCAGCAGGCGATGCCTGAGAGGGTATAACATGAGAAGTGACAACGTGACCAAAGGCTCGGAGCGCGCGCCCAACCGAAGCCTGTTTTACGCCCTGGGCTACACCCCGGAAGAGCTGGACCGCCCCCTCATCGGTGTGGTGAGCGCCTACAGCGAGATCGTCCCCGGCCACATGAATCTGGATAAGATCGCCGACGCCGTCAAGGCGGGCGTCCAGATGGCAGGCGGCACCCCCATCCTCATCCCGGCCATCGGCGTCTGCGACGGCATCGCCATGGGCCATGTGGGCATGAAGTACAGCCTCGCTTCCCGCGAGCTCATCTGCGACAGCGTGGAGACCATGCTGATGGCTCATCAGCTGGACGGTCTGGTACTGGTGCCGAACTGCGATAAGATCGTTCCCGGCATGGTCATGGCCGCTGTCCGCATGGATGTGCCTGCCGTGGTCTGCTCCGGCGGCCCCATGCTGGCCGGTACCTACGGCGGCGAGGAAGTCAGCCTTTCCAAGATGTTCGAGGCCGTGGGCGCTTATAAGGCCGGTATGATCACCGACGAGCAGCTGGAAGACTGCACCTGCAACTGCTGCCCCAGCTGCGGCAGCTGCTCCGGCATGTACACCGCCAACAGCATGAACTGCCTGTGCGAGGCCATCGGCATCGCACTGCCCGGCAACGGCACCATCCCCGCCGTCTACTCCAAGCGGCTGCAGCTGGCAAAGCACGCCGGTATGGCCGTCATGGATATGGTGAAGAAGGGCATCACCGCCCGCCAGATCATCAACGAGCGCTCCATCCGCAATGCGCTGACCTGCGATATGGCGCTGGGCTGCTCCACCAATACCGTTCTCCACCTGCTGGCCATCGCCTACGAGGCCGGTGTGCCCATCGACCTGAAGCTTTTCAATGAGATCAGCGCCAGGACCCCGAACCTCTGCCATCTGGCCCCCGCAGGCCCCACCCACATGCCCGACCTCTACGCCGCCGGCGGTATCCCCGCCGTGCAGGCAGAGCTGGCCAAGAAGGGTCTGCTGGACCTGGATGTCCCCACCGTCACCGGCAAGACCCTCGGCGAAAACATCAAGGGCGCTCACATCCTGAACGACAAGGCCATCCGTCCCATCGATGCTCCCTATTCTCAGACCGGTGGTCTGCAGATCTTGTGGGGCAACATCGCCCCCGATGGCTGCGTCGTCAAGCGCAGCGCCGTGGCCCCCGAGATGCAGGAGCACTCCGGCCCGGCCCGCGTCTTCAACAGCGAGGAAACGGCCATCGCCGCCATCTATGCGGGCAAGATCGTCCCGGGCGACGTGGTGGTCATCCGCTACGAAGGCCCCAAGGGCGGCCCCGGTATGCGTGAGATGCTCAACCCCACCTCCGCTCTGGCCGGCATGAAGCTGGACAAGACCGTGGCCCTCATCACCGATGGCCGCTTCTCCGGCGCTTCCCGCGGCGCTGCCATTGGCCACGTCAGCCCGGAGGCCGCTTCCGGCGGCCCCATTGGCCTTGTTGAGGAAGGCGATACCATCCACATCGACATCCCCAACGCCAGCATCACGCTGGAAGTGCCCGATGAGGTGCTGGCCCAGCGCAAGGCAAAGTATGTGGCCCCGGAGCCCAACATCAAGACCGGCTGGCTGAGCCGCTACGCCCGCATGGTCACCAGCGCAAACCTCGGCGCAGTGCTGAAGTAAGGCGCATTTTCTGCAACACCAAAGCATCCCCTGCAGGGCCCGGCCGGGCAATGGCCGGAAAGGCTGCAGGGGATGCTTTTTTGTTTTGGCCGGGGAGCAAAAAAGCCCCGGGCCGCAGGGCTCCGGGGCAGGGGGTTACTTCCCAATCATCACAGCAAGGGCATAGGTGCGGCCATTGACGGTTTTGTGAGTGACTTCGATTTTCATGCTGGTGATGGAAGCGAGCTGAGAAGGATCCGAAATAGTGGGGCGGAAAGCTATATCCGAGTAGTTCAAATTTAAGACTTCCAAGACCGGGTTTTTGACATCCGTGACATCCGTCGCAAGGAAGGCGACGTAGGAATCGGACATGTAGGAGCTCAGGATATCCGTCAGGGTCTCTTTGACGGTCTTATTACCGTTGACTTTGTAGTTTTCGTTAAGGACATCATCACCACTGCTACCTTTGGTGATCCAGTTTTCATCGAACAGGGGGGCAATATTACGGCCAAGCTCGGGAACCTGATAGCTGACGGAGATATTCTTGTCATTTCCCGCTTCAGCGAGTGCCAACTTTGTGTACTCTGCCAAACCTTCAGCCACAGTACGGTTCAGAGACGCTGCCTTGCCGCATCCGGTGAGCAGGGCCAGAGCCATGACGCCTGCAAGGATGAGGGCGAGAATTTTTTTAGCGGATTTCATATAAAAGACCTCCTAATCCGGTGTTGAACAAAATATCTCCTCCGTCCGTATGCGGAGGATCAAGCTATTATACCCCCCCCCCCTACTATTACGTCAAGGGCTTTTTACAAAATCATCGGTTTGACTAAGATAATTGGATAAAACCGGGGAATTTGACGGGGTTATACGCCGGAAGTTGGACAAGAAAGCCCCCTCCCGGAGAACACCGGGAGGGGGCTTTCTTTTTGGTGAGTCCAAATGGAATCTTTGCATTTCCACTTTCAGTATATGCGAAATTCAAAAAAAGTCAAGCTTACCGCAGGAAAATTACATTTTACGCCCCAAGCTGAAACTCAAATGTATAGCCATCCTCGCCGTAGTGCTCATTACCTACCCAGAGAACAGACGAATCGGTCAAATCGTAGACCACGCTGTGGATGGTGTTGCTGTTGGAGTCGTCGTTGTTCCAGGTGCGGCGGCCCACCGAAGCCAGCAGGTCCATGGCAGCGTTCTTGTCAGCCACGACGCCGTTGGTCTGGCGCAGGGCAGCCGCAAGGTGCTCGTAGCGGTCAAGGCCCTTCATCTCGACGGTAGTGCCGTCGTAGTAGCCGGGGGTCTTGATAAAGTTGGTCACCACCTGCCAGTCGGAGGAATCGGAGAGGGCGTCGGTGTCGTTCCAGAGGACGTTCAGCTGACGCTGAGAGCCGTCGGTGTCGTGGTCGGCATCAGCGCCCACCCACTCGAGGATGGCGCTGCGGCCGGTGGAGTCGGCCACCATGTAGTGGAAGCAGCTGCTTGCCGAGTCGTGGAGGTCGTACTGCTCAGCCAGCGCCACGGCGTCCTCCACCGAGTCGGCGTAGTCGAGGATGAGCCGGAGCAGGGTGGTGGAGGTGAGGTCGGGCTTGTCGGTCTGGGTGTCGGTGGGGGTGCCTTTGCCCTCGCCCTGATAGGACATGAAGATGCCGCAGGCCACACCGGCGTCGTTGACGCCGTCCAGCGGCACATAGGGGGCCGCGAGGGTCAGGATCTTCTGGCCGAGGCTCTCTACGTCCTTGTCCTTGTCGAGGCCGAGGAAGCTCAGGTCGATGGTGGAATAGGAGGCGTGACGACCCTTACCGGGGTTCGTGTAGACGATGGCGGTGTTGGTGGCCGAGAAGTCGTAGTTGCGGCCAAAGACCCGGTCGCCGCTCTGGGTGTCTGCGGTAAAGGCCGAGCAGGCGATGGTGCTGGTCTTGATGTTCATGGGGATGATGCCCTTGGTGATGCTCTGGGTGATGAAGGAGATGAGCTCAGAGTCAGTGGATGCGCCGCCCTGGGCCAGGAAATCGTCGAAGTAGTAGCCGCCCGAGACGTTGAGCTGGTAAACTGCACCGTCGCGGTGGGATTCGTCGCGGTCGGAGAGCTTTTTGAGGGACGAGAGGGTGGCCAGCTCGTTGTGCCAGAGGGCGAACACGGCAACGGCCAGTGCGATGACCAGCGCCGCCAGCACGCAGGCGAGGCGCTTGAGGACTTTGGAGAGAGAATGATTCTTCATGGGACCTCCTGAAAAAGTCAAAAGAATATAGATAAAATACTTGAATATTCTATCACGACTTCTGTCGTGTTACAAGACTTTTGGAGATCTGGCCGGAAAATAAAAACAGGCGCTGAACGACAGCGCCTGTTCTGAGAGAGACTTAACCAAACAGTTTTTTCGTATTGTGCATATACACCGACAGCACCAGCCCCACGCAGATATACAGCATCAGCACCGAGCTGCCGCCCGCCGAGTAGAAGGGCAGGGTGACGCCGATGACCGGCAGGAGGCGGAGGTTCATGCCGACGTTGACGAATATCTGGGCCATGAACGCGCCGCCGATGCCGGCGCAGATGAAGGAGCCCAGCATATCCTCGCTGCACGCTCCGGTGGCGAAGGTCTTGATGATGATGGCCAGCAGCACGCCCAGCACCACGCAGCAGCCCACGAAGCCTGCCGCGTTGCCGATCCAGCTGAAGATGAAGTCATTGTGGGCGTTGGGGACGCTGTAGTAGCGGCCGCCGAAGAAGCCGTTGCCGAAGATGCCGCCCGAGCCGATGGCGATCTCGCCCCGCTGCTGCTGGTAGACAATGTTCTTCCAGATCGTCTCGCTGGGCGCCCAGCCCGTCTCGTTGTTGGGGTCGATGACCGCAAGGATGCGGTACCACTGGTAGCCCTTGCCGATCTTGTCGCTGAAGAAGGCGAAGACCACTGCTGCCGCCGCTGCGAGGGCAGCGAAGGCCCCGATGATATACTTCCAGCTCAGCCCGGCGGCAAAGAGCATACAGCAGCCGATGATGCCGTAGATGATGGCCGTGCCGTCGTCACCCTGGATGTGGATGATGCCGATCGGCACGAAGAGATGGAGCAGCAGCTTGCCCAGCTCTTTCGGCTCGTTGAGGCGGCTGCGGACATTGTTCAGATGCATGGCGAAGGTGAGGATGAAGCTTATCTTTGCCAGCTCGGTAGGCTGGAAGGTGAAGCCGCCCAGCTTGTACCAGGAATAGTTGTCGGTGTCGCCCGCGTTGTAGCCGATGGTCAGCGGGCCGAGGGTCACATTGCGGATGACCAGCGTGGGCAGCACGAGGCCCCATGTGAGCACCACATGGACGGGCCAGACATTGACGAGGCTGCGGTAGTCGATGTTGGACAGAAGGATGGCCACCAGGATGCCGATGGCCGCTGCGCCCGCCTGCACCACGGCCCGGCGGTAGTCGCCGATGCCGGTGATCTGGCCGGTGAGCTCATCCACGGCAAAGCCGCTGCCCTGCTTCGCCGCCCACGACGACAGCGCCAGTACCGCCATCGCGCTGCTGAACAGGCAGAGCAGCAGGTACATCTTGTCTGTCCGTTTCCAATATCGCTGAATGCTTTCCAAAAAAGCACCACCTTTCTGTATCTTGAAAACCCCGCCTCACAGCCGGGCATGATCCCCCAATATACCTTATTATACAGCAGGGGAGAGAGGCGCGCAAGATGGCCGGTTGTGACAGCTTTGCAAAATCGGCGCAGAACGCTTGACAAAGGCCGATATGCCCTCTAAAATGAAACGTACCGGGGCGGTAAATGGCCGGTCCCCGGCGTTCTTGGAGGAACAGTTTTTACATGAAGGAACAACGCCATCGAATTTTGTGCGCGGTCTGCGCACTGGCACTGGTGCTGACGGCTGTGCTGGCTCCCGCCGCATGGGCGGCAGACGGAGCGGGCGAGGTGCAGGATACGGCAAAGTCTACCCTCACCACCGACGATGCCGCCGAGATGCAGCAGGCAGACGCCGCTGTGACGGCCCTGACCGGCAGCGACGAATACGAGCAGATGTCCCGGGAAGAACGGCTCGCCTCAGCTCTTGCGGAGCTGGATGAGCTGGCCCGGAAGGGGCTGGTGCGCCGGGATTCCATCCGCACCGACGAGGAGAACGGGATCGTCAGCTTTACCTACCGCTGCGGCGTGCTGGGCGGCATCCTGCTCACTCTGCCCGACGAGCTGGACGAGATGACCTTTGACGCCGGAGACAACGGCCTGCGCGCCCCGAGGGACATTGCTCAATGCACTCCCCGCACCGAGATGCCCCTGACCGACGATGTCCGGCAGGCTGCGGAGGCCCGGCAGTACCGGGAGAACGCTCTGCCTGAGACGATCGGCCGTGCCGCTATTTATTATGCCTTCGATAATACGGTGAACAGCTCCCGCTTTCCGTATTATTCCTATATGCAGGGCTTCTGGGAAGGCATGGGCCTGCGCACGACGATGAACACCCGGGTGACCCTGTCGGACCTGCGCCGGATGAACAAATACGATTTGTGCATCCTGAGCGCCCACGGTGCCTACTATACTTACAGCTATGGTACGTTCCGGAAGCACACCCGGACCGAGCCCATCATCCTGCTGACAGAAGCGTCCACGCTGTACAAAGACATCATCTACGGCTTTGACCTGCTGGCTCACCGCATCATCAAGCTCAACGGCCTTTACTGCGTCACGGCGGATTTCTTCCGCAATGCGTACCGCTCGGGCCAGCTCAGCAATACTATCATCTACTCCGAGACCTGTGAGTTCCTGGGCGTCACGAACAGCGTGGATGAGTCGATGGCCGAAGCGCTGCTGGCGGGCGGTGCACGGACTGTGCTGGGCTATGTGAACAACGTCTACACGGTCTACTCCCGCAGTATGCTCTGGGACACCGTCAACCATCTTGCGATGGGACAGACCATCGGCAGGGCGCTGGCCCATGCGAAGGATACCTACGGCGAGAACGACATCATCTGGTACACGGAGCAGGGCGGACGCCGCCCCCACGCCGCCGCAGCGTATCTGGTGCTCTACGGTGACGAGAACGCCCGACTGAATGTGCCGGAAAACTTCTCGCTCGAGGAACGCGCGGAGGCCGCGGAAGATATGCTGGCCGATGTGCTCGAAAGCGCGGCCTGAGCGTTGCACTTTTGACAGAAATAGTTTATACTAAGGGACGGCAGAACAGGACGGCAGGACTCTGCCGTCCCTTTTTTATAGAAACGCATATGAGGTGGGATACCCATGTCTGAATTTATCACCCACTCCCGCGAGGAGACGGTGGCGCTGGGGGCGCAGGTGGCGCAGCATCTTGCGCCCGGGGCGCTCATCGCCTTTACCGGCGGGCTTGGCGCGGGCAAGACGGCCTTCTGCGAGGGCATTGCCAGAGGTCTCGGCTGCACCGACCCGGTCAGCAGCCCGACCTTCGCCATCGTGAACTATTACCGCGGGCCGCGGCCCTTCGCGCACTTTGATCTATACCGCATCTCCACGGAGAACGATTTGTGCGCGGCAGGGTTCTACGACTATCTGGATGAGGGCGCTGTGGTGGCGGCAGAGTGGAGCGAGAACTTCGCCGACCTGCTGGCGCTGGAAGACCCCATCCACATCAACATCGAGCGGGTGGACGACACCACCCGCCGCATCACCATCGAGGGGGTGGAAGTATGAACATCTTAGCCGTGGATACGGCGGGCAAGACCGTGGGCGTGGCCCTGCTGCAGGACGACCGCCTGCTCTACGAGTGCTATCTTGACGCGGGTATGACCCACAGCGAGACCCTGATGCCCCTCATCGACAACTGTCTCAAGTTCTGCGGCATGGGCTGCAGGGACATCGACCTCTACGGCGTCAATGCCGGCCCCGGCAGCTTTACCGGCCTGCGCATCGGGCTGGCGGCGGTGAAGGGTCTGGCCTTCCCCCGGGAGACACTCTGCGCCCCGGTGTCCACGCTGGAAGCGCTGGCGGCGGCCCACACCGGCTGCGGCACCGTGCTCTGTGCGCTGGATGCCCGCCGTGCGCAGGTGTACAGCGCGGCTTTCGACCTTGAGACCCACGAGCGTCTGATGGACGACGATGCCCGTGCCGTGGCTGACCTGGCTGAGTTTGTAGAAAATTGCAAAAAGCCTCTGTTTTTTGTTGGTGATGGCGCAGCTCTGTGCTATAATAAATATGGCAATGTCCCGGGCGTGCTCTGTGTACCGCCGGCTCTCCGCAATGGCCGTGCCGCTGCGGTGGCCTATGTGGCAGAGCAGATGGCCCAGCGGGGCGAAGCCGTCCTGCCCGAGGCTCTGCTGCCGGATTATCACCGGCTGAGTCAGGCCGAGCGGGAGCGGGCCGAGCGTCTGGCCGCAGAAGCTGCCCGTACCGAAATACCGGAAGATACTGCAAAGGGAAAGGATCAACACCAATGACGAAACCCATCGCACTTGCCGCCGACCACGGCGGATTTGAACTGAAAGAGGCCGTTAAGGCCCATCTGGACGAGCTGGGGTTGGAGTACATCGACTTCGGCACCCACAGCACCGCCAGCGTGGACTACCCTGACATGGCTCTGCCTGCCTGCGACGCCGTGGTGAGCGGCCAGTGCAGCAAGGCGCTGCTGTTCTGCGGCACCGGCGTGGGCATCAGCATGGCCGCAAACAAGGTCAAGGGCATCCGCGCCTGCTGCTGCTCTGACAGCTTCAGCTGCGAGTATACCCGCCGCCACAACGACGCCAACGCCCTGTGCATGGGCGGCCGTGTCGTCGGCCCCGGCCTCGCCTGCCAGCTGGTGGACATCTTCCTCAACACCGAGTTCGAGGGCGGCCGCCACGAGAAGCGCATCGCAAAGCTGATGGCGATCGAGAATCGGTAAACCTTAGTATTCCAATATCTATTTACAATATAAGGAGCGTGTATTATGACCCCTATGATCGTTGAGCATCCGCTGCTGCAGCACAAACTGAGCATTCTGCGCAACAAGCAGACCGGCACCAAGGAGTTCCGTGACCTCGTGGGCGAGATCGCCACTCTGCTGTGCTATGAGGCTACCCGTGACCTGCCTCTGGAAGAGGTGGAGATCGAGACTCCCATCACCATGGCAAAGACCAAGGTGCTGGCAGGCCGCAAGCTGGCTCTGGTGCCGATCCTCCGCGCCGGCATGGGTATGCTGGATGGTATGCTGACCCTGCTGCCCGCCGCTAAGGTCGGCTTCATCGGCCTGTACCGCGACGAGGAGACCCTGCAGCCCGTGGAGTATTTCTGCAAGCTGCCGAAGGACATCGCTGAGCGCGACGTTCTGGTGCTTGACCCGATGCTGGCTACCGGCGGCAGCGCCATCGACGCCATCACCCAGATCAAGAAGCATGGCGCAAAGCACATCAAGTTCATCGGCCTCATCGCTGCTCCGGAAGGCATCAAGGCCCTGCACGAGGCACACCCCGATGTGGACATCTACCTCGGCGCACAGGACGACCACCTGAACGAGAACGGCTACATCGTCCCCGGCCTGGGCGACGCAGGCGACCGTATCTACGGCACCAAGTAAATCTCTGTATAACAGAAAAGTGCTCTGCCGGCCGGCAGAGCACTTTTTGCGTCTTGAGGCTTATTTTCTGCGTTTCAGGATCTCATCCAGAATGGCATCCGCCACATCATCCTTGCTCATCAGGGGCAGCTCACGGGCACCGTCCGGCGTGATGAAGGTGACAACATTGGTATCCACGCCAAACCCGGCACCGGCGACCTTCAGATTGTTGGCCACCACCATGTCGAGGTTCTTTTTCTCGAGCTTGGCCGAGGAGTTGGCCAGCATATCCCGCGTCTCCATCGAGAAGCCGCAGAGGAACTGGCCCTTCTTTTTGGGGCCGATGGTGCCGAGGATGTCGGGCGTCCGCTCCACGGCGATGGAGAGGTCGCCGTCCTTCTTCTTGATCTTGTCGTCGGCCACGGCGGCGGGGCGGTAATCGGCCACGGCAGCGGCCATGACCAGAACGTCCATCTCGTCGAAGCGGCTGGTCACGGCCTCGTACATCTGCTGGGCTGTCGTGATGGGGACATCCTCGGTGAACCGCACCGGCTGCAGGGCCGTCGGGCCGTGGATGAGGGTGACGTCGGCACCCCGCATTGCGGCGGCACGGGCCACGGCATAGCCCATCTTGCCGGTGGAGTGGTTGGTCAGGTAGCGCACAGGGTCCAGCGGCTCCTGAGTGGGGCCGGCCGTGACGGCAATGCGCAGGCCGGCGAGGTCCTTCGGCTTTGCGATGGCGCGGAAGATGTAGTCCAGCAGGACTTCCTCTTTCGGCAGGCGTCCGCTGCCCACGTCCTTGCAGGCCAGTATGCCGCTCTCGGAGGGGATGACCGTGAAGCCGTACTTTTCCAGTGTGGCGATGTTGTCCTGAGTGATGGGGTTCTCCAGCATCCCGGTGTTCATGGCAGGGGAGACGAGCTTGGGACACTTGGCCGCGAGAACGACGGTGGTAAGCATATCGTCGGCGATGCCGTGGGCCATCTTGGCGATGACATTGGCGGTGGCCGGGGCCACGAGGATGACGTCGGCCTTCTTTGCCAGCGAGATATGGGTGACTTCGAACTTGAAATCCCGGTCGAAGGTGTCCACCATGCACTTGTGGCCTGTCAGGGTCTCGAACGTGATAGGGGTGATGAACTGGGTGGCGTTTTTGGTCATGATGACCTCCACGTCGGCCCCCAGCTTGCGCAGTGCGCTGGCCACATTGGCCATTTTATAGGCGGCAATGCCGCCGCTGACGCCCAGAAGGACGCATTTTCCCTTCAGATTCATCCCAAATACCTCCTATAAATAGGGATAATATAACTACAGTATAATGCAAAACGGCCCAGAGCACAACAAAATCTTTGATGGGGGTTGTATCTTGGCCCAAAATGCGGTAAAATACAGCTTGACTTATACAAAAAAGCTCTCTGTCAAGCCTACGGCTCACGGGCAGGCCCGTCTCCATACAACCTCTCAGGCGCTTCGCGCCAGCTCCCCTGGTAGGGGAGCCTCTGGCGAAGAGATGGGGCTTTGCGATATGCCAAGGCCTCCCCTCGGTAGGAGAGGCGGCATTGCACAGCGATGACGGAGAGGTTCGACCCTGCGAGGAACTGAATTATGATTTTAGCCATTGACATAGGCAACACCACCGTCGCCCTCGGGGGCATCCGGGACGGACGTGTATGCTTTGTGGCCCACATGGACACGGTGCGCACCCGCACAGCGGCGGAGTACCGTGCCGAGATGGAAAAGGTGTTCTCTCATCGGAGACACCCGGAAAAGCCCATCCGCTTCGAGGGCGCTGTCCTCACCAGCGTCGTCCCCCAGATCACGGGGGCGCTGGCCGAGTGCGCCCGCCACTACACCGGCAAAAAGCCGGTCATTGTTTCGCCCGACATCCGCACCGGCCTCACGATGGGGGTGCCTGACCCCCACGCCGTCGGCAAAGACCGCCTTGTGGATGCGGCCTACGCGGCGGCGAACTTCCCCCTGCCGGTGGTCACGGTAGACCTCGGCACCGCCACCACGTTCAACGTGGTGGATGAGAATAAGGTCTTCCGGGGCGGCGTCATCTGCCCCGGACTTTCCACTGGTCTGCGGGCGCTGGGGGAGCGGTGCGCCCAGCTGCCGCAGGTACATCTTTCTTCGCCCAAAAGCGCGATCGGCGTCGATACCGAGAAGTGTATGCTCTCCGGCTCTGTGCTGGGGACGGCTGTCCTGCTGGACGGCATCACGCAGCGCATCGAGGAAGAACTGGGCCGTCCGGCCACGCTGGTGGTCACGGGCGGTCTGGCAAAGTATGTCATCCCGCTCTGCCGTCACCCGCTCACCTATGACCCCGAGCTGCTGCTGAAGGGACTGGCTCTCCTTTACCAGCTCAATGCGCCGCAGCATGAGCGTCACCACGAGCCGCGCAGCGACGGTGAGCACCGCCGTCCCCGCCCGGCAGGCAGACGCCCTTACAACAACGGCAGCAGCCCCCGCCGCCGCAGCCACAATAACCGCCGTCCCCGCCGGGACGATGAGGCCAAAGCGGGCTGAGCCCTGAAAGGAGAGACCTTATGATGAAATTAGGCATTCTCGGCGCAGGCATGATCGTCCGGGAGTTCCTGCCCTGGCTCACCGGGCCGGAAAGCCCCTTCAAGGTCGAGGCTCTTTGCAGCACGGAGCGGAGCGCCGGTGCAGCACAGGCCCTCTGCGACCAGTATGGTGTGCCGCGCCACACCACCAGCTACGACGAACTGCTGAGCTGGGTGGACGTTGTGTATATCGCCGTACCGAATATCCTGCACGTAAAATATACCCGTGCCGCTCTGGAAGCGGGCCGCCACGTCATCGTCGAAAAGCCGATGGCCCCCACGGCGGCGCTGGCCGAAGAGCTGGCCGAGCTGGCCCGGAGCAAAAAGCTCTTCCTCTTCGAGGCTGTCACCACGCAGTATCAGGACAACTACGCCAAGATCCGTGAGGTGCTGCCCAAGGTGGGTGCCGTCACGATGGTGCAGTGTAATTTCAGCCAGTATTCCAGCCGGTATCATGATTTCTGCGCCGGCAAGGTCTGGCCGTCCTTTGACCCGGCCTGCGCCGGCGGTGCGCTGATGGACCTGGGCGTCTACAATGTCAGCTATGTGGTGGGCCTCTTCGGCTCGCCCAACAAGGTCCACTATGCGGCCAACATCACCCGGGGTATCGACACCAGCGGCGTGCTGACGATGGAGTATCGCAGCTTCAAGGCCGTGAGCATCAATGCCAAGGACAGCAGTTCCCCGGCCCGGTACATCATTCAGGGTACCAAGGGGTATCTGCTCCAGAAATCCACCGCCAACTTCTGCGGCGGCGTCACCTTCCACCCCTATAAGGGCAAGGAAGAGCACTTCAACCTCAGCGCAGGCCGTCCCCGGCAGGCGGCGGAGTTCCACGCCTTTGCCCGCGCCATCGAGAGCGAGGATATGGAGCTTTGCAGCCGGATGCTAGACACCTCGGTGGCCGTCAGCCGTGTGCTGGAAACGGCCCGCCGCGATGCGGGCATCCGCTTCACTACGGATCTATAATGCTATCCCCGGGAGTTCCCTGACAAAACATCCCGTATATTTCAGACCGTATTCTACAAAAGACCCCGTGTATTTCACGGGCAGGTTTGCGCCGTATCCGACGATTCAGGGCGGAACGGCAGCAAGGAGGAAAACTGAATTATGAAAAAGAATGACATTCGCACCCTCACCCGGCTGGCACTGCTGGTCGCCATTGAACTGGTCATGAAGGCCGTCGGCCTGGGCAGTGTCCCTGTAGGCCCGCTTTACATGAGCTTTTTGACCCTGCCGATCGCCGTGGGTGCCATTACCATGGGTCCCGCTGCAGGCGCTATCCTCGGCGGCGTGTTCGGCGCCGTGAGCTTCTATGACGCCGTCACCGGCGCTTCCGCCATGACCGGTGCGCTGTTCCAGGTCAGCCCCGTCAACACCTTCATCCTCTGTGTGGGTATGCGTGTGCTGATGGGCGTGTGCGTCGGCCTTATCTTCAACGCTGTCAAGAATTTCGATAAGCCCGGTACCTGGAGCTACCTTGTCAGCGCCATGTGCGCCCCGGCCCTCAACACCCTGTTCTTCATGGGCTACATCGTGCTGGCCTTCTACGGCTGCGATTACGTCCAGAACCTCGTGTCCGTCAAGGGCGCAGCCAACCCCCTGATGTTCGTCGTCCTGCTGGTCGGCGTGCAGGGCGTGGCCGAGTTCCTTGTCTCCGGCATCCTGGGCGGCATCGTCGCCCGCGCTGTCCACAAGTTTTTGAAGTAACAGGCGGTGTCGGTCAGGGACATCCGCTGATAAACCTCTCCGTCACGGCTGACGCCGTGCCACTGCCCGGGTTGCGGCACCCAGCATCCGCAGCGCTTTGCTTGCGTCTTGCTGGCCGCGGCCCCAACAGCGACTCCCTGTTTCCGCCACTGGCGGCGGTCGTCGTTGTTGCCCCTATCAAGGGGAGGCTGAAAGGAAAGATCATATCATAGGCCCCTCCCACGGCAAAAATGCTGAGGGAGGGGCTTTTGTGTTGATTTTAGCCTACCGGTGCGGTATACTTATCATACTTTATTCAAAAGAAGGAGGCGGCAGAAAATGCCCATCGGCCCCAGCAGACCCCTGAATTTAGCAAAGCCGGAGTCCATCGACATCCGGCAGGCCGCGCGGTATTTCGGCGCGCGGGGCGAGGCTGACAGCGCTACCCTCACCCTTCTGGAAACGTGCGCTGCGCCCCTTCTCGCCGCCGCCACGCCCCGGGCCGTCTGGCTCGAGGCCGACGTGGAGAGCCTCACGCAGGCCGGTATTTTGAAGGGGGAGGACATCTTCCGGCATCTGGAAGGGTGCAGCGAGGCCCTGCTTCTGGCCGTGACAGTCGGCCCCGGCGTGGACGGACAGATACGCCGGGCCGGTGTGGGCGACATCGCCGCCGGTGTGGCGTCGGACGCCATCGGCTCTGTGCTGGCCGAACAGGCTGCGGACGCCGCCGAGGCCGAGCTGCGGCAGTGGGCCGCAGAGCAGGACAAGTACCTCACGGGCCGTTTCTCGCCGGGCTATGGCGACTGGCCCATCGGGGTGCAGCCGCTGGTGGCGGCGGCACTGGACACCGCCCGCCGGGCCGGGCTCTGCGTGACCGAAAATGACCTGATGACGCCCCGCAAGAGCGTGACCGCTCTGCTGGGCCTGAGCGACCACCCGGTGAAAGGACGCCTTGCCGGGTGCGGACACTGCGTGCTGAACACGCGGTGCGAATATAGAAAGAGGGGCAAGACCTGTGCAAGCGAATGAACTGTTTACCCAGCCGAATACCATCCTTCTCGACGGCGGCATGGGGACCATGCTGCAGGCGGCGGGCCTGAAGCTGGGCGCACGGCCTGAGGAACTGAACATCACCGACCCGCAGCTCATCGAGAGCATCCACAGCCGGTACGCCGCCGCAGGCAGCCGCATCATCAATGCCAACACCTTCGGCGCGTCGGCCCATAAGCTGGCGGGCAGCGAATACACGCTGGAAGAGATCATTGCGGCGGGCATCGCCAACTGCAAGCGGGCCTGCGCCCCCTATGGCGCACTGGCCGCGCTGGACGTCGGCCCGCTGGGCGAACTGCTGGAGCCCAACGGCACGCTGGCTTTTGAAGACGCCGTGGCCGAGTATGGCCGCATCGTCCGGGCGGGTGTCGCCGCCGGGGCCGATCTCGTCTTCTTTGAGACCTTCACCGACCTCTACGAGCTGAAAGCCGCTCTGCTGGCCGCGAAAGAGAACTGTGACCTGCCCATCCTCGCCAGCATGAGCTTTGAGGCAGGCGGGCGCACCTTCACCGGCTGCACCGTCGAGAGCTTCGCCGTCACGGCCCGGGGCCTCGGTGCCAACGCTGTGGGCATCAACTGCTCCCTCGGCCCGAAAGAAATTTTCCCCATGGCGAAGCGGCTGGCCGAGGCCCTGCCCGGCGATTTCCCGGTCTTTGTCAAGCCGAATGCGGGCCTGCCCCGGGCCGACGGCAGCGGCTACGACATCACGCCCCAGCTCTTTGCCATGGAGATGAAGCCCTACCGCGATCTGAAGCTCTTTGCGGCGGGCGGCTGCTGCGGCACCACCCCCGATTTCATCAAGCTGCTGAACGGCGTCTTCGCCGACTGCAAGCCGGGCCGCCCCGCCCACGCCATGCCCTCGGTGCTCTGCTCGCCGATGGACTTCGTCACCGTAGATGGCATCACCGTGGTGGGCGAGCGCATCAACCCCACCGGCAAAAAGCGGTTCCAGCAGGCCCTGCGCGAGGGCGACATGAACTACATCCTCGAGCAGGCCGTCAGCCAGTCCGAGGCCGGTGCGCAGGTGCTGGACGTCAACGTGGGCGCGCCCGGCGTGGACGAGCCCGCCGTCATGGAGCAGGTGGTGAAGGCTCTGCAGAGTGTCGTCAGCCTGCCCTTGCAGCTGGATTCCTCCCACGCAGACGCCCTCGAGCGGGGCCTGCGGGTCTACAACGGCAAGCCCATCGTCAACTCGGTGAACGGCGAGACCGAAGTGCTGGAGCGCGTCCTGCCCCTCTGCAAAAAGTACGGCGCGGCCGTCGTCGGCCTTGCCATCGACGAGCGGGGCATCCAGCCCAGCGCCGACGCCCGGTTTGAGATCGCAAAGCGGGTGGTGGACGCGGCGCTGGCCCACGGCATCCCCCGGGAAGATATTTATATCGACTGCCTGACCCTCACCGCCAGCGCCCAGCAGCAGGACGTTCTGGCCACCGTGGAGGCGCTGGCCCGCTGCAAGAAGGAGCTGGGCGTCCGCACCATCCTCGGTGTGTCCAATATCAGCTTCGGCCTGCCCTGCCGCCCCTACCTGAACACCACCTTCCTCACCATGGCCATGTACGCGGGCCTCGACCTCGCCATCATGAATCCTTCCAGCGAAGAGATGATGGCGGCGGTCTACGCCTACAACGTCCTCACCAACCGTGATAAGCAGAGCATGGCCTACATCGCCCGCTATGCCGATAAAGTCCCTGCCAGCGCCGCGTTGAAGCAGGCCCGGACGGCCCAGGCGTCTCAGACGTCAAACACCCCGGCGGAGGCGGATGCAGCTCACAGCGGCCCTTTTGCCGCGCTGATGCAGGCGGTGGAAAAGGGCCTCAAGGGTGAAGCCGCCGCCCGCACCCACACCCTGCTGGACGAAAACGAGCCCCTGACGCTGGTGGACGAGGCCCTCATCCCGGCGCTGGACGTGGTGGGTGAAAAGTACGAGAAGGGCAGGCTCTTCCTGCCCCAGCTGTTACAGGCCGCCAGCGCCGCACAGGCCGCCTTTGAAGAGATAAAGACAGCCATCGCCAAGCGGGGCGGGGCCGGGGCCAGCAAGGGCCGCATCGTCCTCGCCACCGTCAAGGGCGATGTCCACGACATCGGCAAGAACATCGTCCGCGTCATCCTCGAAAACTACGGCTTCGAGGTCATCGACCTTGGCCGCGATGTGCCGGTGGAGACGGTGGTGGACACTGTCCGGGAGAAGGATGTCCACCTCGTGGGGCTCTCGGCCCTGATGACCACCACCCTCAAGAGCATGGAGGAGACCATCGCGGCCCTCCATGCGGCAAAGCTCGACTGCAGGGTGATGGTGGGCGGCGCTGTCCTGACGCCCGAGTACGCCGAGAAGATCGGCGCGGACTGGTACGCCAAGGATGCCAAGCAGAGTGCCGATATTGCCAAGAAATTCTTCGGCGAGTCATAAAAACAGAGCAAGAGCCGGTGCGTCCGCACCGGCTCTTTTGGCGGTTACTTATGATCCACCAGCGCCATGATGCTCTCCGGCAGGGCGGAGAGGCAGGCCGGGGCGTCGGGTTCGGCCACGGAGAGGGTCGTCTTGCTCACTTTCCACCACAGACGGGTGGTGCCGTCCGGCAGCTGGAAGATGAGGTTCCAGTCGAAGGGATTCTCGCTGGCCGAGAGAAGCTCCACCGGCAGGGCGTTCTCTGCGCCCGGGGCACAGGGGGCGAAGTCGTGGGCGCGGATGCCTACGGCGGTGCAGCCCTCCGGCACCTCAGCGGCGAGGTGCAGCAGACTCTCACAGCCTGCGAGGCGGACGCTGTGGGCGTCCACCCGGGTGCAGGGCAGGATGTTCTTGCAGCCGGTCAGCCGGGCCGCAGCGGTGCTGCCCGGGTCGGCAAAGACCTCTTTCGTGGTGCCGGTGCGGAGCACCTGCCCGCCGTCCATGACGATCATGTCCCGGCACAGGCGGTAAGCCTCGTCCCGGTTGTGGGTGACAAGCAGGGCCGTGCCGTCGAAACCCGCCAGCAGGCTGCCCACTTCGCCCTCCACCTCCTCGCGGAGGTAGCTGTCCAGTGCGCTGAACGGCTCGTCCAGCATCAAGATCTTCGGCTTGCCCACCAGGATACGGGCCAGCGCGGTGCGCTGCTGCTGTCCGCCGGAAAGCTCTGCCGGGCGGCGGCTGGCCAGTTCTTCCAGCCGCAAGGCCCGCAGCATCCCGGCGCAGCGGGCCTTACGGGCGGCTTTGTCCCTTTCGGCTTTCAGGCCGCAGAGGATGTTCTGCTCCACGGTCATATTCGGGAAGAGGGCGTAGTTCTGGAAAAGCAGGCCCACGCCCCGCTGTTGGGGCGGCAGGTCGATGTGCTGCCCGCTGTCGAACAGCACCCGCCCGTCCAGCACGATGCGGCCCTTGTCGGGCTTCACGATGCCCGCGATGCAGCGCAGCGTCATGCTTTTGCCGCAGCCCGACGCGCCCAGAATGGCCGTGGCAGTGTTCCCGGCGGTGAAGTCGGAGCGGAGGGTGAAGCAGTTCAGCTTTTTCTCGATATGTACTTCCAGGCTCATGCGCGGCCACCTGCTTTCTGCTTTTTCTCCAAGAGGTTCACAGCCAGCAGCACCACAGCAGAGATGACGATGTCCACCAGCACCCACCGCATGGCACCGGCCTCATCGTTGGTGCGCCAGAGCTGGTACACCGTGGTGGCGATGGTGGCCGTCCTGCCCGGGGTGTAGCCCGCGATCATGCTGGTAGCACCGTACTCGCCCAAGGCCCGGGCAAAGGCCAGCACCGTACCGGCCAGAATGCCCTGTCGGCAGCAGGGCATCCGCACCCGCCAGAATATCCACGCATTGGACTGTCCCAGTGTCTGGGCCGACCAGGCCAGCGTCTCGTCAAAGCTCTCGAAGGCACCCCGGGCGGTGCGGTACATCAGCGGGAAGGCCACCACGATGGACGCAAAGATGGCGCTGTACCAGTTCATGACCAGCTTGACGCCGAAATGCTCCATGAAGAAGATGCCCAGCGGCCGCTTTGCGCCGAAGAGCAGCAGCAGAAAATAGCCCACCACCGTGGGCGGCAGCACCATGGGCAGGGTGAGCA
>ERZ773108.1897-NODE-1897-length-19344-cov-3.311888_pt1 | contig 19344 bp, 8 predicted proteins | sample MGYA00580570_ERZ773108 | MGnify/ENA primary metagenome ERZ773108 (study PRJEB29015, sample SAMEA2737840) | human gut metagenome | biome: human gut; feature: human-associated habitat; material: faeces | place: China | collected 2012 ...
CGCCGTCACGTTTAAGGTCAATATCAATCTGCTTGCCGTCGCCGCCGTATTTCGCGGCAAGGTAGGTGAACGGCACCACGCTCACGGAGCAATCCCCGCCCAGGGTCACGATCCTGCCGGGATCGCTCGCCCGCAGCATCTCCAGCGCGGCTTTCGTCTGCCGGAGAATGACGTTGCGGTCGAGTACACCGTCCGTCACCCTGCGTTCCCCGATCTGGGTGGAGACGGGAACGGTGAGCGTTTCCTGCCCGCCGCAGGGAGCCAGGAAGTCGAGCAGCTGCGCCCCGAGGTAATATCCCCGTGCGGCATCGTCGGGATCCTTTACCTCGGGCACCATCGCCGCGACATTGCCACCCTGCCATTGCGGGTAGATCAGGCGGATCGTAGATGTATTTGTTTTCATAACTTCGCTGTTTGTCGATACTTTTTGCTGCACTCCGCCAGAAACCACTCCGCCGGCCAGCACGCCGGGCAACAAAAATCCTTTCATAGCGGGGGAGAGGTTGGTGGAAAGCACCGCGTCTTTTTCCGAAATGTTCGCAATCAGGGCGGCATGTTTGCCGCCGTCCGCCGCAGCCAATGCATAAACCCCCTGCTGCGCGCCGCTTACCCCTGCCTGGCTTCCCAAACGGTAAAGCTCGCCGAAGGCGGCAAATGCATAATAGGTGCAAAAGGGCTCATAGGTAATGGGGTTAAACAGCCCGCCGTAAACCGACTGGCCAATCCGCGCGTCGTAATAGCACAAAATGTCTGTCTTTTTGTTCTGCATGGCGCACATCATGGCCGCCGCGTTGGCCGAAGCAAAAGATGTGCCGCGCAGCTCTTTTTTCGGCGCGTTGTTCCACTCGTTCAGCTGCGTTTCCAAATGGCCGAAGCCAAAATCACACAGGCAGCGGTCAACAAAATCTGCAATCTGTTCGACCTCAGCCACCGAGTCGTAGCTGTGCCAGGAGAAAAAGTCTATGGGTGAGCCGTGCTGTTTCATGTAATCGAAAAACGCAAAGAAAAAGGTGAGCATGTGCTTCGCCCGGGGAGATTTTGCATATTCGCGCATTTCTTCACTTAATTCATTGGAACTGGCCTTTTCCGGAACGCCAAATTTTAGCGGCTCATTAAAAATGCTGTAAAATCCGGAGGAAGCAAATCCCCCTACCTTAATGCTACTGCCAAAGCACTTCTTTAAGTGTTTTGCCGTTACGTCGTAAAGCGCAAAATATTCTTTGTCCGTGCCGGTCCACATCTGATTTTCCCCGGGAAGGCCGTTGTCCGGCTCATTCCAAATCTCCCAGTAAACAATGCCAAAATGAAAACCGTTTGCCCAGCCCTCGTTATAGTGGCGAATAATGTGTTCACAAATCCGTGCCCATTTGCCAAAATCTTTTGGCGGATGAATGTGGTAAGCGCGGATGTAACACTGGTTTTCAATGGTAACGCCCAAACGGAAAATGGGCGGGCAGCCGTAATCCATTAAAGCGGAAACCAGCGTGTCGGTAAATGCAAAATCATATGAGGCGGGGTCGGTTTCATCTGCGTTAAAATCCCGAAAAATATTTGGTATGTCCACAAACCGTCCGCCGCCATAGGCTCCGCCCACGTCGTGCAGCCGGGTGAACGGAACCGCCGCCTCTTTCAAATAGGAAAAATAAGAATAGTCAACTCCCAAAAAGGGCGGCTGGCCAACGCCGTGCATGGGCTTTATGCGGCCTGTTTTCTGATTAAAATTAAACTGAATGTTCATGCTCACCACTCCAATCTTGCTTTTATCATACAACGAAAACCAAAAAAGTCAATAAAAAAGGCAACGAAAAATTTTCGTTTTTTCTTATTTTAAATTGAATTACAATATGTTATAATAAAACTTATCAGATGAGGAGATGGTAATATGCTTTCAGATAAACTGAATATTACAGATATTTATTGCGTATGGCCATTTTATTCAAAAAGCCATATTGTTGGAACCAGACAATATTATGCAAATACGCACCGCTATTACGAACTGAGCTATGTGTTAGACGGCGAGAGCTTGAGCACATACAATGGAAAAACGGTGCGGAACAGCCCCGGAACGGTGCAGTTTTTGCCCAAGAAAACGGCAGAAAACAAGCATTATATTGATTTTATCTCTAAATATAGCTGCATTACATTCTTTTTCGACAGCGACGTTCCTCTTTCCAATGAGATTATGACATTTGATTTATCGAACAATTCTAAGGTAAAAGCAATTTTTGAAAAGGCGCTTCACATTTGGAGCAGAGGGGAAACGGGACATTACCACCAATGCGCCTCGCTTTTATACCGGGTGTTGTATGAAGTTGAAAAGAGCTGCTGCGCCGACTACATGGCCTCAAGTGCAGAAAAAAGGATTGAGCCTGCGGTGGAATATATTCACAATTACTATTGCGACAGGGATTTTTCCTATGAGTGTCTGCCTGCGCTGTGCGGCCTGAAATATTCCTATTTTTTCAGGCTGTTTGTGAAGCGGTTTGGCATTTCGCCCTCGCAGTATGTTAAAAAAATGAAGATAGAAAAAGCTTGTCAATTGCTTTGGATTAACAAGTTTTCCGTTACGCAGATTGCGGAAATGCTGGGGTACAGCGACGTATATTACTTTAGCCGGCAGTTTAAAGACCAGATGGGCGTTGCCCCGTCGCACTATGTGTCTTCCATACCGCAGTTATAATGCATCTATCAAAAAATATCCCCCCAAGATTAACCTTGGGGGGATATTTTTTTTGTAAAAACAAAATTTTTAGTACAACAAAATACAAATAACAATCATATTCCATTGTAATGCAAAAATGGCTCTGGTATAATTTCATCAAAATTTACAAAGCAAATAACCAATAAAAAGGATGATGAAGCCATGAAAATGGGGATTACGATTGTACACTTCCCGCACCGCAGTGTTTGTGAAAACATAAAGTTTTTTGCAGAAAACGGATTTGACGCCATTGGATTTCACGGGCCGCAATTTTATGACGACGTGAAAGATTCAACAACTGGAAAAGTGCTGGCGGAAACCATAGAAAAATGCGGCGTAGCCGCCACGGTACATCATATGATACCCAAGCCGGAGGACAAAGAAGCGTGTGAAAACTTTTATGATGAGATGAAGGCAATGAAACAATGGCAGGAAGAATATGGCTTGTTGCATGTTTTATCCTTTGACGTTTGGATTTTGGATAAGTCCAAAGTTGCCCAAATGATGCAGCATGCCATTGATACGTTTGCCGGCACCGGAACAAAAATAGCGTTTGAGGATTTTCCGCTGAATACTTACGAGCTGATGCAATCGGGCTTAAATTTTTCAGATGAATCCGGCATTTTAATGGACTTTGGCCACACAAATGCACGCCTTAGCACGGTGGGAACAAACCAAAACTGTTTTTTGGCAAATAGGGGCGAGGGCGCGCCGCTCATGCCCGGCGACAACAGCGTAGAGGCGTTCCGCATGGCGTTTTTGAAAAAGCCCCTGCCGGTTTTTGAGCTTCACCTTCATAACAATAACGGAATAGACGACCAGCACGACTTTATTGAAAACGGCACGGCAGATTTTCGTGGAATTGCAAAAATGCTAAAGGAAGTGGGATTTAAGGGCATTGCCTCTTTTGAAGCGGGGCCGGCTCTGCACGGCAAAACAGGCGAGGAAGCGGACAAAGCGACGATTGAAAGCCTGAAAAATTGGAAAAAGTGGCTAAGTGAAGATTAAACAACTTGTGCAAATGGGAAACCCCAACAATCAATCAAGAAAGGAAGGAACGTATGAAAAAGATTATTGCATTGCTTATGGCAATGGCACTTTTGCCGAGTTTCACCGCATTTGCTGAAAACAGCCGTGTCATTCAAAGCGAGCTGTTTGTATCCCCAAGCGCAAGCATTGACGGCGACGGCACAAAGGAACGCCCGTATAAAACCATAGAGCAGGCGCAGGAAGCAGTCCGCACTATGAACACGCAAATGACGGGAGACATCGTGGTAAACCTGCTTCCCGGGCGGTATGAGCTTACGGACACGTTAGAGTTCACAGCAAAAGACTCCGGCTCGAACCACTACGATGTAATCTACCGCGGCAGCGGCGACGACACAACCCTATCCGGCGGAAAAGCGGTCAGCGGCTGGAAACAGGGCGAAAACGGAATCTGGACGGTACCGGTGGAAGCAGATTTCGTGCGCGAGCTTTATGTGAACGAAACCCCTGCAAGCCGGGCGTCCAGCAGCAAGCGCGTCGCTGGGATTGCAAACTACCAGGCCCCCGACTCTTACTATAAAAACTACGGCTCCGACGGGTTCTACGCCAACAAATCGGAAATCGGGCTTTATCAAAACCCCGGCGACATTCAGCTCATGTGGAACGTGAGCTGGCGCGTTTATTATATGAACGTGGAAGACATCACAGCAGACCCGGAAAACGAAAGCCGGGTCATTGTAAAAATGGAACAGCCGGCGTGGGGCGCCATGTACGCCACAACGGCCTATACCAGCCCGCGTTTTCACTACGGCTTTACGGTGGAAAACGCCAAAGAGGTGTTAGACGAGCCGGGCGAGTTTTATTTCGACAAACAGGAAAAGCTTCTATATTATAAGCCCCGTGAGGGACAGGATATGACAAAAGCCGAAACCATTGTTCCGGCAATCGACCGGCTGGTGATGTTCCGCGGCAAACACTGTCAGACCTGCGACGGCAACCTGCGGGTAAAAAATATCCGGTTTGAAAACGTGCGCTTTGCCCACTCTACTTGGGGCGCGGTAGACGGGCTGGGCTTCACCACCCGCCAGGCGGAGGTAATGAACATTCCGGCGTCCCGGGGAAAACACGTGCCCGGCGCGGTACAGCTTGAATATACCGACGAAGTAGACATTGAAAACTGTACCTTTTTCGGCATCGGCGCCGCGGCGCTGTCGTTAAGCGAAAGCGTGAAAAAGGGCGAGTATAACAAAAACGTATTTTCCGACATCGGGGCAAGCGCCTTAGTGGCGGGAAAAGAGTGGCACTCGAAATACTTTGAGCCGCAAAACCCGAAGGCGGCGGCCAACGTAGCCTTCCGAAAACCCTTAATCGGCTCTTACCAATATGTAACCGGACAAATGGAAAACTATTGCCTTTCCATGTTCTCGTCCTACCACGAACAATTCTACGACGAGTTCTACACCGCCCTCGGCAGCACCTGGCAGGGGGAGCCCTGGGCCAAAGACAAAGGCATAAAGCCCTGGCTGATGATAGACCTGGAGGAGGCCTACACCATCGACAGCTTGAAGCTGGGCTTTGCGGAGGGTGTCACCGAGGAGCAGAGAAGAAACATAGAAATTTTAGGCTCCAACGACCCCAAATTTGAAACCTACATCACCTTTGCCACATTTGACAAGCCCGCGGCAAACCTGCAAACCGTTCCGGGCAATAAAACGGAAAAAGTGCGCTATCTGATGATACGCAAAACCGTTCCCGAAGCCTTCGGCATTTCCCAGCTTTGGGCCTACAGCTACGATGAAGCGCCCAAAGGCTCAACGGGAATCTGCGTAGACAACACCTTTTCCAATAACTACATAACGAAAACCGGCAAGTTCAACATGGGAGCTCCGGCAATCCACGCGCTTTATACCAATGGGCTAAACCTGTCCCACAACGAGATTAACGACGTGTCCTACACGGCCGTCTCCTTAGGCTGGGGCTGGGAGGCCATCGATTCCGCCGAAACGGGCAACAACACCGTAGCTTACAACAAATTAACCAACTATAACCAAATGTGCTTCGACGGCGCCGCCATATACACCTTAGGCGACCAGCCCGGCACAAAAATCAATCATAACTATATGTCCGGCCAGAATCTGGGGCAGGCAATCTATTTCGACCAGGGCACGCAGTTTATCGTGGCGGACAACAACGCCATGACCGACGTAAACCAAAGCGTGTTCATCTGGCACCCAACGGTTATGAACAACAAGGTCTATCACACCTATTCCGCGTCGGGCCTGTTTACAAAGAACAACCCCAACAACGTGCTGAACGAAATTCAGACGTTCCCGGCAGGCTCGCCCCCGGCGGAGGCCTATAAAATCCAGCGGGAAGCGGGAATTGAGCCTGCGGTGCGCGAGGCTGTCGTAAGCCGCGTTCCCGATACGCCCGACCCATACCTTCGCGGCCGCGAGGCATTCGAGGGCGTGGCCCGAACGGTGAATAACAATCCTGCCCACCCGGATTCGGAGTCCTTGCAGGAAATGACAGAGATTTTTTTAGCCGACCCCACCCTGGGCAAAGTTCCGGGAAAAAGCGCCTATGAAGAAATTTATGAGATAAAGGAGCTTTATAACCGGTGCGTGACCTCTGAATTTGGTCTTGATGAAAGCCTTGCGTTAAAAGAAAAGCTGCTGGCGGCGGCGGAGGGTATCACCCATAAATCCCTTAATGAAATGCTTGCGTTCTGCAAGGAGGCGCTTTTAAAAGCCACAGTGGGCAAAACGCTGAACGCCTATCCCCGGGAGGCGGTGGACGCTCTCACAGAAGCCGTAAACGGCATAACCGCTTCCGACCGGGCGGACGAATTTGCAGAATACGCGGCGGTGCTGCGCTTAGAAACCGCATATGCCGCATTTGAAGCGGCAAAATACGCCGCAGACGTGGAATATGCCTATGTTCCGGGCGGAACCACCGAAATCAATCAGGAAACAAAGAGCATTACCATCACCATTCCCCAGGCGGCGGATTTTGCCGCCGTGAAACCGGAATTTGTGGTGTCGCCCGGCGCAGAGCTGGCGCAAGACCCCAGCGCAAAGCAGGACTATTCCAAAGAAACGGTGGTTCCGGTTTACCAGCCGGAGCTAAAACGGTATGTATATTGGAAACTGAACGTGGTAAAGAAAAACGAACCCGTCCTATCTGAAAAAACTGTTTCGGCAGAACGTTCGCAATGGAAATCGCTCAACAAAAACATCGCACCGCAAAGCGATAACGGCGTGCTGACACTGTTTGCCAACTACCAGCCCTATCTGTATCAAAAAGGCAGATTCGACAAGGAAGTAAACGTGAGCTTATGTGCGGAAACGAAAGACGCAAACAACGAAATCAGCCTGATTTTCGCCGCAGGCAATCCGAACATGGAAAGCCTGAATCAAACAGGCGCAGAAAATAACCATTACCGCATTGCGCTTTCCGGCAGCGCCGCGCGGCTTTACAGAGTGAAAGACGGGCAGGCGCAAATGGTTTCGGAAACGCAGAATAACGGCTTTTCCTACGGCGAATGGAACAATATCCAAATCAAGGCCGCGCAGGACGGCAATTACGACAACATAACCGTGTATATCAACGGCGCGGCGGTACTGAATGCCAACAGCATAGAGAGGCTTGGAACGGTTGGATATTTCGGAATTCGCAGTAACAGTCAAAAAATAAAAATAAAATAACGTAACAGGAGGAAAATTTTATGAAAAAGTTTTTATGTGTTCTGTTGTCCCTGGGCATGCTGCTAACAGCTGCAAACGTATGTGCAGCGCCGGGAGACGTGGTAAACGTGGCCTTAGACAAACCGGCTTTTGCAAACCAGCAGTACGGCGCACTTACGCCGAGCAATGCCACAGACGGAAGTGCATTAACCTGCTATGCCGGCACATGGGGCGCGGCAGGCACCAACGTAACGTTTTACGTAGACTTGGGCGAGACGTATCCTATCCACAGCTTAAAGCTGCTTTTAGGCGGAACCGACCAGGAAGCGCAGCGGAAAAACTTCAATATTTACCTTACCAATGAGCGCCCCGTTTGGACAGCGGCAGGGGAGCGCGTTCTGGTTCATGAACAGGCAGAAGACCCCGGCGACGATGTGGAATTAAACGTCTCCGTGCCCGACGAGGCGAAAGCCGAAGCATACCGCTACGTTGTAGTGGAGAAACAGGACCAAGCCACGGGCCTTGCGATTCGTGAAATTGAGGTTTACGCTCCCGCAGACAGCGTTCCGGAAAAGCCGTCTTACATGGTGGAAATCGGAAGAAACAAAACGGCGCTGTCAAACGATAACTTCGACACCTCTGCCAGCTATATGCTAAACGACGGAAACGCCGCCACCATCGTGGCAGGCGAAACCAGCGGAACTTCAGAAACGGGCGCCCTGCGCTATAAAGCGTGGATTGATTTAGGCGCGGCCTTCCCCATTGAAGGCGTGAATATTTCCATTACCAAAGGCAACGACACCTGGTTTTTCATCTACGGCTCAAACGACCCGACCTTCGCCGAAAGAGACACCCTCTACACCGGAGAGGGAACCCCCTTAGGGCAGGATTTTAAATTCCTTGAAACGCCGGAAGAAATGAAAGCCACGCCGTATCAGTATATCATGGTAGAGCGCAACAACGGGAAAGCCATGGCAATCAGCGAGCTTGAGGTTTACACCACCAACACCGCCGCGGAAGAAACGGAAGTTTCAGAGCAAAACGGCCGTGTCATTGAAGTCGGCCGGGGGAAAAAGGTTGTTTCCAACAGCTTTGCAGGTTCTTATGTGGCGGAGAACATTAACGACGGTGTAGATTCAAGCTTTTGGCAGGCAAACTGGCCCACAACGGAAGAACACTATGCGTTTATCGACATGGAAAAACCAATTTCCGTTGCAAGGGTAACCACCTTCGGTGTACAAACGGTGGCAGCGGGCAGAACCGACGCAGATTTAAAAATCGTAGCCACCAACGACCCGAACCTGGCGCCTGAAAACTGGGACACCTTAGCCACCTGGGAGGCAAACAAAACAACCCTTCCCCGCAGGGAAATGATGTTCACCCCGGCGGCGGAGTTTGCGAAAAACACCTACCGCTTTGTGGGAATCAGTACCATTTTGGGAACCGGAACAAACGGCATGCAGGAGCAGCGCGTGGCGGAGCTTAAGGTTTATACCTACGCACAGGATTTTAAAGAAACCATCAATCCCATTGCGGCCGCATGGAACAGCGAAACGAAAACGGCGGAAATCTCATCGGTTATGGTAACCAATGCAAACACGCCTTACAACATGATTGCGGCGGCATATCAAACAGACGAGGACGGAAACAACCAGATGATTGGCGTAAGGATTCAGGAAATTTCCGGCCTGGTGCAGGGAGCTTATCAGCCCGTCTCCATGACGGCGGACCTTTCCGGCGTGGAGGGGATTGAAAACGTCACGAGAATCCGCGTAATTTTGGTCGATACCTTAGACCGTATGTGCCCGAAAATGACGGCCTATGACATTTCCCTATCTTAAACAATAGGGGAAAACCGAAGGAGTGAAAACATGATACGAAAAAGGCTTGCTCGGCTTTTATTAGCTGCAATGATGGCATTTTCCGCCTTTTCCGTTTCAGCTGAGGGTGATAACAGCAGTTTAACGGCCAAACTTTCAGATTCCTCAGTTGAAATTGCAGGAACAACCAGCGCAGGCTATGTGCAAATTGTTGTAATGAAGCCCCTGCGGGATTTTTCTGAAATCACGGCGGAAAACTTTAAAGAAATTGTCTATTACACAGACACCCTTGCAGTGACCGGCGGAGGTTTTTTGTGCAAAATATCGCTGCCCGAAGATGCAGAAAACGGAAGATATGCGGTAAAAGCCATTTTTAATGAGGAATCTGGCTGTGCGGAAATGAAAACCAGCTTTTTTAAAACTTCAAACGAATATACAAAAGAAATGACAGCAGCCTACTTATCTGCAGATAAAAGCAATTTTCGCAAGGTTTTTGAAACCTATGGCGAGGTTTATGACGAAACAGATTTGTTTGCAAAAGAAATTGGCGGGCTGCTCATTGAACACGAAGAAGCAGTTTCCGAGTGCTTCATCATTGCAAAAAACGGCATGGTGAACCACACGTTTACCGAAACGCCCGAAACGGTGACGGCGCTGGGCGACATCACCAACATGCTTAAGTGCACGCTCATGCTGTATCATATGAGCTATTCCGACGACTTTGAAGCGTATGTGGAGCTATATCGCGAAACAATGCCCCTTGTGTTTGACGAAAATTACGACAAAACAGAGTTTTCCCACATATTTAAAATGGTTCGGGAAAAAGATGTGCAAAACATAGACAAAACGTTTGTAAATGCAGTTCGGAAAACCATAGGACTTTCCTTAATTCTAAACGGCAGCAATGCCGACAAGGCAAAGGCGCTGGAGCGCTTCAGCAGTGAGCTTGGCATAGCAAAGAAGACGCTGGAAAACAGCGGCTTTGCCCTTTTGGAAATTGCCAAATATCTTGAAAATGATGAAGCAGCGGTGAAAGAATATGCAGGCGGCATGGAAAGCGCCGTAAAAGACGCAATTGACGCCCTTGAGAAAAAGAATAACAGCGGCGGCTCGGGTTCTGCCGGCGGTTCGGGCTCCGGTTCCGGTTCCGGCTCCGGCAGTTCCGGCGGACGGGGCAATTCCTCTATTTCGGTTGGAAACCGGGAACCTGCAGGCACTCCCGACCCATCGACACCGCCGGACACGCCGGAACCCAACCCGCCTTTTTGCGACCTGGACGGCGTTTTGTGGGCAAAAGACGCAATTTTAAATTTATATCAGAAAAAAATCATCAGCGGAAAGGAAAACGGACGTTTTGCCCCGCAGGACAACCTGTCCCGCGAGGAGGCGGTTAAAATTCTGGTCGGCGCATTTGGTCTTTTTGAAAAGCAGGAGGACCTGCACTTTTCAGACTGTAACGTGGAGGATTGGTATTATCCATATGTAAGCATTGCAGTGAAAAGCGGCATTGTGCGGGGTATTTCCGAAACCCTTTTCGGAACCGGAACAAATATCAACCGGCAGGATTTTGCGGTGATGCTCAGCAGAACACTTACAGCCGCCGGCTGTAAATTAAACGGGGAAAAGGCAGTTTCCTTTGCAGACGGCGAAGCGATTTCAGAATATGCCCGGGCAGACGTTGACGCGCTCAGCGCGAACGGCCTTTTTGTGGGCGACGAGAGTCAGCGGTTTTACCCACAAAACAGCATTACAAGGGCAGAAGCCGCCGTGGCAATTGAACGGGCGGTTAACTTTACCGAAAGCAGTCAGGAGGTGCAGCCATGAAAAAATTAATCAGTTTGCTAATGGCGGTGCTTGTGTTTTCCAGCATTTTATGTGTGCCGGCAGCCGCCCTTGAAAACGTGGCGCTGAACAAGCCCACGGCAGCCTCCTCTGTTTATGCGGCAGGCACAACCGGCCCTGCCAATATAAACGACGGCAACAGAAGCAACTATTTTGCCAGCGGAGGCGCGGTTTTAGAGGGAACCGTAAACGGAAACCAGTTTGTCAGAATTGACCTTCAGGAACCCTGTGAAATCGACTCGGTTGTTCTCTATACCCGTGTGGATGTAGACGACGGCAGATACCGCAAAAATTTAGCGGTAGAGTTTTCCAACACCGTTGATTTTGCAGAAAAAGAAAGCGTGCAGGCGGTGGGAAACGAACCGGTGGGCTTTAAAGAATCCATTGCGGTGGATTTAAACTTAAAGCGTCCATACCGATATGTGCGCGTTGTGCAGTCGGCGGGAGACAGCCTGCTGGTGTTAGCTGAGGTAGAAGTGTTCGGCGAAGCCGCGGCATTAACGGATGAGGATAACAACACCGTCCCGGCGGAATATGCCGACGCCGCGGCAAGTGAATATGCCGGCCCCATCCGCCTTTTGCAGGTGATGGGCGTGATGTCGGGAATAGACGAAACCGCCTTCGGCGTGAACAAAATCGTGTCGCGGGCACAGGCGGCCGACGCCATTGTGAAAGCCGCCAACCCCGACTATCCCAAAGCAGAAAAACAGCCGTTTTCTGATGTAGACAGCGCGTTCTGGGCGGCAGACACCATAAGCAGGGCATGGGATTTGGGAATCATTAAAGGCGATGGCAACGGTGACTTTCGGCCGAACGACCCGGTGAGCGAGCTTGAGGCCATTACCATGATGCTGCGCGCACTGGGCTATGGAGCGTTTTTAGAGGCTAGAAACAGCGTTTCACAAACCATTTCCGCCGCAAAACAGGCCGGGCTGGTGAAAAGCTTTCAGGCGGACAAAAACGAATATATCGGCCGCGGCAAGTTTGCCCAAATGCTTTACCGCATGCTGCGGAGCAATGTGGCGGTTGTAAAGGAAATCAACGGCGACGGCCTTCGTTATGAAACAAGAAAATGTCTGCTGGAAGACTTGCATGGCATTTTGCTGGAAGAAGGGCTGGTAAAGCAAAACCGATATTCCCATTTGAGCTGGCCGAAACAGTCTTCCGGAAACAATGCCGTAATCGGCACTGAAAATTTGCTCGACTCCCGGGGAATTTTAGACAGCCTTTTGGGTTACAACGTAACGTATGCAACACAGAAGGACCAACCCGAACAAATTTATATCGCATGGCCCGAAGACAATGAAACCGTAACCATAAAAGCCGAAGAGTTAGACAGCACCAAAGAGGAAATAAAAAAAGGAAGCGTTCGGGTTCTGCGTGCGGACGGCAAAAAAGAGCATTACACCCTTTCTGCGGCGAAAGACATTGTGATAAACGGCGTGTCCTATCCTGAGGCACTGCCGGAGGATTTATTGATTTCAGCGGGAACCGTTACGCTGATTGACAACGACAGCGACGGAAGCTACGACGTGGCAGACGTACAGTCCTACGAGGTGATGGAGCTTTTGCTGGTCGCCGACAAGGGCGAGGAGCTTATGGTTACCGACTCTTTTGGAAAAACAGAAACCTTAGTCAAAGAGAATACCGCCGTTTTTTATGTGAACGGGTCGGAAGCAAAAACGGGAAAAATAAAAACAGGCCGGGTTATCCGCCTGTATCAATCGAAAAACGGACAGAAAAGCAAGGTTGTTTTGCTGGATAACACCATATCCGGCATGGCAGAAAACATTGCCCAAGGAATAAGCGTTACGGTTGGCGGAACGGTTTATCCATATGCCGCCGGACTGAAAAGCAGCGAACACCAGGAGGAATTTGCCCCCGGCGATGTTATTACCCTTTATTTAGACGAAGAAAATAAGGTGGAATGGATTTTAAAAGACGCAGAACTACAGAGCGGTGACTGGATTATCGGATTTTCACAAAAGGTAAACCTGGCAAAAAGCATGAGCGACAAAACCCAGTTCCGCATTTATAATCAAGACGGGGCGTTTGAAACACTGTTTGTTGCGGACAAGGTTTTTGTTGACGGCAAAAGAATGTCCCACGACGAACTGACGGAAACGGTAAGAAAAAATCCGGAAAATTATGTGCTGGAGTTTGTCCGTTACCAAAGGAATGACAGCGGAGAAATTTTTCGTCTTGACACCATGTATGAGGGGGAGCGGGAGGACGGCGAAACCATGAGCTTTTACCGAAAAAGCACCGGCGGCAGCATGGTGACGGAGGTAAACGCTATTTATAACGGGCAAACCTATGTTATGCCCGCAAAGGGTGACGCGCTCACCTTTGTGATTCCGCAGATAGACGGAGAATTCACCGACGACGAGGAATATGACTATGTATATGACATCAAACAGCTTTCCCACGTCATTTACAATCATAACGACAACGGTGACACTACTGTTTCCTCCTACATGCTGGGGGAAGACGGATTTCCAAAGTTCTTTGCAAATATAAAAAATTATAAGGGCGGCTCCGGCCTGAATGTGCGCCTGGTTTCGGACACGGCAAACATGCCGGTTTTGCTGGTTGAACGTGTAAACGCAGCAATGAAAGACGACATAACCGGCTACACCATTCACGTTAGAAACCTGAAGAACGGCAAAACAGAGCAATATTTTGTGGAAGACCAGATAAAGCTGTTTGAAACGGGAAAGGTGTTTCAGGAAAAGCAGGAGTGGTTAGACGCCAACATGTGGCTGGACGAAAGCAAAATTTTCAGTGCGGATCCGGCTGTTTTGCAAAATTATGTCAGCGGTTTTTCTGATTTGTCCTTTGGGGACATCATTGGGTGCGAATTGGCGTCAGACAGGGTAACGGCCATTGAGCGCCTTTACCGGTATGACAAAACAACAGCGCCGGAACTGTTAAACAGCGTTTGGTATTCCGGCGGGCAGCACCCAAAATGGTTTTTCTCGCGAAACAGGCTGCAGCTTGGAACGGTTGATCAAACCGACAAGATTTCGGTCACCTTTCAGACCAAGGAAGGGGCGCAGGAACGCTTTTACCTATCCTCATTTTTCAGCACGCTGTATGTCTGCGATAACACTCGGGAGAAAATTACAACCGAAAACGGCGCCAACATCAGCGCATACTTAACCGATCAGACGAAGTTTATGTATCTGTGTTCCTCGGGAACGCCGGTTTGCATCGTTGCATATACCTTTGATTAGACACGATAATTTGATAAATTGTTCTCTCTCTCCTTAGGCTGTGCGCAAAATTGCGGCCTAAACGGAAAATGCCTGTAGAACGCTACAGGCATTTTTACGTTATTCAATTGCTTGCACATTTTCCGTGTCCACTGAGTGAATAATCAGCTTTTTCCACCGTCCCGTTAAGAAGAAGCCCAGGCCAAAAACCATGGCGGCGGCAGATGCAATGGGTCCGCCCAGACCAACGCCCAACAGCCCCATATTGAGCACCATGCCGAATATGTAAGATGCGGGGATTCGGAACAAGAGAGACGACATAATGCCGTTAATCAGCGAAAAGTTGGTGTGCCCCGCACCGATAAACAAACCGTTAAAGCAAAAGCACAGAGGAGCTACCAAATAGTCATATTTAAACGCTTTTATGTATGCAACGCCGTTTGCAATGAACTCAGGGTCGTTTCCGAACAGGCGCATACAGCTTTCCGGGAACACGCCTACGATAAAGAATATCACAATGCTGATGGCCATGGAAATTGCCATGCCAACCAGCATGGTTTTGGCAGCCCTGTCATACTTTTTCGCGCCGATGTTTTGGGCACTCATGGCGGAAACCGAGGTGCTCATGGCAATGCCGGGTAAAATAGCAAATCCGTTCAGCTTGCCAACTGCGCCCACCGCGGCAGAGGCCATAACGCCAATGGAGTTTACCAGCGCCGTTAAAAACAGAAACGACGCGCTTGTGGCAACATTCTGAATAGACGTGGGAATGCCAATTTTCAAAATCAGCTTTAGCTGCTTTTTTGTTGCGCCTTTAAACGAGTCTAAGCTAAAGTCGAAAATAAAGTTGTTTTTTCTAAGGTAAAGAATGCACAAAATCATGCTGATGGCCTGGGACATAATCGTCGCCAAAGCAGCTCCGGCTGCGCCCATATGAAACACTGCGACAAACAAAAGGTCGAGCACAATGTTCACGCCGCAGGCAATTGCCACAAAAATAAGGGGATTACGGCTGTCGCCCAAACCGCGCATAACCGCGCTTAAGGCATTGTAGCCAAAAATGAAAATCGTGCCCAGCATGCTGATGAAAAAGTATATCCTTGCCTCGGAGAAAGACTCTGCCGGCGTTTGAATGAGCCGAAGCAGCGGTTCCTGCAGCGCCAGCATGGCCACAGTGATGATCACAGCGGCAACGGTGAGCGACACAAACAGCGTTGCAATGGTTTCGTGCATGGAATTCCTATCGTCTGCCCCCATATACTGCCCGATTAAAACCGTTGCGCCGACGGCCAGACCAAACACCATGTTGGTGATTAAAAACGAAACCTGCCCGCCGATATTTACGCCGGACATTGCCACCTCTCCTGCAAACTGGCCCACCACCAGCATGTCAACCGTGCTGTAAAGGGACTGGATTAAGTTCGAAATTAGAACAGGAAGCGAGAACAAAACAAGCTGTTTTACCACGTTCCCTTCTGATAAATTGTTTTCAAATTTTGCCATTTTTAAGTAAATACCTCGCTATTTTATGGTGATAATTTCATATTTATTGTACCATTTTTTTTTAAAACGGGCAAGGGCTTTTTGCTTGATTCTGCGCTTTTTGTCAAATGTTATCAGAAAAAATTTTTAAATCTTTCGATTGTTTGTAACTATTTTTTTCCTTGACGGGGATAAAACATTGCTGTATAATATATAATATTTTAATAGAGGAGAGAGGAAATAAATGGAGTTCATTTTTTCAAACGGAGTTTCGCAGCTCGACTGCATTGCAAGAATTGTGGCAGCCTGCCTGTGCGGCGCGCTGATAGGGTTCGAGCGCAGCCGGCGGCAAAAGGAGGCCGGCATCAGAACGCACATCATTGTGGCATTAGGCTCGTCTTTGATGATGATTGTGTCGAAATATGGTTTTTTTGACATGGTGGACATTCACAGCGGAGTGTTCACCGGCGACAGAATTGCCGCTAACATCATAACCGGCGTGTCGTTTTTAGGCGCGGGCATGATATTTTTCCGCGGCAGCTCGGTGAAAGGCCTAACCACCGCGGCGGGCATCTGGTCTACCGCAGGGGTGGGGCTTGCCGTCGGGGCAGGGCTTTACATCATTGCTGGAACGGCCACGGTGCTGATTTTAATTATTCAAATCATTTTCCACAAATGGCAAATTAGCGCAGACACCCAGGTGTTCGGAAAAATTGTGGTGGTTTTGGAAAACGACGAGGCCAAAATTGATTTCATTGCAGGCACATTAAAAAATGAGGGGATTGAAATTGTTTCCAGCCGGTTTGAAAAACTTGGCGACGACAAGGCAAAAATTACCTATGCAGTGCGCTCCGACAATGAGGTTTCTGCCAAACAGTCTGCAAGACTTTCGCGGATTATTCCCGAAATGGTGTCGTTAGAGGTGCACAGCAACACATAAAAAGAGCGGAACCAAGCGGTTCCGCTCTTTTTATTTTATTCTTTTGTAAGCCCAAAAGAAAATGCAAACTCAATTTGCTTCTCTTTCAGCCGATACCGCTCAAGCAGCGCCGGCCCGCAGGAATTCGAGCCAATTCCGGAAACCTTGTAGTCAATCCGCACGTTCACGGCGCCGTTCTTTTTAAGCTCGTCAATGTGCCCTGCCCGGGAGAGATCTAAGCTGTCAAACTCCGACACGTTACATTCAAACCCATATCCTGTAAACGTAAGCCCGTTATTAAATGCAAGCTCCTTTGTGTTGGTGTGGTTGCCGTGCTCTTGGGGTTTTACATAATTCACATACTCGTCTGCTGCCGAGCTGTGAAACAGCCCCATGCGGGCAAAGGCGCGCATGTCGGCGTAATTTTCGTCCGGCCCCATGCCAAAATACGAAAAGCGGCTGTTTTCTAAAAGGGTTTTAAACTCAAAGCCCAGCCGCGGCAGCCACACGCAGTCCTCCCGCACAGAGCCTGAGAGGGAAACGTCCACCGTGCCGTCGGTGAAAAACGCATAGACTGCGGTATAGCGGAAAAACGGTTTTCTGGAAATGCCGGCAAGGGAGCCTGTTACCGTAATCACGTTGTTGTCTGTGCGGCAGTCATAAACCTTTGAAAACACCTTGTTAAAGTTCTCGCCGGACTGGTTGTCGCTGTCAGACCATTCCCATTTTTTCCGGATATGCCTGTCGTTGTCTGTGGGCGCCCGCCAAACAGAAAGCTTGGTGGGGGAAACCAGCTGTTCTTTGCCGTTTCGTTTTATCGAAACAAACCCGCCCAAAAGCTTTGAAAATTCATAAACAAAGCCATCTCCCCGGGCGATAATGGTTTTTTCGGTTTCCGTCAGCGCCAGGGCCTCGCGCGGGGCCTCGTGCGATTGTTTTGGAACAGAAAGCTCGTGCTGAACGAAGGCGACCTCGTGGCCGTTTTTGTCAGTAAACGATGCGTTTAAATATGCCCCCAAACGGCAGCCGGTAACGTTTCCAATTAACGCGGCCACGTTCAGCTCGCGGCTTTCTTTGGGACGCACATCAAGCGTATAATCCCCCTCCGCCACAGTTTCGCCGTCCGCCATTACGGAGAGCTTTAACGAAAACTCCGAAAGATTGGTAAAGTCATAAAGGTTTGTTATGGTTAAATCCGTGCCGTTCAGCGAAGCTGAAATGTTTTGATAGGCGGCCTTAATTTCCTTCGAGCCGGCTTTCAGCCGGCGGTCGTGGGTCACCATTCCGTCACAACAGAAGTTGTGGTCGTGGGGGCCCTCGCAAAAATCGCCGCCATATTTAGGTACGCCGTCAATCACAACGGTGTGGTCAGCCCACTCCCAAACACAGCCTCCGATAAAGGCGGGATAGCGGTAACAAAAATCCATATATTCCAAAACCGTTCCGGGGCCGTTGCCCATTGCGTGAGCAAACTCGCATAAAAACAAAGGCTGTTTATTTTCCGGGTTTGTTAAATACCCCTCAACCGTCCGGTTGTTTTGCTCTTTGGAATAGGCCTCGTTTTTATACACTTCAGGATACATAATCGAATACACGTCAGCGTGGTCTAAATATCCCAAACGGGACGCGTCCTCACAGTGAACGAGCGCACCCGGCCTGCGTGCGCGGAGCCATTTCACCATTTCATAGTGGTTTGGCCCGTGGCCGCTTTCGTTTCCGGTGGACCACATAATGATGGACGGGTGGTTTTTGTCCCGCTCGAAGGCGCGTTCCATGCGCTCAACATAGCTTTTCGTCCACTCTTTTTTGTTGCCCGGCCAGTCGGAATTGTCGTTGTCATAGCCATAGACGCGGGTAACAAAACCGTGGGTTTCCAAATCGGTTTCCAGCACCACATAAAGCCCAAGCTCGTCGCACAAATTCAAAAACTTCGGCGGGGGCGGGTAGTGGGACGTTCTCACGGTGTTAATGTTTAACGACTTCATCAATAAAAGGTCGTTTAAAATTGCTTCGTCTGTCTGATACCAGCCGGTGTAGGGGTCGGTGTCGTGGTGGTTCACGCCTTTTAACTTCACCGGCACGCCGTTTATGATAAGGGCGCAGTCCGGGCCGATTTCCACAGTTTTAAACCCGGTTTTGATTGTAATGACTTCGCCGGCTGCCTCAAATTTCAAGGTGTATAAATAGGGCTTTTCGGCGTTCCAAAAAACAGGATTTTCAACGGCAAAGGAAACCCCGTCCTGCCCGGTTTTTGTTTCTAACACACGGCCCTCGCCGTCGCACAGTGTGACGTTGGCGCTGCCGCTGAATTTTGCAGTTATCGCACATTTTTCTGCCAGCACCTCAATGTCCGTCAAATGCCCCTGGGGGCGGGACAGCATATAAACGTCTCTGAAAATGCCGTTAAAACGGAAAAAGTCCTGGTCTTCCAAATAGCTTCCTGAGCACCACTTCAGCACCTTTGCGCGCAGGGTGTTAACACCTTTTTTTACAAAAGGCGTCACGTCAAACTCCGCCTGCAAATGGCTTCCCTGGCTGTAGCCTGCAAATTCGCCGTTTATGTATAAAAACACACAGGAGGAAACGCCCTCAAACACAATATAGGTTTGGTTGCCGGCGTTTTCTACGTTAAACTCCCGCTCATAAATCCCGGCAGGGTTTCTGTCGGGCACAAAAGGCGGGTCAACCGGAT
>ERZ773108.1900-NODE-1900-length-19331-cov-35.867711_pt1 | contig 19331 bp, 17 predicted proteins | sample MGYA00580570_ERZ773108 | MGnify/ENA primary metagenome ERZ773108 (study PRJEB29015, sample SAMEA2737840) | human gut metagenome | biome: human gut; feature: human-associated habitat; material: faeces | place: China | collected 2012 ...
AGTCCATCCGCAAGGCCTGCCAGAAGCAGGGCCGTCATAAGAAGCAGACCGGCGGCCACGGCCAGTTCGGCGATGTCGTCATCAACTTCGAGCCCTGCGACAGCGAACAGGTCGTCTTCGAAGAGAAGGTGTTCGGCGGCAGCGTGCCGAAGAACTTCTTCCCGGCTGTTGAAAAGGGCGTCCGCCTTGCCGCCGAGAAGGGCGTACTGGCCGGTTATCCCGTGGTCGGCCTGAAAGCTACCCTGCTGGACGGCAGCTACCACCCTGTGGACAGCTCCGAAATGGCCTTTATCATGGCTGCAAAGCTGGCTTATAAGGCCGCAATGCCCGAGGCCGGCCCCGTCATCCTCGAGCCGATCCACACCCTAAAAGCTCATGTCCCCAACGACAATACCGGCGACATCATGGGCGACGTCACCAAGCGCCGCGGCCGTGTGCTGGGCATGGAACCCGACGAGGACGGCCTGCAGACCATCATCGCCGAAGTGCCTCTGGCTGAGCTGGCCAACTTCACCACCTTCATCCGTCAGACCACTCAGGGCCGCGGCTGGTTCACTACCGAGTTCGCCCGCTACGAGATCCTGCCTGAGATGCTGGTCCCCGCCGTGGTCGAGCAGGCCAGGAAGCTGGGCAATCTGGATGAGTCCGCAGACGACTAAATAAGACATTTTCTAAGCCCTGTCGGCACTTCCCTCTGTCGGCGGGGCTTTTTTGCGGCCTTTTTGGCCCGCAGGGCGGCAGTTTTTATTGACAAGGCCGCGGCTTGCTATTATAATGAATAAGTCAAAATGGCATTCGTGTGCGGTTTTATGTTTTATGACACTCTGCCGTACCCCAAAAAATAGATAAGGAGATTTCCAAATGGCACAAGAGATCAAGATGTCCGCTGCTGGCCTGAAGGCAATGCAGGAGGAACTGGAATACCTGAAGACTGTCCGCCGCAAGGAGCTGGCAGAAGAGATCAAGGAAGCCCGCAGCCACGGCGACCTGTCCGAGAACAGCGAGTACGATGAGGCCAAGAACACCCAGGGTCTGGTCGAGAACCGCATCACCGAGCTGGAGCAGATGGTAAAGAACGCTGTCGTCATCGACGAGAGCGAGCTGAGCGTTGAGAACGTCTCTGTCGGTACCCACGTCACCATCCAGATGGAGGGTGAGGACGAGACCGAGGAGTACGACATCGTGGGCCGTACCGAGGCTGACCCCCTGAACGGCAAGATCAGCGACGAGAGCCCCGTGGGCCACGCCCTGCTGGAGAAGGCTGTCGGCGACACCGCCGAAGTTCTGCTGCCCACCGGCCATACCGTCAACTACAAGGTGCTGGGCATCACCCACTCTGCAAACTGAGCCAAGCGGGAGGAAATTATGGAAGAACAGAAGAAGAACCCCGCACAGGGCCTGTCTGAGAGCGAGCAGGTGCAGGTGCGCCGCCAGAAGCTGGCAGACCTGCAGGCTGCAGGCCGCGACCCCTTTACCCTGACCAAGTTCCCTCAGGATGCTTACTCTGCTGACCTGAAGGAAGAGTTCAAGGACCTGCCCAACGAGACCGACAGCGGTAAGAAGGTCGCACTGGCCGGCCGTCTGATGTCCAAGCGCGTCATGGGTAAGGCAAGCTTTGCCCATCTGCGCGACGATAAGGGCGACATCCAGCTCTACGTCCGCCGTGACGAGCTGGGCGACGACGCTTACGCTGCTTTCAAGAAGCTGGACGTGGGCGACATCATCGGCGTCAAGGGCGAGGTGTTCCGCACCAAGACCGGCGAGCTGAGCGCCCGTGCCGAGGAGATCACCCTGCTGGCCAAGAGCCTGCGCCCCCTGCCCGAGAAGTTCCACGGCCTGACCGATACCGAGATGCGTTATCGTCAGCGCTATGTTGACCTCATCGCAAACCCCGAGGTCAAGGAGACCTTTGTCAAGCGCAGCCAGATCCTGAAGGAGATCCGTGCCTATCTGGACGAGAAGGGCTTCCTGGAGGTCGATACCCCCATCCTGACCCCGTTCGAGATCGGTGCGTCCGCACGTCCCTTCTACACCCATCACAACAGCCTGAACATGGACATGGTGCTCCGCATCGAGACCGAGCTGTACCTGAAGCGCCTCATCGTGGGCGGCATGGACCGTGTGTACGAGGTGGGCCGCATCTTCCGCAACGAGGGCATGGACCCCAAGCACAATCCCGAGTTCACCAGCATCGAGCTGTATCAGGCATTCACCGATTTCCACGGTATGATGGACCTGGTGGAGGAGCTGTATAAGCGCCTCGCTCAGAAGATCTGCGGCAGCCTGGTCATCCCCTATCAGGGTAAGCAGATCGACATGGGCCACTGGGAGCGCCTGACCATGATCGAGGCCGTCAAGAAGTATTCCGGCGTTGACTTCAACGACTGGAAGACCGATGAGGACGCCATCGCCGCTGCCAAGGAGCACCATGTGGAGCTGCCCGAGGTTCCCACCAAGGGCGCTATCCTGGCCGAGTTCTTCGACGCTTTCGTCGAGGACAAGCTCATCCAGCCCACCTTCATCTACGACTACCCCGTCGAGATCAGCCCGCTGGCCAAGCGCAAGCCGGATGATCCCGCTTTCACCGAGCGTTTTGAGTACTTCATCGACTGCACCGAGTACGGCAACGCTTTCAGCGAGCTGAACGACCCCATCGACCAGAAGGGCCGCTTCGAGCGGCAGGTCGCCGAGCGCAAGGCCATCGAGCCCGACTGCAAGGCACAGGTCGATTACGACTACGTCAACGCTCTGGAGTACGGTCTGCCTCCCACGGGCGGCCTCGGCTTCGGTGTTGACCGTCTGGTCATGCTGCTGACGGACAGCGCTTCTATCCGTGACGTGCTGCTGTTCCCCACGATGAAGCCGATTGAGCAGTAAATTTCCAATTTGCAACCAATAAAGCCTGAAACTTCTTGATGTTACGAGAAGTTTCAGGCTTTTTCTTTTGATGGATTTCCGGCGAAAACTACGCCATACGCCAATTTTACGCCAAACGATGCAGGATTTTGTGCAGAGCAATATGAACAACCTGCTTTCCTGCCGCTACAACATGGACACCGGCCGGGTAGAAGCCCGGTTCGCAGACGGTTCTGCCGTTGCCATCGACTGCTGCGCCATTGAGGACGAGTACGGCAACACCCCGGCACAGCGGGCAGAACTTGATTGGCTGCTGTACAACAAACCTCTGGAATACGCACAGCTTGTGCTGAGTGGGGAGATTGCGCACTATCTGTCACTGGGATGTGAGCATGGCAGACTGGAAGATTAAGCCCAACATAACAACAAATCCCGGCAGGTGTTCTACAAGGTAGGCACTTGCCGGGATTCGTTTTGTTTGATTTACTTTTCCCTTACTCCATCCACCAGATGAAAATAATCATAATAGGGCGTAGTATAGGTTTCATACCGCCCCACTACGGTAATGGTTGTGCCTTCTTCCGGGTAATCGCCATCGGTCAGCACGAACTCCACTCCCTGCTGGCAGCAGGCAAGCGCATCGTAGATGACGCAGGAATGGTACAGCTCACCAGTCTGCTCATCTGCGTACTCCTGATATTCGCCCGTCATACGAACAATTTTATCGGTGTAGTTCTCCGGGGTAACGAGCATATTGTAAACTTCTGCGTTCACAACCGTATCGCTGAGTAAGGTCAGGTCAATGTCTGCATCCATACTGGTGTGAATATCGCTTGCGCCAGCAGTGCTGCTTTCCGGGAGCTGCACGGGATGTTCCGGGGCAGGTGCAGTAACAGCACTAGAAGATGCAGACTCCGGCAAAACCGTCGCCACGGAAGATGCCGCTTCGGGCTTTGCACCGCAGGCAGTCAATGCAGCGGCGGCACAGAGCAGCAGAAAGCCCTTCAAAAGTCGTTTCATGATGCCCGCCCCAGCAGTTTTCCGGCCAGACAGCACAGGCCAAACGCCGCCATGTCAACCGCAACAATGGTCGAACCAACCGGCGTTCCGGCCAGGACGGAAGCCACGATGCCCACAAAGGCACAGCTCACGGACAATACCGCCGAGCAGATGGTGACAGCGCGGAAATTCTTGCACAGGCGCATCGCCGAAAGAGCCGGAAAAATCACCAGTGCAGAAATCAGCAGAGAGCCGACAAGGTTCATTGCCAGCACAATGATGACGGCAATGACAATGGCAATCAGCAGATTGTATCCGTTTGCATTGGTTCCGACGGCCTGTGCAAAGGTTTCATCAAAGGTGACTGCAAAGATCTTGTTGTAGAACAGCATAAACACTGCGACCACGATGATGGAAAGCCCGATGCAGAGCCAAACTTCCGATTTTGTCAGGGTCAGGATCGAGGTAGAGCCGAACAGGGTGCTGCACACATCGCCAGACAGATTCGCCGAGGTCGAGAACAGATTCATCAGCAGATAGCCCATTGCAAGCGCGCCAACGGACACCATAGCAATGGCAGCGTCACCTTTGATTTGGGTGTTTTGTCCGGTATGCAGCAACAGGACTGCGCAGGCCACAGTCACGGCCAGCGTCAGCGGCATATGGTCGGACATTCCCAGCACGGTCGCAATGGCCATGCCGCCGAACGCCACATGAGAAAGGCCATCTCCGATAAAAGAAAACCGTTTCAGCACCAGCGTCACGCCCAGCAGCGAAGAACACAGGGCAATCAGAACGCCCACGATGAGCGCATAGCGGACAAAGGGATAGTTCCAGTAAAAGATCAGCTTTTCCAACACGTTCATACGGCACCGCCTTTCCCAGCCGCAAACAGCCGCCCCTGCGGGCTTTGCAGATACGCTTCCCGTGTGCCGAAAAAGATCGTTTCACCAACATGAAGAATGTGGCTTGCGTAGCAAACCGCAGCCTGAATATCGTGGGAGATCATCAGGACGGTAATGCCCTCCTGCTGGTTCAGTTTTTCAATCAGATGGTACATTTCCGTAGTCACTTTTGGGTCAAGACTGGAAACAGGCTCGTCCAGAAGCAGCATTTTCCGGGTAGCGCAGAGGGCGCGCGCCAGCAAGACGCGCTGTTGCTGACCGCCGGAAAGCTCCCGGTAACAGCATTTTGCCAGCGATCCGATCTGCATTTTGTGCATGGCATCCTGCGCAAGCTGCTTTTCCTCTCGACTGTAAAATGGGCGGAGTCCACAACGGCTCTGGCAACCAGACAGCACGATTTCCTGCACCGACGCTGGAAAATCCCTCTGCACGATGGTCTGCTGAGGCAGATAGCCGATCTCGTTCCGGCGCAGGCCATCGCCCATCTCGATTTGCCCGGAAATAGGCTGCTGCAAACCGAGCAGAGTTTTCATCAAGGTACTTTTTCCTGCACCGTTTTCACCAACTACACAAAGATAGTCGCCTGCGTGAATCTCAAAGTTCAGATGATCCAGAATGGCCTTTCCCTCATAGCCAACGAGAAGGTTCTTACAAATGAGCTGAGACATGACGGTTCCTTCCTTTAGTTCAGAGCCTGTTTCAGCACATCCAGATTGCTTTCCATCACGGAAAGGTAGGTCGTGCCGTTTGCCACATCGGTGGATGTGGTGGACTGCATGGAATCCAGCGTCAGGATGGACTGATTCTTTTCTGCCGTGTTCTGCACGATGGTCTCGGCGATCTTGTGCTTTGCGCCCTCGATGGTCAGGACGCAGGGCAACTTCAGCTCATCCACCTTCTGTGCAAGGAAAGAAATGGTCTCAAAGCTGGCTTCCGTTTCCGCAGAGCAGCCTGCAAACGCGGCATAATAGCTCAGACCGTAATCGTCCACCAGATAGCGGAACGGGAAACGGTCGCCGAACAGCACAGTTTTCCGGGCGGCATTGTCCACCACCGTCTGATATTCGCCATCCAGAGCGGCCAGCTTTTCCAGATAGGATGCAGCGTTAGTAGCGTAGGCATCTTTGTTAGCCGGGTCGATCTCTTCCAGTGCATCGGTGATTGCATTGCAGAGAGTTTCAGCGTTCTTCAGCGACAGCCATACATGCTCGTCATATTCTTTTTCCGCGTGTTCCAGCATATCCTCCTTGATTTCATCACCGCTCATATCCATCGGATAGTAAGTCGGCCAATTCTCCATTTCCTGAGAGAGCGCATCGAAGCCTTCATTCCCGAAATAAATGTGAAAATGTTCCGCTTTGCCCGGAGCAATGCCATGATCACTGAACTGCACATACTTAGGCGCATCAGCATCACCATCGGTTGCCTCGAAGAAATATCGTACTCCTCTGCTGCCAGATTCATAGTCATAAATCTGGTAGCCCTTATATTGATAGGCAGCCGTTGCTTCAACACCGTTTTTCACAAAACACATCGTGCTATTTTCGGCATTGATTGTAATTTTGGAAACATCCGTTTTATAACCCGTTTCGTAATAGGCACGATATTCCTCCGCCGTTTTGTTCCCATTTTCTGCTTTACGTTCCATCACTTCGTCCAGAATACCCTCTTGAAGATAAGGATAAACAGACTGCCACTCGCCATCCCAATCGGACAGGCTTCTATCCTGCACATCGCTATCGGCAAAGTGGGAATATCCGTGATGATGTCCTTCCTCTGCCTGCATACCGGGCATTGCTTCCTCTGTCTTAACAGTATCTTTCAGCACATCAAGCAGATTGATAACTTTCATATTTTTGTTGGTGGCTTCTTTCAAGGCATCTTCCACCCAGCCATCCGATTCGCCGCCAACATAGATGAACAAGTCACAGTCTGAGATTTTAATAATATCATCTGCGGTGGGCTGATAGCTGTGCAAATCAACGCCATTGTCCAGAAGCATGGTAACTTCGGCATGATCGGCCTTATCGCCGAGAATTTCGCGCACCCAGTCATACTCCGGGAAAATAGTCGTGACGATCTTCAGCGGCTTGTTGCCACTCTGCAATGCAGACGGTGCAGGAGCGGACGAAGATGCGGCCTTCCCACAGCCGCCCAAAATACCAGCAGCCAGTAAAAGGCAAAAAAATACAGCGAATATACGTTTGAGTTTTTTCATAGAAATGCGCTCCATTGTTTGATATCAAGAATCATACGGACAAGCATTTCTTAATCCGACAGTTTTACCTTTAGTCGAATCGGTGTTTTTATCAGCAAAAGCGGAGAGCAAAGCGACAGCAAGGCCGCCAACACAAAATGCGGCGCGGGTGTTAGAATGAACGGCCCGGAACCATCTTTTCCGGCGTGCAGGATATTCTCGCAAAATTTCAGCTGTGCGCAGACGGCGCAGTCTGCCCCGGTACAGTCGTGGTGGACTTCTTCCGCGCAGAATGTCAATGAACCCAAAACGGCCAGCAGGAAACCAACCAGCAGGATCCACGCAGCGCGGCGTTGTTTTGCAGTGCAGTTCATTCCATTGCCCTCCTTTCTTGAATTTGCAACTTGGTTGCAAATTGGATTATAGCAAGGCAACATTGGATTGTCAAGTGGAAATTTTTGCGGACACTACGTTAATCTAAATCGCCGTCAAGAGGGCTGGCACCGTCCGGCCCTCTCTCTTTTTATAAGCAAAGCAAAGCCTGAAACTTCTTGATGTACCGAGAAGTTTCAGGCTTTTTCTTTTATGGATCTGCAAACGGACAGACAGAACTTTCCACCGCAGGAAAAGCAAATGTGAAAAACATGGAGGTTTTCTTACATCTTCAAAACTGACTCCCAGATCTCCTCGACCACCGGAACACCAAGCTCGCGGTTTTCTTTGATGGTGCGCAGCATTCCCTCGCCGGGCCAGCGGACTTCGCCATCCGGTCTGGCCGGGGTGCTGGCCTTGATATCCGCAAGGATGGCGTTGATGACGGCGTCGTTTTCCTCGACGGTGCCAAATTTAGTGGGGTCGATCGCGATCATGATCTGGGTCAGACCGATCTCGTCGCCGAAGGTCCCGATGGTGTGGACGGCATTGCCGCCGGAAAGGAGGGTGGCGATCAAATCCAGCAGGATGGAGAGGCCGCTGCCCTTCCAGTAGCCGATGGGCAGTGCGCGGCCGCTCTTTTCGATGGCGGCGGGGTCTGTCGTGAGCTGGCCGTCCTCGTCGCAGCCGCCGGGTACGGGCAGCTGCCTGCCAGCCAGACGGGTGCTCTCCAGCTTGCCGTAGCTGAACTGGCTCAAAGCGCAGTCCACCATGACGTGCTGGCCGTCGGAGCGGGGGACAGCGAGGATGAGCGGGTTATTGCCGATGCGGCAGTCTTTGGCGCCCCAGGCAGGCATATTGGGGGCGGTGTTCGACCAGCAGATGCCGATGCAGCCTTTTTCGGCGGCCAGCCAGCCGTAGGTGCCGCCGCGCATCCAGTGGTTGTTGTTGCCCAATGCCACGATGCCGACGCCGTTCTCTTTGGCGAGGGCGCAGGCGCGCTCCATTGCGCGCTGTGCGTTCAGCGGGCCGAAGCCGCGGTGGCCGTCCCAGCGCTCCATACTGCCCATGCGGGAGATGCACTCGGCGCGGGCAAGCGGGTCGATCTCGCCCTTTTCGAGGTAGCTCACCACGCGCGGAAAGCGATTCAGACCGTGGCTGTACACGCCGGAAAGGCTGTTCTGGGCGAAAATCACAGCGGCGTCTTTGGCGTCCGACGGGGTGAAGCCGTGCTTTTCCAGCACGCGGGTGAACTGAGCGACCATTTCTTCGTAGGCGACACGTTTCATGAATATCTCCTCCTGAGCAGTGTTTGAAAAGAATAATGTAAGCGCTTTCTTGACGTGATTATAGCACAACAAAAGCAAAAATCAAGTGCTTTTGCAAAATTTTTGTAATCGCTTACATTTTGAGAAACACACACTCTCTCCTAAGATTTTACACTTTAACTGCTCTGCCTCTGAACGAGTTCCGGCTGCAAGGTGACAGAAGAATAGTCCTCGCCGTGCTCGATGCGGCTCTGCAGCAGCTGGACGCAGAGCAAGGCCACCTGCTCCGGTTTGTTGTCCACGGAAGTCAATTCCGGCTCGCACAGGCGGGCATAGGTGGAATTATCATAGCCCACCACGGCGGTCTCCTCGGGGACGCGGATGCCCGCCCGGAGCAGGCCTTTCAGCACACCGGCGGCGGTCAGATCCTCACCGCAGAGAATGCCGTCCGGGCGGATGCCCTCGGCCAAAAGCTGCTGCACCACGCGGATGCCGTCCTCCAGCGTCTCGCCGGTTTCGAGAATATGCCCCTCTGCGTCCAGACCGGCAGCGGCCATCCCGGAGAGGAAGCCTTTTGCCTTGGCAGCGGCGCTGTCGGTGGACTTATCCTTGATATAGTAGAGGTTCCGGCGGCCGGTTTTCACCAGATGCTCCACGGCCATCTCGACGCCCCGGCAGTCATCGACCATGACCGAATACGCGTCCGGCAGAGCCAGCGTGCCGTTGGCAAGGACGACGGGCATTTTGCGCAGAAGGTTCTCCATCTCTGCCCCCTGACAGATGGTGTTGAAAATCGAGCCGACCAGGATGAGGCCGTCCACCTGCTTCTGCGCCACAGCCTGCAGGGTGCGCAGCGTCTCCGCCCTGTCGCCGCCGGTGTTGCAGAGGATGACCTCGTACCCTCTGCGGCCAAACTCACGCTCGATGGTGTAGGCTGTGCGGGCATAATGGGAATCCCGGATGTCCACTGTGAGCACGGCCACCGTGTGCAGGCTCTTGCTGACCATGCCCTGTGCAATGGCACTGGGAGCGTAGTTGCAGCGTTTGAGCACCTTTTCCACCTTGGCGCGGGTGTCGGCGCGGACAGTATCTTTGTGGTTGAGTACGCGGGAGACGGTGGCGATCGAGACTCCGGCTTCCCGTGCAATATCGTAAATATTCATAGACCCTCTTGTAAAATCAGATGTGGTGGGATGGTTAAAGCATACCCTGCCGCTGTGTGGTTGTCAAGATGAAGGGGAGACGGTGTACCGAAAAACTTGCCCTTGTTCCCGGAGGGAAACTGGGCTATAATAAAGCCACTCAGTTAGTCGGAAGGAGGGGATGCAGATGGAGCTGTTTCGGCGGACACTGGCGGGGCTGCTGATGCTGGTGGTTGCGGTGTCAGTGGGCATCTGGGTGCAGGGAAGGTTTATCGACGCGGTGCGTCTGCCGACTCATACGCGGGTGATCGGGGCAACATATACGACCCTGAGTGACCCATTTTATGAGACCATCAACGATGAGATCCAGATGCAGATCAAGAGCAACGGCGATCTGCTCCTGGTGCGCGACCCGGGACAAGACCAGGAGCGGCAGAATCAGGAGATCGAGGATATGCTCAATAAGGGCATTGAGCTGCTCATCGTGAACCCGGTGGATTATGTGGGCGTGACGCCTGCGCTGGAAAAGGCGAGGGAAAAGGGCGTGCCGGTCATCCTCATCGACTCCAAGGTGGACGACCCGGAGCTTGTCACCTGCACCATCACCTCCAACAACTACGGCGCCGGTCTGCTGGACGCCCGTCACCTCATCAGCCAGACCAAGAACGCCCGCATCGTGCTGCTGTCCAACTCGGATTCGTTCTCCAGCTGGGACAGGCTTTCGGGCTTCTGCCAGACCCTGACCAAAAGCGGCAACGACTACCGGATCCTGGAGCTGCGGGACTGCGGCGGTGAGCTGAACCGTGCCATGCGCGCGATGGTGCAGCTGTTGGAGACGTTCCCGCGCATTGACGTCGTGATGGCCGTCAACGAGCAGGCGGCCCTGGGTGCAATGGCGGCGCTGGAAGAAAAGGGCGCGCTCTCGTCCACTTTGGTCTACAGCGTGGACGGCTCACCGGAGGCGAAAGCCCTGATCTCCGAGGGGCTGATGACGGCCACCTCGGCGCAGTCGCCCCTCCGCATCGGCCGGATGGCGGCAGAGGTGGTGTACGAGATCCTGGAGGGCAAGCCGTACCTGACCAACATCGTGGTGCCGGTAAATCAGATCACGCAGGAGGATATTCTGCGCTACGGCACGGAGGGCTGGCAATGAAAACTGAAAATTTGTCCATCGGCCTCCGGGTGCTCTACCATGCCATTGAGTGGCTGACGGTGTTTCTGATCCTGCTCATCTTTGCGGTGCAGATCATCACGCCGCTCTACGCGGTGAGAGTTGGCCGTGCAGACTCGTTTTTGCAGCAGCTGCAATGGCTGCCGTACCGCCCCGGTGTGCTTGCCCTGGGCGTGATGCTGGCAGCGGTGGGCACCATCCTGAGCAAGTGCTCCCACGAGGTGGACAGCGGCTTTCTCTCCCGCAGCAGCTGGCAGTTATATTTATTGGAGGGCGTGCTGTACAGTGCCTCGGCGCTGATCTTCCAGCAGAACTGCGACAAAATCGCTCTGTTTGCGATCGTGGATATGGTGGACGACCCGCGCGCTCTCCGGCAGAAGCGCTTTCTGAGCGCCATGATCGTGGTGTACCTTTTCTGCAACATGGACGCCGCCACCAGCGTCCTCCATGCCGTGACGCTGAAACAATACCTGGCTTTTTACAGCCTGCACACCCGCAGCGTCCTGCAGCTGGTGATCGAGAGCCTGTCGGCGCTGGAAATGATACTCTTCATCCTGTACATGGTGCTGTTCATCAGCCAGCAGACCAGCGAGAAACAGGAGATCCTGAACCTGAACCAGCAGCTGCAGCAGGCCAACGAGCAGCTGCGCATCTACGCCGAGGAGAGCGCCCACACCGCACAGGTGCAGGAGCGCAACCGCCTTGCGCGGGAGATCCACGACACATTAGGCCATGTGCTCACGGGCATCACAGCGGGCGCAGACGCCTGCATCCAGATGATGGATGACTCGCCCGAGATGGCACGCCACCAGATGGAGCTGATAGCCGACACCGCCCGCAACGGCATGAACGATGTCCGGCGCTCGGTCAAGGCACTGCGGCCGGACTCGCTGGAAAAAGAAAACCTCTCGGGTGCGCTCAACAAGATGTGTACCAGCATGGCGCAGAGCAGCGGCACGCAGATCCAGCTGGAAGAGTCGCTGGCCGGGCTGACGCTCTCGCAGGATGAGGAAGACTGCGTCTACCGCACCGTGCAGGAGGGCATTACCAACGCCATCCGCCACGGCCACGCCACCCGGGTCCAGGTGCGGTGCCATATCGAGGACAGCGTGCTGGAAGTGTCGGTGAGGGACAACGGCATCGGCTGCAAGAGCGTGACGCCGGGCTTTGGCTTGCAGCATATGCAGGAGCGGATGCTCATGCTGGGCGGCACGTTCTGGTATGAGAACAGCGACGGGTTCTGCATCCGGGCAGAGATCCCTCTGCGCAAAACCCCGGGCAGTGAAAAGAGGAAACAGGAGGAAACGGTATGATAAAGGTGCTTCTGGCCGACGACCAGGAACTGATCCGTCAGAGCCTCAGCTTTGTGATGAGCAGGCAGGAAGACATTGAGATGGTGGGGACAGCCGCCAATGGCCGTGAAGCGCTGGAACTCGTGGAGGAAAAGCAGCCCGACGTGGTGCTGCTGGATATTCGGATGCCCGAGATGGACGGCGTGGAGTGTACCCGCCGCATCAAGCAGGAGTTTCCGGGCATCAAGGTCATCATCCTGACCACCTTTGACGATGACGATTATGTGTTTGACGCTCTGCGGTACGGTGCTTCCGGCTACCTGCTCAAGGGCGTTTCGGTGGACGGCCTGACCAACGCCGTGCGGGAGGCCGCGCGCGGCGGCTCCATCATCGCCCCGGATGTGGCGTCCAAGGTCTTGCAGATGTTCTCCCGCATGGCACAGGGCGACGTGCAGGTGCGCGTGAACAAAAAGAATGCGCTGGAGCTGACCAAGATGGAGCGGCAGGTCATCCGCGAGGTGGGCTGCGGCCTCTCCAATAAGGAGATCGCGGGCAGACTCTATCTCTCCGAAGGCACGGTGCGCAACTACATCAGCAGCATCCTGCGCAAGCTGGAACTCCGTGACCGCACCCAGCTGGCCATCTGGGCGGTGCAGAACCAGAACAGCCAGCCGGAGGCAGACGTATGAGCCGGTACTGGAAAGCCGCACTGCCCTTTCTGCTGGCAGCGGTCATCATTCTGGCGGCTGCCAGCCGTCCGGTGGTGCTGCACATCGGCTTCCCGTGTGACAGCTATTGGAATGTCCCGGGCGAGAACTACTATACCTTTATTGACGCCGCCATTGAAAAGTTTGAGGCAGAGCACCCCAACGTGAAAGTCGAGTACACCAGCGGCATCCGGGTCGAAGACTACACCGAATGGCTCAGCGGCCAGTACCTGCTGGGGCAGGAGCCGGATGTGATGGTGATCCTTCCCGAGGACTTTGTAATTTTCAGCGATACAGCTTCCCTGCGGGAGCTGGATCCGTTCATGAAGCAAGACCCGGAAGCGGATCTGAGCGGCTTTTACCCGGCGGCATTGCAGGCCGGAGCCGACAAGGGGAAACAGTATGCGCTGCCGCTGGAATGCGTGCCGCAGATGATGTTCATCAATAAGACACTGCTCCAAAAAGAGCACATCCGCATCCCGGATAACGATTGGACGTGGGATGAGTTTTACAGCCTGTGTGAGCAGCTGACGAGAGACACGGACGGGGACGGCATCGTTGACCAGTTCGGCGTCTACGATTACGGCTGGGAAGAGGCGCTGGTGGCCAACGGCTGTTCGCTGTTCAGTGAGGACGGCCAGCACTGCCTGCTGAACCAGAGCGCACAGGAGTCCGCCATGCAGTTTGCGCGGAAGATCTACCAGCTCAACGCCGGAACGGATCTGAGCGAAAAGACCTTCGACGAGGGCAGAGTGGCGTTCCGCCCGATGCTGTTTTCCGAGTACCGCAGCTATGAGCCGTATCCGTGGCGCATCAAGCGCTCGTCGAACTTTGAGTGGGACTGCATCGCCATGCCCAGCGGCACAAGCGTCGGCGGCGGCAACTACTCCCGGCTGAGCACCCTCATGCTGGGCATCAGCCAGCGCACAAAGCATTCCCGGCTGTCGTGGGAGCTGCTGAAGACCATTGCCTGCACGGAGGAGATGCAGACGATGGTCTACACCGAGTTGAGCGGCGTGTCCGCCCTGCACAGTGTGACGGAATCGGATGAGGTCGCCCGGCTGCTTCAGCTGGACTCGCAGGACACCGCCTCCCGCGGAATGTCTACTCTGCCTGCCATCATGGAGGATACGCTTGCCACGCCCCGCTTTGCGCGGTATCATCAGGCGATGGAGAGCGCCGACCGCCTGATCACCGAGGCCATGTCGGCAGACAAGAACTTTGAATTGCAGCTGCTGCAAATTCAGCAGCAGCTCGACGTCACATTGACAAGCTGACAAAAAATCCACGCAGAAAGCCCGCTTTTGTGCAAACTGCCGCATAAAAGCGGGCTTTTATTCGACTATTTGACGAAAGAAGTGACATTTGTCATGTTTTGTTTGGCAGAATGTCACATTCCGGTTGTGACATTCTACAGCTGTGAACAGGACATGAACATGGTATGATAAAGCCATGAAAATCAGATGGGCCTGCGCGAGGCTCATCCGAGAAGAGCAAGATCTGTTTGGAAAAATCAGGAGGAAAAATCACATGAAGAAGATCTCTCGTCGTTCGTTTCTCGCTGTCTGCGGCGCTATGGCTGCAACTGCTGCCCTGACCGCCTGCGGCGGTTCTTCCGCTTCTACCGCCGGCACCGCTGCTTCCGGCTCCACTGCCGGTTCTGCTGCATCCGGTGAGGTCTTTGAGCTGAAGCTCTCCACCACCCAGACCGATACTTCCATGATCTATCAGGGCCTGCAGGCTGCTGCCGACAAGGTCGCTGAGGACACCGACGGCCATGTGAAGGTCACCATCTATCCTTCCAGCCAGCTGGGCGGTGAGGAAGACATGATCGACCAGGCTCTGCAGGGCATGGGCATCGCCGTCCTGACCGACGCAGGCCGTCTGTCCAGCTACGTCAACGACATCGGCATCATGAACATGGCCTACATCGTGGACAACTACGAGGACGGCATGAAGCTGATGGCTACCGACACCTTCAAGGGCTGGGACGCTGACCTGGCCAACAACGGCATCTGCGGCCTGTGCTACAACTACTACGACGGTGCTCGTTCCTTCATGGGCCACAAGGCTTACAAAACCCCCGCCGATCTGAAGGGCGCTGTCATCCGCACCCCCGGTGCTGACCCGTACGTTGAGTCCATCTCCGCTATGGGCGCTACCCCGTACAACATCGCATGGTCTGAGGTCTACAACGGCATCCAGACCAAGTCCATCGACGGCTGCGAAGTCCAGTACACCTCTGCTGTTTCCAGCAAGATCTACGAGGTCTGCGAGTACGTCAGCAAGACCGAGCACATCAACCTGTTCAACATGGTCATCTGCGGTCAGGCATGGTTCGACAAGCTGCCCGCTGAGTATCAGGAAGTCATGAAGAAGGACTTCAACGACTGCGCATACAACAATGCTCAGGACATCATCGCTGCTCAGGCTGACATGGAGAAGACCCTGACCGACAACGGCATGACCATCGTCGAGGTCGATAAGGACGTCTTCCGTGAGGCTGTCAAGCCCGCATACGAGAAGCTGGGCTGGACCGAGCTGCGCGAGCAGCTGTACAAGGAAGCCGGCGTCGAGGCCTGATTCCTTAAAAAGCTGAATCGACCGTAACGTAAATGTCCTCCTGCATGGCAGCTCGCTGTGCAGGAGGTATTGTGAATAAGGACGACTTTCTATGAAGAAATTTTATGAAAAAGTCTGTAAGCTGGAAGAGCTGATCGCTCTGATCCTGGTTGCAGGCATTGCGGTCCTCGTCTTTGTTTCGGCGCTGATGCGTACCATTGGCCATCCGCTGAACTGGGCACAGGACGTTGCACTGATCGCCTTCGCATGGCTGATCTTCCTCGGCAGCGACGTCGCAATGCGCGGCTCCGGCCTGATCGGTGTTGATCTGTTCGTCAAGAAGTTCCCCGCCGGTGTGCAGAAGGTTCTGGACATCCTGTTCAAGGTCATCATCGCAGCGTTCCTCTGCGTGCTGATCTACTACGGCTACGGCATGACCACCACCGGCTGGGCACGTCAGATCACTTCTCTGCACATCAGCTACAGCTGGGTCACGATGGCTGTGCCTGTCGGCTCCTTCTTTATGCTCATCTCCACCATCCTGAACATCATTGAGCGCGTCAAGACGCCCGCTGGTCAGGAAGTCAAACACGAAGCAGGGAGGGACGTCGGCTAATGTTTATTGCAATCGGTATCTTCTTTGTGTTTCTGCTGCTGGGTATGCCCGTGGCATTCTCCATCGGTCTGTCGGGCTTCTCGTTCTTTATGATCCGCGACCTGCCCATGACCGTTCTGGTGCAGAAATCCATTTCCACTTCTCAGAGCTTTACCATGCTGGCCATCCCCCTGTTCATTCTGGCCGGCAACCTGATGAACAGCTGCGGCATCACCAAGCGCCTGATGCGCTTTGCCAACGCCTGCACCGGCCATATGTACGGCAACATCGGTCAGGTCTCCTGCCTGATGTCCACCCTGATGGGCGGCGTCTCCGGTTCTGCGGTTGCAGATGCTTCGATGGAGTGCCGCATCCTCGGACCTGAGATGACCCGTCTGGGCTACGACCGCGGCTGGTCTGCCGCCATCAACGGCCTGTCCGGCCTGATCGTCGCCACCATTCCGCCGAGCATGGGCCTGATCATCTACGGCACCGTCGGCGAGGTGTCCATTGGCCGTCTGTTCATGGCTGGCTGGGTCCCCGGCATCCTGATGTGCGTGCTGCTGATGCTGGCCGTCACCTGGAGCGCCCGCCGCTTCGGCTACAAGCCCGAGCATGACCATCCGGCTCCGCTGTCTGAGATCCTGAAGGCTCTGCTGGATAGTATCTGGGCCATTCTGTTCCCTGTCCTGCTGATCGTCCTGATCCGCTTCGGCATCATGAGCCCCACCGAGTCCGGCTCCTTTGCCTGCGCATACGCCCTGCTGGTCGGCACCGTGTTCTACCACGAGCTGACTTGGGAGAGCCTGCTGCAGACCCTGCGCGACAGCGTGAAGGACATCACCGTCATCACCATCATTCTGGCGTTCTCCGGCGTGTTCGGCTACGGCATCGTGTTCGATAACATCACTGTCACCATTGCAAACGCTCTGCTGGGCATCACCAGCAACAGCGCGATCCTGCTGCTGCTGGTCGTCGTCTTCCTGCTGCTCTGCGGTATGTTCATGGAGACCACCGTTATCGCCCTGATCCTGACCCCCATCCTGCTGCCCGTCATGCGCAGCATCGGCGTCAACGAAGTCGTGTTCGGCATGATCATGATGACCACCGTCACCTTCGGCGTCATGACTCCCCCTGTCGGCACCGCGCTGTATGCCGTGTCTGACATCATGGAGTGTCCCATTGAGGAGACCTTCAAGAAAGGCTGGCCCTTCTACCTCGCGATCGTGTGTGTCATCCTGTTCATGATATTCTTCCCGCAGGCGGTGCTCTTCCTGCCGAACCTCGTGTACGGCGCTTAAATCAAGCGTTCCACATCTCTCTGATTCTTCTATCTTATAAAGCAGAGCCTGTCTTTCCTGCCTTGGAAAGGCAGGCTCTGTGCCTTTTATGGAGGGTTTTATGAAACCGACAACAGATTTCCCGTTCCTGCTGGACAACCCCCGGGCGTGGCGCACCTATCTGGGAGGCCGGATGCTGGACGCCCTGCACGGTGACTCCAACGGCGAGGACGGGCATTTCCCCGAAGAGTGGATACTTTCCACCGTCGCCGCCCGCAACGCCGGACGGGAGCAATTCCCCGAAGAGGGCATGAGCCACCTGCGCGGCACCGACGTCACCCTGAAATCGGTGCTGGAAAGCGATACGGAGGGCTATCTCGGCAAGGGCGCGGCACAGCCCACCCTCGGCGTGCTGACCAAGCTCATCGACAGCGCCGAGCGTCTGACTCTGCAGGTGCATCCCGACAAGCCGACGGCCCTGCGGCTGTTCCAGAGCCAGTACGGCAAGACCGAGTGCTGGCACATCCTCAGCGGCCACCCCGTGAACGGTGAAGAGCCCTGCATCTACTACGGCTTCCAGCCGGACATGACCCGCGCGCGGTGGGAAGCGCTGTTCCACGCACAGGATATTCCCGGGATGCTGGCCGGGATGCAGAAATACCCGGTGCATCCGGGCGACACCATCCTGATCGAGGGTGGTATGCCCCACGCCATCGGCGCGGGCTGTTTCCTCGTGGAGATCCAGGAGCCGACGGATTATACGATCCGGGTGGAGCGCACGACGCCCAGCGGCTTTGCCGTGGCCGACAGTATGTGCCATCAGGGGCTTGGCTTTGAAAAGATGTTCGAATGCTTCCACTATGAGCCGCACAGCCGCGAGGAGATCCACGACTGCTGGTTCATTGAACCGGAAACGGTGCTGAAAACGGCGGGCGGAAGCATCACGACGCTGGTGGGCTATCGCAATACGCCGCTCTTCCGTCTGGACGAAGTAAACGTCTCCGACACTCTGACGGTGGACTGCCCGCCGCGCGGCAGCGGCATCTATGTGCTGGAAGGCGCAGGGACCCTGAGCGCAAACGGCCGCAGCCTGCCTCTGAAAAAGACCGACCAGCTCTTTGTCCCCGCTGGAACGGGAAGATTTACACTGGATGCGGAGGCTCCGCTGCGGGTCCTGCATTTCTTTGGCCCTGAACAGAAACAATAAATTCCAATGTAAAAAAGACCTCCGCAGCCTTTCAAGGCTGCGGAGGTCTTCTGCGATAGGGGAGAGGTCACTTCCGTGCGATCATCTCGGTATAGGCCAGCACCAGCGGGCCGACGCCCTTTGCATCGTTGCAGACCACCGGCTCACTGAAATAGTAAGCCAGCGAGCCGTCGCGGTGGTCCTTGCCGCCGAGGCCGGCCACGAGGCAGATGCCGTCCAGCTGCAGGCTTCCGTCCGGGTTCTTGCTCAGATACTTGTCACAGGTGCCGTAGAAGGCTTTCTCGGCCCATGCGGCCATCCGCTTGGGCAGGTAGCCGAGACGCACGCCCTTGAGCACAGCGTAGGCGAAGAGGGCCGTGCCGCTGGTCTCGAGGTAGTTGCCCTCGACGCCGGGGTGGTCCATCACCTGCCAGAACATGCCGGTCTCCTCGTCCTGGAACTTGTGGACGTCCTCGATGGTCTGCTTGAACATCGCCATGATGCCGCGGTACTCGTTGTAGAGCTGCTCATCCATCCGCTCCAGCACGTCCACCATCGCCACCATGAACCAGCCCATGGCCCGCAGCCAGAAGTTGGGGCTGCAGCCGGTGACGGGGTCGGCCCAGTACATCTGGCGGCTCTCGTCGTAGCCGTGATAGTACAGGCCGGTCTTCTCGTCCCGCATATGCTTCTTGATGTTCATGAACTGCTTGTAGCTGTCGATGCAGCCCTGCATCTTGTTGTAGCGGGTCTCGTACTCCATGTAGAAGGGCTGGGCCATGTAGGTGCCGTCCAGCCA
>ERZ773108.1902-NODE-1902-length-19319-cov-3.474668_pt1 | contig 19319 bp, 20 predicted proteins | sample MGYA00580570_ERZ773108 | MGnify/ENA primary metagenome ERZ773108 (study PRJEB29015, sample SAMEA2737840) | human gut metagenome | biome: human gut; feature: human-associated habitat; material: faeces | place: China | collected 2012 ...
GCAAGCCTGAGCGTTCTGCTTGTGGAGCATCTTCCCCAGCCGCCCCGGCGGGTGCCCGGCTTCCCGGATGAAGCCTTCCACAGGGGAGAGGTGCCCATGACCAAGCAGGAGGTGCGGGCGGCGATTTTGGGTAAGCTGTCAGTCCGGCCGGGGGAAACGGTTTACGACGTGGGTGCGGGAACCGGGTCGGTCGGCATAGAGCTGGCGCGGCTTTCTCCGCTGGTTCGGGTTTATGCCATTGAAAACGCGCCGCAGGCGCTGGATCTGATCGAACAAAACAGGGGGCGCTTTGGGGTTTATAACTTGACGGTTGTGCCGGGGACGGCGCCGGATATCTTTGACGAACAGGATCTGCCGGTACCGGATGCTGTTTTTATCGGGGGCAGCAAAGGCCGGATGGGGGATATTATCCGGACGGTGTGCCAGAAAAATCCGTCTGTCCGCCTTTTGGTCAGCGCGATTGCACTGGAAACGCTGCAGCAGACCCTGGATGCCTGCAAGCAGGAAGGGCTGACGCAGATACAGGTGACGCAGATCGCAGTCAGCCGAACCCGGCCGGCCGGGCAGCTTCACCTGCTGATGGCTCAAAATCCGGTTTTTTTGATACAGGCTTCGCGATAAAAAAGGTTTTGGCGGCGCTGACCGATAAGGCAGCGCCGCCGTTTTTTGTATCTGCCAAGCGGCAGACAAGACACGTAAGGATCAAACCGGACACAGAGAGAGGCCCGGTTTGTCGAAAAGAAAAGTCGGCTTGCTCCATCTTGGAATATTTGAAAAACGCATGTAGCACTTTCCTTTTGGCGGAGAAGCCGGTATTTTTTCAGGCGGGCGGAACCTACGTCGAAAATCCTTTTGTCAGATCGTTTTATCCAAAGGACCCGTCTTTTGGCGAGAGTGAAAACGGCAGAAGGAGAGGATAGAATGCATAAAATTTTGATGGTTGAGGATGACGCTGCGATTCGGAGTGCGCTGGGCCGGCATCTTTCCCGATGGGGCTATCAAGTGTAGGCAGCGGAAATTTTTCAGAATGTCCTGGAGCAGTTTGAGGAATTCCAGCCTCACTCGGTGCTGTTGGATATCTCCCTGCCCTTTTTTGACGGATACTACTGGTGCCGCCAGATCCGGCGTGCCAGCCAAACGCCGATTATATTTTTATCTTCGGCCGGAGACGATATGAATTTGGTTATGGCCATTCAGTTGGGAGCGGATGATTTCATTCTGAAACCTTTCCGCATAGAGGTAGTGCTTGCAAAAATTCAGGCGCTTCTGCGCCGCACCTATTCCTTTGGCGCGCGGCAAAGCCTTGTGCGGTATGCAGATGTCTCCTTAAATCCCTGCGACGGGAAGGTTTGGCGGGAAGACGCTTTCATAGAATTAACCCGGAATGAAAGCCGCATTTTGCAAATTTTGATGGAAGCCCGGGGCGGGGCCGTCACAAGAGAGAGCATCATCAAAAGCCTTTGGGAAGACGAAAGCTTTATTGATGACAACACGCTTACGGTCAATGTGGCCAGGCTGCGAAAAAAGCTGGAGCAGCTGGGACTTCCGTCTTTTATCAAAACCCGAAAAGGGGTCGGCTATTTTGTGAGGACCGAGCTGTGAGGCGGCGGGATTTGGTTTCAGGTTATTGCGCCAGCCGCGGCGGATGGATGGTTTTGGTTATGTGTCAGGCTTTTTTGCTGCCGTTGGTGTGCTGGCTGTATGGGCTGCCGCTGCGGCCGGTTTTCTATGCTTTGATTTTGATGGGCAGTGTCTTACTGCTTTTTATCGCGTTGGATTTTTGGCGCTTTGCCGGCCGGATCCGAAACCTGGAAGCAAAAAAGGCGCAGGCGCCGTTTGAAGCCTGGGGCTATCCCGCCCATGGGCCGGAGGAAATGCTGTTTGCCGAAATCATCGAAAAAATAAAATCCGATTATCAGAATATGGAGCAGCGCCAAAAGAGGGAAAAGGCGGCGGCAGCCCAATATTACGCACTTTGGTCGCACCAGGCCAAAACGCCGCTGGCGGCAATCCAGCTGCTTTTGCAGGAGGAACATCCGGACCGAAACGCGCTGGAGCAGTCTGTGTTTCAGGCGCAGCAGTATGTAGACATGGCGCTGCAATACCAGCGGCTGAACGATTCTGCCAACGATTTGCTGCTGCGCCGGTGCGTGCTGGAGGAAATTGTCAAGCAGGCGGTGAAAGAAGTTTCAATCCTTTTTATTCATAAAAAGATTAGGCTGGTTCTGGGCAGCCTGCAAGAAGAGATCCTGACCGATTCCAAATGGCTGCAATTCGTCATCAGCCAGCTTTTAACCAATGCGGTGAAATATACGTCATCAGGCAGCGTGTTTGTCTGGTATGAGGGGACGACACTTGTATATCCGCGACACGGGAATCGGCATCCGGCAGGAGGATTTGCCGCAGATTTTTGAATGGGGCTATACCGGCTGCAACGGACACATGCAGTCCCAATCCACCGGAATCGGGTTGAATTTGTGCAAAAGGGTGCTGACGATGCTGGGGCACACCATTGCAATCCGGTCACAGCCGGGGTGCGGCACAACGGTAGAGATCGGACTTGCCCGGCAGGAGCTGGAAACGGAGTAAAACCGATTCTTACAAAACTGTAAGGGAAAACCGGCAAAATGCAAGCCGGTTCGATGGAAGGGAAAAAGCGATTTGCTTATACTGAAAGGGCAAAAAAGAAACAGGGGGTTTTGACATGACGATTTTAGAGGTTCAGAACGTGAAAAAAATCTACACCACCCGTTTTGGCGGGAATCAGGTACAGGCCCTGACCGACGTAAACTTTACAGTGGAGGAAGGGGAATATGTGGCGATCATGGGGGAATCCGGTTCTGGCAAAACCACGCTGCTTAATATCCTGGCGGCGCTGAACAAGCCCACCGGCGGGCAGGTGCTGTTCGCAGGCAAGGACACTGTCCGCATCCCAGACGGACAGATGGCTGCATTCCGGCGGGATAACCTGGGGTTTGTGTTTCAGGATTTTAATTTGCTGGATACCTTTTCCATCCGGGACAACATCCTGCTGCCGCTGGTGCTGGCGCGAAAGAGCTATCCGGAGATGGCCCGCCGGCTGACGCCCGTCGCGCAAAAACTGGGGATTTCCGATCTGCTAGACAAATTTCCATACGAAGTGTCCGGCGGGCAAAAGCAGCGGACAGCGGTGGTGCGGGCGCTGATTACAACCCCCAAGCTGGTGTTGGCCGACGAACCCACCGGCGCGCTGGATTCCAAAGCAACCGACAGCCTTCTGCGGCTTTTTTGGGTAGATTAACACCGAAGGACAGACGATTCTGATGGTGACCCATTCCGCCCGGGCAGCCAGCCATGCCGGACGGGTTTTATTTATAAAAGACGGCGTGGTGTACCATCAGCTGCGCAGGGGTGCGATGAATAACGAAGAATTGTATAGTAAAATTTCCGAAACCCTCACAGTCCTGGCGACGGGAGGGAAAGAGAATGCGTAGAAACTTTAATATCCGCATGGCGCTGACCAATATCAAAAACAATCAAAACATCTATCTGCCGTATTTTATGGCCGCGTCGCTGATTGTCATGCTGTTTTACAGTCTGCGTTCCGTGTCGTTTATGGTGGCGAACAGCACCGCCGCAGGCGGCGTTACCATGAGCGCTATGCTGCAGATGAGCTCCTGGATCTGCGGTATCCTTTCCCTGGTGATTTTGTTTTATGTGAACAGCTTTATTATGAAGCGGCGCAAAAAAGAGTTTGGCCTTTACAGCATTCTGGGTATGGAAAAACGCCATATCGCGCTGGTAATGGCGTGGGAGGTGCTGATCACCGGCGCCATCGGCATTTTCTGCGGTATTGTGCTGGGGCGCTGTTCAGCCAGCTTTTGTTTTTGCTTTTGCTCAAGATCGTCGGCTTGCCGGTGGCGCTGGAATTTGTGATTCCTATTCAAGAGGCGGCGGCAACATTTGTACTGTTCGGCATTGGCTTTTTGATTTTACTGGGTTATGATGTCATAAGCGTCTGCCGCACCGATCCCATCGCGTTGCTGCGCAGCGAAAAAGAGGGGGAACGGGAACCGAGGAGAAAATGGCCCCTGGCGGCTTTGGGCTTTGTCACGCTGGGCGCAGGATATTGGCTGGCGCTGACGGTCAAAACCCCGTTCGATGCGCTGACGGTTTTCTTTCCGGCGGTGCTTTTGGTCATCATTGGCACTTATTGCTTATTTGTAGCAGGCAGCATTCTGATTTTAAAACTGCTGCGCCGAAACAAAAACTTTTACTATCAGCCGAAAAATTTTATTTCTGTTTCCGGTATGATGTAGCGCATGAAACAAAATGCTGTGGGCCTTTCCAATATCTGTATTCTTTCCACTTGTGTTCTGGTCACCCTTTCCTCTACTGTCAACCTGTTTATTGGCGAGGAGGACATTTTACGCGCCCGCTATCCAAGGCAGATCATAACCAGCTGTGTGGTGGAGACCCGCCAAAGCGGCGAACAGTTGGTGCAGGCCTCCCGCCGCCATGCAAAAGACTATGGGATATCGGTCCAAAACGATGTGGGCTATGCCAATTTCAATTATCCGGCCCGCTGTGAAAACGGGGAGTTTTCGGCGTCGGACGGCGGGGATGCGCTGTATGAAATGGATGCCATTTCCTTGGCGGATTACAACTGCATCATGGGCACCCAGTTGCAGCTGTCCGGGCAGCAGGTGCTGGTGGCTTTGTCTGAAATGCAGCTGGATCAAGAGGAAATAACGCTGGAAGGGGTCTCTTACCACATCCGCGAAAAAATAGAAATGCCGGCGTTTCTCAGCCGCTTCAGCGGTTATCCGGGGGCGCTGATCGTGCTGCCGGATTACTCTCATCTGGAGGATTTGGTGCGGCGCGTCAATGAGGCGTTTGCCGGACGGGCTAGCTGCAATCTGATGTATTATTACAGCTACGATTTGTCCGCGGAGCCGCCGCAGGCGTATTACGACCGCTGCGGGAGGATCTTTTGCAAACCGTAAACCGCCTGGCGCAGACCGGCAGCGCCGATATGGCCCGGGAAGATTTTTATCAGTTGTATGGCAGCTTGCTGTTCGTAGGGATTTTCTTTATTTCCCTGTTTTTAATTGCAACGGTGTTATTATCTATTATAAGCAGATTACCGAAGGCTTTGACGATCGTGGCCGTTTTGACATTTTACGCAAGGTTGGTATGAGCGGCCGGGAAGTGCGCAGTACCATTAACAAACAGGTTCTCATGGCCTTTTTCCTTCCGTTGGGTATGGCGGTCGTTCATATTTCAGTGGCGTTTCCGGTTCTGTGCAAGCTGCTGCTCGCTTTTCAAATGGCAAACAAACCGCTGTTTTTCGGGTGTACCGTTTGCGCCGTTTTCCTTTTTGCACTGCTGTATTATGCCGTTTATCACGTAACCTCCAAAACTTATTACCGCATCGTGCAGGCGAAATGACGGTGCTCCCTCTGCCCGTGAAACCAGGCAGTTTGTCCAGCCTTTTTCGCCGTACAAAGCAGAGAAAAACATCTTCTGCTGCCGGATAAACGGTGTTAGATGGCTGGCCGGTGTTTTGCCATTTGCTCACCGGTCTGTGTCAGCGCTCTGATTTTGGTGTATCCTCAAAAGAATCTTACGGATTTCGGTCATGTTTTGGTAAGCGGTTTGATATTGCAGCGGATTCAATTCTCCCAGCGAATAGGATAAAGTGAACCGTTTCTGCATCTCGTCCAAAGCGGAACAGAGAAGCTGCGTCCCGGCGGAAAAAGGACGGTCGGCTTCTTCATTGGCCTCTGGATAAGATTTGGACAAGCTCATCAAAAAGAATCACTCCCTTTTTCTGGTCCTCGATGGATAAACGCTCGAACCGATCCAAAGAACCCAGAAGCGTCTGCGCCATATACAAATCAGAAGCGTCATAGCAATCGGAAAGCAGGGAGAGCGGATTGACATGCAGCCTGTCGGCAATCTGTTGGACGGTGTCCAGCGTTGGATTGGCCTTGCAGGATTCGATATCCTGCAAAGTTGTTTTGCCAATTGAGAGCTCTTCGGCAAAATCGACCAGAGATTTTTGTTCCAGAGACCGGTAAACCTTCAGCGTTTCAGACAAATTCCTCTTTATATTCAAGAAATCTCCTCCTTTATTTCACGATAAAGGGAGAGACCGAAACAAGCAATGCCGAGATACAGGTTTTTAACGCCAACATATTGGTGAATGATAAGATGGAATATTTACCCTGAGATATTACGAAAAAAGGGGAAAAACACTACATTTTTACGAAAACCCGATGATTTAGTCCTGTTTTGCCCGGCAAAGCCTCCGCCTGTTGTCCACCGGGGACGGCCGGAAAGGGGAAGAGGAGGGCGTGCTGCAAGAAGGGAGCGGAAGAATATCCGGTTTGAAAGAAAAGAGAAGTCGGAATTTCCGAAATAAAACAGAGCAATCCCACACCATGACGTAAAAATGCAGATGTTTTGACGGATTTTTCCATCTATGCTATACTGAAAATAAATGTTACCGTGAAATGCAGTGGAAATGAGGGGTGGAGAATGGCCTGGAAAAAAATTTTTGCGCTGATGGCAGCTTTTCTGCTTTTTTGCTGTGCCTGCGGGGAAAAAACGCCTGTGTCCGATCCGGCTTTGCAAAAACAGCAGCAGGCGCTGCGGATCTTTTGCCCCGCGGAAGAGTATACCGATTTGTCAGACGCGCTGGCCGCGTTCCGCAGTAAAAATCCTCAGCTTACAATGGATCTTGTGCGGTTTGATTCGGTGCAGGAAATGGAGGATCAGCTGGTGGCGCAGCTCAATACCGGCAGCGGGCCGGATATTGTGATTTTCAACCATTCCACCGGCCTGGACGTGCGAAAAATGGCCCGGTCCGGAGCGTTTCTGGATTTGGAGCCCTATCTGCAGGCGGACGCCTCCTACCGGCCGGAGGACTATTTGCCGGCGGCGATGGCTTGCTGCCGGTTCGACCAAAAGCAGTATCTGCTGCCTGTCGGCCTTATGCTGATGCTCAATGAGCATACCCGGCAAACGGCGCAGGAACAGGGAATCGTTCAGGGAAAAACCTCCTTGGATGACTATTACACCATGCTGGATACTTATGAAAAAGCCCCCCGGGATGAGGCGGGCGTCATTGCCTTTTTCCGGTGCTGGATTGATTATATGGACGGCATAGGGTTTTCGCCGGCCCATCAGATGCTGGCTCTGTGCGGTGTAGACCTGGACGAAATCGACGATTCGGACTCGTCCCGGGAGCGGGTACGCCGGGCTGTGGATTGGTTCGGCCTCATCCGGCGTCAGGACGAGAAGCTGCGGTCCGCTTCGGATGATGTGCTGCAGTATGACCGGACTTTTACCTATTCTTACAGCACCCACGACCCGGTGATGACCTACTTTATCCGGCGGGTTACCGACCGGGAACTTTATAACGGAGAGGAGCTTTCCTGGTTTATGCCGCCTTCTGCCGACGATCCGGAACAGCTCTCCGGGCTGTTGGCGCTGTTTGGCGCAGTGACCAAGGATGCGGCTCATCCCCAAGAGGCGTATGATTTTCTGCGGATGGTGATGGATTGCTACGATCATGTCACACAGCCCGCTGTGAATTCCATGTGGTACACGCCTGCCTGCCGGGCTAATATCGTTTCGTCCATCGAATATTTTTCCGGGCAGGCGCGCATCTCGTCCAGCGGGGAAACGATTCCGGCTTTGACGGCGGAAGAGGGCAGCTTTTTGCTGGAATGCTATGATGCGGTTCATTCGGTTTGGCTGCCAGCCCCCAAGCTCGTGGGATTTTTAGAGAGTGAATTTGCCCCTTATTGGCAGGGCGAATCGGATTTTGAGGGTTGTTATCAAAGCTTTCTTGGCAAACTGCGTTTGTACCGGGAGGAATAATGGAGAAAACAGGGCCGGGATTTTTTCATCCCGGCCCTGTTTTTGGGTTCAGCGCGTAACCCGGATTTGCAGCTCGGTAACGAATTCCTCTTCTTTTCGGGTGTAGCGGTTGTCGATATGGTACAGCTCCAGCAGGTCCCCTATGGCGTGCATTCCCTGCGCATGAATTTCTTCCAGCAGCCGGCGGGCGTGGGATGGCGCGGCGCGGTAACTGCCGGTGTATACCAGGCAGGCATATTCCCCCTCCGGCAGCAGCAGGTCGTATTCTCCTGCGTCCTGTTCCAGCAGGAAAAAGACCGAATGATAGTGGCCGAATCGTCCTACGCGGACTTCTTCCAGCCGCATCCCGGCGCCGATGGCCTGCCCACCCAGGTTCCGGATGGTATCCGCGTGGCGGTTATGCAGTTTTTTAATGGCAAAGTCCACCTCCTCATCGCGGGAGATATCGGTGTTAAACAAAAGGCAAGGGCGTTCGGAGATGGACCGGACAGAGATTTCGCCGGCGGGCAGGGCGGCGTGTTCTTTCAAATGCTTTTGCCGTTCGGAAATGACCCGGTCAATTTGGCAAAGCTGCTGGATTTGCTGCCGGATCAGACGCTGCTCCTCTGCGAGCAGGGCCTGGGTGTTGCTGATGTTCAAATCGTCCAGATAGGCGCTGATCCGATCGGTGGAAAAACCAAGCTGCCGCAGGTCCCGGATGATGGTCAGCCGGTAAATGTCCCGCAGGCTGTAAAGGCGGTATCCATTTTCGCCGCGGCGCGGCCGGATCAGGCCAAGGCGCTCATAATAGCGAAGGGTATCGGTGCCGACGCCGTACAGTCTGGCCAGCTCCTTGATCATATATTCGTTTTTCATCGAATCCTCCATTTGGTAACAGGAATCCAGCCGGGGAATCCTCCCAAGATGTTTGGGGGGAAACGGCGGATTGAAAGAATGCTTGACATTGGTATTATACCAACCTTTATACTAAATGTCATCGGGGAAAAATCGACCATTTATTGCAAAAGACAAGGAGTTTGTTAAAAATGAGTTTTCGCAACCAAACAAGGCGCTGGAACAGGCAGATGCTGTCTTGGATTTCGCCAAAGCAGCTGGCGCTGCTGCTGTTGGGAACGGCGATCCTCTCCTTTGGGATGCATAATATCCACCGGCGGGTGGGTATTACCGAGGGAGGCGTTTTGGGCATGGTGCTGCTGTTGGATCACCAGCTTTCGCTTCCCCCATGGCTGATGACGCCGGTTTTGGATATCATCTGTTATTTGCTGGGCCTGCGCTTTCTGGGATGGGATTTCATCAAGCTTTCCGCAGTGGCCTCTTTGGGAATGTCCGCTTTTTTCCGGCTATGGGAGCAGTTTGCGCCAATGCTGCCGGATCTTTCGGCATATCCGTTGGCAGCGGCTTTGCTGGGCGGCCTTTTTGTGGGAATCGGTGTAGGACTAGTGGTCCGCCAAGGCGGGTCCAGCGGCGGCGACGACGCGCTGGCACTGGTGATTTCCAAGCTAAGCCGGTGCCGGCTGTCCAGAGCGTATTTGGTAACGGACCTGTCGGTACTGCTGCTTTCTTTGACCTATATCCCGTTTCAGCGGATTGCTTATTCTCTGGTGACGGTAACGGTCTCTTCCCTGCTGATTGATTGGATTCAAAATCTGGGCCGCAAAAAGCCCGGAGAGGACGCGGCGGCCGCCGGTGAGGCGCAGCCGTTGCAGTCGTAGATTCTGCCGGATTATTTAAGACCAGGCAGGCTGTCAGATACAGCCTGCCTTTTTTGCTCTGTTTTAAGGGGCGTGTTCGATATTTCGCCGGTAAACCTTATATTTTTTGCTTATGAATAAAGTGTAAATTTCTGCAAACAGGCGACTTTTTTAAGTTTCGTTTAAAGTTCGTTTTGTAAAATTCCTGTAAAACAAGTCAGGGAAGGAGGAATCTGACCAATGCAAAAGGCACAGGGCTTTCGCCATGAGTTAAAATATGGAATCGATCCGTTTTCCTATTTGGTTCTGCGTCAGCGGCTGTCGACTGTTATGCGCCGGGATTCCCATGCTGGAACGGACGGACGCTACCAGATTGTCAGCCTGTATTTTGACAACTGCTGCGATAAGGCGCTGCGGGAAAAACAGGATGGGATCAACCGCCGGGAAAAGTTCCGGCTGCGCCGCTATAATGATGATTGCTCGGCACTTTTTTTGGAAAAAAAGCAGAAGGTCAATGGGTTATGCCTGAAAACTGGCTGCAGGATACCGCAGGATGTCTGTATCAGGCTGCTCTCGGGGGAACCGGACTGGCTGCCGCCTGACGGACATCCGCTTTTGCAGGAACTGGACTTTCAGATGAAAAGCCAGCTGCTGCGCCCCAAAACGCTGGTGCGTTATCTGCGGGAGCCGTATGTTTATGAAGCGGGCAATGTGCGCATTACCTTTGACATGGCGCTCCAAAGCGGATTGGCCGATATCGGATTTCTGGATCCGAAAGCAGTTTTTGTACCGGCCATAGAGCCGGGACGCATGGTACTGGAGGTGAAATACGATGCGTTTTTGCCGTCTTTCATCGCCGATGCCCTGCAAATCGGCCATATCCGGACAGGCGCGTTTTCCAAATACGCCGTCTGCCGGAATTTTGAATAATGGGAGAATAGGATCATGAGTTTTAATGATATTTTTAAGTCCAGCTTTTTGGAGAGCATCACAGAATTTTCACTTTTAGATACTCTCATTGGATTGGTTTTGCCCTGGTAGTGGGTTTATTCATTTTTCTGATTTATCAAAAAACGCTGACTGGTGTGATGTATTCCTCCGGCCTGGCACTGACGATGGTGGGTATGACGATGGTGACAACGCTGGTTATTATGGCGGTCACTTCCAATGTGGTACTTTCCCTCGGTATGGTCGGCGCCTTATCCATTGTGCGTTTCCGCGCGGCAATCAAGGAGCCGGTGGAAATTGTATTTCTGTTCTGGTCCCTGGCGGCGGGTATCGTCATCGGCGCAGGCATGATCCCGCTTGCCATCATCGGTTCCGTCATCATCGGCGTGATTCTGCTTTTGCTGGCCAACCGCAAATACAGCGACAAACCTTATATGCTGGTTCTGCGCTGTGAAAATGAAAATGCGGAAACCGCGGCGATGGCCCTGTTGGATCAGTCTGGATGCCGCAGCAAGGTAAAAGCGAAGATTGTGACCCGGGACAGCATGGAACTGTCGGTGGAAGTGAAGTTGAAAGACGCGTCCACAAACTTTGTCAATGCGCTGAGCGCCGTGGAAGGAATGCACAGCGTGTCGATGGTCAGCTACAATGGGGAATATATGTCCTGATAGGGGGGAGCGCCCGTGATAACAAGCAGACATATCCAGAAAGTCATTTGGGCGGCTGTGCTGACGGCTGTGTTGGTGCTGGGGATTTTAGCTGCCTTTTCCAATCAGCTTTCGTCGGGCATTTCTCTGTCCTATGAACAAAAGCTTTTTGATACGGATCAGGTGATGACGGTCAACATCCGGATAGATGAGGACGAGTGGGATGATTTGCTGGAAACGGCCATTTCGGAGACTTATTACTGCTGTGACATCGAAATCAACGGAGAGACATATTACCGGGTTGGCATTCGCGCAAAGGGCAATACCAGTCTTTCCATGGTGGCCTCCAGCGATTCGGACCGGTACAGCTTTAAAGTGAAATTCGACGAATACGTGGACGGGCAGACCTGTTATGGCCTGGATAAGCTGGTGCTGAACAATAATTACTCTGACGCGACCATGATGAAAGAGGCGGTTGTTTATGATATGTTCGCCTTTTTAGATGTGGACGCCAGTCTTTACAACTATGCCCGGATTTCTGTCAACGGGGAATATTGGGGCGTATATCTGGCGCTGGAAGCAGTAGAGGAATCCTTTGCCCTGCGCAATTACGGCACCCATTACGGGAATCTGTATAAGCCCGACAGCATGGAAATGGGCGGCGCCGGCCGGATGAAGGATGTGGATCTGGATCAGATTGAGGATTGGTTCGGCTTTGGAACGGACGAAAGCGGGCAAAGCCAGGCTTACAAAAGCGGGAATGCAGATTTTTCCGGGGGGAACGTTTGATTTTCCTGGCGGTCAGCCGCCCCAACTGCCGCAGGGAATGGAGGATTTCACCGCGCCGCCCGACGGATTGGACGGCTTTGATTCTGCCTCATCGGAGGATGCCGTTTCCCAACAAGCGGATGGCGGGCCTGACGGTACTGCCGCGCCGCAGCAAGAAGAAACCGGAAATCCGGACAGCAGAACCCCATGGGAAGGCAGTTCGAATTTTGGAGGCGGGACGGGAGGATTTGGTTCGGGCAGCGCGGCGGCGCTTCATTATATCGACGACGATCTGGACAGCTATTCGGTGATTTGGGATTCGCAGGTGTTTTCCAGCACAAAAAGCGACCACAAGCGCGTGGTGCAGGCACTGAAAAATATCAGCGAGGGGACAAATCTGGAGCAGGCAATGGACGTGGACAGCGTTCTGCGGTATATGGCGGTGCAGACCTTTGTGGTAAATCTGGATGGCCTGAGCGGAAATATGGCACACAATTACTACCTCTATGAGAAAAACGGCCAGTTGAGCTTAATCCCCTGGGATTATAATCTGGCCTTCGGCGGTTTTCAGTCGTCCGATGCGTCATCGACGATCAATTTCCCGGTGGATACCCCTTTTTCTTCCGGCGTTTCGACAGAGGATCGGCAGTTTTTCATGGCGCTTTTAAATTTGGAAGAATACCGGGAGCAGTACCATGCCTATTTGTCGCAGTTGGTAGAGGAGTATGTCGATGGCGGGCGGTTTGATGAAGTATATCAAAGGATCCGCAGCCAGATTGATGCGCTGGTAGCAGACGACCCGACCTCCTTTTACACCTATGAGGAATACGATCAGGCGGCGCAAATGCTGTATCAGACGGTGCTTTTGCGGGCCGAAAGCGTGAAAGGGCAGATTGGGGGCAGCGTTCCTGCCACCACTGCAGAACAGCAGGAAAATCCCTCCCTTTTGATGGAAATGTCCTCCATTGATCTGTCCGTCATGGGCAGCATGATGGGCGGCGGCCGCGGCGGCATGGATGAAAATGGGGGCCGCGGCGGCATTCCGGGATTTTTCGACCCGCGGCAGGATGGGACCGGCGGCGAAGATGCGCAGCAGAACAGCACGGCAGATGACGGAACCAGCCCGCAGGGCAACGCAGATTCCGCCGTATCCGGTCCAACGAGCGGGGAGGCTGCCCCCGCGGCGCCGGATAACAGCGGCCCGGCGGCTTTGCCGTCCGGAGAAAATGCGACCCGTCCGCCGTAGCAGAACGGCGAAGGCTCCGCCCCAAATCAGAGCGGGCAGGGAATGCCCCAAAACGGCGGGGGAATGCTGCCAAACAGGGGTGAGGCAGGTGCCGCCATGGAGTCCTTGCCCAGCCAGGAACAAGAGCCGTCTTCCTCGGAAAGCACTGAGGTGTCCGGGGCGGAAAATGATTCCGGCGCAGCAGAATCCTCCGCTTGGAACGGCGGGAACGCAGGGCGCCAAGGCGGGAAACCCGGCGGGCAGATGCCGGGTAGTTCGGATATGCCGGCGGGAGGTACAGGATCGGCTACTGTTTCAGCCCAAAGCTGGCTTTTGCTGGGCGGGTGCCTGCTGTTGATAGCACTGGCTGTGTTTGCAGCTGCCAAATACCGCCGCTGAGAAGGCGAGGACGAAGAAGAATATGGAATCAAAAAAGCAGGGAATCCCCCTGCTTTTCTTTGGAAATCCTTTGGCGGATTGCTTTCGGCTTCGTTTTCCTTTGCGGACAAAAATGTTTTGAGCTATCCCCGTTTCGGTCGGGCAGCAGGGAGCATTCTGTTATGAATCGACGAAAAATTTCCTTTCCGGCTGCCGCGCGGAGCTGCCGGAGAAAAACCGGCCGTCATTCATTGCCATATAAAAAAAGACGGTTGCAAAACGAATCATAACACGCGTCAAAAGAGTCTGTCCCCTGAAAGTAGGGGGCAAAGGAGGTTGCGAAAAACTCTTTGTATTTGGGATTTGGCAGCTGAAAATCGCCAATGGATTCCCAAAGGCGAAAAACATCCTGCGCTACTTGTTCGGTCAGCGCTGAAATGGGGGTGCCGTCCTGCAGCTTGCCTGGATAGCTTTGAAGATCCTTGATCCGCATTAACTGAGGTTCCCGCGCGACAGGGGTAAACCAAAGTTCTGCATCGGTGCGGTTGGGGCCGACCAGATAGTGATCCATCATACACCGAAGAAATTGGTATGCAAGGCCGGGGTCCTGACAGTCCGCACAGATGCTGCCCCAGCTGGTGAGCAAAGCGGCAGGGCTTTTTTCATCCTGCGCCGATGGAAGGGCAAAATATCCTACCCCGTCCTGAAAAAAGGACTGGTAAGCAGAAAGGCCTTTCATGATATCCCAGCCGAGATCGGTGTAAAGCGAAGAAATACAAAAAGTATTTTCCCAGTAAATCTTTGTCCAGTCAAGCTCCCGGGCCGCATTTGCCTTTTGCGATTGACTGTCGATAAAAAGGGCGCAGTCCACCACTTGACGGATATTCTCCTTCCAATCGGGAGTATCCGCTCTGTCGGAGAATTCTATGCCATTGGCAGCCATCATGAGAGAAATGCTGTCAATATTCGTCTGATAGCGGTAGAAGCTCAAGGAAAAAGGATCATTCTCATGTTGTAACGCGTGGCTTTGAGCAGCTGCAAAATAGTCTGTAAGAGAGGTGACGCCCTGTTCCAATCCCAGCTCTTCCAGCAGGGATTTGGGGCTGAAGGCGGTAAAAGACATGACGCTGAACGGTAAAAAGTATTGTTCCCCGTCAATCGAATGATCCTTCGTCACCGCCGGCAAATAGTTGTCCGCAAAAAAGGTTTCATCTGCTGCAATCAACTGGGTAAGAGGATAAAATGCCATCGCGCCGGCAAGCTTTTCAAAATCCAGTGTGGTGGAATAATCGAACAAAACAACATCCGGCGCATCTTTGGTGTGAATGCGCCCGATCAGATCATCCTCCATCTGCCGGGATGTTTTAAACTTCTCGATTGACAGGCGCACATCCGGATATGCTTCCCGAAAAGCCGATAAACTGCCGGAGAGATTGGCGCTTTCCAGACAGTAGATTTCCAGCTCTTTTTCTTTATCTGCGAAAGAGGAGTCGGCCGACGGTTGTATGGTTTGCATTTTGCATCCGCCTAACAAGGAGAAAAGAAGCATAAAAACAAGAAAAAGCCATAAAAACGGTTTCATTTCATCGCTCCTTTCTGCACCAAATGATACAAGCGCGCTTTTGTTATTTTTCCAGGCGTACGGCCATCCCATTTTGCAATGGCTTACTAGTTTCATAGATAACCTGCCCGCCATTTGGAAAGTAGGTCAGCGCCACCTGCCCGCCAGCAACCTCTTCCGCTGCCGCGTGGCATTCTTCCACGTAATATTCGGTACCCCAGACCCGTTCCCGCTCTTTAAGGACAAAAAAGGTGGCATCGGTTTCGTCAAAGGTCACGGCGGATGTGGGGATAACGCCTCCATGCTCGTGTTTGCCCTGGCTTTGGGCCGTAAAGGCAACTGCCGCGCCGTCTACCATGCCGTAATCCATCGACTCCGGTAATTGGGCTTGGTAAATATACCGGTTGGTCTTTGGCTCATAGACCTTGCTGGTAACAGACAGATCCATTTTGGTGGGCACCGTCCGATTATTCTCCCGTACCTGCAGCTGGATGCCTGCAAGCGGGGTGCCGTGTTCAAAATAAATGGCGTCGTTGGCGGACATATCCCAGGCCAAATAAGCCCGGTCAGTAACGGTAATACCGGAAAAGAGCGGCGTCCCCACTGCGACGCGGTCGCCGGGAGAAACCAGTGCCTGCACCTTTCTCCACGATGTCTGGGCAGTCAGTTCCCCGCTGTCCGCCGCCTGTTTGAGCAGCCGGTATTGTTCGTTCAGCGCCTCTTTGGTTTCTTCGTCCACGCCGTCCAAAAAGCCGCCGTTCAGCTGCTGCTCCAGTTCGGTGAGCTGCGTTTGGATATCGTCGGGGGAGAATCGGATGACCACCCGCCCCATGCCGACGTCCTCGCCGTCTTCGAAAAGGACTTCCTCCACCGTCGCGTCAAACACAGAGACATATTCCTGCTGTTTTTCTACCCGGTGGTAGTGAGCAACAATGGTGCCCTCAAAGGTCAGCGCCGTTTTGACGGCGCTTTTTGCCTTCACCACCGGCATGTTTTCCGTATAGATGCTCATCCCCACCGCCCAGCAGGCATAGAAAAAGACAAAAAAGCCGATCAGCAGGACCAGTATTTTTTTCTTTCCAGACAAAAGAACCCCTCCTTTCTCATTTGATCCGGCCGGGAGCCGTATGAGAAATCCCTTCGATCAGGTAATCCTGCAGCAGCAGATATGCGAGAAAGACCGGGATGACAAAGACAACGGCCAGCACAAAAGCTTCGGAAATATTTTGCTGCGACAGGTATTTGAGCATAATGGACATAGGATACCAGCTTTTTTCCCGCAGCAGCATGAAAGGCTGCTCGATCATGCTGAAACAATCGATCAGCGTCAGGATCGTCAGCGCCGCAATACCCGGCGTGGCCTGCGGAAACACAATCCGCCAGAAAATCCGCCATTCGGATGCGCCCTCCAGCCGCGCCGCTTCGATGGAATCATCCGGAATGCTGCGAATGAACTGATACATTAAAAAAGCGCCGAAGGGAGAAAAAGAGCAGAATGCAATCAACGGGAACCGGGATTCCATCAGGTGCATGGTGTTGAAAAAGATGAAAAACGGCACCAGAGTCACCTGCACCGGCAAAAGCAGAATGATGATGTAGGAGATCAAAAGGGCTTTCCGGCCCGGAAACCGGAATTTGGATAGTCCATAGCCGGACATGGTGCACAGCAGAATGGTCATGAGGAGAATGGGCACCGAAAGGAGGAGAGTGTTGTGAAAGGAATAGTACCACTCCAGCTCCGTGCCGAAGAACACCCGGATATACTGCCGAATGCCCAATGGCTTTGGCCAAAGCTGAAGCCGAATCGCTTCGCTGCCAAGGCTTCCATAAGCGTCCCGCACCTGCTCCGGCGGCATCAGGGAATGGATGACCGTAAACAAAAACGGCACCATCACCAAAAGGGAAAATAGGGCTATAAAGCCATAAAGAAGCGTTTCACCGGGTCTTCTTCTTTTCCTTTTTGCCACTTGCTTCTCCTCCCTCCTCTAAAATACCGCTGAATCGGATAAAGAGAATGATCACAACCATCAGGATGCACAAAAAGGTCAGCGATGCGGCGGACAACCGCTGGTAGTTGAGCGTTTCCATATTGTTGTTGATAAAGTTTTGCAGCATATAAACGCTCTCATGAGGGTATTCTCCCATGAGCAGATAGGATTCCCGGAAAATTTTGAACACGCCCACGATGGCGATGATGGCGCTGAAAAATAACGAGGAAAGAATCTGTGGAAAGGTGATGCGCCAAATCTGCGTCCAAACGCCGGCACCGTCGCAGCGGGCAGCTTCGTATTGGGCACGGTCAATACCCGCCAGGGCGGATAGCAGAATCACCGTGCAGTAACCGCAGTTTTTCCAAAGATACAGGGCGATCAGGATCCAAAAGGCATAGGGCGATTGCTGTAAGTATAGCGTTTTACTGCCCATCCACTGGTTGAGCATGCCGCCGGAGTCCAAGAAAATCTGACAAAAAAGGATGATGACTGCCGATGGGATGACCATCGGTGTAATCAGGCCGCTCTGCATCCATTTGATCTTCCGGCTGGAATACAAAAGCAGGTGATGGAAACCCACCGAAAGGAGAAAAGAAATCCCGACCAGAAGAAGAACGCCGACGGCCGAAAACCGAACGTATTGCCCAGCGCCAGCCGGAACGTGCCGGAATTCCAAAGATCCCGGTAGTTGGCAAGCCCCGAAAAGCCCCCGCTTTTGGCGGTCATGGAGTAATAGACGCACAAGGCCAGCGGGCAGAGAAATACAAATAAAAATCCAATCAGCTGCGGCAGGCAAAACCATAATCCCGTGCGCGACAGCCTTGCTTTTAACGTGTTTCGCCCCATATTTCCCTCCTTCTGCCGGGATGCCCCGCCAGGGAATGCGGGTTTTCTGCAAGATATGATATTTTAATCATACGAAATTTTTTCGATATTGTGTATCCGCAGAATCGATAAAAAATGCGGGGAAAGTTTATGGACCTTTTTTGCGGATTTTTGTAGGAAAGTTACTGTTATATGGTTTTATATCAGATTTTTTGCAGCCTTGACCGGCGGACAAAGCAGTTGAAAAGAGCGTGAAAAACCATGGATTTTCTTTTTTGAGGCGGATTTTTGCAGAGAAGGCGCGTTTGATATATGGAATAAATTGTAAAATTTTCGGACCGCGATGAGAACCGATTCCTGCTTTTTCGACATTTGGCCGCCGCGCGATTGTCGAAACGTTGGAAAAGGGCGCAAAATCAGGCAAAATACGGCGACGAAGCGATCAAAATAGCGCACAAACTTCATGGAAAAAGTTCATGCAGTCCATTCATTGTCAGCCCCAGGGAAAACGTGATAGTATTTGGATAGACAAAATGTTGCGGGAAAAACGTTTTTGGAGGAATCATCGACATGCAAGCTACAAGAAAGGTCATAATCGCAGACGAAAGCCGGGAATTTGCCGTTCCCTGTGCAAGTTTGTTAAAAAGTTTTGGAGTAGAAGCCGTTTTGGTGCCGAAGGATGGAGAAGCGTTGTATGAGGCAATTGTTGCGCAGAAGCCGCAGGCTGTTTTATGCGATGTGTTCATGCCTCACAGCGACGCGATTGGCGTGATGAAACGGGTGCGGGAAGAGGATGATCTGCCGCAGCCGCAGTTTATGGTTCTTTCCGGATTCGACAACGTCATGCTGCAAAACGAGGTCATGCAGTCCGGGGCACGGTACTATTTTCTAAAGCCCTTTGATCCGGAGGTGCTGGCCGAGCGGATTGTGCAGCTGTTGGGCAGCGCGTCGGAAGAAAACGGCAAAAATATCAAGACGATACCGCTGGGTGCCGGTGGACAGGATATGGAATTAATGGTGACGGAAATGATTCATCAAATCGGGGTTCCGGCCCACATCAAAGGCTATCATTATCTGCGGGAGGCAATTTTGCTGTCGGTAGAAGACCCGGAGGTCATGAATGCAGTGACCAAGGTGCTGTACCCCACAGTCGCCAAGAAATTCGGAACCACCCCTTCACGGGTGGAGCGGGCCATCCGCCACGCTATCGAAGTGGCATGGGATCGAGGGGATGTGGATACGCTCACCTTGTTTAATGGGTATGGCACATACGATGGATTCAAAAAGCCGGTTCTCCTTATACCGAATTAAAATTACCGAATGATCCCTTACCATATAGAGTCCCTCTCTATCCGATGGCCTCTCAAAGAAAAAAGAAAGCTCCCTGTCATTCTTAACAACAGACATACGATCTCT
>ERZ773108.1909-NODE-1909-length-19284-cov-5.659525_pt1 | contig 19284 bp, 19 predicted proteins | sample MGYA00580570_ERZ773108 | MGnify/ENA primary metagenome ERZ773108 (study PRJEB29015, sample SAMEA2737840) | human gut metagenome | biome: human gut; feature: human-associated habitat; material: faeces | place: China | collected 2012 ...
CAAAAAGTTCCGTGTAATACAGTTTCATATTTTCAAGAACCTGTTCGGGTACTTCGGCGTTCATTTTGACGGCATAGTTCCCCTTGTACCACCCAGCCGGCGCGGAATAGGATTCGGGAAATACTTTTCTCTTTTCGAGATATGTAATAACATCGGCCTTTTTGATTTTGTAACAGCGAGTTTTCTTGCCCGTGTATTCGCACGGTATCTTGCCGCTGCGAAGCAGATACAATGCCGTTGATTTACTGATGTGGCAGATTTGATAGAGTTGGTCTTTGGTAATAACATCAGGGATTGAATCCCAGTTGATTGCGGTTTTATTCATAGCAATACACCTCGTAAATATTTTAGTCGGTGCGGTTCTTTCCTGTGTATTGCCGTTGTTGATGTGTTTATTCTGTTCTTTCCGCAGTTCTTTCCAAAATAGTGCCTGTTCTTTCCAAAAACAGCGAAACTGCCGTTATTCGAACTTTCCTTATTTCTCGGGATTTCTGCGGTGCAACCGCCAAAAAAGCCTTAAATATCAAGCTTTTCGGCAAACACAAAGTCGCCCGAAACCGCCTTCAAAAATCACTAAACAACCATTGACCCATAAGACTCGAAATCAGGTAGTCCAGCAATGGGCTCGTGGGTTCGAATCCCACCCGATAAACCTGCGGCAAGGTACCCATTGGCCTGCCTGCGGCTGTAATATCAGCCGCTTAACTAAAAGACGATAGATGTATCAAACCATTGCCCGGGGAATATCCTTATTGTTCCTCCACGTCCAGGCGGCTGCGCCTGTACTCACGCGGTGTGACATGCGCGACTATGCGGAAGCTGCGGTTGAAGTTAGCGATATTATTGAAGCCGCAGCGCCCCGCGATCTCCGTTATGCTCATGTCGCTGCCGCGGAGATAGTTCATTGCAAGCTCTATCCGCTTGCCGGTGATATACGTCCAGACGGATATGCCGTTGAGGCTTTTGAAAACGTTCGAGAAATAGCTACGGCTCATTCCGGCGTGGCCGGATATCTCATCAAGGCTCAGCTCATCGCACAAATGGTCGTTGATGTAGCTCATTGCCTCGTCTATCCGGGCGCGGCTCGCACCCGTTTCGGCGGCTGCTCCGGCGATAAAGCCGCTATACTCCCTGCCGAGCAGACCGAGGATAAGCATCAGTTCCGCCTTCACTATGAGCGGATAGCCGGTTTCGCGGTTCATTCCTTCCTCGTACATCTCGCTGAGCAGGGCAAAGACCCTTTTTGCCGTCGCGTTTGTGCTGGGCAGGAGATTGTTGAAGGAGCTGTCATGGTTCAGAAATATATGTAGGTATCGCGAGTCAAAGCTGTCCTCGCCGGGGGCCCATATAAAGCGCGGCTCGACCTGCAGGTTCAGCAGACGGAAGGGCTCCTCCTCGCCTATGTAGGTTATATAGTGCTCCTCGTCGCTGCCGAGCAGCATGATGTCTCCCGCGCCGCAGAGATACGGGCGGCGGCGCACCTGCCATTCGCAGCTTCCCGAGAGCACCGCACTTATCTCGAGCTGGGTATGGTGGTGCTCGATGTATACCCGCTTGCCGGTCACGGCGGTCGAGTGGTACATCTTAAGCATGGGTGTAGAGTCCTTGTTGCGGGCCAGTATTATTTCATCGGTTTTCATCGGACAGGTTCTCCAAAATGCTCTGTATTTGTTCCATTATACAACGGCAGCGTAAATTTCGGCAAGTAATATTTTATCATAATTCAGCAACATTTAACTTGAATTGCCGCTGCCCCCGACGCTACAATAAGGCCATAACGATATAAGGAGAAACCGCTATGAGCTTTAATCAGTATTCCTCTCCCAGCGAGCTTAAGATCACCGATATGCGCTTTGTCGATATCACCGACGCTCCCAAGCGCTGCACCATAATGAAGCTTATGACCAATCAGGGCCTCGTCGGCTATGGCGAAGTGCGCGACGCTTCGAGCAAGACCTACGCACTCATGCTCAAGAGCCGCATCATTGGCGAGAACCCCTGCAACGTCGATAAGATCTTCCACAAAATAAAGCAGTTCGGCGGGGACTCCCGTCAGGGCGGCGGTGTGTCCGGTATCGAGATTGCGCTGTGGGATCTTGCGGGCAAGGCATACGGCGTACCGCTTTACCAGATGCTCGGCGGCAAGTACCGCGACGAGGTGCGCGTCTATGCCGACACCGACGTTGACGGCAAGCACACCGGGCACGACATGGGTCTTGCACTCAAGAAGCGTATGGACATGGGCTTCACCTTCCTCAAGATGGACCTCGGCATCGGGCTGCTGCTTGACGAGCCCGGAACCATCAACGCCCCTCTCGGCTTTATTGACGACATGAAAAAGTACGCCTCCCATGTCCTCAACGCGCAGGGCGGCAGCGTCACCGCGGACATGGTGAAGCATCAGAAGAGCTATCAGATAGTCACCACCGCGCACCCCTTCACCGGCATCCAGATCACCGAAAAGGGACTCGATTATCTTGAGAACTACGTGAAGGAGGTCCGCGATGTTATCGGCTATGACGTCCCTCTCGCGATCGACCACTTCGGCCATGTCCAGCTTGAAAGCTGCATCCGCTTCTGCCGCCGCATGGAGAAGTACAACTTCGCATGGGTAGAGGACCTCGCCCCGTGGATATACACCGACCACTATGTACGCCTGCGCAATTCTACCTGCGTGCCCATCTGCACCGGTGAGGACATCTACCTCAAGGAGGGCTACGAAAAGCTCATAAAGGCCGGCGGCGTTTCTGTCATCCACCCCGACATTCTCACCTGCGGCGGCGCGCTTGAGCTGAAGAAGATAGGCGACATCGCCGATGAAAACGGCGTCGCCGTGGCGATCCACATGGCGGAGAGCCCCATCGCCTGCATGGCCGCCGTCCAGACCGCGGCCGCGATGCACAACGTGCTCGCGCTCGAATACCACTCGGTGGATGTTCCCTGGTGGAGCGACATGGTCAACGGCCTGCCGAATCCCCTTATTGAGAACGGCTTCATAAAGGTCCCCGACGCGCCCGGTCTCGGCATCGAGAGCCTGAACGAAGAGCTGCTCGCGCAGCACATCAATCCAGACATTCCCGGCATGTGGGAGAGCACCGAGCAGTGGGACCGTGAGTTCTCCAACGACCGTATCTGGAGCTGAGTTAGGCTTCCTTACGGGCGGAGACGGCTTTTGCACATGGTGAAAAACGTTGACATATCCGCGCGCATAGCTGAAAATAAGGGCATGAATTTTGTTTTGAAGGAGCAATAGATATGTTCGATCTGCATGGGAAAACCGTTCTCATTACCGGCTCCAGCCGCGGCATAGGCAGAGCCGCGCTGCTCGCGATGGCGCAGCAGGGTGCGCGCGTGATAATGCACTGCAGCAGACCCTCCGCTCCCGCCGAGGAGACTGTAGCCGCGCTTGAGGCGATGGGCGCTGATTACCGCGTCGTGTATCAGGACCTTTCCAAGCGCGGCGGCGCGGACGAGCTTTATGAGAAGGTCACCGGAATGGGACTCGCGGTGAACGTCCTCGTCCTCAACGCCTCGGTCGAGCACCGGCTGAAGCTGGAGGAGATCACCGATGAGGAGTTCGACCTGCACATGGACCTCAACCTGCGAGCGCCGATAATGCTGCTCAAGCGCTTTGTGCCGGACATGAAGCGCGAGCATTGGGGACGCATCATCACCGTCGGCAGCGTCCAGCAGGTGAAGCCGCTCGAAGCGATGCTGGTGTACGCCGCGAGCAAGTCCGCGCTGCGCAATGTCGCGCTGAACATGGCCGTCCAGCTCGCCCCGGACGGAATCACGGTGAACAACATCGCCCCCGGCGCTATCCGTACCGACCGCAATAAGGACGCGCTCTCCGACCCGGTATATGAGGAGCATGTGAGAAACCTCATCCCCGTGCGCTACATCGGCCAGCCAAAGGACATCGCGGCGCTGATGGTGTACCTCGCCTCGGACGAGAGCAAGTACATGACCGGTCAGGACCTGATGATCGACGGCGGCAAGGGACTTTGACGGAACACACCCATACAAATCAAGCGCCTGCCCATTTGGGCAGGCGCTGGCGCTTTACTATTATTTATGTTCCGACTTATTTTTTGAGGACTCTTCTGTAGTTGCGGCCGATGTTGTCCCACAGCTCGATGGGGTCCTTGGCGGCGACGCTCGTGCCGAGGCCGCCGCGGTAGGTCCATGTGCCCAGACGGTCAACGCCCATCTGCTCGTACATGTCGACAACGCGGTCTATCTGGCTGAAGTCGTCGGGCCTCTCGCTGTAGCCCATGAGCCAGCGCTCGGATTCTTTGCCGTACTTCTTCGCGATGTTGACGGTGCGCTCGGTAATCTGCCTGAAGAAGCTCTCGGGCAGGCCCCACTTGATGATGGTGGTGGAGAACACGTCGAAGTACGGGCAGGCGGCGACCATTTCCCAGTTGTCATAGCCGCGCAGCTCGGTGACATAGTAGCTCTGGAGCGTCGCATGGATGCAGCAGGTTATCTCCAGCTTGGGGTTATATTCCTTGAGCGCCTTGGAGCAATCGGCAAGCGTCTTGAGCGCCTCTCTCCAGCGGAACTGCTTGACATCGTCGTTCATGAACTTGGGCATTTCATAGCCGTAGTAGTCCTCGAACTTCTTCATGCACTCCGGACAGCGGCAGGACCAGTCGTCCCCAGCGCCGCCGGTGATAGAGGCGTAGGCCTTGGGGTAGGCATAGTGCGGCTCATCCCAGAAGAAGCCGTCGACTTCGGTCTCGCGGGCGAGCTTCAGGCAGCGGGAGGTGAAATAGTCGCGGAAGGAATTGGTGTTGAAGCAGGCGAAGGGCAGCACCTCGCCGGTGTACGCGGAAACCTGGCGGTGGTGAATGTTGTTCTGCAGGAACAGGGAGACCTGCTCGCCGCCGAAATATTTTCCGATGCCCCATGTGTCCGCGAGCACGCGCAGACCCATTTCATGCGCCTTCTTGACTATCTCGTTGATATTGGGGAACCAGAAGTCCATGTCGAACTCGGTGATGGCGAGAATGACGGTGTCGCAGCCGTGCTCGATCATCTCCTGAAAATCTTTCTCCGCATGCTCGACATAGTTGAAGCCGTAGTAGCTTATGGCTGTATGCTTGATGGACATGATATTCTCCTTATTTATTCAGATATACGGGCTTGCCGGTGTAAATGGATTCATAGCACTTGACCATAGCCTCGACGGTCTGGCGGTGCCACTGAAGGTTTATCTTCGGCTGCTTGTTGTTGAGGATGCAGTCGCAGAACTCGTCCATCATGCCTATCCACTCGTCAAAGTAGGTGTACTGCACGGCATAGCGGTTGTTCGGGCCGCCGCAGTAGCTGTCGTTCGGGCCGAAGCAGTCGGCCTGAATGACGCCCTCGGTGCCGACGATAGAGAAGTTGACCTCCATGCGCTTGGGGTGCAGGTCCCAGTTGATGGGGACCTTCGTCTTTGCCTCATGGCGCGACCATGACGGGTCGAGCAGGAACTTGCAGCCGTTCTTCATGCGACCGGTGACGTAGACGACGTCCTCTTCCTTGATGTCGCGGATGTTGTCGGCGACATCGGCATAGACATAGTCATAATCGCTGTTCGTGACCCAGCGGAGCATATCGAAGATATGCGGATGATCGCTCAGCGCGCCGCCGCGGCAGCGGTTATCGCCCGGCTTGAGGGGGATCGACTTGCCGTAGCTGATGTTCGGGTCGCCCTGCCAAGGGAAGGCCCAAACAGGGGAGAGCGTGATGTTGGTCGCGTTGAAGGAGATGATGTCGCCGACCGCGCCCTCTCTGGCAAGCTGCAGAGCTCTGGTGCAGGTGGGGTTATAGTGCATCTCCAGCTCGACCTGGCAGAGAACGCCCGCGTCCTCGACCATCTTTATCATCCTGTCGTATTCCTCAAGATCGAAGGTGGGTATCTTCATGGAGAGCATGTGCTTATGGTATTTGCAGCAAAGCTCCATATCGCCGTAGTGGCGGAAGTTCTCGCTGGCGATGATGACGCCGTCGATCTCCGGGTGCTCGATGAGCATCTGCTCGGTGCTGCGGTAGATGGGGACGTCATAGCCGTAGTCGCGGAAGTTCTTCTCGACCTCGTCGGTCGCGCAGGAGACGGCGACCCAGTTTATTTTGTTGTTGTCATGCAGAGTCTGATAATATTTACGGACATGGGCATGAGTAAGAGATGCTATCGCAAGATTGACCTGTCTCATTTTCTCAACCCTCCACTTCTGTGTTGCTCAGCACTGCGCTGGCCTTCTCCGCGGCTTCCCAGACCTTCTCAAGATGGGCATAGTCGGCCTGAAGCTGCTGGATACGGGTGCTGTCGGTAAGCGCCCAGAGGATGAAGCGGATGCAGTCGGCCTCGGTGTTGTTCATGCCGTAGAGCTCATAGTCTATCTCGTTATAGGTCTCGGTCTTTTCACCCTTGAAAACGTAGATCGGGTACTGCACGGTCTGGATATCGACGGGCAGGTCGGAGGCGATGCCGCTGCGGGCGACTACCTCATGCAGCAGGACAGGCTCGCTCCCGTCGGGCAGGAAGCCCAGCTCCATGCTGGCCTTGAGGTTATTCTTGGTGGACATGATGCAGTTGGTGTAGACCATGCCGCTGAAGTCGGCAAAGACATGGTCGATCGTCGAGCGGGTGATGAACTCGAATAGGTTCGCTTCGAACACGACGATGTCCTTGAGCGTGCGGGTGAAGGCGTCATGAGACACCATGTGGTGGATGCGCATCGCGAGCGCCGGCTCAACCATGCTGCGGCCTATAAGCCCGCGCAGTTGAAGGTACTTGGGCTGAGCCTGCCAGTGGAAAAGGGGAACGGGGGTATAGCAGTCGTCCTTCGGCTCCATATTGAAGTCATAGAAGAAGCGGAAGCTTCCCTTGTCGCAGCGGACAAGGACCGCGCCGTCCTCAAGAGAGACCTTCAGGTCCTCGGCGGCTCTGTATTTCTCCGTCAGTTCGAGCAGTTTAGGAATAAAATTTGCGTCCATTTTATACTCCTTACAGCATTTTTACTCTGGGGCTGTACTTTTTAAGATTCTTCTTGTTGAACTCATCGCCGCCGGGGACGTTTGCACTGCGCCAGAACGGAGGCTCGATGCCGCGCGCGAGGCATTCCTTCGCGCACTCTATCTCAAGGCGGTGGACAATGTAAAAGTCGGTCATGTTGGAGATGGGGCCGATCGGTGTATCGAAGCCCTCAAGCTTGACGACGGTATCGCCGAGCGGGTTATAGTCGTCGATGCAGACGTCCGCAAGGTCAAAGAGATTCAGGCGGGAGGGGTGGCGAAGCTCATAGTCCTTGGGGATATTGTCCTGCCAGTCGGAGGAGGAGACGGCGATTATCTTCACTCCGCGCTCCTTTGCCTCAAGCGCTGCGTCGATGGTGGCGGCGTTGGTGCCGATGTTGTGATAGATTATCAGGACATCGTCCTTCTGCAGGTCGTAGTAGTCCATGATGTGCCGGCCGTAGTTCACGCAGCGCTCAAGGGACAGGTACTTCTGCGCCTGGTTGAAAACCGAAAGGCCGGTCTCCATGCAGGGGTTGATGTTGCACAGGCCGCCTGCGCGGAAGAACATCTCGCCGACGGGGAGAGTGGTGTGTCCGCCGCCGCCGTAGACGTTTATGAGTCTGTCGTCCTCGATGGCATCCGCCATGAGCTTCGCGGCGGTCTTGATGTTGTCAAGCTGCTCGGTCTCGATCTTGTTGAGCAGCTCAATGACGAGAGGAAGATATCCGTTGGAGGTATCAGTCATTTTTAATTCTCCTTTTTGTGATCGCAAGAGGTGTAAAGAAACTATCCAGCTCCTCCTTATTGGGAAGAGACGGCATTACATATTTGTGCTGCACGCTGTAGGCCGAGGCGTTTGCAGCATATTCCATTGCCGCCTCCAGTCCGTCGCCGAGGGCGAGGCGCACCGTGAGCGCTGCGCTGAAGCAGTCCCCGGCGCCGGTAGTGTCCGCGGCCTTTACCGGACGCGGCGGGCAGAGGATAACGCTCTCCCCAGCCATCGCGGCGGCACCGTCCGCGCCGAGCGTTGTCACGCATCGCGCGATGCCGAGAGCACGCAGACCGGACAGAAGCTCCTCCGGCGGAGCGTCGGGATCTGCCGCGAGTATCGCGGCGGCCTCGTGACGGTTCGGCGTAATGAGCCGAAAGCGACGGAGATAGTCCAGCGGCAGCTCGGCATACGGCGCGGGGTTCAGTATCGCGGGCACGCCGTGTTTCTCGGCAAGCTCGAGCGCGCAAAGGTTCGCGTCAAACGGCGTCTCGTTGTTCAGCAGCAGGACATCCGACGCGGCGATCTCCGCCTCAAGGCTGCGGAGGAAGCCGGCGGACAGATGCTCCGCCGAGCCGCGGTGAACTGTCACGCGGTTCTCGCCCTGACTGTCGGTAAGAATGCAGGCATAGGAGCTTGCGCTTTTATTGGTATGCTCCGTGAAAAGCCGCAGCCCTTCCCGCGTGAGGAACGCGGAGCATGTTTTTTCTATGCTGTCTCTGCCCATGCAGGAGACGAAGTTCACCTCCGCGCCGAGCCTGTGCGCGGCCACGGCCTGGTTGCAGCCCTTGCCGCCGGGCTCGGAGTACAGCGAGTCCGCATGCAGCGTCTCGCCGCTGCGGTGGAAATGCTCGACGTGCATAAAAACCGAGTCCCCGCATAGGCCGAGGACGGTTATGACCGGTTTTGTTTCAGTCATGGCTCTGCCTCAAAGCGCGGCTATCCGCGGCTTGTAGCGGCGGATAAGCTCTGTGTTCTTCTCCGCGCCGCCGGGGATGTTGCCGCTTGTGTAGACGGGCACGTCCACTCCTCTTGAGAGGCACAGCCCGACAGCTTCGGCGAGTACGGAGTTCACAATAAAGCTGCTCACGACTGTCGACACCGGAGTGATGCGTATTCCCGCACCGGGGCTGAGACAGGCGTCACCGTGGGGAGCATAGTTGTTGATGCAGACGGTACAGACGTCCTGTAAATGCGCGCCCAGCGGGTTCTTCGGCGTCTGGGAAACATACTCATCCGAGGATATCCCTATCACCGGTATTCCCTTATCCTTCACGAGCTTTGCAAACTCGACCGGTACGGCGTTCACCCCTGAGGTCGACACGCAGATAAGAGCATCCTTTTCGGTAATCGGCGCTTTCTCAAGCAGCTTCTCCGCAAGACCGGACTGCTTTTCCAGGCGGCTGCTTTCGGACGCACTCTCATGCAGCATGAGCGGCTCATAGAACACGGGGGAGACGCAGGCCAGCCCACCCGCACGGTAGAAGGTCTCCTCCGCGAGAATGTGGGAATGGCCGCAGCCAAAGACGTAGATAAGACCATCGGCCAAAATTACATTGCTGATAATTTCGGCCGAAGCAAGAATTTTCTGTCTTTGACCGAGTCTTATATTCTCTATCGTTTTTTCCAGAACAGAGGCATAATCATCAGTCAGCATTTTAGTTTTCCTCAGTGTGCAAATTCCGCGCCAAGCCTGCGAACCTCGGCTGTCTGCCCGTCCGTCAGCGGTAGGCGGGGCGAATTTGCGTCAACGGTGTTTGACTTTTCAACAAGGAGTATCTTTGCATCCTTGGTCATTACCGGCTGATGCCAGACTCCCTTGGGTACGGTGTATATCTTATTGGGTTCAAGTGTGCGGCAGGATATATTTTCCGGCCTGTCCATGCCATCGGCAAGAAAGATCATCGCCCTGCCCTGAAGCAGGATAAAGCATTCGTCTGTTTCTGTGTGCTTCTGCATGGAAACGACCTTTTCCGGAACGAGCCGGGGCAGGAAGTTCAGTACCGACACAAGAAACTCTCCGCAGAAGGTCTCTCCGCCGATGCCGCTGCCGTCATGTTCACTGATCCTTATCAGCTCTTCCATATCACATCGTACCGTACATCAGGTCAGGGATAAAGGTCGAGAACCAGGGGACGTATGTAACGAGCAGCAGCACGATGATCGCGACGCCGATGAACGGCCACAGGTCGCGTATCATCTCGCTCGTTTTCATCTTCAGCAGTCCGGAGACAAGGAAGATGTATGTGCCGAAGGGCGGGGTGATCGCCGCGAGACCGACGTTGAAGCACATCATCAGGCCGAAGTGGATGATGTTTATATCCAGTGCGCGCACAACGGGGGCGAGCAGCGGGGCGATAACGATCATCGCGGCCATAGCGTCCATGAAGCAGCCGATGAGGAGGAAGAGAATGTTGCACAGCAGCAGGAACAGATACTTGTTGCCTGTGAGCGTGAGCAGCAGCTTCGTGAGCGTGGAGGGAACATTCTCCCAGGACATGTAATAGCTGAACAGATTCGCTGCGCACAGGATCAGCATAACAGGTGCGGTGCTGTTGACAGCTTCGAGCAGGATCTGCGGCATTCTGCGCAGGTCAAGCTTCTTGTAGACGAACTTGCCGACGAATATCGAATAGAACGCCATCATGACGCCGCCCTCGGTCGCGGTGCAGACGCCGAAGCGCAGCAGCATTATCAGGCCGAAGGGGAGGAACAGCGCCCAGAGGGAGCTGAGGAATATCTTGACGAGCTTCTTGCCCTCCATCATCTTCTTTCTGCCGCCGACGTAGCCGCGCTTCTTGGAGATGAAGTGGTTGAGGACCATGAAGGCGATGCAGAGAAGGAAGCCGGGGATGTAGCCCGCCGCGAGCAGACGCCCGACGGAGCATTCGCACAGGCAGGCGAAGAGGACGAGGTTTATCCCGGGCGGGATGATGGGCGTGATGCAGGCCGTGGCCGCGGTGATGGCGGCGGAATAGGGCTTTGAGTAGCCGTACTTCAGCATCTCGGGGACGAGGATCTTGCACTCCATCGCGCAGTCGGCGGCACCTGAACCGGAGACGCCGCCCATCAGCGTGGAGATAAGAACGTTGACATGGCCCAGGCCGCCGGTGAGGTGGCCGACAAGGCCGTCGGCAAACTCCATCAGTTTCTCAGAAATGCCGGAATAGTTCATTATCGCACCGGCGGTAATGAAGAACGGGATCGCCATCAGCGACTGCGACTCACAGCTTGCGAGCAGCTTCTGAGTGATAACGGTCGCCTGAATATACGGGTCTGACAGAAAGTAGGGGATGCAGACGAGCATCATCGCGAAGGAGCAGGGGATGCCGAGGAAGAACAGAATGAGAACAACTATCATCGGCCATACTGTCATTATTTCTCGCCCCTTTCGTCATCCGCGAATATTGCCGCGCTTGCATCGACCAGATCCTGGTCGACATTTTCTTCTTCGTAATTCTTTTCGTATCTGTCGTGATACGCCTTCTTATCCGTAAAGGACTGGATAAAGAAGTATATTGCGTATACCGTCATGCTCAGAAAGCCCAGCGGCAGCGCAAGGTCCATCACCTTATATGACCAGCCGGAATAGTTAAAGACCTTCTTAGCGTTGATGAAAAGGTCCCAGCCAAGGTAGGTGACAAAGCCGAACAGGATTATAAACACGAAGTTTACGATCCTTCTGATGAACATCCTGATGCTCACGGGCATAAGATCAAGGAGCACATCGATGCCGAAGTGCAGGTTTTTCTTGTATGCCGCCGCGCCGCCGACGAAGGTCACATAGGCTAGAGAAATCATTGCCAACTCATCCGACCACGCGAGGGGGTTCCTGAAAAGGTAACGCATGATAACGTTCAGGAACACCGCGCAGAGCATGACGGCAATGCCGATGACGGCTATTATCTCCTCGATATGGAGAGCAAACCATTTGAGACTATTTAATACTTTTTTCACTGTCTCACCTCTGTGTACAAGTATCGAAGCAAGGCTCTGCCGCTTTTGCCGTTAAGAAAATTAGCATAGCCTGCTATTAAGATGGGGAAGGGACGAACCCTTCCCCTTTATGGGTGTGTTAAGTTTTGTGCAGGCTTATTTGCTTGCAGCGGCGATCTCGTCGAGAACACCGTCACGGAGGCCAAGAGTGACAGCGGCCTTTGCGGCGGCTTCCTGCATGGCGACAACGTCAGCCTCGGAGGGCTCAACGATGGTAACGCCAGCTTCTTTGAACTTCTCAATGTACTCGGCATTGGTCGCAGCGGAGATCTTGGTGTACTCCTTGCCGCCGTTGGTGAACTCTTCGGTCACGATCTGCTGCTCTTCCTCAGTGAGGAGATTCCAGATAGCGACAGAGGTGCCAGCGCAGCCGGTAGCATAGGTGTGGTTGGAGCAGTAGGCGTACTTTGCGACTTCCTGCACGGAGTAGTCGGAGAGGGTGGCGAAGGGAGCTTCGGCAGCCTCGATAACGCCGGACTCGATATTGGTGTAGACTTCAGCGAAGGGGATGCCGGAAACGGGGGAAGCGCCCAGTGCATCGAACCATGCAGCGTAGGTGTTGGTGGGAACGCGGACGAGCAGGCCCTTGATGTCATCAACGGAGTTGATGGGCTTGGTGGAGAGAATCACGCGGGGAGCAGCAGCCCAGTTCATGCAGATCATGTGGATGCCGCCGTTCTCTTCAAGCTCAGCGACCATAGCCTTCCACATGTCGGACTCGCCGAACTTCTCAATCTCATCGGTGGAAGCGAATGCGAACATGGCGTCCATAGCGGTCATGTCAGCGCAGCCGTAGGGAGCCCAGGAGGAAGCGGAGGTCTCGGAGACAATGTTGCCGCCGAGGGAGATCTGCTCGATGCAGTCGGCGATGGAGCCGAGCTCGTTTGCGTAGTGGGGCTCGATGATAACGCGGCCATTGGTACGGGTCTCAACGCCGGACTTCACCATCTCAAGGCACTTTGCGAGGTTGGACTCGGGAGCCTCGGAAACGGCGACGCGCAGGACGACGGGTTCTGCAGCGGGAGCGGTGTCTGCGGCAGCGGGTGCCTCGGTCGCAGCGGGGGCTGCGGACTGGCCGCATGCGCACAGTGCGAAGGCCATGCAGAGCGTGAGAATGAGTGCAATGTACTTCTTCATTTCATGTTCTCCTTTTTTTGTTTTCCCCGGTCAGGTAAGTACAAGTTACCTGATGGGTGGTTCTTTCGGTTTTTCAAAACCTTGTGGCTTTACTATAAAACATCGCTTATCAACAATCAACAAATTTCATATTGTGAATTTCACAAAACCCTTGATTTTACTGGACTTTTTTGTCTTTATTTTCACGGCGATTATGCAATTCGTCAATTTCAATAAAATTCACCGCTGTTTTTTTACTGTATTGACAAGTCCCGGATTCCCTGTGCGCATTGACTTTTGCCGGCTGAAGCACTATATTTCATAATAAGAAACGCAAAGCGAGGGTTCCGGAATGATACAATCCGTAAAAAAGGCTATGGACATTCTCACCGTGCTTTCCGAAAACAGCGATGAGCCTATCATGCTCAGCGAGCTTGCGGAAAAGACCGGGCTGAATAAATCCACCTGCGCGCATATCGTCGATACACTGTGCGAGTCGTTCTATGTTGAGAGGGTATCCCGCAAGGAGGGCTACCGCCTCGGCCCGTGGGCGTACATGCTCTCGCGCTACGGCGGATACCACAGACCGCTTATAAAAATATCCTCCTCGGTCCTCAAGTGGCTGCGCAAGCAGACCGGTGCCACGGTTTTCATCTCCGTTCTCTGCAACGGGCGGAAGTTCATCGTTTACCATATTGACGATGCCGGCATACTCCCCATGAGCGACGGCTCTATCATCCAGGGCTATATCGAGACGACCGCGACGGGCCGCCTGCTGCTTGCGTATCAGGACACAGAGGCCTTTAACTATACCATCAACCGCCGCTGCAACGATCCTAACTATTCGCCCTTTGAGGTGACGCCTGAGTTCCGGGAGGAGCTCAGGACCATACGCCAGAATGGCTACTCCTATGTGTCGGTCGATGTGCAGCACACCCAGTCCTACGCCTTCCGCGTGCTTGACGGGAACAGGACCGCCGCAGCCCTCGGCATACTCTATTCGAACGAAAAGGACAGCCCCGAGTACCGGAGCATGGTGCTCAAGGCCGGGCGCACCGCCGCAAATGAGATAAGCCGGCGGCTGTCCGCACTGAGCATGGACAAGGCGCAGGCAGACTCCATCGGAAAGGACAAGCTTGTGCAGGACCTTCAGGCGCTCGGCGTCAAAAAAGGGATGAACATAATGGTGCACAGCTCTCTGAGCAAGCTCGGCTATATCGAAGGCGGGGCGGACACGGTCATTGACGCGCTCATGGAGGCCGTCGGCAGCAGCGGCACTATCCTGATGCCGGCCTTCAATCAGGGCAGAGCGTATTGGGCGGGCGAGATATTCGATCCGCGCAGCACGCCGACCGTAAACGGCGCGATACCCGAACGCTTCAGAAAGCGCGACGGCGTTCTGCGCAGTCTGAATCCGACGCACTCCTTTGCCGCGTGGGGGAAGAACGCCGCGAGATATACCGCCGATCATCTTGAAAGCGGCTGCATGGGGGTGGACTCTCCGCTGCACCGGCTCATGCAGGACGGCGGCTACTGCCTTATGCTGGGCACGGACTTTGCCCGCAATACCTTTCATCACGTCGTCGAGGTCTGCGAGAACGCGCCATGTCTGCGGCAGTTCGGCGAGCGCTACGAGATCGTGCTGCCGGACGGCAGCCGCGGCACGGCGGACACATGGTCATGGCGTGACAGCGAATGCCCGATAGACGATACCGGCAGATACACGGAGGCCATGCGCTCGGTCGAGAAGCGCGGCTATGTGGGCAAGGCGCTATCCCGGCTGTACCTGCTCAGCGACGCTTACCCCATTATCCGTACCTGCCTGAAGAGCGGGATCGGCATTGTTCCCGGCTGCTCCGGCTGCTCCGTCCGCCCACGAGTGAACGAGTATACGATAAAGTGAAAAAGCCCTGGGCGCCGTGATACTGTCGGTGTCCAGGGCTTTATGCTCATTGCTCACTCAAGCGGCAGGATGCACCACACCCGCTTGAACTCACTGACTGATACGGGCGCGCTTCCTATGGCATGATTGCGCGGGAACACGCTCACGGTGTGCCCCTTCTCATCGGCGCATAGCAGCCAGCTCCCGACGAAGTTGAACTCTCTGATCTGCCCGCCCTCGCCGCAGCTTATATACCCCGCGCGGCTGAGACGAGCGCCGTCAACATCAAAGACGCAGACGCCGCCGCGCCCGCGGTTCGAGACATAGAGCCGCCTGCCGTCCCCGGAGATGCGGATCGCCGAAGCGGTGCAGCCCTCGCTGCCTTCGGGGAGTACGGATCGCCTTCCGAGATAGCGCAGCTCGCTGCCGCAGCGCTCAAGCACCGCGGCCTCGCCTGTCAGCTCCAGCGAGCAGTAAGCGTATTTCCCCACCGGGGAAAAGACGATGTGCCTCGGCCCGCTGCCGGCCGGCATCACGGCAGCGCTGACGGTATCGAGCTTCTCCGTGCAGACGTAGATACGATCTGTCCCGAGATCGGCCACCGCGAGCAGACCGCTGCCCGGGATGCGCGCGACGCAGTGCGGGTGGGAGCAGTCCTGCCTGCTCGACACAGGACCGCTGCCGCTATATGCCGCGACCCTGTCCGGCAGCAGAACGACCGACCCGCTCAGATAATTCGCGCAGTAAAGCCGGCCTTTGTCCGCGAGCAGAAACGCGGCTATCGAGCCGTGGGTCGGTTGCGGGCGGCTCATATTCGCAAGTCTCCCGTCCGGGAGAATATCAAAGCTCACCACTCCGCTCTGCTGCTGGAACGGTTCGCGCAGAACGGCATACAGCTTTCCACCGTCCATTGCGAGCCACGCGCAGCCGGGGAGCGGATAGAAGTCCTCGGTGCTTATATTCCCCGCGCCATCAACGGAGCAGAGGTATATTCCCCCCGCGCTGTCCTGAGACGCGAGATAAAACCTTTGCGGCATATCAATCACCCATTGTTTATCATAAACAGTATTATCTATTGCCGCCGTGTTGTCAACCGATTTCTGCGCTGTTTCACATGGTGAAATTACAAAGAAAATCTGTTGACAAAAAGCCGAACAGATGCGAAACTATTAACAAGCTGAGATATACGGAAGGAGAAGCGCCGTGGAAAAGTTTACCGCCGCGATGGTTCACGACAAGGACACTATCACAAAGCTGTCGGTGACCCAATACAACTGCTTTGAATTTAAGAGCAAGCTTGTAAGGATAGTCATCGCCATCGCGCTTATCGTCTATGGGCTTTACGCGAACCAGAGCATGTACACGCCTATGATCTGCCTGATACTGGGCTGCATTCTGATCGCCAATGTCAATCTCCGTCCGAGAGTCCGGGCAAACAAGATCATCGAGCAGATCGGCGGGCGCTTCCCGCGCTCGAGCTATTCCTTCACGGACAGCGGCTTTTCCGACGGCGGCGAGGGGAAGGCGCTTCCTTACTTGCAGCTGATAAAGCTTGTCGAGGATCGCCGGTATATTTATCTGTATGTCAGCAGCCAGTCCGCGTACATGGTGGATAAGGCCAGCATAAAGGGCGGGACTGTTGACGAGTTCAAGACCTATCTTGCCGGCAAAACGAAGCTTAAGTGGACGCGGCCGGTGTCGCTGCTTACCTTCGGCATAAAGGATATCATAAAACGGGACGACAGCTTTCAGGGGCCGCGGCTCGGCTGAGCTTCCGCCCTTATGACCGGCAGCGCCGGATGCAAAGGAGAACCTAAAATGAATGACGCATATTTTGAAGGCATGGCAGCCCACGCTTCAGTGCCATGTGCGAGGATATGACCATGCTGCTTACCGATTATTTCCGTTCAACGCCTGACGTTACATGGGAGTTTGCGCGTCAGTGCGGCGTGGAGCACGGCACGATACGCCTGCCGGAGGACGCGGAGTTTGACCCCGCCTGCCGGGAGCACTGGAGAAGCGTGTATAAACGCTTTACGGATCACGGCATCCGCCCGGTCGTGATCGAGCCGATGCCGAACAGCCTGCATGACCATATAAAGGCCGGTGACGCGATGCGCGATGAGTGCATTGACAAGGTCATAAAAATGTTCGCCGTCATGGACGAGCTGGACGTGCGCACCATATGCTTTAACTTCATGGCGCACGTCGGCTGGACGCGCACCTCGAGCGAGCTTCCCGAGCGCGGCGGCGCAAAGGTCACGGGCTTCCGCCTTGCAGACTATGTCCCGGGAAATGCGCATATCACCGAGACGGAGCTGTGGGATAATTATGCTTACTTTATCAAGGCTGTCCTGCCCGAAGCCGAGAAGCACGGGATAAAGCTTGCCCTGCACCCGGACGATCCGCCCATCGCGAAGCTTGGCGAGGTATCGCGCATCATGATCTCGGCGGAGAACATGGAAAAGGCTGTGCGTACTGTCGCCGACAGCCCAAGTCTCGGCCTCACCTTCTGTCAGGCCACGTATTACATGATGGGCGAGGACCTGTACAAGGTCATCCCGCGTCTGGCCGATAAGATAATGTTCGTGCATTTCAGAAACGCTGCCGGAACGAAGGTGGATTTCCGCGAGACCTTTCACGATAACGGCGAGCTGGACATGCCGCGGCTGCTCCGCCTTTACCGCGACTGCGGAGTCAATGTGCCCATCCGTGTCGACCATGTGCCGACGATGGCCGGGGAGACTGTGCGCAATGCCGGCTATGACGCTCTTGGCCGTCTCTACGCGTTAGGCTACCTGCGCGGCATAATGGAGACTGTGGATAAGGAAACTTAAATAAACAGTATATACGGAGGAAAACTTATATGCGCTTCAACAACCGTGACGACATAATCGCCCTGACCCCGCAGTGGAAAGGGGAGCGCTTCCCTGACGGGCGGCCCAAGGTGCCGGATAAGTACCTTGATGAGCTGCGCAAGATGACGCTCGAGGAACTGTGGAAGCCCATCTTTGTGCAGGGCTACGAGAACCAGTTCCTCGCGATGAAGAGCCTGCACCCCGAGTTTAAGGAAAACGGCGAGCTCAACTGCAAGCTCATCGGCCGCGCCGTGACGGCAGCCTATGGCCCTACCCGTCCCGATTACTACGAGGCTACAATGGCCCAGGCGGCTGCCGAGGGCCGCACCGGGACCCCGAACCAGTGGGTGATCGAGTACTTGACCGACCGCGACGTCTGCGTTGTCGACATGTATGATAAGATCTACAAAGGCACCTTCGTCGGCGGCAACCTCACCACCGCCTCAAGAACAAGACCCATACCGGCGGCGCCGTCATATGGGGCGGCATCCGCGACATTGAGCAGATGCAGAAGGTCGACGGCGTCCAGGTCTACTACCGCGGCATCGACCCGACCCCGATACGTGACTTTGCCATGATAAGCTTCAACGGCCCCGTCCGCCTTGGCGACGGCGAGCACGCGGCGATCTGCCTGCCCGGCGATATCGTCTATGGCTGCTCCGGCGGCGTGCTGTTCATCCCGCCCCACCTTGTCATGGAGGTCGTGGAGAACGGTGCAAAGACCCAGGTCAAGGACATCTTCGGCTTCGAGATGATAACGCTCAACAGGTTCACCCCCGCGCAGATAGACAGGAACACGTGGACGGTCGAGATGCTTGATATGCTAACGGACTTTATCAAGAACGATCCCCGCGGCGCGGAGTACCGCGACCTCGACTGGAGCCATGAGTACGACCTTGCCATCAACGGCGACCCGAACGACACGCAGTCGGCACTGTAAGTAATAAAAACGACTCCCCGCACCGCGCTTTTATGCGGGAAGGGGAGTCGTTTGTTACCTTGTTAGCTCTGCTCCAGATAGCTTCCGGTGTCCTTTTCCAGCTCCTGCCATACCGGGTATGCGGCTTCCTGTTCGTCAAAGAACTTTTTCAGATCGCGGTTGAGCGCGCTCATCTCACCGATCGCGTTCATGGCGTGGTCGGCGGAGCAGAGCTTGCCGAGGCTCGTCGCGCACATGAGCTTGAAGAAGCGCAGGCAGGTCTTGCGGTAGGCCGCGCCCTCAAAGTCCTTATCGTCATCCGGGAGTATCTCATGCCCGGCATCTCTTATGGCGCGGTAGCCCTCGATGTTGGCGTCGATAAGCCGATTCAGATATGCCGTGTCGTGCCTGACCTTTTTCAGATCGCCGCCGGTCTTGTAGCACGCGAAAGCCACAGGAACCACGAATGCCGCGTGGCACAGGAGATAATCGCCCATGTTCGGCTGATAGACGACCTTGAATTTCATGCCGTCAAATATCTGGCTGATGAGCTGCTCATTTGAGGGGACGCTTGAAAGCTGGCCGATGGTGATCTTCCTGAGGTCGATGGACGCAACATAGTCACGCTCGCGGTGTCCCGCGGAGAGCGCAAAGGCAAAGAGAACGTTCTTCTCCGGCAGCATGGCGGCGATCTCTTCGGCGCGCACGTCGTTGCCGACAAAGACGATGTTCTTCG
>ERZ773108.1915-NODE-1915-length-19230-cov-5.587119_pt1 | contig 19230 bp, 15 predicted proteins | sample MGYA00580570_ERZ773108 | MGnify/ENA primary metagenome ERZ773108 (study PRJEB29015, sample SAMEA2737840) | human gut metagenome | biome: human gut; feature: human-associated habitat; material: faeces | place: China | collected 2012 ...
GCTCGGCGGAAAGCGCGGTCAAAAAAGTCCTGTAAGGACTTTTTTGACAAGCTGAGCTCTCACGGAGGGAGAGCCAAGGTCGGGTGCCACGCTGCATAGCATTTTAATGATAAACCATATACACTGCTGTGGCATGTGTACCATATTGTAACTAATTGTTTCCTGATCTTCCTTGTATTTGAGACTGTTACCAGATATACTATATAAGTAAAATAGTCTCTTTTGAAAGGAGCCGGACGATATGAAGAAGAATTCATGGAAGACGCTTCTGTCCGTTTTGCTGCTGCTCGCGATGCTCGTGAGCATGCTGCCCTTCGCCGCTTTCGCGGAGGGCGACCAGACAGCGGCCGCGCAGACTGAGGAGCCGGCAAAGACAGAGGATGTTCCCAAGGTCGAGGAAAAGACCGGGGACACTCCCAAGGCTGACGGTAAGACCGACGCGACCAAGACAGATGAGAAGTCCGGAGACACCGTTAAGGACGAATCCAAGGATGCGCCTAAAGGTGAACCCGGAGACGAGGCCAAGGACGCGCCCATAGGCGATACTGAGAACCCCCCCATGGGCGAGGCTGAGGACACGAATGCACAGATCGCGGCCCTCGAGGCAGAGACCGAGGTAGAGGTGCAGTCTGACGAGCAGTTCACGGTTACATATAAAGCGAACTATAAAGCTGACTATACAGGCGGAACTGTCCCCGAAGATATCATCGATACCGTCACCATTGGCGAGACGCACACTGTGCGCAGCAGCGTAACATTCCATGCGCCTAACGGCTGGCTCTTTGTCACGTGGAACACCGCGGCAGACGGCAGCGGCACTAATATTGCACCGAATACAACGCTTACAGAAAACGCGACCCTCTACGCCCAGTGGGAACCGACTCCTAAAACCCCTTACTGGGCGGGTCTGACCATAAGCATGTCCGTTGCCCCTGCCAACCCGAAGCTCAACGAACCGTTCACATATACTGTGACCGTTACAAACGGCACCGGCTTTGATTTGAGGAACGTGATTGTCGAAGATACTCTGCCCGCGAATGTTTCTGCTGAGCCCGGAACATCTGATGATTGGACTTTTGCTTTATCTAGAAATCCTTCCGTTAAAGGTGTTTCTTTCAACGATACGCTCACGGCAGGTTCAGAAGCTTCCTTTAATATTACGGCAAAGTTCGAAACCGGCAGTGTTACTACCGCTATTAACACCGCGAAAATAGTCTCCGCAGATTACGAAAATTCAGGACTTGTTGGTTCTCCCACTGCCAGCGCAACAGCGACCTTATCGGGAATCGACTGGTCGAAGCTCACGATCGAAAAGAAGGTCGACAAGGACACAGCACTTCCCGGCGAGACGCTTAACTATACCATAACGGTCACCAATAACACAGGCTGCGATTTGTCATATATATGCGTTGAGGATACATTCCCATCGTGTATTCAGGGATTCTCCGGCACAGGCAGCAATGTTAAATGGAAATATACCACTCGCTCGGACAGCATAGAGGCCAAGCTTCAAACCGGTCTTAAAGCGGACGACGTCGCATTCTTTTCCGTGGAGGCAACATTGACCAGCAAGGCTTCCGGAACTGCTGTGAACAAGGCAGAAATTACCGAGGCTACTGCGGCAAACAGCACATACGGAACAATGCCTGAAGGTGCCGGCAACAGCGCGACGGCTACGACAAGCATAGAACGCGCTCCGGGCTCGGACTTGCCGGGGCTTACCATCAGCGTGACCCCTAACACGTCCATTGCGGATATCAATCAGGAATTTACTTATACCGTAGAGATTACCAATAACACCGGAAAACATTTGAAGATAGTACGCGTCAGCAACGGTTTGCCTACCGGTGTTGAAAGGCTTGGGAACCGCGCTGTTGAGGGCTCGTGGCATTTGAATACCAATTCGTCCACAGCCATTTTGTCAGCTAATCTTATCGGTGAGAAAGGACTTCCGGACGGCACTTCTGCCTCTTATAACGTAAACGCAAAATTCTCATACTATAAGACGGCTACAACTGCCACGAATAAAGCAGATATATACGAAGTAAGAATAGGCAATGATATCACTTCCGGAAACTTCGGCACAGCTTATGCTGAAGTATACTCATTGAAGAATCTCACCATAGAGAAGACCGTTGACAAGTCCACGGCAAAACCCGGTGATACGCTCACCTATACCGTAGAAGTCACCAACAACACTGATACCGATCTAGACGAGGTATACGTTGAAGATTTCCTGCCCGGTACGCTTGCATATACCGGCAGTACACTGGTCGACGGGGCGACCGGAACGCTCTCGCATGATTCGCAGCTCGGCACCGTGACCGCCAAGGTCACCGGCCTTAAGAAAGGCGCAGCCGCCAAATATACCGTAACGGCAAAGGTCAATGCCGATGCTTCCGGTGAAATCAACAGCCTTGCAAAAATTACCAAAGCAGTGCGCGGCACTGACACCGTCGATATCACCACCACCAAAGAAGCTTCCGCAAAGACGACTGTTTATACCCCCGTCCCGGTCAACGTCAAAGTCATCTTTAACGGGCTTAAAGACGTCTCTCAGGTTCCCGCAAATTATACGCTCACCGGCGCGGACAGCAATATTTTCCCCAAGGGCGATCTCAAGGGAAACATCGCGCTCGGCACAGCAGTGAAAGACGCATCGGGGCAAATCTCCCGCACGTTCACCACCACAGCGGATGTGATCCTCGGTCAGGAATACTCCCTGAGCTTCACGCAGTCGGACTACGACATTCCCGGCTATATCTGCACACTGACAACGGAGACCGATCCGATCAAGGTCACTGCCCAAGACGCGATCGCCGGTATCAATGCTGAAATAACGCTCAGCTACGTCAAGGAAAATCTTTACACCTATCCGTCCCTGACGGTGCGCACCTACTTCAAGGGTCTGGCGAAGCTGCCCGACAGCTTCGGCTATAAACTGAACTGCGTCAGCGCACCGGAGGATGCGATCGCCTTCCAAGGCCCGCTTGCTCTCACCCCAGGAACTGAGAACGGCGTACCGTATCTCGAGTTTTCCGCAAAGAATGTCACCCTCCAGGCCGGTACAGAGCTGACCTTCAGCTTCACCCAGTCGGGATATGACGTTCCCGGTTATCTCTGCGCGCTTGGAAGCAGCACTTTCAAATTCACGCTCCCCGTGCCAACGACCGACGTCCGTCAGCCCATCCTGCTGAAGATCGAGAACACATATACCCAGCCCGATTGGAGCAAGCTCACCATCACGAAGACCGCGGATAAGACCAGCGCGACTCCCGGCTCTGTCGTGAAGTACACCGTCACCGTGACGAACAACACCGGCGTCGACCTGAGCGATATCATCGTGGCAGATAAGCTCGATTCCAGACTACGCTATTCTGACAGCACAGGTGATTACAACACCGGAACCGGCACATGGACGGTCGCGAGCCTTGCAAACGGCAAGTCCGTGACCCTCACGCTGACCGTGAAGCTCAAGTATGCGCTTGCTGCCGGGACGGTGATAGAGAACACGGCCTCTGTCACCGAAGCTGCGGCAGCCGGTCTGATCTATGATCTCAGCGGCCAGAAGCTTAATGACAGCGTCTCCGTCACCGTGACGAGCGGCAAGGGCTCACCGAGAACCGGCGATGATTCGAACCTCGGCCTGTGGATAGCCGTGATGGCGGCGTCCCTCGCATGCGCAGGCGCGGCGGCAGTTATCTATAAGAAGCGCCGCGGCTGAGTGAAAACCGAATAAAAGCAAAACACCCCCGCCGTCAGCTGACGGCGGGGGTGTTGTTTTTGGTTTTTGCTTATTTGTACTTGTGGGCGTCCTGAAGCACCATTTCCTTGACCTTGAGCAGCCTGACCTTGGTGGAGTTCTCGTTCTCCTCAAGCTTCATGGAGATATATTTGATGTTCTCCTCAAGCTCGGGGATCATAACGTACTCCAAGGCGTTGACGCGGCGGCGGGTCTTTTCTATCTCCTCTGCGAGCAGCTGCATGGTCTTCTCGACCTGTGCCAGCTCCAGCATATCCTCGAACACCTTGACCATCTTTTCCAGCGCGTCGTCCAACTCGCCGGAGGTCTGGGCAAAGCCGTAGGGATAAACCTCAGAGGGATCGTTATTCTTGGTATGGAAGCTGTACACCGGGACGTTGACGCTCATGATGTTCTTAAAATCCATGCCGAGCTCGACGCTCTGGCGCGGATAGAGCAGCGCCTGCTCCAGCATTTCGGGGGACATGATGGAGCTTGCGACCTGAAGGGACGCGAAGGCTCCGGTCAGCCCTTCCTCGACACGGGTACGCAGCTGCTTATTGAGCTTGACCACATCCATGAACTGGCGCATCAGCTCATCGCGCTTGTCCTTGAGCAGCTTATGGCCGCGGCGCGCGGTCTTGAGCCTGCCCTTGAGCTGGTTGAGCACCATTCTGGTCGGGGTTATCGTCTTACCTGCCAAAAAGTATCACCTCCGTAATTCAGTTAATTTGTGTTATATGGGGTCTTACTTTTTGGGCATGTACTTGTCGATCATCTCGGGCTTGACACGCTTGAGCTCGCGGCGCGGCAGCAGGCTCAGCAGCTCCCAGCCGAGGTCGAGGGTCTCCTCGATGCTGCGGTTGGTGGTGTTGCCCTGGCTGACATAGCGCTTTTCAAACTCATCGGCAAACTTTGCGAAGAGCTTATCGTCATCCGACAGCGCGGCTTCGCCGAGTATGGTCATGAGCTCCTTGGCGTCCTTGCCGCGGGAGTACGCAGCGAAGAGCTGGTTCATCGTGCCGGCGTGATCCTCACGGGTCTTGCCGACGCCGATGCCCTTATCCTTCAGACGGCTCAGGGACGGCAGAACATCGACCGGGGGCACGATGCCCTTGCGGTGCAGCTCACGGCTGAGGATGATCTGGCCTTCGGTGATGTAGCCGGTAAGGTCGGGGATGGGGTGGGTCTTGTCGTCCTCGGGCATGGTGAGGATCGGGATCATGGTGATAGAGCCCTTCTTGCCCTGACGGCGGCCTGCACGCTCATACATGGTGGCAAGGTCGGTGTACAGGTAGCCGGGGTAGCCGCGGCGGCCGGGGACTTCCTTCTTCGCCGCGGAGACCTCACGCAGAGCCTCGGCGTAGTTGGTGATATCGGTGAGGATGACGAGCACCTGCATGTCTTTCTCGAAGGCGAGATATTCAGCCGCGGTCAGCGCCATACGCGGAGTGGCGATACGCTCGACGGCAGGGTCGTTCGCGAGGTTCGAGAAGACGACGGTACGGTCGATAGCGCCGGTGCGGCGGAAGTCCTCGATGAAGTACTCGGACTCTTCAAAGGTGATGCCTATTGCGGCAAAGACGACAGCGAAGGTCTCGTTATCGCCAAGAACCTTTGCCTGACGCGCGATCTGCGCGGCGAGAGCCGCATGCGGCAGACCGGAGCCGGAGAATATCGGCAGCTTCTGGCCGCGGACGAGGGTGTTCAGACCGTCGATCGTGGAGACGCCGGTCTGGATAAACTCTGCGGGGTAGGCACGGGATGCCGGGTTCATCGGCAGGCCGTTTATGTCCATGTGCGCCTCGGCAAGAATGGCGGGGCCGCCGTCGATGGGCTGACCCATGCCGTTGAAGACACGGCCGAGCATGTCCTCGCTGACGGCGAGCTGCTGCGGATGACCGAGGAAGCGAACCTTGGTCTCGGCAAGGTTGATACCCTGCGCGGACTCGAACAGCTGCACAACAGCCTTGTTGCCCTCGACCTCGAGGACCTTGCAGCGGCGGACTTCGCCGTTGGGAAGCTCGAGCTCGCCAAGCTCGTCATAGGTGACGCCTTCAACGCCGTCGACCACCATCAGTGGGCTGGCGATCTCTCTTATAGTCTTATATTCTTTGATCATGCTTCCTCACCTCCGGCAACAACTGCGTCTATCTCGACCTTCATTTCGGCCGCAATCGCCGCGTAATCCTCCTCAAAGGTATCCTGGTTGGCCATCTTTGCACGGCCTATCTTCTCGCGCGCGGCGATGACGAACAGGCTGTTCATGTCAGCGCCGAGCGTCAGCGCATTGCGGCAGAGAGTATCATAGCTGAGGATCATATCCAGCAGGCGGAACTGCTTTGCATAGGAGGAGTAAGCGTCCTCGTCGACGAAGGCGTTCTGCTGGAGGAAGTCCTCGCGAATCATCTTCGCGGTCTCCATGGTGAGACGGTCAGCCGGGGACAGGGCGTCCTGTCCGACGAGGCGGACGATCTCCTGAAGCTCGCTCTCCTCCTGAAGGATGTGCATGGCCTTCTCGCGGTTCTGCATGTAGGCCTCGCCGAACTGCTCGGTGTACCACGGGCGGAGAGTGTCAACATACAGGGAGTAGGAGGTCAGCCAGTTGATGGCGGGGAAGTGTCTTGCATAGGCAAGGCTGGAGTCGAGCGCCCAGAAGACCTTGACTATACGCATGGTCGCCTGAGAGACAGGCTCGGAAATATCGCCGCCCGGAGGTGAAACAGCGCCGATAGCGGTGACGGAGCCCTGACGCTCGTCCGCGCCCATGCACTCGACGACACCGGCGCGCTCATAGAACTGAGCCAGACGGGAGGCGAGGTAGGCGGGATAGCCTTCTTCACCGGGCATTTCTTCGAGACGGCCGGACATTTCACGCAGAGCCTCTGCCCAGCGGGAGGTTGAGTCAGCCAGAACGGCGACGTCATAGCCCATGTCACGGAAATACTCGGCGATGGTGATACCGGTGTAGATAGAGGCTTCACGCGCGGCAACGGGCATATCGGAGGTGTTCGCGATAAGCACGGTACGCTTCATCAGCGGTTCGCCGTTGCGCGGGTCTTTCAGCTCGGGGAACTCCATAAGAACGTCGGTCATTTCGTTGCCGCGCTCGCCGCAGCCGATGTAGACGACGATGTCCACGTCAGACCACTTCGCGAGCTGGTGCTGCACGACGGTCTTGCCGGAACCGAAGGGGCCGGGGACGGCAGCCGTGCCGCCCTTGGCGATCGGGAAGAGCTTATCGATGATACGCTGTCCGGAGTTCATGGGACGGCTGGGGACGTACTTCTTCTCATAGGGTCTTGCGATACGGACAGGCCAGCGCTGGATCATGTTGAGCTTGTGCTCTGCGCCCTTCGCGTCCTTCACGACGGCGACGGTCTGCTCGACGGTGAACTCACCGCTCTCGATGCTGACGACCTCGCCGGCGATGCCGTTCGGGACCATGATCTTATGCAGGATCGCGCTCGTCTCCTGGACGGTGCCGAGCACGTCGCCCGCGCGCACCTTATCGCCGGGCTTTGCGACGGGGACGAACTCCCACTTCTTCTCGCGGTTGAGCGCGGGAACGTCGATGCCTCTTGCGATGCAGTCGCCGGAGAGCTTGCGCATCTCGGGCAGGGGGCGCTGGATACCGTCATAGATATTGTCCAGCATGCCGGGTCCAAGCTCGACGGACAGCGGCATACCGGTGGTGATGACCTCGGCGCCGGGGCCAAGTCCGGAGGTCTCTTCATAGACCTGGATGGAGGCCTTGTCGCCGGTCATGTTAAGGATCTCGCCTATCAGGTGCTGAGAGCCGACACGCACAACGTCGGAGACGTTGGCGTCCGCCAGACCCTCGGCCACAACAAGCGGTCCGGAAACCTTTGTTATAGTTCCGCTCATTTACATGTTCCTTTCCAAACCGCGCAGCTTGCTGCCGCGGCTTTCGGATTGATATGGGGAGGATCAGTCTCCCAGAATATTCGTGCCGACGGCACGCTCGACCGCCGCTCTCAGAGCCGACTGGCCGAGGCCTATGGAACCCTCGCGGCCGGGGATCAGGATGATCGCCGGGGTGGGGCTGTCCTTAAATTTGTCTATCTCCGCCTGGATCTGCGCGGCGAAGTTTTCCTCAATGTAGATGATGGCGTAATCGTCGTTCTCGCGGGTGAGGCTCTTGAGGATCCTGCCTGCTTCCGCGCCGTCCGCCGCGGGGTATGTCTCAAGGCCGAGAGCCTTGAAGCCCATGACGGTGTCTCTGCCGCCGATGACAGCTATTTTATACATACAGATCACGCAGCCTTTCCCGGATGGTCTGCGAGGGGACGCCCGCAAGCCGACCCGTGAGGATCATTCTGATCGCGGTTATCTCGCCCTCGACCGCCGCCATATAGGCGACTGGCACCTCGCAGCCGTAGCTGATGAGGCGCGCGCCCTTGAGGTAGTCGTTCACGGCGTTGTCGCAGGCAAGCTCGAAGGCCGTCATGCTGCCGCCGGAGAGCGCCTCACCGCCGAGAACGGCGGCCTTCTCAAGCGCGCTGTGGGCATAGAGAGCAGCAAGGCTGTCCTTATCCGTGGCGTTCGCGACGCGCTCCGCGCCGACGTTGCCGTCCGGTATGAGCACCTCGCGCAGGAAGTCCTGCCCCTTGCCCATGCGCAGGGTGCGCACGGCGCTGCGGAGGTTCGCGCTGTCAATGAGGATGGCGGCGTAGCCGCGCAGGAACGGGCTGTCCACCTTGTCGACAGCGGCGCGAAGCTCGGTGAAGTATGCCTTGTCGAGCACGAAGTCGGCAAGCTGGGGATTCGCGGTGCGGGCAAGAGTCGCCTTGGCTTCCTCCATGGCGTTTGCCAGCGTCTCCGGCAGCATGATGCGCTTCTCTTCATTGTACAGCTCAAGCAGCTTCAGCCCCGGGATGCGCCCGGAATCGCTGAGCAGATGCTTTGCGTCCTGACCCATCGCCTCGCCCTTGATGATGGCCTTGGCGTTGTGGTAATCGTACTTGAGCTTGAAGATATCCGTAAGCGCGCTGTCGGGCGCCATTTTACCCAGCTCCTCGAAAATTGCCGAGCGGTGCTCCGCCAGAGTCTCCTCAATTTCGCCCGCGCTCATTGCCGACATGTCGGGGTACCCGCAGTCGGTCAGGAGCTTTGCGGCGTCCTCAAAGGCGGCGGCATCCAGCATACGCTCCGCCTTCTCATTGCTCAGGAGCCGCGGCTCCCGCGCGCGAAGCATGGCGGATATGCAGAGATACGCTTCTTTTTTATTTGACAATTTTTTCCCTCCCTGTTTCGGGATTTACGGCCGGGCCGTTATTCAAAGAGAACTCCGGCAAGCTGTGCGGACATATCGCCGCGGCACAGCTCCACCAGAAGCTCGACGGTGCAGTTGGCCTCGATGCTTCCGCGGCGGAGGATGAGCCCGCCCCTGAAGTCGCCGGTATCGTCGGAAAGCGTGAGCTTGCCGCCGGGGAGAAGGGCGTTGGCAGCCTTGACGACCGCCGCGCCTATCTCAGCCTTATCGCGCGCGTTGAGCACGATCTCTTCATCGCCGGTGGAGGAGGCCTGAGAGGCAAGCTTTGCAAGCAGAGCAATGTACTTCTCCTGCGGCAGCGCGATAAGCTCTTCCACGGCCTTGTCAAAGCCCGCGGAGACCATCTCCTGCTTGAGAGCGAGGATGGCTTTCCTGCTCTCCATGCGGGTCAGGCGCTCTACGCTGTCAAGCTTGTCCTGATTCGACTTGACGCCGAGGCGGATCTTCTCGGCGTAAGCGTCCTTTGCCTTTATCTCATAGTCCCGGCGGATCTCTGCGCACTGCTGCTCTGCCTGAGCCAGTATCGCATCGGCCTGTGCCTTGGCGTCAGCCTGGATATGTGCGATTATCTTTTCAGTGCCTTTCATAGTATGTCCTGCCTTTTTGAATTTTTAAGAGCGATCCCCATCAGATGGAGAGGAGCATCATCATGGATGCAAGCAGGGACAGAATGGCGTAGAACTCGACGGTGATGCAGAGGATCATGCCCTTTGCCCAGTGGTCGGGGTTCTTTGCGAGCAGGCTGACGGAAGCGGCAGCGACCTTGCCCTGGGCCTTAGCGGTGACGAGACCGCCGATACCGATGGGCATGCAGGCTGCGAAGTAGCGGCAGCCGTCGATGAAGCTCAGGTCGGCGCCGGTGCCGTTGAGCAGACCCATCTGCATGATGGCGACGAAGAAAACGACCAGACCGTAGAGACCCTGGGTACCGGGGATGACCTGAAGGATCATGACCTTACCGAACTTGGAAGGATCCTCGGTGACGAGACCTGCGCCCGCTTCACCGGCGATGCCGGTACCGAGACCGGAGCCTGCGCCTGCAAGGCATGCTGCCAGACCTGCGCCGAGAAGACCTATTGCCAGACCGGAATGTGCAAACAGAAATTCCATTTTTATTTTCCTCCTAAATTTATTCTGCTACGTTGTAGTATTTCGTTTTTACCGTAAGCGGATCGAATGGGCGGCCGCCGTCCTCATAGAACTTGCCGAAGTACTCCAGGCACTGGAGACGCAGGTCGTGGACATAGCAGCCGAGAAGGTTCAGCGCGAAGTTCAGGCCGTGACCGATGATGAAGATCGGTATGAAGAGCCAGAAGCTGTTGGCGATAGCGCCGATGGTGTTGAACACCGTCGCGATGACGGAGCCGGCGAGCATCAGAGCCATGATACGGGTATAGGACAGGATATCGCCGAACCAGCCGGTGGCGGTATTGTAAAGAGTCCCAAACAGGCTGCCGAGCTTGCCGAAGATGCCCTTGGAGCCGCGTGAGCCGCCGTAGAAGATCATCACTGCGCCGATGATGAGCACGACCGGGACACCGGAGACATTGCCGATCTTCAGCACGTAGAGGATGATACCGGCGAGCGTGACCCACAGAGAGCCCTCTTCCCAGATCGCGTCGGCTATCTGGCCGTGCTTTATCTTCTTGATAAAGCTGATGGCAAGACCCGTGTTGAGGTGGATAAGGCCGAGCACCATCGAGCCGACAAGGACATAGACGGTATCGTTGAGCGGGGTGAAGAGACTCGGAAGCTCGCCCCAGCCCTCGGGCTTGCCGAGGATGCCGCCGATCTTCACGAGCGCGTCACCGAAGAAGCCGCCGGTTATCGCGCCCATTATAAAGGTCGCGATGCCGCAGTAGAGCAGCAGCTGGCAGAACGACAGCGAGCCTGCCCTCGGCTTCATCTTCTTCATTGCTATCACCGCCGCGAGGATCATTATGATGCCGTAGCCCATATCCGCCATCATGAGTCCGTAGAACAGGATGAAAAACGGAGCCATGAGCGGGTTCGGGTCCAGACTGCCGTAGGCCGGCAGGCTGTACATGTTCGTCACCATATTGAGCGCGTTGGTGATCTTATTATTCTTGAGCTTTACAGGGACATTGGGGTATTCATCCTCCTCGGGGACGAGCGCTTCCCAAGCGCAGCCGAAGCGCTCGAACACTTCATTGAGCTCCGCTTCGCGCTCCTCGGGGTACCAGCCCTCCATGATAACGGCGCTGTCCGTGCCGTAGAGCTTGTCCCCGGCCTCGGCCAGAGATATCTGCACGCTCACGCGGTCTGCCGCAAGTTTCAGCTCGTCGCGCCTGACGGCTTCGTCGACGATATACTGCAGGCAATCCACCTTTTCCCTTTCGAGGGATCTGAGCGTGTTGCGTGCTTCGATAGTGCTCTCCTTAGCTGTGCCGTTCACACCGGTGAAGGACGCCGCGCTGAAGCCGAAGCCGCGCAGGCATTCCTGCATTTCGGCAAGCTTTTCGCGCATGCACACGAATACGACGTAGTGCTCCTTCTTCTCCTCATGCACACAGAAGAGCTCGCTCTCGGCGTCTATCTGTTCGAGCGCCGCTTCTACCTGACCCAGCTCCGTGCGGGCGGGTATGGTGCCGAGCAGCACCGCGCAGCGTTCTGTGCCCTCGGTACCGAGCGGCAGGTCGAGATCGAGCCACGGCTGGAGCGACTGGATGACGCCGCGCTGGCGGCTCTCCTCGGCGCTGATGCGCTTGATGCGCGCGTCGTAGCTCTCGATGCCTTCGGCGACCTTGAGCGCACCGGCAAGGCCAGTATCGTCCAGCAGGACGCAGTCGTCAAGCTCCGGCTTTGCGGAGAGAAGCTTGCCCTTCTTCGGGGCATAATGATCCAGCAGGTCAATGGCATGCGTCAGCGTTGTGTGCCGGCTCTTGAGAGATGCGACGTCGCTGCTCTCCCGATGTACCAGCGCTTCGATATCCGTGCCGTGAAGCTCGCCCTCAAGCTCGGAAATTTCCACGCAGCCATGCCTGATAAGCTCCCGCAGGAGTTCTTCCTTATTGGAACGGACAGCAATAAGGCGGAGCTTTTTCATTTTTAGAATGGCCATCTCAGCTGTTCACTATCCTTTCCACAACAAGAGCTGCTGCCTGCTCCAGCCGCCCTTCGGCTCTGGCGCGCAGCGCTGCTTTCTGATTTTCCAGCTCACCGGAAAGGCCCTTGGCCTGAGCCCTTGCCTTCTCGCTGACCTGGCGGCTGAGCTCCTTGAGCTCCTCCTCGGCTTTTGCGCAGGCGGCATCGATCGCAAGCTTGCCCGCGGTATCCGCGTCAGCCAGCATCTGCTTCGCCTTGCTCTCGGCTTCGGCTACCGTGACCTTGGCCTGAGCTTCCGCCTGAGCAATATTGCTTACTGCTTCAAATGACATTGGCACACCCCCTCTTTATCCCGCAATGCGTTATTAAAAAAGCTGTCTTTATGATACCTTAACGCGCATATAGATTCAAGCAAAACTTACCTTTTTACTTTGTCAAAATTGACGCACACGGTCAAAAACTTACAGACTCCGCGTATTTGTATATAAAGCTGCTACAGTATTGTATTATATTGACAGAATCTTGTCAAACGCGAATCTGCACAAATGAAAAAGTCGGATGTGTCATAGTTTCGTCAATGTATACAATGCTGTGAGAGCTGCCCAAAAGCAAACAGCCGCGGCTTCGGAGATAGCTCCGCCCAGCCGCGGCTGTTAAGATGACGCTAAAATTTTATACGCCCTCAAGCTGTATCCTGCACTGCCGTCCGTCGGAGCCGTCGGCGTAGATGCGCAGGCTCTCACCCTCGCTGCCGGTGCAGTCAAATTCGTAGCAGGCCATATATTCCCCGCCGGGGCGCTGCACGATCACCTTGCGGCTGCCGATCACGCTCACGTTATCGGGCAGGCTGCCGCGCGCTGTCTCCTCGTCGCAGCTCCAGTCAAGCTCCGGCACAGCGTCCGAATAGCGCGTCGCGTCATAGGAATATATGCTGCCGTCGTCGATCGCGACGGAGACGCTGATATAATCGTCGACGCGCAGCGCGCCGTCCTGCACGGGGACAAAGCGGAACGAGGCGACACTCCCGTTCCCGCCGCGCTCGCTGAGGCTCAGGCTGTCATAGCCGCGCGCTTTCAGAAAGTCCTGCGCGATCTCCTCGGCCTGCTCCGCGCTGATGCTCCCGGAGCCTACGAGCCGCGACTGTGACAGAGATTCAAGTCCGCGCGAGCTGACGCACAGGAGCACGTTTCCCGCGCTGTAGCAGCGGCGGCCGTCCTCGCCCTCATAGCCGTATTCGTCCTTGAGTTCGCGCGGCTCCATGCCAACGGCCTCGGCGGCGAGCGCCCGCGCCTGCTTCTCGCTCAGCTTTCCGCGCTCCTTCTCCGGGCGGGTGCTGTACTGCCCGTCATATTGAAAATCCTCGGGCGCGGTGAAGTCCGCCTCGTAGCCCAGAAGCTCGGCGCTGAGCTTCCCCGTGTCCTCGATGCCGATGTTCTGAAGCTGCTCCTCGCGGCTGTCCATGATGAGCTCCCCGGAGTTTACGCGCCCCTGCATATCGCGCAGGCGGGCGGAGAACTCCGCGGCGGTATCGGACATGGTCTTGAGCTGCTGCTTCTGCTCGTCGCTGAGCTTATCGCCGCTCTGCGCGCCGAGGCTTTTTGCGTAGTCCCCCGCGCGGTTTAGAAAGCCCGAGAGCTGCTCAAGCTCCTGCGTTGAAAACGGCAGCGCAGAGAGCGCAGCCTCGGCGGCCAGCGCGTTGGCATAGGCCTGAGTGCATATGCTGCGCCCCAAGGTCGCGTCAGTGGCGTACAGGCTCTTTTTAAGCGAGCGGCTCAGCCCGTCGACCGCGGAGACGGTCGTCTCAAACGCGCCGGACGAGCTGTACAGTGCAGTAAGCCGGTAGACGGCAAGCTTTGAGTACAGCACTGCCGAGAGCACGCTGAGCGTAACGAGCGCCGCGGCGGTATATATAATGATAAGCTGTTTTGCTTTTGCGGACATAAAAACACCCCTTTGACGCTTATTAGTATCACCGTCAAAGGGGCAGATTATTATTGATTATCCGAGCTTTTCAAGCGCCGTGTTCAAACGGCGGAGAGTCTCGTCCTTTCCGAGAATGCGGCATATCTCGACCGCGCCGCCGGGAGTGACTGCCTTGCCCGCGGCCGCGATGCGCACAGGCCACATGACCTTTGCGTTCTTCGCCTCCATCGCCTCGGCAAGTCCGACCATCGCACCCATGATATGCTCATCGTCCCACATCGGCAGTGCCTCGAATATCGGGACGATCTTCTCCAGCACGTCCCTGGAGCTGTCCTTATCGGACTTGGACTTCTTGTGGACGAAGAGCTCGGTATCGTACTCGGGCAGCTCGTCGAAGAAGTCAACCTTCTCCGGGATATCGGTCAGCACCTCGGTGCGCTGCTGGAGAAGCGCGGCGATGGCCGCGGCGTCATACGCGGGGTTCTTCACGCTCCGGCGGATATACGGCTCCGCCGCCTTGGCAAAGGCCTCGGGGCTCATGGCGCGGATATACTCGCTGTTGAAGTAGCGCAGCTTGTCAATGTCAAAGATCGCGGGGGACTTGGAGATACCGGCAAGGTCAAAGATATCGATAAGCTCGTCCATGCTGAATATCTCCTGCTCGCCGCGCGGGCTCCAGCCGAGGAGCGTGACATAGTTTATAACGGCGTCGGTCAGGTAACCCTGGGCGATAAGATCCTCATAGGACGGGTCGCCGTGGCGCTTGGACATCTTGTTGTGCGCGTCGCGCATGACGGGAGAGCAGTGGACATACTTCGGGATGTCCCAGCCGAAGCCCTCGTACAGCAGGTTGTACTTCGGGGCGGAGGAGAGATACTCGCTGCCGCGCACGACGTGGGTTATGCCCATGAGGTGGTCGTCCACAACGTTTGCGAAGTTATAGGTCGGCAGCCCGTCGCGCTTTAAGAGCACCTGATCGTCAAGGCTCGCGTTCTCGACGGTTATGTCGCCGAAGGTCTCGTCATGGAAAGTGGTCGTCCCCTCGTGCGGGATGAGCTGGCGGATGACATAGGGTCTGCCCTCGGCGGCGAGACGGTCGGACTCCTCACGGCTCATGCAGCGGCAGGGATCGTCCCCGCGGTCAAATTCGCCGGTGTCCTCCTCAGAGGCTGTCTTTTCGCAGAAGCAGCGGTAGGCATGGCCGCGCTCCATGAGCAGCTCCGCGTATTCCTTATAGAGTCCGCGGCGCTCGGTCTGCACATAGGGGCCGACGGGGCCGCCGACGTCCGGGCCTTCGTCGTGCTCGAGATGGCACTGCTCCATCGTCCTGTATATAACGTCAACAGCGCCCTCAACGAGACGCCCCTGATCCGTATCCTCGATGCGGAGAATGAACTTGCCCTTATTGTGGCGGGCGATGAGATAGGTATAGAGCGCGGTACGGAGATTGCCGACGTGCATGTACCCCGTGGGAGACGGGGCGAACCGCGTACGTACCTCGCCCGTGGGGATGCGCTTTTCCATATCCTCAAACCACTTCATGTCTTTCATTTTGTGCCTCCTGCGCCAAAATATATTCAGCTTACTTTTCTTATATTATTTTGCAAATTGGCAGTTGTCAAGACAAACTTATTTTGATACAATGTATAGACGCTCATACTGGGCTTTTTCTGAGCCTCCGCCGGCCGTTCCGGAGACAGCGCCGCCGCGGCGCGATAAATATGGACGGCAGAATGGGAGATTATTGTGGATAACAACACTGCTGAAAAGAAAACTATGCTCTCGGGCATCCAGCCCTCCGGTGACCTGCACCTCGGCAACTACCTCGGCGCGGTCAAGAACTGGGCGGAGCTCGCCGATGAGTTTAACTGCTATTATTTCATGGCCGACCTGCACAGCCTGACCGTGCGCCAGAACCCCACGGAGCTGCGCCGCCGCTCCGTCACGCAGCTTGCGCAGTATATCGCCTGCGGCCTTGACCCGGAGAAGAACACCCTGTTCATCCAGAGCCATGTTCACGAGCACGCGGAGCTCGGCTGGATCCTCAACTGCTATACGATGTTCGGCGAGCTGAGCCGCATGACCCAGTTCAAGGACAAGTGCGCGAAGAACGCCGATAACATCAACGGCGGCCTCTTCACCTATCCATCGCTCATGGCGGCGGATATCCTGCTCTACCAGCCGGACTATGTCCCTGTCGGCGAGGATCAGAAGCAGCACTGCGAGCTGACGCGCGATGTCGCCATTCGCTTCAACAACATCTACGGCGAGACCTTCAAGGTTCCCGAGCCCTATATACCCAAGGTGGGCGCAAGGATAATGAGCCTCGGCGTGCCGACCTCGAAGATGAGCAAGTCCGATCCTCAGGGCTGCGTGTTCATCATGGATAAGCCCGAGGAGATCGCCCGCAAGTTCAAGCGCGCCGTGACCGATTCCGATACCGAGCACTGTGTGCATTACGATCTTCAGAACAAGCCCGGCGTCTCCAACCTTATGAGCATCTACTCCTCCGTCACCGGCAAGACCTTTGACGAGATAGAGCGCGAGTTTGACGGTCAGGGCTACGGCGCTTTCAAGCCCGCGGTCGGCGAGGCCGTCATCGAGGCGCTGCGCCCCATTCGTGAGGAGGCCGAGCGCATGATCGCCGACAAGGCGTACCTCAAGGACGTCTACACCGAGGGCGCGCGCAGAGCGAGCTATGTCGCTTCCAAGACCCTGCGCAAGGTATATAAGCGCGTCGGCCTTGTCGAGAAGCCTTTCTGAGATAATAAAACGAACTGGAGATAAATTTTAATGTTTCCTGGTCTTGCTGATTGGATAAAGATGCTGCTGGCATTCGCCGTGTCGCTGCTGGTCGCATATGTCATGACGCCGCCGGTCAAGCGCTTTGCCGAAAAGGTCGGCGCAATCGACGTGCCGAAGGACAACCGCCGCGTACACGACCATCCCATCCCCCGCATGGGCGGGCTTGCGATATTCATCGGCTTTGTGCTCTCGCTGATATTCTTCGTGCCGATGTCAACAAAGGTGCTGGGACTTCTTGTCGGTTCGGTCATCATCGCGGTAATGGGCGGCGTTGACGATATCGTCAGTCTCAACCCCTGGGTAAAGCTCGCCGGGCAGATAGTCGCAGCGCTTGTCGCGATCCGCTGCGGGCTCGTGTTCGATGTTATTTCGAACCCGAATATTTTCGCTGAGGAAACCTATATCGAGATAGGGTGGCTGTCCATCCCGCTGACGATGCTGTGGATCGTCGGCTGCACGAATGCTGTCAATCTCATTGACGGGCTTGACGGACTTGCCGTCGGCGTGTCGGCGATAAGCTCGATGACGATGCTCATCGTGTCGCTGTTCGTCTCGGAGCCGGTGGTATCCATCATCCTCGCCGCGCTCACCGGCGCGTGCCTCGGCTTCATGCCGTATAACCTCAACCCCGCCAAGATATTCATGGGCGATGTCGGCTCGCAGCTTCTGGGCTTCGTGCTTTCGACGGCGTCGATAATGGGTCTTTTCAAGCTGCACGCGATCATCACCTTCTTTGTGCCTCTGCTTGCGCTGGCGCTGCCGCTGGCCGATACGATCTTTGCTTTCTTCCGCAGGATACTGCATGGGCAGAGCCCGTTCAAGGCTGACAAGGGGCACTTCCACCACCGGCTGCTTGCAATGGGGCTCAACCAGAAGCAGGTCGTTGCGGTGCTGTACGGTATCTCGGCGGTGCTGGGATTGCTGGCCGTGCTCATGGCCGGGGACAGCATGGCGGTAAAGATAATCTGTCTCGTTGCGGCGTTCATTATCTCGCTCGGTATCTGGCTCAAGGTGTTCAAGAATAACCCCAATCTGCGCGAGCACCACGCCGAAGAGCATAAAGCCGAAACGCCGGCTGAAAGCAATACTACGCCGCAGGAAAAAGCAGAATAATAAGTAAGAGAAAAATAAAAAAAATTATAAAGCAATATGAGGGATATTACAATTATATGTATGATAGCCAAAGGCCTGATAATAAAGAACTTAGGAAGAAATATAAGGCTGATGATGGATTGGATTGGACGATTGGCTGGGGACATAAAATTTTTGGAGAAGAAGGAAATAAATACAAAAAAAATACTATAAGCAAAGTCAAAGCACAACAATTATTTGATCTTGATTTAAGCAAAGTTACAGAAGGGTCTTTACATAAATATTTGAAAAAATATAATGTGAAATTATTTCAATATCAGTACGATGCACTGGTTTGTTTTACTTACAATTTAGGATATAATTTTTGGAACAATGAAAGTGATAAAAATAGAACTATCTATAAATTGATTAAGAGTAAAAAATATTCGGATAAGGCTTATGTAAAGAAGGTGTTTTGTTTATATAAAAATCCTAATTTGCTTCTGCGTAGAAAAAAAGAGGCAAAAATATTTAATTTAGGGAAATATCCAAAAAACTAGAAATAACAAGTAAAAGGAAAACGATATTTAATCTGATATTTAATTTTGAGATAGTCACAAAATTAGATGTTGCTGAAAACTATAATTGAATTTGGGGATAATTTTCTTAGATTGAATAATCATAGAGTTGGTAGTTTTGTTTCTGTTTAAATGATTTTGTTAAGTAAAAGAAATACGTGTCAATAGGGAAATAGGGCAATGGATTTAATATGTATTTTTCAAAGTTGTAATGTGTTTGACTGAATAGTGAGTTTGGCTGTTATTTATAGGACAACAAAGGCTGTTAAAAAATACATATAATTTTTGAGGGAGTGTTTATAATGTTAATTATACGAGGAGGATTGCGTATGAAAAATAGGATTTATAGTTATATCATAGTTTTATTACTTGTGTTTTTGACTATTTATGTAAAAGGACGTTTTTTTTATGGCGAAGATAAGCAGAAAAGAGAACCTTCAAAAATAGAGGAAGCGAAATATACGAATAATAAAAAAGAGATTGAGGTACTTATGGGAAAATGGAGATTTACGAAAAGAATTTCATATCCAAGAGCTTATTCCTTAAAAGCAGAGAAATTATGTGATAATAACTATATAGGACGAATAATTGAAATAAAAAAAGATTTGTTTGATGGAAAAACTTTTGAAATAAAAAATCCATATTATAAGATTATAAGTATAAAAAATCCATATGAACTTATGAGCGGATATGGGTATTCAAGAAATAAAGAATTAGCAAAATGGTATACAGATGTTGTAAGGGCAGCA
>ERZ773108.1916-NODE-1916-length-19205-cov-5.150548_pt1 | contig 19205 bp, 13 predicted proteins | sample MGYA00580570_ERZ773108 | MGnify/ENA primary metagenome ERZ773108 (study PRJEB29015, sample SAMEA2737840) | human gut metagenome | biome: human gut; feature: human-associated habitat; material: faeces | place: China | collected 2012 ...
TACGGTGACAATACTTGGCTGGCGACGGCCCGGGAAGATAACTCAACGCGCACACAATTAAGACTCAGAACTTTGGTTCTGAGTCTTTTTTGCTTTTTACACAAAATAGATGAACGGCATCATGGAGCGATGCCGTTCGAAAAGAAATGAAGAATGAAGATTGAAATCCGCAAATAAAGAATTTCACGGACTTCCCCTTTATTATACCTTGTACCATGGACAAAATATGTCTATTTCGCGCAAAATATGCACAGCCTGTGGAAAAATCAACGTTCATCCAGATATTGCGCGGTACGCGCCATGACGCGGTGGAGGGTCTCAAGATCATGCAGTGTATCGGCAGTTTCGAGCGAATGATCTGCGTTTTCTACAAGAAAAAGCGGCAGTCTGAGCCTTCTGCATTCGTTTTTTACGACCTTGGTGCGCGCCCAGGGGTCTGCGGTACCGTGGAAAACCAGACCCTCGCGTCTGAAATACGCAAACGAGTTCTCGACCGGCGTGTAGTAGACCTGCTGCGGAGAGAGGGAAAACCGGGCGGCGCAGACCGCCGCAACTGCCGTTCCGAGACTTTTAGAGATAAACAGGAGCTGTTTGTGTTGATCGGGCGCAATTCCGGACAGCTGTTCGGACGCGGCGCGGCTGCAAAGCTCAATGGCCTGCTGGATCCTCTCCGGCTTACCACGCAGACCGGTCGGCAGCGGCGGATAGCTGACCGCGCAGACTTCGTATCCGCGCTCACGCGCCAGCTTCGCACTGTGGTACAGCAGCGGTCTGTCGACATGGTAGCCGACGCCCGGGAACAGGACGGCAAGTTTCTCTGACATGCAAATTCCTTCTTTCTGCTGAAAAGTATAGCACAATGCATAAGATTTTGACAGGATTTTTTACAGTTACATTTCTGAACACCGCTTGCACACAGATGCAGTTTCGCCTATGATAAAGAAAAGGACGGTGGACAAGGGGAGCGTCCGCCGATAGCTGTCGAAAGGCGAAGGAGGAGAACAGCATGAAAAACATCTGTAAACGGACGCTTTGCGCAGCGCTCGCGCTCGGTATGGCGCTGCTCCCAGCAGGAGCGACCAACTGGGGTCTTTGGTACGGAAACGGCCTTCATCAGCCCCCGAACGGCGAGGATACCGTGCAGACGCTCGCAAAGTACGGCGCCTATTATATGGGGAGCGCGGACGAGAAAACGCTGTATCTTACGTTTGACTGCGGATACGAGAACGGAAATACTGCCAAAATACTGGATACCCTCAAGAAACAGCACGTTCCCGGCGCGTTCTTCGTCGTGGGCGATTACCTCAAGACCGCTCCGGCACTTGTCAGGCGCATGGGCGACGAGGGCCATCTCGTCGGCAACCATACGAACAATCATCCTAACATGAGCAAGGTGGGGAAGGCGCGCTTCACCTCCGAGCTGACGGCGGTCAGCTCGCAGTACAGGCAGCTGACCGGACGCAGCATCGCGCCGTTCTATCGTCCGCCGGAGGGTTCGTATACCTATGATAATCTCAGCTGGGCGCAGTCGCTCGGCTACCACACGACGCTGTGGAGCGTCGCGTATGCAGACTGGGACCCGGCGTCGCAGCCGTCCTATGCTTCCGCGAAGCAGACCATCCGTGCGCGCGCGCACAACGGAGCCATCATCCTGCTGCACGCGGTCTCCTCGACTAATGCGGCGATTCTGAACGACCTCATTTCCGGCTGGAAGGCTGAGGGCTACACCTTCAAGGCGCTGAGCGCTCTGCCCGGCATTAAAAACCCGACCGTCAACGCCCTGCCGAACGATGCGGCGTTCGCTGTCGGAGGAAGCAGGGCGGCATTTACTGCGTTTCTGATCGACGATGCAAACTATATCAAGCTGCGCGATGCCGCAGCGGCCCTCTCGGGCACGGAGAAGGCGTTTGCGGTCACGTATGATGCGGCGTCGGACAGCGTACAGCTGTCGCGCGGCGGCGCATACGAGGCGCTGGGGACCGAGCTTTCGGGTATGCGCGATGCGGCTGTCGTGCAGGCCGGCGCAGGCTCGCAGAGCATTACCCTTGACGGGGAGGCGCTGACGCTGAAAAGCTATCTGATCGATGACGCGAACTATGTCAAGCTGCGTGATCTGGCGCAGGCGCTCGACTGCGGCGTAGCCTACGATAACGCGACGCGCGCGGTCGTGCTCGACCCGGCGGCGAAATACACTGCGGAATAAAACTAAAAAATATTACAAAACGAAATACAAAAATACAGCCTCGGCAGAAATGCCGAGGCTGTCAGTTTTTTGATCAGGTCTATCTTCACGATATGGAGACCGGCGCGGTCTCGTCCGTCTGCATACTGTCTGCGGTCTGCTGCTCTTCGGTCGGCTCTGCGACCGTGATGTCGCAGTACTGGTAGGCCGTCGAGCCGTCCGTGCGCGTCACGCGGCAGGTCAGACAGGTCTGGCCGGGCTGGTATGTGCGGAAGGTGCAGTAGAAGGTCTTTCCGTTCGGGGAGACCTGCGGCACGGCTTCCGCGATGGACGGGTCGTCTACGATCCATTCGACGTTCTCGATCTCGTCGGTATAGCTCTGGTCGGTCATGACCGTGCTCTGGGTCGCCTTGTCGAAATAAAACTCGCTGCCGGAGAAAATCTGGCGCAGGATGATAACGCCATCCTGCGTGATGTCGATCTTCGTCGGTACGGCGGTCGTTTCGGTGTTCGCTGGGAGCGTGATGCTGGTGCGATCGAGAATCGCGTTTTCGTGCTGTTCCACCAGATCAAACACCGCGGTATCGGTGTATTTGCCCCACTTGACGGTCAGTTCGACCGTGCCGGTGGAGACCTGTTCGCCGAGGGGATCGCCCGGGATGGAGACGCTGCCGTCATCCGGGTTAAAGCGCAGCAGGGAGCGGCGGCTGACCGACCATTCAAGCTCGTTTTCCGGGATGGCATCGCCGGTCGCGCGGTCGTAGGCGGAAACATAGGTAACGAGCGGACAGCTGCGCGCGGCGAGCACGCGGTGGTGCACGGTCAGGACAACGCCCTCCTCGGCGTCCTCCGTATCGGTCTCGGTGTTCGCCCACGGATTGGAAAAGCTGTCATCCCCGGTCTGCGCCTCGATCTCGGCGGAGGCTGTCTCATCGGGGACGTTTTCAATCTTTGGCTGCGTGCCCCATGCGATGAGCGCCGCAGAGCACAGCACGAGCGCAAAGGAGGCCGCGAAGGTCTCGTGGCGGTGCTTCGCAAGGAGGAGCAGCAGCGGAGACTTGCCGGCTTTTTTCGCGGCGTCCCGGGCAGCGGAGCGTGCCGCCGCCTTTTCGCAGGCTGCGGCCTTCTTTTCGACGCTCGCGAGCGCGGTCTGCACGAGCCTTGCGGCGGTCTGTGTGTCGAGCTCGGTCAGTTCCGCATCGAGGCACAGAAAATGCCGCAGAAAAGGCAGAAGGGATACGCCCCGCAGCGACGGGTCGGCGGTCTCTCTCCCGCGAACGCCGCGCTCTATGGCGCTCTGCGCGCCGCCGAGGCGCGTTTTTACCGCGCTTTCGGAAATGGCAAGAGCGGCTGCGATCTCGCTGATGCTCATTTCGAGATAATAGTACATCAGCACGCATTCGCGCTGTACATTGGGCAGGGCGGCAGTGAGCGCGGCGGCGAGACGGCGGTTCTCCTCGCTGTCGAGCGCCTTGTCCGGCAGAACCTGCGCCGGGCCGTCGATAAACGGCGCGGAGTCGGCCTGCTCGGGCGCGGCGTTCCTTGCCGCGGCGCGGCACAGCCTTGCGGCGGTGCTCACCGTCCGGAGCGGGAAATCCTCGTCGTTTTTCAGTTCAGAAAGACCGTTCAGCACCTCGCAGAAGATTTTCCGTTCGGTATCCTGTGCGCGGCGTTCGTCCTTCAGCATTTTCAGGCAGTAGAAATAGAGACGCGGCTGTATCGCGCGGAGCAGTTCGCTCTGTGCCTCGGCATCTCCCCTGCGACAGCGCGCGAGCAGCAGGCGCGTGTCCTCGTTCAGCATAGTAAATCTCCCCTTGGGTTAAGGGCGGCACCGCAAAATGATATGGTGCTGCCTCAGCATTCTTTTTCATTTTACAGTATAGTTTACGCGCAAACCGTTGTCAATTTACAGGATGGAAAGTTCACAAAAAAAATATAAACTCTCGCCTGTCGGTGACGGTGAGCGAGAGTTTATAGATAACGCGCGGTTTTTATGCGTTTTCCGCGAGGGTGATGAGGCTCGGCGTGCAGACCGTGCTCTGCTCAGGCGTGCGCTCGTAGACCAGGTGCTCGAACAGCAGCCGCATGGCGAGCCGTCCCTGCTCGGCCGCGTCGCAGCTGACCGCACAGGCGACCGCGCCGCTGCGGAGGAGTGCAGCGATCTCCGGGCTGTTCTCGAAGCACAGCAGCGCGGGACGAGCGGCCGGATTTGCATCATGAATCGCGCGGCAGACCTCGGGCACGCAGCCGCAGAGGATGACGAGCGCATCGAGTCCGGGACAGCGGCTGAGCAGGGCACGGGTGTTCATGTAGGCGAGCTTGGGGGAGGGCTTGGTCTCGGCGGCCACTGCGAGCGGCAGATTTTCATCGAGCGCGTCCGCGAGCGACTGCTCCTGCGGCGTGACGCCGCCCGGGGTGCGCAGTACGCCGACCCTGCCGCTGCCGCCGAGCAGAAGCCCGAGCATTCGCGCCGCCGTGCGGCCTGCCTGCTGCACATCCTGCTCGATGCGGCACAGGCATGGCATGTTTTTCGGCGCGCTGTGGACGAGAATGAGCGGAATATCCGCATCATGCAGGGCGCAGAGCGCGGTTTTCACCGCCTCATCATTCGCCGTGCAGGCGATGACGCCGGCCGCTCCGCTCTCGCGGAATTCCCGCAGACAGGCGGCCTGCTGCTCTGTGTCGGCGGCCTCGGTCTCGCGCAGGTCGAGCGCGATGTTGAAGCTCGCGAAATCCTGCCGCACGCGCTCGATGCCGCGCCGCAGCGCGGCGGAAGCTGCTGTGCGCGCCAGCAGAATGCCGACGGTCAGCTTCTTTTTCTGGTAATTGAGCGCCTTTGCGAGCGGGTTGGACTCGTAGCCGTATTGCTCGAGCAGGGCGCGGATCTGCTCGCGCTTCGCCTCGCTCACGCCCGGACGGTCGTGAATGACCTTGTCGACCGTGGATTTATGTACGCCCGCCATATCGGCGATCTGTTTGAGTGTCACTGACATAATCGTTCCTCCGTTGCTGAGAGACCGGTTTTCTTTCTCTATTATCGCGCTTTTTCGCGGTCTGCGCAAGAGAAAATTCGAAAAACACCAGAAAAGCACCGCCCGCAGGCGAGCTGTCTGCGGGCGGTGCTGAGATTATGAGCGGAGATAGCGGAGCGTTTCCGCAATGTTTTCCTGATGCACCTCCGCCGGGCGGAAATGCAGCAGGCTGAAGTTCAGATTGATAAGCGAGCCGAGACCGAGCGCGGAGATGACCGTGCCGATGCCGAACTGGCCGCCGAGCAGAAAGCCGGACACCGTGACCAGAATATCCACGCAGACGCGGCAGAAACCGGCGGAGCGGCCGCTTTTCCGGGCGAGCGCGATCATCAGCGCATCGCGCGGCCCTGCGCCGAGCGCACTGCGCATATACATCCATGTGCCGAGTGCGAGCAGCTCCAGTCCTGCGAGCAGCATCGCGATGCCGCCGGGGAGCGAATGCAGCTGCGGCACCCAGTCGAGTGCGAGCATCGCGTCGATGCACACGCCGCAGCCGATGATGTTGACGATCGTGCCGACGCCGAAGCTCTCGCCGAACAGGACAGCCAGACCGATCGCGGCGGCACCCGCGATGACCGTGGCGAGGCCGTAGGAGATCGGCAGGACGAGCGTCAAGCCCTGCTGGAGCACGCTCCACGGCTCCAGACCGACGTTCGCCTGAAGCATGAGCACGATGCCGAGCGAGCTGACAGCGATCCCGGCTACAAGCCGGAGCAGGCGGCGTCCGTAATCACGCAGCATGGCGTCACCCCCTCATTCTTCCGGGACTTCGCTCTTGAGCTGCGCGAGATGGCGGTAAATGCTCGCCTGCGAGCAGGAAAGCGCCGCGGCGACGTCCTTTACCGCGCCCTTGAGCAGGAAGATGCCGCCCTCCTTGAGAGAGGCGACGATCTTAAGGCGCTCCTCGGGCGTCAGACGGTCAGCGGTCACGCCGAGACGAGACAGCTCGTTTGCGACGGCGTCCTCCGCGACATCGCCGATGGAGTTATGGAAGCTCTCGGGCGAGACTGCGGGGGGACACGCCGGCTTGTCCGAGAACTGCGACTCGTCGATCTGCACATGCGCCTCGACGAAGCGGTCGGGGTGGCACAGCTTGAGGATGGCGTCGCTCGCCTCGCGGTATTTGGAATCGTCGAAATTGATGCACAGCATGCCGATGAGCTTGCCGTTCTGCTTGATAAACATGGTAGAGGAGCGGAGGACCTTTCCCTTTGCGGACATACCGCAGTAGTGCAGACGGTAATCCTGTACCTCATAGCTCTTATCCATTAAAATTTTGAGCGCGACATTGGTCAGCGGCGCGCCGACATCGCGCCCGCTGATGTGGTTGTTGGCGATGGCGATGATGGAACGGTTTTTGTCGGTCATGTCGTGCAGCGCGACCTCATAGTCCGGTCCGAGGGTCAGACCGAGGAACTCGGTTACCTTGATATACTGCTGCAGCAGTGGATTTGCCATGTGATCTCACCTCATTTTTGAAATGGAAAACGGCGTGTGTGTGTTTTTCTTCCGGTAGAAGTGTTACTTATATTATATAATACCGCTCAGAGCTTGTCAAAAGAAGGTGAAAAGGAATTTATCACAATTAAAAAAATACTCAGTTGTGAGGATGCACAAAACCTATGGAAATAGAACACAAAAACGGGGGGTCGTTTGTAGTCATTCATACAAAGTGCACAATAAGGCGTTGACAAAAAGTTTTAAGTGTGATAAAGTTTATGACATGAAAAGGAGGCTGATGGAAATGAAGCAGATCATCAGTACGGAAAAGGCACCGGCAGCGATCGGCCCCTATGCACAGGGTGTTGCAGCAGGTAAGCTGATCATCACGTCCGGCCAGCTTCCGCTTGATCCCGCCACGGGCGCTTTCCCGGAAGGTATTAAAGAGCAGACCCGCCAGTCGCTGACCAACGTCAAGGCCATCCTCGAAGAGGGCGGCGCAGACATGAAGGACGTCATCAAGACGACCGTGTTCCTCAGCGACATGAACAACTTCGGCGCGATGAACGAGGTATATGCTGAGTTCTTCGGCGAGGGCGGCTATCCGTCCCGTTCGGCTGTTGAAGTTGCGCGCCTGCCCAAGGATGCTCTGGTAGAGATCGAGGTCATTGCGGTAGCACCGTAATGACGCAGCGCGAAACCCCGTTATAACCCTTTTTTACAGACAAGGTGCTGTCCGCCAGGCGGAGAGGAAACAATAAACAGCCTCTTCGACGACCGGGGTGCCTCCAAACACGAACTGCGCAAAGCGCACGATTTTATGGAGGTAATGAAAAATGAACAAGAACGAGAAGCACTATCCGCTGGATGTAGCAATGCCGCAGCACTGTGCATACGCTGTACGCGATCTTCCGCAGGCAACCGTTGAGCAGCGCGAGCGCGCTCTGAATGCAACGCACTGGAACGAGTTCGCATTCCCGTCCGGCATGCTGACCGTTGATATGCTGTCCGACTCCGGCACCACCGCAATGACCAACCAGCAGCTGGCTACCCTGTTCCTCGGCGACGAGGCTTACGGCCGCAACACCGGTTATTACGTTCTGCTCGACACCTTCCGCGACATCTTCGAGCGCGGCGGCGAGAAGAACTGGAAGAAGATTCTGGACCTCGTTCGCACCGACTGCCGTGACATCGAGAAGATGATGGACGAAGTTTATCTGTGCGAGTACGAAGGCGGCCTGTTCAACGGCGGCGCAGCTCAGATGGAGCGTCCGAACTCCTTCATCATCCAGCAGGGCCGTGCAGCTGAGTCCGTTCTGATGGAAATCGTTAAGAAGATCCTGGCTGCTCGTCATCCGGGCAAGGTATTCACCATTCCGTCTAACGGTCACTTTGATACCACCGAGGGCAACATCAAGCAGATGGGCTCTGTTCCGCGTAACCTGTACAACAAGGAACTGCTGTACGAAATTCCGGAAGGCGGCTCTTACGAGAAGAATCCGTTCAAGGGCAACATGGACATCGAGAAGCTCGAGCAGCTGATCACCTCTGTTGGTCCGGAGAACGTACCGCTGGTATTCACCTGCATCACCAACAACCCGATCTGCGGCCAGCCGGTATCCATGGGCAACCTGCGCGAGATCAACCGCGTAGCTCATAAGTACGACATCCCGCTGGTATTCGATACCGCTCGTTGGGCTGAGAACGCTTACTTCATCAAGATGAACGAGGAAGGCTACGCTGACAAGTCCATCGCTGAGATCGCTACCGAGATGTTCTCCTACTGCGACGCATTCACCATGTCCGCTAAGAAGGACGGCCACGCTAACATGGGCGGCATGCTCGCGTTCCGCGACAAGGGCCTGTTCTGGCAGAAGTTCTCCGACTTCAACGAGGACGGCACCGTCAAGACCGACGTCGGCGTTCTGCTGAAAGTCAAGCAGATCTCCTGCTACGGCAACGACTCCTACGGCGGCATGTCCGGCCGTGACATCATGGCTCTGGCAGCTGGTCTGTACGAGTCCTGCGACTTCGGCTATATGCATGACCGTGTATCCCAGTGCGAGTATCTGGCACAGGGCTTCTACAAGGCAGGCGTCAAGGGCGTTGTTCTGCCGGCAGGCGGCCACGCTGTATACATCAACATGGACGAGTTCTTCGACGGCAAGCGCGATCACACCACCTTCGCAGGCACCGGCTTCTCGCTCGAGCTGATCCGCCGCTATGGTATCCGCGTTTCCGAGCTGGGCGACTTCTCCATGGAGTATGACCTGAAGACTCCGGAGCAGCAGGCTGAGCTGGCTAACGTAGTTCGCTTCGCGATCGACCGCAGCCGTCTGACCAAGGAGCACCTCGACTACGTTATCGCAGCCGTCAAGGCTCTGTATGAGGACCGCGAGTCCATCCCGAACATGCGCATTGTCTGGGGCCACAAGCTGCCGATGCGTCACTTCCACGCATTCCTGGAGCCGTACCCGAACGAGGAGAAGTAATTTCATCCGTTCTCACGGCATAGCATAAAAAGAGAGAGGCACCGTGACCTTCGCGGCGCGGTGCCTTTTCTGTAACAATACGGACGTAACCTGCGCCGCGCGGAAAGAGCGCAGGACTCATGCACAAATAGATACTGACTCGCAGAGGGCTCTGCGAGAAAGACAAGACCGGCAGCGGCCGCGGAAAACTAAACAGTTTCTGCGGACGCTGCTTTTTCTTTCAGCATCAGCAAAATACTTTACGCAATGACCCGGTATGTTCGAGATTTAGAGAACAGTTACACAAAAGAGGGGTGTAAAATATGAGTAAAGATACGAACACGGTAGAAAAACGAGATGGCTTCCAAAGTAAATGGGGATTTATTTTAGCCTGTATCGGTTCTGCCGTCGGCATGGGCAATATCTGGCGTTTCCCGATCATGGTTCAGCAATACGGAGGCATGACCTTCCTGCTGCCGTATTTCCTTTTTGTTATCCTGATCGGCGCTTCCGGTGTTATTGAAGAGTTCGCGCTCGGCCGCCGCGCAAAGGCAGGCCCGGTAGGCGCGTTCGGCATGTGCACCAAGGAGCGGACCGGCAGCGACAAGGCTGGCAAGGCCTTCGGCGCTATCCCGATCATCGGCGCGCTGATGCTCGCGATCGGCTACACGGTCGTTCTCGGCTGGATCTTCAAGTACGCATTCCTGTCGATCACCGGCGGCCTGTACAGCCTCGGCACCGACATGGGCGCGATCGGCGGTACGTTCGGCGTGACCGCACCGGAGGCTGAGACCCTCGGCGAAGCCCTCAAGGCAATGGCGTCGGCCGGCTTCTTCGGCATCGGCAACGGCGTATGGCAGATCGTAGCGCTCGTCGTTTCTCTCGCAATCATGGTAATGGGCATTGCAGGCGGCATTGAGAAGGCAAACAAGATCATGATGCCGGTTCTGTTCGGCCTGTTCCTCGTACTGGCAGTCTACATCGCGACCCTCCCGGGCGCACAGGAAGGCTACAAGTACATCCTGAAGATCAATCCGGCCGGTCTTGCAGACCCGAAGGTATGGGTATTTGCATTCGGCCAGGCGTTCTTCTCCCTGTCTGTTGCAGGCAACGGCTCGGTTATTTACGGTTCCTATCTGCCGGAAGGCGAGGATATCCCGGGCTCCGCTCGCAACGTAGCAATCTTCGACACCATCGCAGCGCTGCTCGCAGCACTCGTTATCGTTCCGTCGATGGCAGCGGTTCTCGGCGCTGGCATCAGCGACGTTCGTGGCGGCCCTGGCCTGATGTTCGTTTATCTCGTACACGTATTCAACGCAATGCCCGGCGGCCGTATCATCGGCGTGGTATTCTTCATCTGCGTTCTGTTCGCAGGCGTTTCCTCGATCGTCAACCTGTATGAGGCTCCGATCGCGTTCCTGCAGGAGCAGTTCAAGTTTAATCGCGCAGCAGCCGTTGGCACCATCGGCGTCATCGGCCTGATCGTTTCGATCTCCATTCAGCCGTGGACCTCTCAGTGGATGGACGTTGTATCCATTTACATCTGCCCGCTGGGCGCAGCTCTCGCAGGCATCATGTTCTTCTGGGTACTCAGCAAGAAGTCCGCTCTCGAGGAAGTCAACAACGGCGCAAAGAAGCCGATCGGCCCGTGGTTCTACATCCTTGGCAAGTACATCTACATTCCGTTCGCAATCGCGGCGCTGGTACTTGGCGTCAAGTATGGCGGTATCGGCTGATACACAACAACACGACACCTCCTACCTGCCCCTTTCAGTAAGCGGAATATCCTGCCCGGATCCTTCCGCAAGTCTCCGGCGAAGCCCCCTTTCTATCGTGGAAGGGGGGTTTTGCTTTATCTGTCGAAAAGCTGGCGCTTTTCCGACAAGATGTGTTCTGACGGCGGCGCACCGCCGCAGAACACGGACGTCCGAAAGTTCCCGTTCGGAAACTTTCTCCCTCTCGGAATATAAAAAGTCAGGTACATGCCCCGACTTTTTATGAACCTGCTGTGCAGGTTCTATTTTATGCGCGCTGCTGCGCGGGGGACAAAGACGAAAACGGCTGGGTTTTTGAGGAATTGTTGGAAAACGGGGGAGAGACAGCGAAATGTATTGACGAAAAAGGATAAAAACGGTATCATATATTGTGTGCCGCAGGGAAAAACTGCGAGTAAAAAAGAGGAGTAGTAAACATTATGGGGAAAATTTTTAAAAGTCTGCCGTTCAAGCTGCTGCTTGGCGTGGTGGTCGGCATTCTGCTCGGCCTTGTGGCGAACGAGGCGGTCATGAATGTCGTTGTCACCGTAAAGCAGGTGCTCGGCCAGATCATCACGTTCTGCGTGCCGCTGATCGTCATCGGCTTTATCGCGCCGTCCATCACTAAGCTTGGCCATAACGCTTCGCGTATGCTGATGGTCGCGCTCGTTCTGGCGTACTGCTCGTCGGTCGGCGCGGCGCTCGCGTCCGCGTCCGCCGGCTACGCCATCATTCCGCACCTGTCCATCGTATCGCAGGTTGACGGTCTGAAGGAGCTGCCGGAGGTGCTGTTCCAGCTCGAAATCCCGCCGCTCATGAACGTCATGAGCGCGCTCGCGCTGTCGCTGATGGTCGGTCTGGCGATCACCTGGACCAAATCCAAGCGCCTGGAGGCACTGCTCGACGAAATTCAGAACGTCGTTCTGGCCATCGTCTCCAAGATCATCATCCCGCTGCTGCCGTTCTTCATCGCCTCCACCTTCTGCGGTCTGGCGTATGAGGGCACGATCACCAAGCAGTTCCCGGTATTCATCAAGGTCATCATCATCGTCATGGTCGGCCACTACCTGTGGATGCTGCTGCTGTACGCGATTGCGGGCGCGTACTCGGGCAAGAACCCCATCGAGGTCGTCAAGCACTACGGCCCGGCATACATCACCGCGGTCGGCACGATGTCCTCTGCGGCGACGCTTGCCGTCGCGCTGCGCTGCGCGAAGAAGTCGAGCGTCCTGCGCAAGGACATGGTCGACTTCGGCATCCCGCTGTTCGCGAATATCCATCTGTGCGGCTCGGTTCTGACCGAGGTGTTCTTCGTTATGACTGTTTCGCAGATTCTTTACGGCAAGATCCCGTCGGTCGGCACGATGGTGCTGTTCTGCATGCTGCTCGGCATTTTCGCCATCGGCGCGCCCGGCGTTCCGGGCGGCACGGTCATGGCGTCGCTTGGCCTGATTACCGGCATCCTGCTGTTTGACGGCACGGGCACCGCGCTCATGCTGACCATCTTCGCACTTCAGGACAGCTTCGGTACGGCCTGCAACGTGACCGGCGACGGCGCACTGACGCTCATCCTCACCGGCTACGCGGATCGTCACAAGATCGCCGTGGCCGAAAGCACGGTCGAGGAATAAGGCTGTTTCAAATTTCAAGTGTCCGCCTGCTGTGCAGGCGGACACTTTTTGTTATATTCCTGTTAAGGTTTCTTGTGGGAAGTCAAAAAATTGAAACTATTTTATTATAAATGACGCTTGTAATTTGCTTCATATGAATCTATATTATAGTTAAGCAAAGGGTAGAAAAACCAAGTGTTTTTATTTTTCAGTATTCGTGCACGTGCACGAATTGTAAAAAAGCGGAACGGATCTGCGTTTTGCATATTTTTAACGTTATTTCGTGCACGTGCACGGGACGAAAAATGTTAAAGTTGGGGCGACTTTGCGAAATGAATTTTGTTTGCCTCGGGAAGGTGTATGGGTTTATAATAAAATTATGTCAAACCCTATACTAAAAATGCTCGAAAGGCTGAAAAGACGACAAAAATGACAAACTTGGAATTGATTGCAAAGCTCGCAGGCGTGTCACGCGGTACAGTAGACCGCGTGCTCCACAATCGTGGTCAGGTCAGACCGGAGACCGAAGAAAAGGTTCAGGCGGTCATGCAGGAGCTGGATTTCCAGCCGAATGCGCTCGGACGGGCCTTCTACCTGTCACGAAAGAAAAACAAGATCGGCATTCTGGTCGCGTTCCGCGAACCGGATTTCCAGAAGCAGGTCATGCAGGGCGTGAACGAAGGCGTCGTTTACGCACGGCAGCATGGCGTGGAGGTGCTGGTCGAATACGCACATCCCGATGATACGGAGGGCTACCTCGCCTCGCTCCGGCGGCTGCTGGACGGAGGCGTTCGCGGACTCGCCATTCGAGGCGTTCTCTCCGACGAGATCGACCGGTGTCTCCGGGAGATTTCGCGGGAGCAGATGCAGATCGTTGTCTACAACGAGGACATCCGCGACAAGAGTCTGCGGGACTGCTTCGTCGGGCAGGACTCCTGCCGGGCAGGCGCCTGCGCCGCCTGTCTGATGGAACAGATCGCGGGACCGGGCGGCGAAATGCTGCTCGTGGGCGTCGACGCTCGGCACGTTTCGAGCGAGGAACGCCTGAATGGATTTGCGGAGTACTTCCGTAAGCGAGGTACCGACGTATCTCATGTGATCTACGGCAAGGGCAGCCACGAGCTGACTTACCGGCAGACGCGCGACATGATCGCCGCGAGAGAGCACATCTCGGGCATCTTCGTCAGCGGCGCCGGTCTCAGCGGCGCGGCGCACGCCGTCGATGACGCCGGACTGACCGGCAGGATCAAAGTAGTAGGTTTTGACATAACTGAGTCCAATATGAGTTTTCTGAAAAAGGGCACCGTGCAGTTCCTCATCGATCAGGGACCGTACATGCAGGGCTACCGCTCTGTGCAGCTGCTCACGGAAGCGATCTTCCGCGACGCGCCCGTAGAGACCTCGTTCGTGGACACCGGCATTCAAATCAAAAATCCGTACAACTGCTGAGCGATCGCCCGGCAGAAGTCAAAACCGCACCGCTCTATAAGGCGAAGGAACCGGAAAACGGTTCGCGCCGCGCACCGAGATGATATCCCTCGGCCGCGCGGCCGGCTCTCCGGCCCTTCGCAGCATGGAACGGTGCGGTTTTTTCATACGGATTATTGAGATAACGTCCGTTCCGTATCTGCGGTGAACGGTGCGGGCAAAAAATTCTCACTTCACCTGAGGGGTGTGGTTGAAAGGAGAAAGTCTATGAAAAAAATTATCCGCAGCACGAATGACCTCCTGCTGGCAGTGCTGATGGGCGGCCTGTCCATCTTTCTGCTGCTGAGCAAGAAGATCATCACCGGCGTGGAGAACGGTCTGGGCGGTATGTGGGCGCAGGCAAGCACCTACATCCATCTGCTCGCAGGCGCACTCACCGGCTGCGGCAGCACCGGCTCCTCCTCCGCACAGGAGGTCATCGACTATGTAAACGCAAACCCGGGCAAGGTTACCGTCGGCTGCACCGGCTCCAACAACGTAAACTACGGCACCACCATGGAGCTGCTCAAGGACATGGGCATCTACGACAAGGTTACGATCGTTCCGTATGACGGCGGCGCTGCGAGCGAGACCGCGCTTCAGGGCGGCATCATGGTTGCCTACTTCATGGCAAACGTTGTCATGTATATCATGGAGCTCGGCCTGATGAAGGCGTTCGTCCGCATGGTAAACGTCAAGCTGTCCTTCCTGTTCCCGGCGATCGTCGCCTGCTGTGTGCTCGGCGTTTACACGCTGAACAACCGCATGTTCGACGTCTGGGTCATGATTATCTTCGGCTTTGTCGGCTATCTGCTGATCTGTCTGGGCATCGACATGGCGCCGGTCATCAAAAAGACTGTGACACACGGAAAGGAAAAGGCATAACCCTGCACCGCATCCGGCGGTGGACGGGTAAAGCCGAACACCGCTGCCTGTTTTTTTATGGAGGTTCTTCTGATGGATATGACCTATCGCGTAAGCAAAAACGCTTATATCGAGCTGCTGGCCGACATGGTCCGCCGCAACGACAGCCGTCCGATCAAGCTGCTCACGACGTTCCTGCTGACCCTCGGCCAGATGGCGGCGGTCGCCGTGCTCTACGCGACCCGGCTTGAGGGGCGCGAGCGGGTGTTTGCGATCGTCTGGTCGCTGCTGCTTGCCGGCATTACGCTGCTGCGCCGCAGAGAGGTTTCCGACAAGCTGATTGCAGCTCTCGAAGCAGCAGAGCAGACCGACGAGGTCAAGTACATCCTCGACAACCGCGAATTCCTCGCAAAGAAGTCCGTCTGGGCGATCGGCGGCGACGGCTGGGCTTACGACATCGGCTTCGGCGGCATCGACCACGTCATGGCGCAGAATCAGGACGTCAACCTGCTCGTTCTCGACACCGAGGTTTACTCGAACACCGGCGGCCAGTCCTCCAAGGCAACCCCGACTTCTGCAACTGCAAAGTTCGCAGCAAGCGGCAAAAAGGTCGCAAAGAAGGACCTCGGCGCAATCCTGATGCAGTACGAGTACGTTTACGTTGCACAGGTTGCAATGGGCGCAGACCAGGCGCAGACCCTCAAGGCGCTGCGCGAGGCCGAGTCCTACGACGGCCCGTCCATCGTCATCTGCTACTGCCCGTGCCTTGAGCAGCACATCAAGGCCGGCATGGGCACCTCTCAGGACGAGATGAAGAAGGCGGTTGAGTGCGGTTACTGGCACCTGTACCGCTACGACCCGCGCCGCATCGCGGAGGGCAAGAACCCGTTCCAGCTCGACTCCAAGGAGCCGGACACCGACAAGGTCATGGACTTCCTGATGGGCGAAAACCGCTTCGCTTCCCTCAAGAACAACTTCCCGGACAAGGCCGACGCCCTGTACGCGAAGGAGGTCGAGGACGTCAAGGCCCGCTACGCCCGCTACAAGAAGCTCGCGGAGGACTAATCTGTTACAAAAAGCCTGCGGTATCCCCTTCCGAAGCATGAAATATTATATCCCACCTATTACCCATCCCTCCTTTCTCCGCGCCGGACTCACTTGCCATACCCGGCACGGAAAGCAGTATACCCCCCCTAAATATCTATAGCCTAATTCAATGATATTCTTCCTTTCTGTATGAATTATCCCGGGGATACCGCATCGGCTTTCTGTATATACCGTAATATCCTCTCCTGTGTTAAACGGGAGAGGATATTTTTTGCCCCTGCCGCGCGGAAAAGTTAAAACGTTATAACTTCGAAACGCTGTAACTTTATAACTTTATTCATGGCAGCGCGGGGAAAATAAATACTGATAGGGTGCAATCCTCCCTTTCTTTTTCGCTCGAAAAATAGTATAATTATGGAACAGAAAGGGGAATGGAAGAACATCATTGAGGAGGGATGTGCATGAAAAAACGACCGAGCATCGTTCTGCTGACCGCGCTTCTTGCTGTGGTGTTCGCGGCGGGCATCGGCGTTTACAGCAGCTACATCGGCATGAAAATCTATCAGGAAAGCTCGAATAATCTGTTTGAGAGCTTTTCGCAGATCTCCAAGACCTTTACGCTGTTCGTGCAGCGAAACTGGACCGTGCTGGGGCTGTGGGACGGTCTGTTGAAGAACACAGGCAGCGACGCGGATGCTGAAAACATCTGGCCGGATGTGCAGGGCAGCAAGGAGTCGTGGCGTTACAGCGACTTCTATCTGCTCAACGAAGACTCGCAGTATCTAACGGCAGATGGGCGAAAGGGCAGCGCCGGCAGCATCAGCGGCGTTATTCAGGAGCTGTACCGCGAGGACGGGCCGATCGTCTCCACCTACACGGCGAGCTACGGCGTGCCCAAGATCGTGTTCGCCATGCCGCTGAGCCGGAACATAACGCTGGACGGCGTGACCTATACCGGCCTCGCGGTCAGCTATGACACGGACGTGGTCGACGATCTGGTCGACGGCAGTATGTACAGCGGTCAGAGCGACTGCTATATCGTGCGCACGAACGGCGACATCGTGCTCGCGCTCGAGCCGCAGACCGAGCTGTGCAAGGGTCTGACCAATCTGTACGACATCGACACGCACGCCGAATGGAAATACGGCACCATGGACGACATCAGAGACTGCATCCAGCTCGGCAAGAGCGGAAGCGCGCAGTTCACCTGCGCGAGAGCGCGAAATTATCTGATCGCGATACCGACCAATTTTCCTGACTGGTCACTCGTCGGCATCATCCACGCCGACGAGGTGGACGGCGCGATGCGCAGCGTGCAGCAGTCTACCTCGTTCGCGCTCGGCGCGCTCTGCATCTTCGCCGTCATCATCGTGGTGCTGGCGCTGGGCATGGAGAGCCAGCTGCGCCTGCGGCGCGAGGAGGAGGCGCGGCTGAGCCTCGAGCGCGAAAAGATGCAGAGCGACCGCCTGCTGCAAAGCATGAGCCGCATCGTCGACCGCTATACCATCGTCAATCTGGACACCGACCGCTACCGCTACCGCGAGCTGCGCCTCAGTAAGCCGCTCTATCCGACCTCCGGACAGTATTCGGAAATGCTCAAGACCATCTCCGAACGCTATGTCGCGCTGACCGAAACGGAAAACGCCAAGCTCTCGCGCCTGCTCGCGCCCGAATACCTGCGCAGCGTGCTGCGCCGGCCGGACGACAATCTCAAGATCGAGTATTGCAGCCGGACGGAGAACGCCTACCTGGTCCTGACCATCCTCCCGGTCGCGTGGCACGCGGACGGCACGGTCTATGAGGTCATGCAGGTCGTGCAGGACATCGGGCAGAAGGTCGAGCTCGAGAACATGGCGAACACGGACAGCATGACCGGCCTGTTCAACGAGCGCTATTTCAGCAGAGTCCTGAGCATCTGCGAGGCGAAAAAGCTGCCGTTCGTGCTGTATTACCTCGATCTCGACCGCTTTAAGCCGGTAAACGACACCTACGGCCACCTGATGGGCGACCGGCTGCTGAAGGAGATCGCGGCGCGGCTGCTGCGCTGCATCCGAAGCCGGGACTACGCCTTCTGCATCGGCGGCGATGAGTTCGCGCTCATCGTCAGCGCCGACATGGACGAAGAACAGCGCGCCCGCATGACCGAGCGCATCCAGACCACGCTCTCCGCCCCTGTCGTCCTCGACGGAAAGGAGCTTTCGGTCGGCGTCAGCTGCGGCTGCGCCTGCTATCCGGAGGACGGCGACGCTTCTCAGGTGCGCATCACGGCGGACAGCCGGATGTACGAGACCAAGCAGCGCCATCATGAAAACGACCGGACGGAGGGAGAGTCATGAAAAACCGGACCCTGCGCCGCGCCGCGGAGACGCTCGTCCTGCTGCTGATCGCGGCGATGGCGCTGCTGCTCGCCGCCGGACTGCATCAGCACGAGCCGGACGAGGCGTTCGCTGCCCTCAGCACCGGCTGGTACCAGCTGACGGACGGCGTGCGGCGCGATGTCACGCTCCCGGCCACGCTCCCGGCTGAGCCGGGGCAGACGCTCACCCTGTATAACGACACGCTGACCGCCCGCGATGCCGGAAAGCTGCTGAGCGCGCGCGGCGTGGAATACGGCATCGAGATTCGTGCGGGTGAAACGCTGCTCTACCGCTACGAGGACAACGCCTTCCCGAAGAACGCGCAGATGAAGGGCCGCCTGTGGGCAGATGCGGAGCTTCCGGACAATATCGGCGGACAGACGCTCAGCCTGACCCTGACGCCGCTCTCCGGCCGCGCGGTCGCGCTCGCCGCGCCCGTTCTCGGCACGGCGCCGGCCGTCACCGGCCACCATATCCAGTCCTCGCTGTTCTCCATCGGCATGATGCTCGCCATGCTCGTGCTCGCCGTGCTCGCGCTGCTGATCTTCTTTTACATGAGCTTTTTCGGCATCCGCGAGCGCCGCTTTCTCGATGTGGCGGTCTTTCTGCTGCTGTGCAGCCTGTGGTGCCTGACCGATTCCGGTCTGTATCAGATCTACGGACGGGACACCGCCGCCGGGAGCGTCGTTTCCTTCTACGCCTTCATGACCATGCCCATCCCGATGGTGCATTTCGTCCGCAACACGGTCAGCGGCAGGCTGCGGCTCGTTCCCGATGTGTGCATCGCGCTGTTCTGCGCCAACGCCCTCGCACAGGGCGCGGCGTACCGGCTGCTCGGCGTGCCGTTCATCGCCATGCTGCCGCTGACGCACCTGCTGCTGACGGCAGGCGTCGCGGCGATGCTGACGGCGCTGCTCCGCTCGTACCGCGACAAGCCCGCGCCGCAGCTCCGGCTGCGCGTGGCGGCGTTCGCCGCACTGG
>ERZ773108.1918-NODE-1918-length-19197-cov-6.505694_pt1 | contig 19197 bp, 9 predicted proteins | sample MGYA00580570_ERZ773108 | MGnify/ENA primary metagenome ERZ773108 (study PRJEB29015, sample SAMEA2737840) | human gut metagenome | biome: human gut; feature: human-associated habitat; material: faeces | place: China | collected 2012 ...
TTTAAAAAAACTATTGAAATTATTTTAATTTCATAGTAAAATATAATTAATCTTTTGAAATTAATTAAACGTAATTCATATTTTAGGAGGAATTTAAAATGGCAAAGGAAAAGTTTGAAAGAAACAAACCGCACGTTAACATTGGTACAATCGGCCACGTTGACCACGGTAAAACTACTCTTACCGCTGCAATCACAAAGGTGCTTGCTTTAAACGGTAAGGCTCAGTACGAGGCTTATGATATGATCGATAAGGCTCCTGAGGAAAGAGAAAGAGGTATCACAATCTCAACCGCACACGTTGAGTACGAGACAGACAACCGTCACTATGCACACGTTGACTGCCCGGGACACGCAGACTATGTTAAGAATATGATCACAGGTGCTGCTCAGATGGACGGCGCTATCCTGGTTGTATCGGCTGCTGACGGTCCTATGCCTCAGACAAGAGAGCACATTCTGCTTTCACGTCAGGTTGGCGTACCTTATATCGTTGTATTTATGAACAAGGTTGACCAGGTTGACGATCCTGAGCTTCTTGAGCTCGTTGAAATGGAAATCAGAGACCTTCTTACCGAGTATGACTTCCCGGGTGACGATATTCCGATCATCAAGGGTTCTGCTCTTAAGGTTCTCGAAAGTGATTCAACAGATCCTAACGCTCCTGAGTATGCTTGCATCCACGAGCTTATGGACGCTGTAGACAGCTACATTCCTACACCTGACAGAAAGAGCGATCAGCCCTTCCTTATGCCGGTCGAGGATGTATTCTCAATCACAGGTCGTGGTACAGTTGCTACCGGTCGTGTTGAGAGAGGCCGTCTTAATATGTCTGACGAAGTTGAAATCGTTGGTCTTGCTGAAGAATCAAAGAAGACTGTTGTAACAGGTATCGAAATGTTCAGAAAGCTTCTTGACTATGCAGAAGCAGGTGATAACATCGGTGCACTTCTCCGTGGTATTTCAAGAGACGAAATCGAAAGAGGACAGGTTCTTGCAAAGCCGGGTACAATCACACCTCACACTGAGTTCAAGGGCAACGTTTACGTCCTGACAAAGGAAGAGGGCGGTCGTCATACTCCGTTCTTTACAAACTACAGACCTCAGTTCTATTTCAGAACAACTGACGTTACCGGTATCGTTAATCTTCCGGAAGGCACAGAAATGTGCATGCCCGGTGACAACGTTGCTATGGACGTTAAGCTGAATACAACAATCGCTATCGAAAAGGGTCTCCGTTTCGCTATTCGTGAAGGCGGAAGAACTGTTGGTTCGGGCGTTGTAACTGAAATCGTTAAATAAGTTTTAATGCTTAAAAGACAGGCGGCAGATGTTGATATCTGCCGCCTGTTTTGTTATATACACAGTTAAATTATACGTTGCATTTTAAATGCCGATGTGATATAATATGGGTAAATCCGAAACGGAGTAAATGTATTTTTGCGGAGAGAGAAATAAATGGACTATTATTTTGAAATAAGGTCAAGCAATACGTATGCAGCATATACATATAATCTTGATATTGGCGCCCATCTTCACGAGGAGATAGAGGCGGGGTATATAATATCGGGCAGTTCTGAAATTTATATAGAAGATAAAAAGTATTTTATGACAAGCGGCGATTTTTATATTGCTTTTCCGAACCAAATACACAGATATGAAAATTCAAAGAATTTGGAATCATATATTACGATTTTTTCACCTCAAATGATACCCGAATTTAACGAGGTGTTTTCAAAAAAAGTTCCCGAAAGTCCTGTAATAAAGGGGATAGGCGAAAATATACCAAAGCTTTTTACGCTTATGTACTCGGAATATAAGGCGGGCATTACGGCAGAAACGACAAGGGGTTTTATCCTTGCAATGATGGGAATGCTGATGAAGCATATAAAACTTATCGATTTAAACAAGTGTAATGTAAGCGTATTGAAAAATGCTCTTATGTATTGCAACGAGCATTATACAGAACCTGTCACAATAGAAATGGCTGCGGACAGTCTGCACATAAGCCGTTCGCACCTTGCTCATATTTTTAAAGAGCGTTTAAACACAACCTTTGGCAAGTATATCGCAAAAAAGAGGATAGAGCGCGCTTGTGAAATTTTAAGAGTGGGCGAGAAGAATATAACAGAGACGGCAGCTGAGGCGGGCTTTGAGTCGGTTCGTACATTTAACAGAACGTTTGCCGAAATTGTCGGCATAAGCCCGCGTGAGTATTGCAAAAAAAGAGATGCCCGCAAATAACGGACATCTTTTTTTGTTATATGCCAAATATATTAAAAAGCATCTTCACGGCTTCGGCACGCGTCACACTCTTTAACGGACGAAGAGTGCCGTCGGGATATCCGTTCATTATGCCCTGAGTGCAGACCGTGCGCATACTCTTTTCCGCCCAGAACGGAATTTCAGCCGAGTCGGCAGCGGTCACGCGCCGTGAGGCGAGGCCGCTCGGCAGAAGGCGGTTCAGCGAGATTGCAAATTCCATTCGGTTTATATTTGCGGTCGGGTTAAATGTAACCCCGTATTGACCAAGCTGACCCTGCATTATTCCAAGCTTGTATATCGCCTTGACTTGATTTTCCGCCCACCAGGGTATCTCACCGTTATCAGTAAATGGCAGCTCTGTGTCTGCATAATCATCGGGATTTACACCAAGATAGTTGCACATCATAATGGCAAACTCAACCCTTGTCATATTGTTGTCGGGATTAAAACGAATAACGTTGTTGTCTTCAAGATTTCCTTTAACTATTCCTCTTTCCGCAAGGTATGAGATATAGCCCTTTGCCCAGTGCGCCGAGGTGTCCGAAAAAGCGTTTTCAAGTAAATCAATATTGCCAGAATCAAAGAATTTCATAGCAGAAATTCCGCTGTCGGCGGTTACGATAACGGCTGCTCTGTGATACCCGTCGGGCAGGGCACAGTTAAGCTTATTATCGGAAGGATTAAAGTCAAAGTCAACATCGGTGTTGTCAATGGAAACGCGAATGTTCTGCTTGCGTATTCCGTCATATTTTACGGCGGCGTTAAGCTTTCCGCCGCTGACCGAACCATCTATTGACGGATAGACCGTGTCCTCGCCGGCAGAACTTCCGCCGTTAATGATAACGGGGATTTCAACCGAGCATATGCCCGCGCTGACGGCAAGCTTGCCCGTTGCTCCGTCAGAGTCCGACGCACGGAAAACTCCGTTTGAATCGACCTCGCCGACAGAGGCATTGTCGCTTACAACCGTCCAGCGGTAACAGCTGTTGTCCGAGACAAGCTCTCTGCCGCCCCAGAAGCTTTTTGCACCGAGATTTATAACCGAGCCGGGTTCAAGCTCAAGCGTGTTTATGTCATAGCCGTTGTCGGCGCTGTACAGCTGAATCGAATTGGGAGTGGCAACAGATAAGGCGGACGCTTCGCCGAAGACATCGCCCGAGCTTGCGGCAACATATACGTTTCCGTTGCCGCGGACAGTAAGATAGCCGTTTTCGTCGATATAAGAGCCGCGACCCGAGCCGTCAGGCGTTTCTGCGTCATATACGACCGAGTAAACTATACCGTCAGGAATGTCAGTATATGCATATGAAGAATCAAGGGCGTGTGCGACTTCCATAGAGACGGATGCGCCCGAAAGCATATATATGCCGTCGTTCTTCAGCTGAAGCTCATAAGGAATCCCGTTAGAAAACGGCTTTAACAGAAACAGAAAGTTGGCGCAGCTTCTTAAACCGCCGTCAGACGGCGAGTTTACTATATCAAAGCTGTAGCTGTCAACCGGGGCGATTCCCATAGAGGTAGAGCCGCCGCCGTCAAGGCTTAGCGCCTCAACGCAGCCGAGTTCAAGAAGCCTTTTGGCAACGGTTGCCTTTCGCGCGCCGTAGCTGTAGCCTGACTGTCTGCCGTCTATAGTATAAAATATAATATTTCCGTTTGCCTTGATGCCGACGGCGCTTCTCGGCGCGGCAGACTCGTCCTCATAGTCAAGCTTGCCGTCTGTAATCAGCTTGCCGCCGAGGGCACCGATTGCGTATACGGCACTCTCCCACAAATCGCCGCTTTCCGAGGCAGAGGTGGATATCGTCACGGTTTTGCCGACCGACAGCCCCGATAATCTGCCTTTTATTTCGTCCGAGGCGGACGCCGATACGCTGAGAACCAGCTTGCCGTCGGGAATCGTAACCGAGCCGTCATTTTCGGATATGCTTTCCACAACCGCTGTTATTTTGCCGCCTATGCGCAGCGAGCCGGACACGCTTCCAAGGATTATATCGGTTCCCTTGCCGGGCGAGCGGGTGCTGTCGCCGAAGTCGCTGCTGAAGAGGTACAGCGCGTACGGCTGGCGGTACTTGTTTATACATTCTATTTTAAATGAAGAGCCGTCGTCAAGCGAGGCCTCTGTGTTAATCGGAAAAGTTGCGGTAAAAGCCGTGCCGTCCTTGCGGAAGCCTATGCCCGGCATCCAGGAAGAGTCGGCGGTGTAGATTCGTCCGTCAATGACGGTGTTGCTCATCGGAACGCCTGTCTGAAATGAAAAAAAGTCGGCGTTCATACCCATTGCGGGGTTGCGGCCCTGCTGCTTTAGTATCTCCGCCGCCTGACTTACCGTGCGCTTTCCGTATGCTGACCAACCGTTTGCAACGGCGGGCAGAACGATACCGTTCGGTCTGTATTCGACATAATTTTCGGTCTGCTTACCGACCGAGGAATCCTCAAAAACGTTTTTTGTGTACACCGTTTCGGGAGCAATTTTCGTACTTTCGGCGGACAGATGCACGCCCAGCACATCGGCATATGAGCTTTGCCAAAGCATTGCGGCGGAAATAACAAATATTAACAGATGTTTCAAATTTGTAAAAAATCGGAATTTTAAATTTTTCATTATATGTCAATCCTCCATAGACGAATAATTATATTAATTTATGCAGTAATTTATGTATATTTTACCGCAAAACCTCTTGACAATTTTTAAATTTAATGTTATAATACTTATCTGTTTATAGTGCGAAAGTTTGCGTATTTGCTTTTTTAACAATATAAATCAGCGTATTTTCGATTTATAACCGGGCTTATTATAGCACAGATATTTTAATTTATCAACCCTTTGATGAATTTTTGTGAGACATAAGTGAAAATACGGTTTACCTGCGAAAATAATACGATAATTTTTCACATCTTTCAGAAATTTTTTTAATGAGGTGAGCGGTTTTATGGTACATCCTGTGAAACTGGGCAAGAATACTCGTATGAGTTACGGAAAAATCAACGAGGTTCTGGAGATGCCCAATCTGATTGAAATTCAGATAAACTCGTACAAATGGTTCTTGGACGAGGGCCTCAAAGAGGTTTTTCATGACGTATCGCCTATTACGGACTATAACGGAAATCTTATTTTAGATTTTATTGACTACCGTCTTGATAAAGAGCCGAAGTATGATATTGAAGAGTGCAAGGAAAGAGACGCGACTTATGCCGCCCCCCTGCGCGTTAAGGTTCGGCTTATTAACAAAGAATCGGGTGAGATCAAAGAGCAGGAAATCTTTATGGGTGATTTTCCGCTTATGACACCGTCCGGTACATTTATTATAAACGGAGCTGAGCGTGTTATCGTGTCTCAGCTTGTTCGTGCGCCAAGCGCTTATTATTCACAGGAGTTTGATAAGCTGGGAAAGAAGCTGTTTTCATCGCAGGTTATCCCAAGCAGAGGCGCGTGGCTTGAGTATGAGACCGACAGCAACGATATATTCTATGTTCGTATTGACAGAAACAGAAAGATGCCCGTTACCGTTCTTATAAGAGCACTGGGCTTTGGAACGGACGCGCAGATTAACGACCTCTTCGGTGAAGATGTCCGCCTTCTTGCCACGATGGAGAAGGATACGACCACCAATACCGAGGAAGGTCTGCTTGAGATTTACAGAAAGCTTCGTCCGGGTGAACCGCCTACGGTTGAAAGCGCGCAGTCGCTTATTACAAACCTGTTCTTTGACCCGAAGCGCTATGACCTCGCCCGCGTCGGCAGATATAAGTTTAACAAAAAGCTCAGGCTGGCAAACCGTATCTGCGGCTTTACATCGGGACAGACGGTTGCAGACCCCGAAACGGGTGAAATTATCGTATCTGAAGGCGATGTAATAACAAAAGAGATTGCCGCCGCGCTCGAAAAGGCACAGATAAATGACATTGTGCTTGTTGTGGACGGACAAAAGACAAAGGTTATATCAAACGGAATGGTTGACCTTAAAGATTATGTTGACTATGACCTGCGCAAGTACGGAATTTACGAGAGGGTTCGCGGGATTGTTCTTAAAGAGATTCTTGAACAGTATCCGGATATGGAATCCGAAGAGTTTAAGCAGGCTCTGTATGACAGACGCGACGAGCTTATCCCGAGGCACATACTGATAGACGATATAATTGCGTCGATATCGTATGTGGGCAACCTTGCAGCGGGCGTCGGTGATGTTGATGATATCGACCACCTCGGCAACCGCCGTATACGCAGCGTGGGTGAGCTTTTGCAGAACCAGTTCCGTATCGGACTTTCGCGTATGGAGCGCGCTGTCCGCGAGCGTATGACAACTCAGGATTTGGATGCGGTTACACCGCAGAATCTTATAAATATCAGACCCGTAACATCGTCGATTAAAGAGTTCTTCGGTTCATCACAGCTGTCGCAGTTTATGGATCAGATTAACCCCCTCGGCGAGCTTACTCATAAAAGAAGACTGTCAGCCCTCGGACCGGGCGGTCTCTCGCGTGAGCGTGCGGGCTTTGAGGTGCGTGACGTTCACCATTCTCATTACGGACGTATGTGCCCGATTGAGACGCCTGAAGGACCTAACATCGGTCTTATAAACTCCCTCAGCGGATTTGCCAAGGTAAACGAGTACGGATTTATCGAAACCCCGTACCGCCGTGTTGATAAAGAGAGCGGAGTTGTTACCAAGGACGTAATATATATGACGGCTGATGTCGAAGAGGGCTTTTACGTTGCGCAGGCAACAGAGCAGCTTGACGAGGACGGCAGATTTGTAAGCAAAAAAGTTGTTACAAGATATAAAGACGAGTTTATCGAAGTTCCGCCGAACAGAGTGGACTATATGGACGTATCGCCGAGACAGGTTATTTCAATCGCAACGGCAATGATACCCTTCCTTGAAAACGATGACGCTAACCGCGCCCTGATGGGTTCAAACATGCAGCGTCAGGCTGTTCCGCTTCTTATGCCCGAATCCCCGATTGTCGGAACGGGTATGGAGTATAAGGCGGCGCGTGACTCGGGCGTATGTATACTTGCAAAAGAGTCGGGCGTTGTCGAGAAGGTTTCGGCAACCGAAATCGTGATTAAAAACGACAATCATCAGTCGGATAAGTACAAGCTTGTTAAGTTTACGCGTTCAAACCAGGGCACTTGTGTGAACCAGCGCCCGATTGTTCAAGAGGGAGAGAGAGTTGAAAAGGGCGATATAATCGCCGACGGTCCTTCTACGAAGAACGGCGAAATAGGTCTGGGAAGAAACATTCTTATCGGATTTATGACCTGGGAGGGTTATAACTACGAGGATGCTGTCCTGATTAACGAGCAGCTTGTTAAAGATGATGTGTTTACATCGATTCATATAGAAGAATATGAGCTTGAAGCAAGAGAAACCAAGCTTGGACCCGAAGAGATAACAAGGGATATACCCAATGTCGGCGAGGACGCCCTCCGCGACCTTGACGAAAGAGGTATTATACGTATAGGCGCCGAGGTAGAAAGCGGCGATATCCTTGTGGGTAAGGTAACGCCCAAGGGCGAGACTGAGCTTACAGCCGAGGAGAGACTTTTAAGAGCCATCTTCGGTGAAAAAGCGCGTGAGGTTCGCGATACATCGCTCAGAGTTCCTCACGGAGAGTATGGTATAATAGTAGATGTAAAAGTGTTTACCCGTGCCAACGGAGACGAGCTCCCTCCGGGTGTGACGCAGGTTGTAAGATGCTATATCGCGCAGAAGAGAAAGATTTCTGTCGGCGATAAAATGGCGGGTCGTCACGGTAACAAGGGTGTTGTTTCGCGCATATTGCCCGAAGAGGATATGCCCTTCCTTCCGGACGGAACACCTCTTCAGATTGTTCTTAACCCGCTGGGCGTACCTTCGCGTATGAACATCGGACAGGTACTTGAGGTTCATCTGGGCTATGCCGCAAAGGCTCTCGGTTGGAAGATTGCAACCCCGGTATTTGACGGAGCAACAGAGGAAGATATAGTTGAGGCCCTTGAGAAGGCGGGCTATGACAAGACAGGTAAGTCGATTCTTTATGACGGACGTACGGGCGAACCGTTTGATAACCCCGTAACCGTCGGATATATGCATTACCTTAAGCTTGCCCATCTGGTTGACGATAAGATTCACGCACGTTCGACAGGTCCTTACTCGCTTGTTACGCAGCAGCCCCTCGGCGGTAAAGCTCAGTTCGGCGGACAGCGTTTCGGTGAGATGGAAGTTTGGGCGCTTGAGGCATACGGCGCGGCATACACTCTTCAGGAAATACTGACCGTTAAGTCGGATGATGTTGTCGGCCGTGTTAAAACGTACGAGTCAATCGTAAAAGGCGAAAATGTTCCCGAACCGGGAGTTCCCGAGTCGTTTAAGGTTCTTATTAAAGAATTGCAGAGCCTTGCGCTTGATATGAAGGTTCTTGACAAGGATAACAACGAGATTATTCTGAGAGAATCGCTTGATGATGACGATACCGATTTGCCGGTAAGCATCTCGGGCATAGAGGACGATGAGGACGAGGTTGTGAACGAGCACGACTTCTCGGAGGATTCGGAAATAGACGATATTCTTGCGGACGACGAAGATGATGAGCTTGACGATATCCTGGGCGACGATGACGCTTATACTGATTCGGAGAGCAACGTAGACTATCTTGACGCCGATGGTTTAGAGTCGCTTGACCAAATAGCAGAGGACGAAAGCTTCAGCGGCGATGATGAGGATTTATACTGATAAAAATATTGGATGCTGCCTGTCAAGCTCACGGCAGGCGGCGGTGTGAATTTGTGAGCCGGAAAGGTAGATCAATATGAGCGAGTATCAGAATTTTGATGCCATTCAAATCGGGCTTGCTTCGCCGGAGAAAATCCGCGAGTGGTCGCGAGGTGAGGTAAAAAAACCCGAAACCATAAATTACAGAACATTAAAGCCGGAAAAGGACGGTCTTTTCTGCGAGCGCATATTCGGCCCGCAAAAGGATTGGGAATGCCATTGCGGTAAGTATAAAAGGGTTCGCTATAAGGGCGTAGTCTGCGACAGATGCGGCGTTGAGGTTACAAGATCCAAGGTTCGCCGCGAGCGTATGGGTCATATAGAGCTTGCGGTGCCGGTATCGCATATCTGGTATTTTAAAGGAATACCCAGCCGCCTCGGACTTATCCTTGATATGTCACCGAGAGCGCTTGAGAAGGTTTTGTACTTTGCGGCATATGTCGTTATCGACCCGGGCAAGACTTCGCTTGAAAAGAATCAGATTTTATCTGAAAAAGAATACAGAGAATATTATGAAAAGTACGGAGATATGTTCCGCGCAGGTATGGGAGCCGAGGCAATCCTTGAAATGCTTCAGATGATTGACCTCGAGCAGCTTTACGAAGAGCTTCGTGCCGAGCTTGACGGAGCAAAGGGTCAGAAGAAGGTTCGCGCTGTGCGCCGACTTGAGGTTGTTGAAGCCTTTCGCCATTCGGGAAACAAGCCCGAGTGGATGATTCTGACGGTTATTCCGGTTATTCCGCCGGAAATCAGACCTATGGTACAGCTTGACGGCGGCCGTTTTGCAACGTCCGACCTTAACGATTTGTACCGCAGAGTTATAAACAGAAACAACAGATTAAAGCGTCTGCTTGATTTGGACGCTCCTGAAATTATTGTAAGAAACGAGAAGCGTATGCTTCAGGAGGCGGTTGACGCACTTATCGATAACGGCCGCCGCGGCAGACCCGTAACGGGCCCCGGAAACAGGCCTCTTAAGTCTCTTTCGGATATGCTTAAGGGTAAGCAGGGACGCTTCCGTCAGAACCTTTTGGGTAAGCGTGTTGATTATTCGGGACGTTCGGTTATCGTTGTAGGACCTGAGCTTAAGATATATCAGTGCGGTCTGCCCAAAAAGATGGCGCTTGAGCTGTTTAAGCCGTTTGTTATGAAGAAACTTGTTTCGGACGGACTTGCACACAACATTAAGTCTGCAAAGCGTATGGTAGAGCGCGTGCGCCCCGAAGTGTGGGATGTGCTTGAGGATGTTATTTCAGAGCACCCCGTTCTGCTGAACCGTGCGCCTACCCTGCACAGACTGGGAATCCAGGCGTTTGAGCCGGTTCTGGTAGAGGGTAAAGCTCTTAAGCTTCATCCGCTGGTATGTACGGCGTTTAACGCGGACTTTGACGGTGACCAGATGGCTGTTCACCTTCCGCTTTCGACCGAGGCGCAGGCTGAGGCAAGATTTTTGATGCTTTCGGCTAACAATCTGATTAAGCCTCAGGACGGTAAACCTGTTACCGTTCCTACCCAGGATATGGTACTGGGTAGCTATTATTTAACGCTTAAGGACGATACCGAGCTTGGAACAGGCAAGGTCTTCGGAAGCTTTAACGAGGCGGTTCTGGCATATCATAACGGGGCAGTGGGACTTCACGCACCTGTTAAGGTGTATATGACACGTATGATTGGCGGCAGAGAAGTTTCGGGTATGATTGACGCAACTGTCGGCAGACTGATATTCAACGAGAAGATCCCTCAGGATTTGGGCTTTATAGACAGAAGCCTGCCCGAGAACGTGTTAAAGCTTGAGATAGGCGACAATGTGCTTAAAAAGCCGCAGGTTAAAGAGGCAATTAATGATAATGTTGAGCCGGGCGTTGACAAAAAACTGCTCGGAAAAATCATCAATGCGTCTATCAAGAAGCACGGAATAACAGAGACAGCAACCCTGCTTGACGACGTCAAGGCGATGGGTTATAAATATTCAACCCTCGGTGCAATCACCGTATGTGTTGACGATATGCAGATTCCTAAAGAGAAGCAAGAGCTTTTGGCTGCTGCGGAAGAGCGTGTAGATAAGGTAATGAAAAATTACCGCAGAGGCTTGCTTACCGATGAAGAGCGCCACCGCCACATTATCGCTATATGGAGCGAGACTTCAAATCAGGTTACCGACGCAATGATGGATAACCTCAGACAGCTCAATCCTATTTATATGATGGCTAACTCGGGTGCCCGCGGAAGTGTTAACCAGATGCGTCAGCTTGCCGCAATGCGCGGACTTATGGCGGATACATCGGGACGTACAATCGAGATTCCGATTCGCTCAAACTTCCGTGAGGGTCTTACGGTGCTTGAGTACTTTATCTCTACGCACGGTGCGCGTAAAGGTCTTACCGATACGGCGCTGCGTACTGCTGACTCGGGTTATCTTACACGCCGCTTGGTTGATGTATCGCAGGATGTCATTGTCCGCGAAGAAGACTGCGGAACAAGAGACGGCATTATTGTTTCGGATATCCGTGACGGAAACGAGATTATCGAGCCGCTTATAGACCGTCTTGAGGGCAGAACCACAACAGAGGATATAGTTAACCCCGAAACGGGCGAGCTTATCATAGCGGAGAACGAGATGATTAACGCGGCAACCGCACAGGCGATTGTAGACGCAGGAATCAAAGAAGTAAAGATACGTTCGGTTGTTAAATGCCGCAGTAAGGTTGGCGTTTGCGCTAAGTGCTACGGTCACAACCTGTCTAACGGAACACCCGTTAACGTCGGCGAAGCGGTTGGTATTATTGCCGCACAGTCCATCGGTGAGCCGGGTACTCAGCTTACAATGCGTACCTTCCACGCCGGCGGTGTCGCAGGTGACGATATTACACAGGGTCTTCCCCGTGTCGAGGAGTTGTTTGAGGCAAGACGTCCTAAGGGTGTTGCCATTATCTCTGAGGTTGCGGGTAAGGTTCGCATTACCGAGGTTGCAAATAAGCGTGAGATAATCGTTATGAACGAAGAGACGGGCGAATCCGCAACGTATATGATACCTTTCGGAGCGAGAATAAAGGTTCGCGATGAGCAGGAGATAAATGCCGGCGACCCGCTGACCGAAGGTTCGCTTAATCCTCACGATGTACTTGCGATTTTGGGCGCAACGGCTGTACAGAACTACTTCATTCAAGAAGTACAGCGCGTATACAGATTGCAGGGTGTTGATATCAACGATAAGCATATCGAGGTTATTGTTCGTCAGATGATGCACAAGGTCAAGATAGAAAGCGCGGGAGATACGGGCTTGCTTACCGGCTCGCTTATCAGTATTTACGAGCTTGAGGATATCAACAACAAGATGATAGAAGAAGGCAAAGAGCCGGCTGAGTTCTCGATTCAGCTTATGGGTATTACAAAGGCGGCGCTTGCGACAGAGTCGTTCCTGTCGGCGGCATCCTTCCAGGAGACAACACGTGTCCTGACCGATGCGGCTATAAAGGGCAAGAAAGACCCGTTAATAGGCCTTAAAGAAAATGTTATTATCGGTAAGCTTATCCCCGCGGGTACGGGCGTAAGTCAGTATAAAAACATTGAGGTATACCCGACATACGGCGGAAGCGATGATGAAATAAGCTTTGAAGAAGAAAGTGTAGGCAGTATCGGCTAAGAACTGCTTAAAGGCTGCCGCAGAATGCATAGACTGTGTTCTGCCGCAGCCTTTTTAAAACTATAGCAGCAAAAGGGGCGTAAATATTTATGAAGAACGTAATTATCGGGCAGTCGGGCGGACCGACAGCGGCAATCAACGCAACCCTTGCGGGGGCATATGCTGAGGCAAAGGAACTTACCGCCGGCAAGGTGTACGGAATGCTGGGCGGAGTGCGCGGCTTATTAAACGAAAGATATGTGGATATGGACGATTATTTAAGCGATGAGGGTGCCATATCCGTGCTTATGCAAACGCCGTCCGCCGCACTGGGAAGCTGCCGCTATAAGCTTCCGTCTTATGAGGACGAGCCGCAGGTGTATCAAAAGCTTTTTAAGCTGTTTGATGCGCTTGATATCGGATACTTTATATACATAGGCGGAAACGACTCTATGGACACGATAGCCAAGCTTTCGGCGTATGCGGAGAGCATAGACAGCCCTGTGAGGTTTATGGGCGCGCCCAAGACAGTTGATAACGACTTGGCGGTTACCGACCATACCCCCGGCTTCGGCAGCGCGGCAAAATATATTGCCGCGTCCGTAAAAGAGGTAATATGCGACAGCTCGGTCTACGATATAAAATCCGTTACCGTTATCGAGATTATGGGCAGAAACGCGGGCTGGCTTGCCGCGTCGGCGGCGCTTGCCAAAGGAGACGACTGCTGCGGAGTTGACCTTATTTACCTGCCCGAATGTCCTTTTGATTTAGAAAAATGTACCGAAAAGGTAAAAGAATTGTTAAGCAAAAAAAATACGGTTGTCATTGCCGTGTCAGAGGCGCTTCGCGATGACAGCGGCGAGTATATATCGACAAGCGGCTCGGTTCACGCAGACCTCGACGCCTTCGGACATAAGATTATGAGCGGAACGGGACAGTTCCTTGCGCGGCATCTGGGAAGCGCCTTGGGCGTAAAGGCGCGCGGTATCGAGATTAACACTCTACAAAGAAGCGCGGCGCACTATGCGTCAAAGCAGGACTTGGAAGAGGCGTTTGAGGCGGGCGCCGCGGCTGTCCGCGCCGCTTATGACGGCAAAACAGCCGAGATGGTGATTATAACCCGTTTGTCGGATTCGCCTTATAAGTATAAGACAGAGACAGCCGATATAAAGAGAATCGCAAATGTAGAAAAGACAATTCCGCAGGAGTGGATTATAAATGACGGAACGTATATAAGCGACGAATTTATAAGATATTGCAGACCGCTTATAATAGGCGAGGTTGTTCCCGTCGTAAAGGACGGACTGCCCGTTCATATGAAGATAAAAAGATAAGAAAATAAAAAATTACAGAGAGGATGGTAATAATGAAAAGCTTTTCATATAAGACTCAGGGAACCTGTGCGCGGACAATAAACTTTGATATCGACCAAAACAAGGTTCATAACGTGGTTTTCGGCGGAGGGTGCAACGGAAATACCCAAGGGGTGTCCAGACTTGTAGAGGGTATGGAGGTTGACAAAGTTATCTCTCTTTTAAGCGGCGTGAACTGTAACGGACGCGGAACATCATGTCCCGACCAGCTTGCCAAGGCTCTTGCCGAGGCAAAGAAAGAGCAGTAAAAGATGCCCGCCGCGGAGGGGGGCATTTTCTCCGCGGCAAGGCGTATTTGGTGACGGCTTAAAAAATATTTATGAAAAGTATGATTTTTTTGAAAAAACACTTGATTTTTTTGAAAAAAAGTGTTATAATAGTAAAGTTCTCGGATATGTGCCGCTAGCTCAGCTGGATAGAGCGTCTGACTACGGATCAGAAGGCCGGGGGTTCGAATCCTCTGCGGCACGCCAAAAAAATCGACATTCTTCTAACTGAAGGATGTCGATTTTGCTTTTTACTTAGCCAAAGCTTTAGTGCTGCCTCTCGGCGTATATGTGTACGCCGAGAGACAGCACTTGCCGATGGCAGAAATCAGTCCGCATACATAGGAAAGAAGTCAACGCGCGGCTCAAGGAACTTGATTTCGTGTTCCGCTTCGCCTTGGCACATATACTCAAATGTGTCAAAGATTTTGTCCCAGCTCCAGAAGCTTTCGTCAAAGCCGAGATATTCGCGCAGCATCTCACAGCCCTTGGGCGCTATCGGGTGCATAAGCGATACAGCCGTTCTGACCATATGAAATGCGTCAATAAGAACCTGTCTGCGCAGGTCGTTATTATCCGCCTTGTCTGCCTCGCTTATATTCTTTGCCCAATATTTGTTGGCGTTTCTGATATATTCGTCCATAAGGCTCATCACCTTATGAAATTCAAACTTATACATTGCCCTTTCATATTTCAAAACAACTTCCTTTGCGCCGCGCATAACTTCGTCGCTTACCTTGCCGAGAGGCATTTTGCCGCCGAAATACTTCTGTGCGGTGTAGAAGCAAGAGCGTGCAACGCGGTTGAATACGTTGGACAAAAGCTTGCCCTCTTTCATAACGGGGTCGGCGTCCTTTTCGTTCGCCGCGGGGTTAAGGGGCTTTGGCTGAAAGCTTACGCTTTTAAGTCCGAGACCCAAGCCCAAAAAGTGGGCGCGCAGATGCTCGGGCATATAATATTCAAAAAGCTCGTCCGCCATCGGCGGCTTTACCGCTCCGCTGCTGCTTGCCTTTTTGTTTAGGAACAGAATATGGTTGTTTGCAACAAGCACGGGCATCTTAAGCTGACCGTCTTCGGGTCTTGCCGAAAGGTGGTCTTTGCCCTGCGCCGCCATAAACAAGGCGGGCTCTGCTATTCCGTAAAAATATATGTTATCCTGACCGATAAACTGATATATCCCCGAGCCGCCGTCGCACCAATACTTCTTCCACTCGTCATCGGGCTTGCCGATTTGCTTTAAATATGCCTTTGTGAACGAAATCGGCGCCCAGAGTGATTCGGGCCATACCCATATGGTCAGCCCCTCTTCTCCTTCAAGCGAAGGTGCGGGAACGCCCCACTTGATATTTCCCGTCAGTCTGAAGGGAACAAGCGTCTTGCCCGCGCGGAAGCGGATTCCGTTTTCGTTAAGAATATCTCTTGCCTTGTCGCGGTCGGCAAGGTCTTTAAATTCAAGCGAGAATGAGGTCTTGTTTGCCGCCGAATCAAGCTTGTGTGGCGGCATCTGCGCCTTGATTCGTTCATAGTCCTCGGAGAAATCGTTCTTTATATAAACAAGCGGCGGAGTCATAAACTCGCGGATTGTGTTTGCAACAAGAGGACGGACATTCTCTGCCTTTGAAATGTCATCGACAAAATCCTCAAGCAGACCTTTGAACTTGGTCAGGTCGATATACCAGTTTACAACATCGCGCATCTCGGGCGTGTCGCCGGTAAGCGTGCTTTTGGGGTCGATAAGCTCTTCGGGCATATACTGATGCCCCATCGAGCATTCGTCGGCATAGCCCTTGTCAGAGGTACAGTTTTCAACGGGGCATTTGCCCACAACCTGTCTGCCGTTTAAAAACTGCCCCGCCTTAACATCGTAAAACTGTGATGTTGTCATCTTTTCAAGCCAGCCGTTTTTATACCAAAGCTCCATAAGCTCGCGGCTGACCTCTTTATGAACCTCGGCAGTCTCGCCGAGACCCGAGGCGCCAAAGAGGTTTAAGCTTATCTCGTATTTTTCAAGTGTTTCTTTCTGGCTTTCGTGATTCTCTTTAACAAAGTCCTCGATTGTGCCGGTGTAGCCGCCCTCGCAAAGCTTGCGATAGCTCTCTGCTATGGGAGAGCCGTAGCAATCCGTGCCCGAGACAAATATAACGTTTTCGGCCCCGATTCTGTCACGCAGAAATCTTGCAGCGGCGTCTGCCTGAACAAATACACCGCCCACGTGACCGAAGTGCAGTTTTTTGTTGCCGTAGGGCATACCGCCCGTAATCACGGCACGCTTCGGAAATTCGGGTCTTTCCATATCGAAAATGCTCGGCTTCGTCTTGTTGTTTTTTTCCATTTACATACACTCCTTTACCTTGCTGCCGAAACACGGCGGCGCATTGCGTCCTCGCCGATTATATGGCAGATTTCCCATAAATCGGGTGAGTTTGTTCTGCCTGTGATTGCAACGCGTATAACATTGCTGACGTCGGTGATGCTTCCCTTATACATATCGGGGTTCTTTTTAAAGTCCTTGGGCTTTACGGCGTATCCCATATCGGCTGTGATTTCGCGGATTTTGTTAAACCAAGCCGAGTTATCGTCTGCGTGGTCATAGCCGCTTAAGTATCTGTCTATTATTTCGGCGCGGTCTGCGTCGCTTACGTTTTCGGGGAAGGGTGCCTCCTGCTTTAAGCTTTCGTCATAATAGATTGAAAGGAACTGCCGCGCCTGCTTCCAGTTTGTTAAATCCTTACGCGGTCTCGCTGCGTCTCTGCCGACGTTTATCGCCTTGCAGGTAAGCTCTTTGTCCCTTGTAAACAAGCTGTAAAATTCGGGATCGTATTCCTTAAGCCAGTCGGACATCTTTTCGTAAATATCCTCGGGTGACATTTTAAATATAAGCTCGCGGCTGATATCGTCAAACTTCATTATATCAAAAAGCGCGCCCGAGTTACTCATCTTTTCAAGGGTAAATTCAAAATCGTCTATGCTGCTGTCAGGGTGCTCGGCACGCCATTCCTCAAAGTTAGAGTTTAAAACGGTCATAAGATATTCCCATACTGCCTCGGTCAGATAACCCTCCGCGCGATAGTAGCCCAGCCCAAGCTCGGGATCCTTGCGCTTTGAAAGCTTTCGCTTTGTCTCGCCGTCCATCTTCATCAAAACGGGGGTGTGACAGTAAACGGGTCTCTCCCAGCCGAAGGTGTCAAACAGCTGCGCGTGAATAGGCAGGGTGGAAAGCCACTCTTCGCCGCGCGCCACGTGGGTTGTGCGCATAAGATGGTCGTCTATAACGTGCGCAAAGTGGTAGGTGGGAATTCCGTCCGACTTAAGCAGAACAAAATCCTGATAGTTCTCCTGAAGCTTAAGAACGCCGCGGATTCCGTCAAAAACCTCTACCGTGTTTGAGATGTCTCCGCCGGAGCGGAATCTTAAGACGTATTTTTCGCCGTTTGCGATTTTTGCCTCTATATCGTCAAGGCTTAAATTGCGGCATACCGCCCACTCTCCGTAATAGCCGAAGTTAAGCTTTTTTGAAATCTGCTCTTCGCGCATTGCGGCAAGCTTTTCCTCGCTGCAGAAGCAGGGGTAGGCAAGACCTCTCTTTACCAGCTCTTTTGCAAAGCATTGATATATGTCCTTGCGCAGACGCTGGCGATAAGGGCCGTAATCGCCTTTCTGACCGTCATTCTCGGTCACGCCCTCGTCAAAATGAATGCCGAAATAGTTCATCGAAGAAAGAACAAGTTCAACCGCGCCCTCTACCTCGCGCTTGGCGTCGGTGTCTTCAACCCTGAGATAAAAAACGCCGCCGCTTTGGTGGGCAAGCCTTTCGCCTATTATGGCGTTGTACAGGTTTCCGAGGTGAACAAAGCCTGTCGGGCTGGGTCCGATACGGGTAACCTTTGCCCCCTCGGGCAGATTCCGCTTCGGATAAAGCGCCTCATAATACTCGGGTGTTTTGTCGATATGCGGAAACAAAAGCTCCGCCAGTTTGTTATTATCCATTATTTATCCTCCGGTAAATTGGTCTGAAATTTACATAGTTACTACTATTATAACATACTACTTAAATTTTACACTTTTTTTGCCTAAAAGTCAATAGCGATAAGGGATTTTTGCGTTTTATGAGGCGCGGCAAAAAAATAATTAAAAAGTTGTTGAAAAACTTCGTTTAATGGTATATAATTGTTAGAGTAATTTATACGTGGGTGAAGAATTATGACAGAGGGAAAGCTTTCAAAACAGATTTTATTCTTCAGCCTTCCGCTGATGATATCAAATCTGCTTCAGGCGCTTTTCAATATGGCGTGCTCAAGCTTTATGGCGCAGAACCTCGGGGCGGGCAAAAAGAAAAGGGCAACGGAAAGCTTTGCGCTGTGCACGGCGTACTCCTTCGCGGCGGGAGCGGTGATAGGTCTGCTTCTTATTGTCTTCGGAAGGCAGTTTATGGAATTATTTACAAATGAGACGGAGGTGGCCGAGGCAGGCTTGTATCGGCTGAGGATAATGGGGCTTTCGTACGCGGTATCGGCTTTTATGGACTGTACGATTGCCGCGTCGCGTGGAATAGGCAAAACGGTTGTGCCTATGATAATAGTAATACTCGGCTCGTGCGTGTTTAGGATAATTTGGGTTCTTACAATATTTGCGTACTTTAAGACGATAAATTCGCTGTATCTGCTTTATGTTTTTTCGTGGTCGATTACCGCCGCGGCAGAAGTTGTGTACTTTGCGATAAGCTACAGGAATTTGTCGTGGGCATAGGTAGAATAGGCAGAATTTAAAAATCAAAACTGTGGATGGTTTATATATCCCCCCGTCAGCTTCGCTGACACCCCCCTTTAGGCAAGGGGGGCGAATTTGGAAAATGCGAAAAATCAGCCTCCCTTGCCTAAAGGGGCGATGGTTGCCTGTGGCAATGCCTCCCTTGCCTAA
>ERZ773108.1941-NODE-1941-length-19062-cov-342.071184_pt1 | contig 19062 bp, 7 predicted proteins | sample MGYA00580570_ERZ773108 | MGnify/ENA primary metagenome ERZ773108 (study PRJEB29015, sample SAMEA2737840) | human gut metagenome | biome: human gut; feature: human-associated habitat; material: faeces | place: China | collected 2012 ...
TATACGGAGACAACAGAACGTCATACGGCATACAGCAATGGCACAACGAACGCATGGATAAGCTATTCAAGCACGCCAAAAAGAAAGGACATTCTACACCCACATTCAAAGACCAACTTGAGTTCTTGGCTGACGAATACGAAGGGAAAACCGGATATTCTAATTTCTTGTACACAAGAAAAGGAAAAGAAGGACCAGGGTATTACAACTACAGCCGGCAGGATTTTATGAACGCCAATAACCTTAAGGATGCTGTAGTAGCTTGGAACCAAGGAGCAGGACGTCCTCATAAGAGTGTTATAAGAAACGATGATCGTTATGACTATGCTATGGAAGTTGCTAAAAATCTTGGTTTGGAAATTGAAGAAAATTCCGTATCTTTGTATGGTCAAATGGGATTCGGAGATGATGGAGAAATAGCAGCATCGGTAACACTTCCAGAGGTAGAAGTGGCAGCCGCCATCCCTAACCCGGAAGCCCAGTCCCAGGAGAGACAGTCCGAGGAAGAGAGATTCCGTACATGGACTGAAACGTATGGTAAAGACATCGTAAATCATTTACTGACGTTAGACGGGAAAAAGGATGGTGATGACAGTGATTACAGCATGATGTATAGACAGCATCAAAAAGAAAGCGAAGAGGATAAGAAAATGGCTTTGATTAATGCCGTGCTTCCCAATATACAACTTCGCATTAAAGGCGTCACTGATAATTAGAACAAGATTGTTTTATTTCTCATATTAATAAAGCGAAGCCGGATTTGAGACTCGTTATGCGGATACCGAAGGTTGAAGAACGATGTTATGAAAAATATTAAATTAAATAAAACTTATTACATTTCTTTATAAGTTTCAAAATGTACTTCTTAGCAAAATACATTCGTAATCCTTACCGGGTTAAACAATAACCCTCTATCGATTATCCTACGAATTGATTCACAGGAATCACCGACTACTTTTCTCATAATGTTTAATGCTCCATTTACATCTGCATTTATGAGTTTTCCTACCGAGGATTGAAACAATCCTCGGTTCTTCCTTTTTCCTAAATAGTTTTCATGTTTTCCTATCTTCTCAAATGCAAGAAAATCACATTTTGAAGTATATGACTCTTCATGAATAACTATTTCAATACCAGCTAATTCACATTTATATTCTAAGTAACTAACCAATCTCGCAAAAGGGATTTGTGTAAACTTTTGATTATTCTTTTTACCCATGTTTACTCCAGTTTTCCATCCCTTATTATAACCTACAACTAATTTTGTTATCTTGGAATCGATAAGCAAATCAACTATATTATTTCAAATACAATATACTATTAATCATATTTAACTATTTTATTTATCATATCAAGATAATCCGGCTTTTTGTGCGATTTCGTGAAGGATGGAACTATCATCGCCTTGGTTTAACAGAACAGGCCCCCGTACTATCACTATCCTGACGGGCATGGACGCTCGTCTCGCCTACCAGCCTGCCTAATTCTCCACTGGCTATCTAATATAATTATTAACGTCACTCCATCACCTATCTCCCTTCAGTCGATAGGTTCAGTCGTTTTTAAATATTATAAGTTCTTTCGCATCGTTCCCTTCGGTCACGATACTCAATCTTTTAACACAATTAGGCGAACAATACAATGACGGAAAAAGTAATTTGTCAATCCGTTCACTCACTTAACTCCCTTCGGTCGTTAAGTTCATTCACTGTAAACAATTATATGAATAAATGGTAAAGTATATAAAATAATATAAATAATATAATGAGTAAGATCATTGAAAATGGTCTTAATATTAAGGAAAACGGAGACTATTCATAGGCGTAGTTTTAATTCAAGATTTGTTGTCCCACCACTGACGGTCAGTCGGTTACGTTCAGAGTCGTTTTCCTGTCTCTTATCCAAACCGTCATAAAATAAAAAACCTTGTATCCTATTTCTCTCAAACCGGATACAAGGCAGTGCATTTTTTTCTTTTTATGTAAAATCATATATTTGCACTAAACAACAAAAACAATATGGAGACAAAAATAACTGAAATAATAAATCCTCGCAAGTTACACGACAAGCTCTTCAAGAAAGAGCAGGTCTCTCCGATAGAAGTTATATATAATAGCTTCAGCAACTTAGGGTATAATGTAGTACGCCGTCCAGCCGGTCAGTGTTTAGGCAATTTGAGATATTTTAATCTATTTTATGACAAACATACTCATCATTTCTATCAGAAAGACAGGAAGTTGAGATATTGCAGCAACTTTATCATATCTGATTACTGGAAAGATAGAGTGCGATGTTTCGTCGTTTGGAACTTTGGCTTTGGAAGATTTTTTCCGTACAATGACTTTATTGAGGCTATGGTTTATGACTATCTCCGATATGGAAGAAAGTCAGTTCCTTATCTTAAAAGCGTGCAAGAGGCTGAAGAAAAGTGTGTAAGGTTTTATATCCGGTCTCAGATAGATATGCTTCGTAAGGAAGGATATGCCGCCTATAGAGCTAAGTTTAAGGAAGAGCGTCCTCAGTATTTCATTGGAGACGATAGGACGGTGTTTAGATGCCTTGATAGCTCTTTAAAAAGAGAAGAGAAGATTGCCGTATGCGTAGCCCACAAAAGGGCTTTAAAAGAAGGGATAATGACTTCCTTTATCAATCATCTCAAGAAACATCCTACCACTTTATATTCGTGGTTTTCATCAGAGGTAGATAGCGAAGGAAAGAATAGGCTCTGTCTATCTGAAAAGGCTGTTTCGTATTTGAATAAGAGACTGGTTCGCAATGGGTTAAAGTCTCTTTCTGCATCATATCTTTTTAGAACGTTTAGAAAAATGGTGAAGATCTTGTTCGGTTCCAATGTCAGGTCGTTTTTGAATAGCTGTCTGATGTCTGTTTCAACAGAAGAGGTTTTAACCAAATCTATGAAGAAAATAGTTTCCAAGACAGTGCTGTTTTTGTACAAGAGAGCGCTTAAGAACTATCGCCGGGCATGCGGTCTTAAGTACGACCCTGATTCGGGCGGTTTGTCTGCCGTACATGATTGATTTTTAAACGTATCCCATAACGTTGGATTTTCTCGTTCGTTTCTCTTATCTTTGTGAAAAAAGATAGTATGAAATTACGAATCATAAAAAATCGTCCGATATTCGCTCCTGGCGGTAGTGTTCAGGATAAGAAACAGGATATTAATGTATCCTCTACTCAGCCTATTCTTGATTATGGAACGTCTGTTAATAAATGGGGTGAATCTGATATTCAGAATATATATATGCCTTCTGATGTGACTTTAGAAACAGAGGAGGGGGAGATAAATCCATTTAGTAGTATGCCTACATCCGATCCGTTTTTTGAAAACAATGATGCAGGATATGCAGGATATCTCGCTGATAATAGGGGTATGGTTAAAAACGTAGAGAAATCAGTCGTTGATAATGCAATGAATTTAGGTGGTGTTGATTCTGATTCCTCTAAAGAAAAACGTTCCCAAGATGGTAATCCTCTGGATCCTATGACTACCCCATATTATTCACCCGATCTAACCGGCAGAGCTCAAATGTTCGGTACAAGTCTTGGTCGGATAAGAGCCGGTAATAAGGTCGGTGCTAATGTGGCTCAAGCTGCCTTGTCTGGTGTTAGTTTAGGATTAGGTCTTACCCGTAATATCATGGGAGCTTCATCTGCTGCGTATGCAGCCAGCAGAGACGAGCAGGCAGCGAGGGAGAAACTTGCCAAGGAGCGTCGTCAGCAATTCATCAAGTGGGAACGTGAAGGTGGTGGCGTGAATTTAGGTAACGGTCAGAAGATGGATACGTCTGATATGACCGGCGAATATATTTATCCTCTTCCCAAGTCTATGGAAGATGCTGCGAATGTAGAGATAGAGAAAGGCGAGTACGTGCTGACTCCTGACTCCGTAGGGCCTATGGAAGCCAAAGGGAACAGACATGAAAATGGTGGCACTCCGGTTGATTTGCCAGAGGCTTATATTGTTTCCGATTATCGTAAGATAGATGATGAGTTTGCCTCTTACGTTAGAGAAAATTATGGTATTAAGGCAACGTCAAAAGATACGTATGCTACACTCCTTGATCGATATAAGAAGAAGATTGGTTTATCTGATAAGTACGAAGATCAGGAGCGTGTATATAAGAGATTAGAGAAAAATGAAGATGTAAAAGACAAAAACACATCTAATCTTAATGCTTCTATTCTTTCCAAGTACGTCAATGAAAACCAGAAAGAGATAGACGAGCTTGAAGCACAATTTCGTTCTTTCGCTGAAATCGTTTATGGCAAACAGGAAGAATCTAAGCGTAACGAGAAGATGGATGCTTTTTTCAGGGATGGCGGGGTTGTTGATCTGAATCAGGTAAAGAAACAAGCTAAGGCTTTTAATATTGCAGAATCAGATGCTAAGAACTGGATATATGACGAGTATGTTAAGCAAACCAGGAAAATGGCTGAAGGTGGACCTACTCAGAAGGAGCTGGAGGAACTTAGAAAGAATGCTATCGGCTACAATAAGCTTATCAATCAGTTATTTGGACGAACTCTTAATATGACTGTATCTGATGTTAGTGGTCGTGAGCAGATTCTTAATCCTGATTCCAGTGTCAATGCCAATCAGAATCTCCAACATAGAAGCAATTTAGGATACGGCAGGGTAAATGATAAGGCGGTATCTAATTTGCTCGACGTAAACCGATGGGCTAACAAGTACAATACGGATGGTGATTTTGATACAGAAGGTTTCCAGAAAGGATACAACAGGCAATTAAATGCATTGTGGGCGTTAGCTGATGTAGGCGCTATTACGAATGCTGATGCAGCCAAGAAATTCAGAGATGAATACGGATTCTGGGGCCAGGACGCCGGAAGCTACGGAGGGAATCAGGCTTATAATTCATTTGCCGTAGATGATAAGTTTGGTCAGACAACAGCTACTCGTTCTTATTATGGGTTGGACGTTGTTTCGGCAGAGCAAAAAAGATTGTTAAACGAAAAAGGGATAAAGAATTATGTTGACTTATTTGGTGATAAATCTGATGCCGCTAAGAAGATTCTGGGCTCCGATTATAATAAGTTTGTTGCTTTAAGAGATAGTGGGTTAATGCCGGAAATAGACTTCGTTCTTGAGTCTGTTAAACCAGAAATGAAGCCTATTGAGGCCGGTCCCATAGCACCAGGCCTTACACCGCCTAAGATTGGATCTCCTGGAAGGGTAGAGGTAAAACCGAAAGCAAGTACGCCTACGACTGCAACCGACACCGATACAGAGGAGGTGGTTGAAGACAACGGACCTAAAGGGCAGGGCAGACCGGCGGCGTTCGGTCCTATCTTCCCGGAGATGCTGAGAACGCTCGATACAGGCTTGGAGATAGAAGGTCTGGAAAGACATCAGGCTCCGAGAATAGACCCAGTTCTTCAATCTGCTGATCAGTATATCAACGAGCTCAACCGCGCGACATCGGCTCAGTTGGACGCAGTAGGTGACGTGCCCGACTCCCAGCGCTCCGCTATTCTGGCTAATATGAACGCCATAGCCGGAAGCAATATAGCCAAGTACATTAACGAAGTAAATTTCAATAACGCAAGGCAAATAAACGAAGCTGATAGATTCAATGAAATGGCTTATGTTCAGACAGACGATAAGAACATAGCGGAAAGGCAACGTTATGAATCCGGGTTATTGAAGGCTATGGCTATAAGGGATGAAAATCTTGCTCGTTATTATGATAGCATAAACAGCGAAATACAGAATAAGTTCAATGTTCGTACATCGTTGAATACCATAGCTTCCATAGCTCCGAATATGAGAATGCTTCCAAGTGGCCAAATTATTTACGTTCAAGGTAATCAGGATGTGATGAATATGGGTGATTATTCTACACCTTACTTGAGAAGTTTAAATGAAGAAGATGATGAAACTAAAAGAAGAAGGAGGACCAAATAGTGGCTTCACAGTATAGTATTTTAAGGCAATATGCCCCGTATGTTAGTCCTTACAACATAGATCTTGTTAAGGACGTCATGATGTACAAACAGCAGAAGGTTGATGCTGCTCGTGAAAAGATCTATACCCAGGTAGATTATCTTATGGGTCAAGAGATAGATAAGCCTGAAGCCCGCGCTTATATGGAAGATAAGATGTCAGGTGTGATTGCTAACATCAATCAAAAATTCAAAGGCGTGGATCTTTCTTCTGATGGTGTTACGAGAGCCATACAAGGAGAGATCAGTTCAGTGTTGGATGATACGGTCATTAACGCGATTGCCGGCACAAAAGAAGGCAAGAGGGTTATGAAGGAAATAGAATCTATAAAACAGAATCATCCTGAACTTTATTCTCCTATTAATGAATGGCATGCTTTGGACCCTTATTACAAATGGAGGTCAGATGGTAAAGCAGGATCAAGGTTGGGAGGTCTTCATTATTCTCCTTATGTCGATTATACTAAGGAGATAAATAAGCTGGTCAGTGATTTTAGGAAAAACAACGAAGGCAAGAAGATTCAGACAACAGAATATGATGTTAAAGGTAATCCTACTGGTGGAATCATAGAAGTCAACGTAGATGAGCTTACTGATTCCCAGATAAGGAATTTTGTGTCTGCTAACTTATCTGAAAACATGAGGAATCAGATGAGAATAGAAGCATCATACATGGCAGCTACCAATCCGGTGTTCAGTAATCCAGATTTGGTTAGTCAATACATTGGGTCTTATGTCGAAAGATACGATAGGCACATAGGAGCATTGGAAGCAAAAAAGAAATCAGTAGGGGATAATAAGGATATTATTGATCGTATTGACAGTCAGATACAGGAAGCTAAAAATCAGAAAGCAGAAGCCAAGAGGGAGGCAGATATGATAATAGCTTCATCAGATCCGGTAGCGGCTGCTAATTTTGTTGTTACCAATAATCTTTTCGATAAGATGACTGATGCATGGAGATACGACAATACAAGTTTTGAAAGGAAGAAAGATGATCTTTATTTTGCAAGGTTGGCAGAGGATAGGGCTCAGCAAAAGTTTTTGACTGATAATGCTAAGTCTATGGTTGAAATATCGTTGGCAAAAGAGCAACTTGCACAGGCTAAGATTGAAACCGAATACATGCGTACTTACGGTTCCAAGATGGGCACTGAAAGCTCATCCGGAGGCACAAGAGGAGCAGGCGGTGTAGGAGTGCCGATGGCTCCTATGGACGGGCCTACGGCTATCAATTCTGGAACGGGTAAGATAGGATCTGTTAATTTGGCTAATATCCCTTATGAACAACTCACATCTTCTTCCACAGAGCGTAGAGCAAATTTATTGAAATTATATAATTCATTATCTCCTACAGACAGAAGTAATATCGTTGCAGCATCATACGAAGAAGAAAAAACTGACCCAGGATTGTATGCTAATATGACTCCTGAAGAACGGATATATTCTTATTTAAAAAATAATGGAGGTCAGAAAAACGGATATTTTGGACAAGGAAATAACAGATTGTCTGAAGCTTATGATGCTTTACTTCTTTCTGATTCTAAGGCAAATGGAGCTACAAAGGCTATAAATAACATAACTGATTATCAAATAGATAATATAGTTACTAAAAAAAATAAGGATATTATCAGTAAAGTTCGTAATGCTAAGTTTATGAAAGGAAATTCTTTTATAAATCTTACCGATACAGATGATAAGGCTGGAGCCTTCCTGCTCGCCACAGCCATAACAACTGGTGTATCTGATGCCGTAGGGTTCAGAGAATACATGATGGACCCTTCAAGAGGAATAGATATTCTTAGTGCTATATCTCCGTCATTAGGGGCTAAGGTGAGTGCCGGCAAGTTGGGGAAAAACATATCTGATGCTATTACAAGCGAGAATAATGGTTCCTCTACTGGTACATTAGCTCTTATTAATGGAATGAAGAAACTCAACGGCGATCCTGATTTTAATATATCTGATTATATGACCATAGATAAGGATGGTGATATAGATTTAAAAGATTATCAGGAAGGTGAACCATTAACTATTACCCAGCTAAGATATGCTGAGAAAAACAGTAGAGTGTCTGATATGATAGCAGGTCAGATGCAGGATGAGATAAAAATGTCTGTATCTCCTGATCAGATTTCTGATAAGTTATCTCAGTATCATTACCTTGATTCTTACAAAAGATACAATTGGAATGCCGATTCACCGGAAAAGTCTTTGCAGAAGGCTCAGTTTAGAAGATTGTCTGGTTACATGGCAGGAAAGGTAAATAATCTGGATCCTACTGCTATTAATGCCATTAATATGGATGCCGAGATAGATAATGGCACTGTTAGAAGATTCTTGACTGCTCAAGTAGGTTCCGGTGAAAATTCTTATGTTACAGAAAGGGTTGAGATTACGAATGACGAGCTTCTTAAGGCGGGTATAGATCCTTCGGTCGAGGAGCGTAATTATCCGGTGGATGGTTACAAATCAAGTTTTGGAACCTGTGATTTTGTAGATACCGGAAAGAAGGAAGGTTATTCTTATGATAAGTATCTTATACGTAATGGTCTTCCCCGTTTGGCTTCTAAGGCTGATGTTAAGAATGATCTTTATGATATAGTAAAGGTTCATGGTTCTTACCTTAAGCCAGAAGAAATGAATGTTGTTAAAACCCTTGTTGATAATTTTATTGACATGTCTGATAATATATCAGTTCAGTTGGAGGGAATGGACGATAGGGGTTCAAGAGAGGTAGCGGTCAATTTCTATGACAAAAGGACTAAAAATTCTAAAAATCCTGCATTGTTGTTCTCGGATTTTGTTCCTTTGGATCCAGGTAATGATGAGTATGCGGATTACTGGAATAGCATTCACCAGAAGTGTCCTCAGTACTTCTTTGTAAAATATGTGAAGGAGGCTGTTCAAGAACGTCTTGATCAGATGAGGGATCCGTATATGAGAGGAATAAATATCACGCCCAATATGAATGACAAGTTTAGTAAGTTGAACGATTTTTTGCAGAAAATTTATGGCTGACAATAATATAGATAGATATAATCCTGCTGCTAAAACCACTTACGAAGATGTGGCAAGGCAAAGGAAATTAGCCGAAGAAGAGAATTACACTCCGGCTACATTACCAGAGACGACAACACCTCTGGTTCCTAATTATATGCCTGGTGAAGGTGTGTATGCCCAACCTAAATTTCCGGATTACGCATCAAGGATAGCTGCTGCCGAATACGAAGAACCGTATATAGCCAAGGAGATAAGCAACAGCTACTCGGAGGCACTGGCTCGTAACAGCTACAGGGGGGCTACACCTGCCCCGCCGCCTCTTAATCCCTATGGACCGAAGGTAAGTATCCGTGAAAGTCATCAGATGGGTAATGATGGGGTATGGCGTACAAAATATCCCAACTATATTCCGGGTATAAACAATGAGGATTATTATGCCAGAAGACAGAGCGGATGGAGTAAGTTTTGGAATGGTGTAGGCAAATTCGCTTTAAAGTCCGCATTGTACGGTGCGCAAGGAGTTGTGTCATTGCCTGACAAACTTATCAATATGGCATCTGAGGGAAGTTACAAAGCTGCGTTAAACACTAACATGGATAAGTTTGTAGGTGATCTTGACCAGCAAATAGACATGCTTCTTCCCCATTATTACAAGAAAGAGGTAGAAGATTATAATTTTGGTCAGAAGCTTTTTAAGGATACCGGTAATTTCTTGTGGAATGACGTCCTTGGTAATGGTATGTCTTTTACCGTAGGAGCCATGATATCAGCGTACATGACCGGAGGACTTGGAGTTGGATCATTGGGTAATATAGGCGCTAAATTAGGTGGAAGAATCGGAGCTAAGTTAGCAGCAAGGCAAGCTGCCAATAGGGGCATAGGAAGCCTTAAAAGCGTGTTTAACGACTATGTAAGAAAAGGAGTTGCTACCGGAAGAAATGTAGGGGAGGCGGCTAAGACCATGACGTTGTTGGCTACCAGTGCCGGATTCGAGTCATCGGTTGAAGCAAATTCTTTTATGAAGCAATCTGAGTCTGATTTCAAGGATTATTATCGTAAGATTTATGGTCGTGATCCCAATGCAGAGGAAATGGCTGTTTTTCGTAATTCTAATGCTGATGTAGGTAGTGCTATATTTGCCGCCAATATGGGTATCATAGGATTATCTAACTGGCTTCTTTTTGGTAAGTATATAGGGTTAGGAGGCAAGGCTATACCAGGGTTGGAAAAGAGGCTCAACAAGCATTTATTTGGATTAGGGACGGAAGTTGCTAAGCCGGGAGAGATGGCTATTAAAATAACCAATCCCAATATAGGACAGAAGATAGCAGGCAATGTTTTCAATATCATGAAAAGACCGGTATCTGAAGGCTTATGGGAAGAAGGATCTCAAGGTGCTGTTCAGAATACGGCTGAGGAATATGTTAAGTCAAGATATGATAATGTCGCCATGAACGGAGCCGTTGATGTTCTTGATGCTATTTCTGAAGGATTTAAAAAGCAATATACGTCTAAAGAAGGATGGACTGAAATAGGAATCGGTGCTATTATCGGTTCTTTGTTTGGTATGAGAGAAGGCTTCTTTGGGGTGAAAGAGTATAGTAATAGTCAGATCTTGCTGGAAAGGCAAGTGAATGAATATAACAAAGCATCTTCTAATCTTAACACGGCGGCTTTGAATACGTTGAAAAAATCAATGAGTTTAGGGCCTCAAGTTCGTTCCGATGCCCAGTCTATGACTGGTAAGGAGCTTGATGATGCTATGTTTGAAAAGATGTCTATTGACAACCAAATGGGAACCTTAGAGGATTCGGCTGAAAATTTCCGGCAGATGATTGATATGATGCCTATTTCGGAAATAGCCGAAGCTAATGGAATGTCTTTAGAAGAGGCAAAGAAATACAAGGATTCTATTATTGATAATTATAACAATCGTCTTTCGGATTTCAGATCTGCCCAGAGTTTTGCCGAAGATCTTATAGGTGATGACTCTAAGATTGAATTTAGAAAATACGTGGCTCGTAATGCCTTCCTTGGTCTTCAATCAGAATCAAGAATGAAAGACATAGCTTCTGTCATAGAAACGCTTTCAGGACAGCCTCGCGTGGCAGATGCGCTAAGTACGTTCTCCCGGCTGTCGGACAGAGCAAGGGAGCGGGCGATGGCTATCCGTGGCATACGGTCAAGGATAGAAGAACTTGAATCCGAAATAGAAGATCTTGCTACCCGCCCTCGTAACGTAGAAGGGAAAGATCCACAAGCTGAATCCATACAACGAAAAACCAAAGAATTGGAAAGCCTTAGAACCAATTATAATAATTCGTTGTCTGAGTTATCAACGTTAATAGGAAAAGAGTTTTCGATAGAAGAGCTGGTAAGTAAAACCGAATCTGTTTTATCTTCTCCTCTTTCTCCCATAAGTTCACAAGATGTGATAGAAGCCTATGATACGCTTGTGGCTTTTGATGATTATTTTAATGTAAAATCAAGACAGGAAAAGAAGTTTACAGCCAAAGACAAAGCCATGAGATCCTTGGTAAATGAATACCGAAGGAGTTTGATGGACTATAGGAATATGAATAACTTCTTGTCTAAGATGCTTGATAAAAGATTCTTAGCTGAGGAAAATAGGGGATTTTCAAAAGCGCTGTCTTCTCTATGGTCTACTCCTTATAAAGGGGATGACAAGGTTCCTGATTTTGCAGAGCCTAATAAAGTTGGTGAATATGACACTGATGAGGTAGTAGATCAAGCTGTGTCAGAAGGTAAGATTTCGGAAGACGAAGCTTGGACTATCAAGGCTTTTATGCATGCTCTTGATAAAGTAAGGGAAGATAGGATGAAGGAAGCAGAAGATGATATAAAAGAGTCACCGCTTACGGAGTCTGTATCGGATGAAGATTATGAGGCTGCTATGGATAATCCTATTATGGATAATCCTATTATGGTTCCGGCCGTAAGGCAGTCTATAATTGATAAACTATATACAGGTAATGCCGATCTTCTTACTGCGAGAGAAAAAGATGTGTATGATAAATACAAACAAGATTTTGATGATTATGTATCGTCTTTGGGTGACAGTCCTGTTAATCTCATAAAATCATTATCTGAGAAGGCTGATAGGCTTACAAGTCCGAGATCTGTGTATGAGGATAATAAAGCTATTATTGATATGGCTAAATCCAATTTAGAACCAGATCAAAGGAAGGAACTTGATGATGCTATTTCTTCGTATGTTGATATAATGAACAGACGGGATAAAGGGGAGAAGGTTGACGAAGATAAGCTTGCCGATTCTGTATTTACCATAGAAGATCTTGGCCAGGTTGGAAACATCACAGATCTCCTTCCTTATATCGAACAAAACAGGATTATTGATAAAGGTCGTATTTCCGAATCTACGTTAAGTAATTTTGGGGAGGATGATACCAATATAGATTCTCTTGTAAATGAGTTAGATGAATCCGATAATACGCCTGGAGCTAACATAGATAGTGCCCAAAATCCAGAGACGTTGATGGTTAGAAGAATATCCAACGATGGCAACGAAAGGTATGAAATTGCGGGTCTTAGAGCCGATAAATTTATATCTTCTATAAAATCATTGGTTCCTATTCAAATAAGCTCTGAAACGAACGCTAATGGCACTAAAAGGTATTCTCTTAACATAGGTGGAGAAACGGCTACTATAATTGAACTGCCTTATCATGCGAGATGGTCTATAGACAAAGAATCGGCTCGTGTTCTTAACCGTTACACAGACGTGTCTATTCAGGACGTGGGTAATTCCTATTCTTTGGTTTATAAGCGTCTTGATTCAGATGAATTGGTTCCGTACAGAACGGGTGTCGGATTCGGAGAGAATGAGGTAGATAAAATAGATCAGGAAGCATTATCTTCTTTGAAAAAAGGAGATAAGGTTAATCTCGAAATAGATGTAAATGATACTTATAATCAGTCTCTTTTTGCCGAATACAATGATGCTGTTCAGTCCGGCGATAAAAAAAGAATAGAATCTGCTGAGAATAAACTGGTGTCCAATATGGTTATCAAGGTCATGAGTGGGAACAGATTCGTTTCTGTTGTAAAAGCTGATACAGGAGGCATAGATGGTATAAGTAAAATAAGAAGAACGGCTTTTAACAAGTGGAAGAAGGACGCCGGCCGGTCGGCTACCATCGGCGTCGGCACGCATGTTGTTGCCCAGACCCTTCCCGGAAGACCGGTGTTTAACATGAAGGTGAACGGTCAAGGATATGGCCAGATAGAAAATCTCCCTATTACCGAAAAAGGTGCTGAAAAAGTATCTGATGTTGGATATGTATTAAATGGCAAAGTCGTGCTTAAGAACGGATCTAAATACACAGGCTTCCCATTTGCTTATTCTATATTAAATGACAAGGGGAATAATTACAAAAATGTAAGAGTTCCGGTAGTCGTCATCAAAGGTAAAAACGGTCTTAATTATCTTTTCCCAGTTAGCCTACGTTCTGTAGAATCAGAGGAAGGGCAGAAATGGATGTTTTTTATAGATATGCTGCTTGAATCTGGTGATTCTGAATTGCCACAGATGGGTCAAGATGACATACAAGATCTTAATGCGTATCTAACCAAGTTAGGTCTTGATCCGGCTTCGTATCAAGTATCGTATTTGAATCCTATTTCAGGGCTTAGAAAAGCTCGTGAGGCTATAGAAAAATTATCTACGGTTCCTGATGTTGTTAAGTGGGTAGAAGATGAAAGCAGGAATGTGAAAGACATTGTGACGTCTGAAGTAGAATCTGGAATAGATTTCGAAGGTGAGATGTTTGTCGCTCCTAAGATCAGGATTCAGTTTGGCAAATCATCTTCCAGACCTAAATCGCTTATAGAGGATGATCTTCCTTTCTCTGATGAGGGTAAGACCGTTACTTCTAAGGTAGAAGATGTGGAAGTTTATGAAGAGGAAATGCCAGAGGAAGGGGCTGCCCGGGAGACTCAGCCGGTGCCATTAGCTCAGCCGGCTCCTGCGGCACAAGCTACGCAGTCTTTACCTGGCAAGAAGCGTACCTCCAGGAAAAACTTCTCTCTTATGTTAAACGAAATAGAATCTCATATAGAAAAAGAAGGATTGCCGTCTTATGCTAATATTTTTGATTTTATAGCAAGGAAGATTGTAGGAGGTGATTTGAGGTTTCTTCGTGAGAGAGGTAATCCTAAAAGCCTTAAGGAAGAAATGGGATTAGAACCTAAAGGAACAGTAGGTGATAAAATATCCACTCCTTCCAGTAAAGGTGGTAAGACCTTAGAAGAATACGTTTCTTGGCTTCGTTCTCAAACAGATCAGGTGGTGGTTGATTATGTTGGGCCAAGATTTGATGAACAAATTATATCAGAGTTGAAAAACTTTTTGAAATATATTAATTTTGTTCCAAGTAAGGCTTTGAATTATTCTCTTAGAGTCAATGGTATGGATACCCTAAAAGAATATGGCACAAAAGAGGAAGTAGAAAAAATGGAATCTGACATCAATAGTTTGGTTTCTGAAGTTTTGCCTACGGTAGATAATCAAACTGTAGAAGATGTTTCTACTGCAATAGAATCAAATAACTTGCCTGCCATATGGGAGCCTATGGAAAGCCTTGATATGACAAACGAGGAAAAAATAGAGTTTTTGAATAACGTAGCAGATTTCCTTAGTGGCATTCCAGAGTATGATGCTGTTGTGGAGTCTATAGAGTCAGAATCAGATAATATTTTAAATAATGGAAAAGAAGGAAGTGCAGAAGGCGGTGCAGTACGCACTGAGGAAGATGGCGATAAAAAGGGAGATGGAGAAGGCAAAGGACAATCCAGAACAAATGTCGAAGTTAAAGGAAATGTCGAATTACCTGGATCTCAAGAAGGAAGAGTAGATAACTATAGAAAGAACGGAGATAAGTTCTCTGACATTGCTGAAGTTACTTTATGGCTACTTAGAAGGGCTTCCGGCATAACCTCTATTCCGGAAGGAGAAGAGGTTTATGTAGAGGGAGATGAGGTTAATAGCATTATGACCGATATGGAATCAAGGTACGGGATAGACACCATCAACCACTCGCATACGACTAAGGCTATAAGGGATCTTAACGGCGTGTCGGGTTATAAAGTAGAATACGGCTTAACCTTTTTGACATACGATCCTTTTATTAGAATATCCAATCCAAGGAAAGAATCTAAGGCTGAGAAAGATGAGCTTCGTATATCCGAAGAGCCGCTTACTCACATATCAAGGGTAACAACCCCTTATTTCCTGTACGGCGGTGATGAAGCATATACATCTGTTCCGGCTAAGGTAGAGCCTATACCGGAGAAGATAATGGGTCGTAATGGTATTAAATTGGGTATGAGTGTAACTGAGCTAACCAAATTAGGGTACAAAAAAGCTGGTGGAAACTGGATATATAAATCCTATATGAACTCAGGTGTGTATGATTTGTATAATATCAGTACCGGTGAAGCGTTTAGGGCGAAACCGGATCTTGGAGTTAAGATAAGCTCCAGCGCATTCATCCGCTCTTTATCTCAATCTGGTAGAAAAATACAAAATATGATGAGCAACATGAGCCAGGAAGAGATAGATAGGAATAAGAATCTTGTAGAAGGTTCTGATAATTCGGATTCGATAAATGAGTTAAATAAAGAGTGTTGAGTATGAGAAGGAGATATGAAGATGTTTCAGGTCTTGTTCAGTATCAGTTGAAGACCAATCAGCAGGGGAATATAGAGGTTTATGTTGATGACGGGTTTGTTGGAAACGTAAGTGAAGGAGTCTGTAATTGGAAGGATGTTGAATACAAGAGTAAGGTTACTATATCTTTGAAAGGAGTCGAGAATAAGGCTAAAACTTCAAGTAAAAGAGTCGGTCCCTATTGTCACATTTATAGCATATTTGGAGGAAATGAATCTTATCATGAAGGTCCGGATAGTAATATAAAAAAGAGTCCGGTTACCACCTTTATAATGTATTGTTATAAAAATGGGGATATTACAACTACCACCACTTATACTAAAAATTTATCTGGAACTCTTCATATAGGTAAAACACAATTGACTATCAATTACAAACAAAGTAAAAGTCAGTCTTTTTCTGGTGGTGATAAAGATTATGTAACATCCGTATCTGATTTCCCTTTTGTTACTGGTCCAGGAGATAATAGCGTTGAGTTTGAAGGAGAGGGAAGATTAATAGTTGAAACAAAGGCTTCGCATTATGAAATAGAAGTTTCATAATTTCTATTTTTATAGTATTTTGTCTAAAATATTTATCACTATGGGTGTCAAATGTCAGATAGAAAAATAAGAATCTCGTAGAAGGTTCTGATAATTCGGATTCGATAAATAAGTTAAACAAGGAGTGTTGAGTATGAGAAGGAGATTTTTTAATGCTGCGGATAATTTCGTGGGAGGATGTTATAATAAGTTATCTAATGAGGATATAAAAAGGCTTGGAGGAAAAAGATCTTATGTATGTCAGTTTAATAAAATTCATATACATATAGGACCTGTATTAAAAGATAATGATTCCGAAGAAAGTTATATAATGTTTAATAGTGATTGGAATCATGGTGGTTATGAATCTATAGTTTATCACCATAGTAATAATGGTATTTTTATATTAGGTGAAAATAAAATTGGTAATAGAGAAGATCATATACAGGATCTAACATATTGGTACGAATATGATCCAAACATTAATGAAAATTATTGTTATTGTTATTATGAAGCTGATAACAGCGGAAATGCTATTAAGTTGAGCCGTGAGTTTGGTGATGTTTGCACTGTTTTTAATATTCCCAGTTTGAAAGTTACTACTCTTCGTGATGGCGGTTTAAGTTTTCCAGAGATTTATATAGAAGGAGTTTGGGATCCGTTATTGTATAAGTCGGTTTTATAATTAACTTTGCAAAAAAGTTAATCATTATGGGTGTCAAATGTCAGATAGAAAAAAAGGAAAATGAAATAAAACGGGTTAAGGCTCCTAACGGGGAGCCTTCCGTTCTTTACGAAAGTGCCTTAAAATTATTAGGAAACAGCGAGCGGGCCCTTCAGGTATGGGCTAAGGCTTACACTCCTGGTTTTTTGTCGTATTACGGTCATTGGAATAACCCGGCTCCAGGGGAGATGTTTAATACCGATTCCAATGGTGAACCTCTTTTAGAAGACGTGCTGTCGTATATGAAGCGTCAAACTTATTTTGCCGATCCTCTAACGGATCAGGATGTTAAGGATGTAAGAGATTTTCTTTTATCTACCTATGGTGTTTATACGGCACCATCATTATCCAACATCATTCTTCATTATTTTTATGTAGATGGTAGTTTGATACTGAATGAGCAGAATTTAAGAAGATCAGGCTTGTATAATGAAACAGAGATAAGTAGAATCTTATCTGATCCTTCTGTTCTTAATGAAGTTTCGACATCCATGAGGGAGTTATTGGATTATTCCAATAACGAACATGATAGGGAAAAAGATAATTATTTTATGTCTGTTGACTATCAGTATGGTCCTATTGTTTACAAGGAGGGAGTGTTTAACCAATTTGGTAAAAAAGTACCATATAATCCTTCTGAGCTTTATTATGCTATGCGTAAAACAGTAGCCGGCATAAAAAAATTTTCTGAATTTTCATCTGCTTTTGAATCGTTGAGAAACTCATATCCTGAACTGGTTGAGAAATTTGTTTCTGATAAAGAATTTGCCGAATCTATGTTTGATGAGTTTTTATCTACGAATAAGATTCCGGTAATAAACATAGAAGGGGATGATGTGGTAGAAGGCAAGAGAAGATCCTTGTCTAAGCTACAAGATCTGTCTTATTACAATCCTGGCAAAATAGAGTTCCTAAGAGCTCGTATATCAGCTTATTTAAATAGGGCTAACGCTGACACCGAATCTGATTTAAGAAGCATGATATGGGATATAGAAGAGGCTTGTACGTGGTTTGGCATAGATATAATAGGGGCGTCAGAAACTTATGATGGCACAGAAGAATCTTTGAATAAGATAGATAATTTGATGCTGGATCTTGATATTTATGTGGCCAGGCACAATGATGTAAATTATGCTCCTACGTTGGCATCTTCTATTGATGATGTTCTTGGTGATAGTACAGACTATTATTTTGGATTATTGCCGGAGTATATGGATAATTTGAATATCGTTTATTCTGAATCAAATATAGACCCAGTAGAAGCATTTGAGAAACATTCATTGCTTAAGGTAGGAGATAATCTATATCAAAGGATCAGCAAAGATGATCTTAACGAGATGTATCAAATATCAACAGTGTTAGCCAAGCACAACCTAACTCACTTTCCTGCTAAAATATATCCTGAATCTTGTTTTAAGAACGGCGTTTTGGATAAAGAGAAAGTACGGAACGTAGATAATAATACGCTCATGGATTCCATTAAAAAATACGTCAGATCGTTCATGGATTCTCAGAACACGGAGGACATGATAATGACCAGGATGGCGTTTGGGCACCCGGCGGTACTTGATGTTTCTTACGCGGATGTGGATCGGGAATTTAGTCGGTACATGAACAAAAAACAAGATAGCGAAAACCCATTATCCTTATTCGATTTATACCAATATTACCTTGACAACAAACTCCATAAAACAAAATTATATGATAATGCCTATAAGTATCTTGACTTCAAATCTGGTCCATCTTTGGGTCTTATTTCTGATGATCCTGATATTTTGAAATCAATAGAATTATCTTTATCTGGAAAAGACAGGTTGATGTTGTTTGATTATAGCATGACCAGTACCGACCCTTCTTTATCAGAATTGTTTTATTTGGATAGGTATGACCCTTCGTATGCCGGGAATGATTTTGAACACTATTTTTACACCAGGCACCCGTATTTGTTAAAAGAAAAATCGGGCCCTAATATCGTAGAGCAAGATGGTGTTATAACAGCCGAAGGTATTTATGATAATTTTATAAGAGTAGGTAATAAGATATGGTCTAAAGTAAGCGAGAGTAGTTCCGGCTCTATCTACCAAAATCTGACAGGAACCGAATCGGAGGTGAAATACGAT
>ERZ773108.1945-NODE-1945-length-19048-cov-3.646923_pt1 | contig 19048 bp, 20 predicted proteins | sample MGYA00580570_ERZ773108 | MGnify/ENA primary metagenome ERZ773108 (study PRJEB29015, sample SAMEA2737840) | human gut metagenome | biome: human gut; feature: human-associated habitat; material: faeces | place: China | collected 2012 ...
ATCCATCTTTCCCAGGAGATGACCGGGCTGCTGGAAAGCTATCTGACAGAGCAGGACATCCATTTTGAACAGCTGACAGATTCCGCCGTTCACATTGCCGGATTGCAGGAGAGCGTGATTGGCCCTCTCTGCCAGTCGCTGCAGCAAAGCGATTGTTCAGGCGCTTTTGTACTGTTTGACGCCACCGTCAATTCCCACATCGAGCATTCCGAAACATCCCGCAGCGGGTTATACATTCAAAAATCCGGAAACGCCATCGCCGATGACGGCCTGCTGCTCTACCGCGGGCTGGCGGATGCCGGCAAAGATTACGGGATCATCCCCCACCGGAAATGGCGTCTGGAGTTTCAAAGCGACCGGTTTCCCAACTATGAGGAGCTGGTTTCCCACGCAGCCCTGCCTTTGGAACGCTCCTATCGGATCACCGACCTGTTCACCCTCCCCGAGACCTCCGAGAAGGCTGTCCTGATGACCGTCCCGCTGATTGGGCAGGATGGGGCAGTTTATGGGCTCTGCGGCTTCGAAGTGAGCCAGCGGTATTTTAAGCTGTTTCATGGGCAGCCCACCAACCTGCTCCATATGATCTGCCTGCTGGCCACTGGTGATAACGGTACCCTTCACGCGGAAGACGGGTTGAGCTGCGGCATTTCCAATGGGTATTATTTTGCGCCCAAAGGCAACCTCACAGCAACAGACCTGGGCGGCGGGCTCACTCTATTTTCGGGAGAGGACAGTTCCTACATCGGTGTTTCAAGGGAGGTCTTCCTCTCCTACCGTGACTCGGCCATTACAGCGGCGGTCCTGATCCCAAAAGAAGATTATGACCGCGCCATCATCAGGAGCACTGTGCAGACGGCGCTCCTGATCCTGATGCTGCTCTTTTTCACCGTTGTCTGTTGTTTCTATTTCAGCCGCCGGTTCATCTCTCCCATCTTGAAAAGCCTAGACAAAATCAAATCGGAAAAGAGGGATGGGGAAACGTCCCCTATTGCAGAGATCGACGACCTGTTCGCATTCCTGGCAGAGCAGGACCGGGAGTACGAGCGCACCCTGGCCGCTTTGGCCCGGGAGAAACAGAAGGCGCAAAACGAAAAAGAGCGGCTTCAGGATGCGTTTGACAGGGCACAGGAACAATATGAATCCGCCCAGGCCGAAATTTCCCGGCTCGCCTACTCCAGAAAGCAGGAGGTCGACCCCGCCGACTACCAGCAGTTCCTCCACGGGATCGGCACTTTAACCCCCACGGAACAGAAGATTTTTGCCTATTACCTCTCCGGAAAAAGTGTAAAGGAGATTCTTGCTATCGCCGCCATCAAGGAAAGCACCTTGCGCTATCACAATAAAAACATTTACAGCAAGCTGGGGGTCAACTCCCTCAAACAGCTGCTGCGTTACGCCGCCCTGATGCGGCAGGATGACGAAGGCAAAAGTTTCTGAGGCTGTCCTGCTTTTTATGGAGAAAGGACTCCTCCGGATACAGGAATGGAAACCTCTGCAAAAGGGCTCCTGCCCCACGAGCTTCAATCAGGCGCCAAAGCATACAGAAAGGAAGCATTCGGAATGGATACATTGGCCGACCGGCTGAATCACATTATCAAAGAGCAGGGCATTTCGAAAGCAGATTTCGCCCGCCTGCTGGGAATCTCCGAAAATTATGTATATATCCTCACTGGGAACAGCCGCTCCAACAGCAGGTTGTCCCCTCCTCTTGCAAAGCTGATCGCCTTGGAGCTTGGGTACGATGTTGACTGGAGCATGAACGGCAAAGAATAAACAAGGTGATCCCAGATTTCTTTTCCTTTTTTGAACAGGATGGCAGCAATCTGGCACTCTATCAGTAAAAAGAAGCTTCTGTTCATCGCTGGCCGCGCAGGCAGGAGCCTTCCTTCTCTCCTGGCTTGGGCAGCGTTTTTTCTCTTTTGCGTCATGCTTTCTGCAATACGATAAGCATGGAGGAAAACCTATGAAAAAATTTCAGTACAATTCGCCTGTTGTAATCAGTTTTTTTCTGATTTCGTTCGCCGCCCTGGTTCTTGGCTGGCTGTCAAACAACTGGACAACAGCTTCTCTTTTTTCCGTCTACCGTTCATCCTTTCGCGACCCCTTTACCTATATCCGGCTGATCAGCCATGTCCTGGGCCATGCGGATCTGGAACATTTTTTCGGGAATATGCTGATGTTCCTGGTGATTGGCCCGCCTCTGGAAGAGCGGTATGGCAGCCGGGTACTCCTGACGGGGATCCTATTGACCGCCCTTATCTCCGGCCTTTTGCAGACTGTTCTTTTTCCCAATTCCGCTCTGCTGGGTGCAAGCGGTATTGTTTTCATGCTCATCATGCTTTCATCGTTGTCCGGTATGGAGGATGGAGGGATTCCTGTTACCCTGATCTTGGTGGCTGTTTTATATCTGGGACGGGAACTCTATTCCATCCTTTTTATCAAGGACGATATAGCCAATTTAATGCATATTATCGGCGGAATATGCGGTACGGCCTACGGCTTCCTGATCAGTAGAAAACAAACAGCAATGGGACACCCCTCCAGATAAGGTTTTATCCGCTGCATCAGCGCATCGTCCGGGCGCCCCAAAGAAAATTCCTCGGGAACCGTGCAAGTGCCATCACAGAAAATGCCATTCCCTGATAAGAATACCGTATCGTCGCCCCTGGCCTGTTTGGGACCATCGTGAAGCGGCGGTCTGGAAGAATCAACTTCCAGGCCGTCGCTTTTTGCATTTCCGCCTTTTGAGAGGGATTTAAACGGAGGAAAACTGGTTTGGATATTATCGTTTTGCATAAAAATTCGATTTAGAAGCAAGCATTCTGCACTAATTAAATGATGTATTTTTCGAAAATCGACCCAAAATACACAATCATGCAATGGATTTTTAGGGGTGGAAACTGGTACTGTGGACTAAAAGGTAGGCAATGCCAAGCAGCAGCAATGTGTTGCGCAGTGCGCGGCAACCCGTACCTTGTAGAATAAAAGAAAACACGCAATCGCAAAAAGGAAGGAGGGTCCATGACACGAAAGGAAACAAATTTTTGAAAATCACAGGCATTTTAATGATCATTGCAGCGGTATTTTCTGTTTTCGCCGGTGTTTTTCTGGGCGGATTGGGCGCGCTGGCCGCCGGGTTGGGAGAGGTCTCCGGTTTGACGTTTTCATACTGGGCAGGGCTGGTTCTGACGCTGGTCGGCGGCATCTGCCAGCTGATCGCGGGAATCAAAGGGGTGAAACACAGCAAGAGCAGCGAAAACTCCAAAAACCTGATCGTATGGGGTGTCATCGTTGCTGCGTTCAGCATCCTGGGCATGGCGATGAACATGGTCAATGGTGCCAGCTTCAGCATCTCGAGTCTCCTGACAGGTGTGGCGGTCTCTGCTTTGTACATCTATGGTGCGATATTGAACTCCAAATCTGGCAGCACCGTCGCCTGATACACGCTGTAAAACACAAAGGAGGGCATTCACATGGGACTGTTTGATAAAAAATACTGTGATATCTGCGGTGAAAAGATCGGATTGCTCGGCAACCGCAAGCTGGAGGACGGAAACCTGTGCAAGAACTGTGCCAAAAAGCTCTCGCCATGGTTCAGCGACCGCCGCCAGAGCACAGTGGCCGAGATCCGGGAACAGTTGGCCTACCGGGAAGCGAACCGTGAAAAAGTCACCGCATTCCGCACCACCCGAACCCTGGGAGAGAACACAAAAGTGCTGCTGGACGAGGATGCGGGACTGTTTATGGTCACCGCCGCCAGGAATCTGGAGGACGCCAACCCGGATGTACTGGCCTTCTCCGATGTTACCGGATGTAAGTTGGATATCGATGAAAGCAAAACGGAGATCGAATACAAAGACAAGGAGGGAAACCGCCAGAGCTTCAGCCCCAGGCGGTACGCCTATTCCTATGATTTCTACATTGTGATCAACGTCAACAACCCCTACTTTGACGAGATCCGTTTCCGGCTGAACAATTCCTCTGTGGACAACGACGAGGAAACCTTGCTGGATGGGCCGGACGCTATGCCCGCATCCCGGGGCGGACTGCGGCGGAAAGCGTTGGGTATGGGAGGCGGCTCCCTCATCTCCAACGCCGAGGAAGTGCGCGCCAGTGTGGAATACCGGCAGTATGAGCAGATGGGGATGGAAATCCGGGACGCGCTGCTCCAGGTCCGGCAGCAGGTGCGGGATGAAGCGGCCGCAGCCGCAGCCCCCAAGGCCGCGGTCACCTGCCCTTACTGCGGTGCGACTACCACGCCGGATGCCAGCGGCTGCTGCGAATACTGCGGCGGCGCTGTAATCAACTGACCGATAAACGGAACGAAAGGATGTCATAAAATGAAAAAGCTTGCAGCACTTATTTTGTCCATAGCTATACTCCTGACACTTACATCTTGCGGCAGCAAAGATGCACTGGCCGGCACCTGGTCCGCCGAATTTGAATATGACGGCGTGATCACATGGACCTTTGATGGAAAAGGCAAGTGTACCATGGAAAACGCCTACATGAATCAGGACGGTACCTATACGATTAACGGCGACCAGCTCACGGTAACGCTGGAAAGTTGGAGCGAACCTTCTACCTATACTTTCTCGGTGGATGGCAACAGCCTCACCATGAACGAGAACTCCGGCTATGGCATCAGCGGCACATTCGAAAAACAATAACCCACATAGAAATGCAACATGCTCCCACTTTTTAACCTGATGTTTGATTTCAAAGGAGGAATTACGATGAAAAATTTTGACAATAATATGCAAGCAACTATATCCGGAAGAAAGTGCAGCGAAAAAGATTGGATGACGACGCTGCTGCTCTGCCTGTTATGCGGCGGCATCGGCGTACACCGCTACTATGTCGGTAAGATCGGTACGGGGATTCTCTATACGCTGACCTTCGGCCTGTTCGGCATCGGATATCTTGTTGATTTAATCAAGATCGCTACCGGGAAGTTCACCGACAAGGACGGTAACTACATCCAAAAGCAACCGTAAGATGGGACATTTATGGTATGCACATCCTGTTTTTAGGCGATTACGGTTTAGTGCCTGGTAATCAGCAGATTTTTGTATCACTGAATGATTTCGGGAGGTAACTATGAAACACACAACGGGTCGGCTTTTGTGTCTTCTTCTTTCAGTAGTTATGCTGTTCAGTCTTGCCGCCTGCGGCAAAAATAAGGATAAGAATACAGATCCCAATCTGATCAAATTGGGAGATTATACGCTTCTCTACAAGGACGCGTGCATCATGGAGGATTCGGATGGAAACGATGCCCTTGTTATCACGCTGGATTTCACCAACAACAGCAAAGACAACGCATCCTACCTCTGGTCGGTTTCCGAAACAGCTATGCAGAATGGCGTGGAACTGGAGATTGCCACAGTCTTTACCGGTCCAGACTCCTATGATACGGTGATTGAAAGCCAATACCTGGAAGTTGCACCAGGGAAAACCCTTGAGGTTTGCACCCCTTTTGTCCTAAATGATGGGGCAAGCGAAGTGGAAGTAACCTTCGAGGAGGCGTTTGGCAGTAAAAGCGGCAAAATTACCATTGACCCATCCGAACTCAACCATGGATCCGCCGGAAACAGTGCATCCGGTAGCGCTATATCCCTACCGACTGCCGGAACTGGCGATCTCATGCTCGATTGGTGGAACGGCGACTGGTACGGCTGTTGGACTATGACCGGCTGCTCAGGTTATTACGCAGATGCGGGCATGGAAGGACAATCCTGGGATATCTGCGGTGCGATTGACATCGGCGAAGATTGTATGGGCACCGTCACCCTCTGGGACGAAGACTACACCAAGGCAGAGCCGATGGTTTCGGCAGCGGTGAGCCTGAATGAAGACGGAACCACCGCGTACGGCACGATTATGTCTGAGGGCGGCTACTTCACCGATATGGCCCTGGAGCACGCGGACTGGATCGTTGATCCGGGCCTGGCGGATTTTGTGGACACCATAATTATCTCCGGCGACTATGAAAACGGCGCAGATGCGTTCACCTATGATATCATCCTGCGCCGCTGGGGCACCTACTGGGAAATCGATATGGATGAAGCGAATTTCCCCGCCCACTATAACGATTGGTATGTACCTCTGATCGACGAGGGCAAACCCATGCCCGACAGCATCGGCGCTGACGCTCCGGCGTGAAGCGGCAATAACAGCACCCCGGCATCGGACCGGGCTGGAAACACATCCGGAGGGGATGGTATCGTGACCGAAGAATAGGTACAAAAGGGTTATGTATGGATGAATGAGGTGGCCAAGGACATTTTCAACACCACCTACGAAGAGATAGTGGATTATTTCGGCGTGGAAGGCGAGTTCGTCAAGGAAGAGTACAGCGACCACATGAAGGTAAATAAGCGTTACTACAAGTGGATCTCGTCAGAAAACCCAAACCACTTTATCTACGTCAACTTCGATGAAGACGAGTCGGGCGTTTATACGGTCAGCGGTTAAGGGAATGGCTCCCGCTCCAAACGGGGCGGGAGCCTTCGGCTATTGGGGAAAGGTGGGACACCGTGAAAAGAGACATTGTTATTATCGCAATTAGCCTCCTGACATGTTTTCTTGGCCTTTCCGCCTGTAAGCAGGGCAGCGATCCGGTTATGTATTCATACCCGGAAACCGCGCTTTCTGATGCCTTTCGGATCCGGCATATTACCAAAACTGTTTACGTCCCGGGCAAAATGAAGCTCTATTACAAGGGGGCAAATCTGCAAGGCGCTCCGGTCAGGTGCTTTGATGCGAATTTTGAGGATCTTGGCGGCGAATTTGAGCCTGTATTTGAAAAAGGCGTTCTCACCATCCAGGCGGACTTTGCAGAGAGGATCAGCGGCCTGGAGATTGAGGACAGGGATTACGATGTGATTTATCGTCTGCGCTATCTGGATTCCCCTCAGTTTGCGTGGCTGGCCGATCTGTTCTGGTATGACTATGGGTGGATGAAAACGGGCGATACGGAGCGGTATTACAGCGAGGATGAATTAGAAGCGCAGGCAAAAGCAAAACAGTCGGCCAAAACCTGGGAGAGCCAGCGGCACTTTGCCTTGCTGGAGGGTGCCTGGATCTCCCGGGACGGCCTGCGGAAATGGGTATTTTCCCTGGACCCGGACGGGACAAAGCTGATTGTGGAGGAGCTGTGGTTCGATGACCCAAAACAGAAATGGAGCTGCTCCCGCCGCATGATTGCCAAGTCCGCATATGAAGAATCCACTCCCTCCATGTATCAAAAAATCTATATGGATGAAACGGGAAAAGAAATCCCAAATCCCATCGAGATTCAACTGGTTGGCGACGGCTCCTCAGCGGAAAAGATGGAGATTTTGTATGACCGCCGAAATCCTTCCTCCGGGGAGCAGGTCATTCTCGTCGGCGCCAGCACCTACCTCCGGACTGCACCCCAGCAATAACGTCCGGCGCCATGGGTACCAGCACAGGTTTCAGAAAAGCCGGGCTTCGCTGGGAGGCGGCAGGAGCCATGTCCTTCCCCCCGCGTGTCAGGAAAGAAGGGGCCTCTATGTGCCATAAAACGATAAAAAAGAAAAAACATCTTCTATACGGAGTGGTGATCGCCGTGTCCATTGTCTTGCTGCTTTCCGGGATTTTTGGCTGCATCAAGGGGGAAAACCCTGCTCTCCATGAGATTGTTTCGTTCGATACATCTTATTACGGTGCGGAACGAAACCCCGTGTACGCTTTCGCTCTGCGCAAAGAGGATGGAAACTGGCTCTTCTCCGCAAGCTGCCCTGTTGGTGACCGGAAAAACCATTATACATCCTTCGGCCCTTTTCCGATCCCGGCTGCGGATGTGGAAGGATTCCTTGCGATCCTTCGTGAAACAGACGAGATCGCGCGGCTCAGGAGATATCGCAAGCCGGTTTGGACACGTTTTATCCATATATCCGATGCGTCGGCGCGCAGTTCCGGGATGACTTTCACGGATGGGAACAGCATCAGGAAGGAAACCTCTATCAGCGATCAGGCCCTGGATTATCTCTATGCCCTCGCCGACAAGCACCATCAGGCGGCTGAGAATGCGGAAATGAAGGCCGTTTCTATTAACAGGAGCTGCATGGATCATTCCTCTTCTTACTCCTTTACGCTCGAAAAGGATGGAAATCATTGGTTTTTTTCCTTTGACGCTGCAATCCACCGCAGCGGAGCCCATACGGAAGCGAAAGGGCTGCGGATTGAAGATGACGCCGCAGAGGAGATCCTCCGGATCGCCAAGGAACAGCAACTCGTCAACAAGGTGAAACAATATGAACAGCCTCCCGATGACGGTATCGTTCTTTTGGACGAAACGACCTACCAGACTTCCTTCCGGTTTATGGACGGCAGTTCCATATACGCCCCCATAGATGCCGGGGATGAGCTGGCCGGCGCTTTTTATTCGCTGGCCCAAGCCAATACCTGCCCAGAATAAAAGAACGAGAAGCCGGCCAAAACGCAAAACAGTCGGCATCGACGATGCTGAACCAATCCAAACATGGGGAAAGGAGACCTGCAATGAAACATGGAATACAAATCAAATTACCATCCTTTCTGTTGGCTCTGGCCATTGTGCTGTCCCTTTGTGGCTGCGCAGTGAATCCGCAGGAACTGCTGAATCAGCTGGATCTGCCGCAGATGAGCGGCAAGGGGAAGGAATCCGAAGGGGAACCCCCGGAGAAGGAGGCCACCCCCAGTGAAAGTACGGCTCCCAGCGAGAGCGCCGGGACCCAGAAGCCCCCGGAAAAAAATCAGGGAACCTTCCCGAGCAATGGCAGCAGTCAGAATGATCCCTACAATTTGGACCCGCCTCAGTATGTTGAAACAGCGGAAGGGAAAGACTCTCTGATCTGGCTGCGGGAGAAAATGAATTTCCCGGGGATGACCTTCGGCGCAGCCTATCTGGGCTATGTGGGCGGACTGTTTGAGGAAGCATTTGCAACAGGCTTCCCCAAATGGCTACAGGAAACCAACAGCGGGATGTTGGCAGAATACCCCTTTATCGGGGAGATCGGCGGAGAGCGCATCGTTGGCCGTGCGGGACACCTGTACTGTATCGCACCGGTGGACAAAAACGCCACCGTCGCCATCAACCGGGTGCAGTGGAATGGGGACACCCAGACAGAAGAGATCACCGAGGTCCTCTACCGGTCGGAAAGCGGCGATCCGGTCCTGCTCTTTGCCAATCTGGACGATGTGCCGACGCTGGCCGACACACAGGTCGTGGTTACCGACAGCTATGGAAATACCACCAGCTGGTATCCGTGTCTTGACGAACAGTTCCACCTTGTTCCAACCATCGCGCCCGACGGCAGCTACATCCCCGGTGACTTTACAGAGTATGGCTGGCAAGGCGTCCAGGCGGAGCTTTCGCCATGGCTCGCCGCCAATTGGGAGGGGATGACGGCCCTCGGCCTGGCCGGATCGAAAAACTATGGGATGGGATGGATAACAGAAAAGGCAACAGGAGCGTATAATCGCAACGCATACTTCTCCCTGCGGTTCTACCCCGGTGATGAAACAGGCGGTACGGTCGAGTTGGAGTGGATTTATGAGGATGCTGATGACTTTGAAGAGGTATGGAGCGGTTCCTGGACGATTCAAACCGTCCTCGACGGGCCCAGCTATGTGACCCTCAGCCTAACCCTCATCGACGGCAAAAACTACGACCTCATGGACGGTTTGACATATAGGCGTGAGACATATCCCTTCCTCATCAGTCCCAGCGGTACGGAACTGCTGATTGGTACGGGCGAAAACGGCATCTGCCTGCCGTTTATGTCGCAGGATACAACAGCCTGTGTGTTGACGCAGGCCGTAGGATAAGAAAGCAAGCAAATTATTTATTATAAGGCAGTTTCCGCTCATTGCCTTCTTGTTTCCGCTGTGCTTGCTGTTATGAAGTGACCTCTTGTCAAGAGCAAAAATAAGATCACAAAATATTTTTTCAGGCGTGAGGGCAGAGCCTCAGTATAACAGTTTCCCGGCATTGGCCACTCTGTTATACGCGGATTGGATACCGCAGGTCAATGGTCCGCCGTGGATTCTGCCATCTATTCACGCGAATCAAAGCAATTAAGCAAAGCAGCCGGAGGACGAATGGCATCCGCTGTTCGTGGAAGCTCTGCAAAGAGAAAGCCAGATCTCCGCCGCAGGAGCGGCTACGGCGTTCCTGTTCAAACAGAGAAAAGCCTAGAAAAACTTAATAAAAAAGCCTTGCTTTCTGTCGGAAAGCAAGGCTTTTTTATTTTGGGCTGCTGCCCTAAATTTTAATTACGCCAAGGCTATTGAGAACCGAACTGACAAGAATCAGCACGATACAAACCGGTGCAATATACTGAATTATCACACGAAACATTTTTTCCCGCTTAAACGGGGAAGACAGCTTGATTTCATCCACAATGCTTTGCAGCCCAACAAACCAGACGACGAAGATGCAGGTCAGGAAAGCGACCACCGGCATTAAAATGGAATTGCTGATAAAATCGAAGAAATCCAAAATCGACATGCCCAATGGTTTGATTTTAGACCAAAGCCCAAAGCCGAGAGAAGATGGAATCCCAAGCAGAACACTGACTCCCAAAGTGAGGAATGCGGCCTTACGGCGCGACAGGCTGGTTTTGTCCCGAATGATGGAGACGACTGTCTCCATCAGGGAAATCGAAGAGGTCAAAGCGGCAAACAATACCAGAAGGAAAAAGATCGCGCCGATCGCTGTGCCAAACGGCATGCCGGCGAATACCTTCGGCAAAGTGATAAACATCAGCCCAGACCCGGCCTGCATCGCTGACTCGTCGCCGCCGGAGAAAAGATATACCGCCGGGACAATCATTAAGCCGGCGATCAACGCGATGCCAGTATCAAAAATTTCGATCTGCTGGACCGCATGATCCAGATTTACATCTTTTTTCATATAAGAGCCATAGGTGACCATAATCCCCATTGCCAGGGACATGGAATAGAACAGCTGCCCCATGGCGGCCAGTACGGTCATCGGTGTGAATTTGGAAAAATCAGGATTTAGATAATAGGCTACTCCATCCATGGCGCCGGGCTGACAGACTACAAAAATTGCGATGACGATGGACAGAACGACTAAAAAGGGCATCATGATTTTGCTGCACTTTTCCACACCCTTTTCTACACCGAGCAAAACCACTACAAAAGTAATCCCGATAAAAAGCAGAAACCAGAGCAGCGGCTGATAAGGCTGCGCAACATACCCTAAAAAATATCCGTCCTGCGCGGCATGGGTTTCGGCGCCGGACAAAAAGACCGCCAGATATTTCAGCACCCATCCTCCAATTACCGAATAATAGGGCAGAATAATCACCGGAATCACCGCCGTTAAAACGCCGAGAAAGGAAAATTTCCGGTTTAAAGCCCCATAGGCTCCAATCGCGGACAATCCTGTTTTTCGTCCGATCGCAATTTCTGCCGTCATCAGTGCAAAGCCCAGTGTAAGTGCCAAAATGATGTAAACCAACAAAAAAATACCGCCGCCGTATTTGGCTGCCAAATAGGGGAACCGCCAAATATTTCCCAGCCCCACTGCCGAGCCGGCTGCCGCGAGAACAAAGCCGACCTTGCCGGAAAAGGAGCCCCGGTTTGCTTTTTCCATGTATTCCACCTTCTTCTATTTTTCTGTTGACAAAAAAGCGCTGCTTGTCTTTTTGCCGCGGACAAACATTCGCTTTTTGCGAACACAACTTTTATCATGCCACAAAACGGCCTAAGATGCAACCAAAAGCAAAGGATTTTTCACGGTTGACGAAAATCGGTACCTACCGAATCGGTCAGAGCAAGCCGCACTTTTGGTATAGTTCTTTTACACAAGCGTCTTTTTGGGCTATATAGCCGTCGATGTCATGGGGAAACAAAGCTGCCGCCTGCCGTTTGACCTCGCTGTATTTGCGGGCTTCTGCCGGATGCGTCCGCAGATAATCCCGAAAGGTCAGATGCCGGCGCAGTTCCAAAGAATCCGGCGGACAGACATACAGGTGATGCGCCATGAGATCCGGCTTGTCTTGATAGGCGAACGCCTCCCGCTGCGGGATGCCGAGATCCCCTTCGTGGAAGTATCCCAGCAGTGCCAGTTCCTGTTTGACCTGCGGAAAAAATCCGGGCTCTTTCAAAACCAGATCCAAATCAATGATCGGTTTGGCCCAAAGCCCTTCTACCGAGGTGCTCCCCACATGTTCAACCGCTGAAAGCCAAGTTTGTAGGCGCTCCCAAAGTGGTGCTTTTATTCGTTCAAATGCCTCTTTCCATGCCGGGTCATACGGCAGCACGGCTACTGTTTTGGTTCTCATTTTACAACTCCTTTTATGCGTGGGGATAGTATGAACCGGCAAAGGCCTTTCTCTGCGCTGGACGGGGAATTTTGAAAAAAGGAAAACGGCCTTCTCTTTTGGGCAGGCCGTCTTTCATTAACTGCGCAACAACAGCCCGGCTTGCTTCTGTGACCAATCCCTTATGCCAAAATTCCTTTCGAAGTGCATAGCCGAAATCGTAGCTGTCATCCATCCCGACTGTGACATAGCCGATGGGGCGTGGATCTTCTTTGAAACAAATCGCATACGAATAGGGCGGTTCCGCTTTGTTAGAAGCTGCTAACCGTTCCTTGTAAAACTGATTTGCTTCTGCCTTGTTTTTTACGGGAAACCATGGCAGAAATGTATTAACCTCTTGATCGCTTAAAAGCAAATACAAAGCGTCCGTGTCGTCCTCTGTAAAGCTTCTCAATATTAGCCTTTTTGTTTCAAGACAGGGGATGCGCATAGCTTTAAAACCTCCAATGGTCTATACTGCCCTTTATTCTACCATGGCCTAAAGCGCATGGCAAGAAGGCTGCTGTCTGAATGAAAAAGACGCCGCATGAAAACGGAACGAACGAATCGAACCTTAACTATTGTGATCCGACTGGTGCTGTTTTTTCAGATTGCCGATTTTTTGGCTGCGTTCTTCTAAAATTGCAAAGATGTCCTCCAACGGGATTTGCTGCTGCACCATCAGCACGATTAGATGATACAAAAGGTCGCAGATTTCGTTTTCGGTATCCAGCAGAATACCGTTTTTGGCGGCGATGATGGTTTCGGCGCATTCCTCACCGCATTTTTTTAAAATTTTATCCAACCCCTGAGAAAACAAATAGCAGGTATAAGAACCCTCCGCGGGATTGGCCCGGCGATTCTGCACTACCCGATATAAACTGGTCAGCGGATTTTGTTCCATTTTGGTGTCCTCCTATTCTCCGTATCCGGGAAAAGCCCGGTAAAAACAACTGTGCGCCCCGGTATGGCAGGCGCTGCCGGTTTGCTCTACAACGGCTAAAATCGTATCTGCATCGCAGTCGTAGTACATCCGCAGCACTTTTTGTCGGTGACCGGAGGTTGCTCCTTTATTCCAGAGCGTTTGGCGTGAGCGGCTGTAAAACCATGTATACCCGGTGTCGAGGGTTTTTTCCAGGCTTTCCCGGTTCATATAAGCCAGCATCAGCACCTGGCTGGTAGATGCTTCCTGTATGATTGCGGGGATCAGCTCCCCTTTTTGAAACAACAGATCCAGATCCATGACGTTTCCTCCTCACCGGCGCACCGGAATCCCATTTTGATGCAGATGTGCTTTTACCTGTTCCACCGTCAGTTCACGGTAATGGAATAAGCTGGCGGCCAGCGCTGCGTCAGCGCCGGTTTTTTGAAATACCTCGGAAAAATCCTCCAACCGGCCGCATCCGCCGGAAGCGATGACCGGAATAGAAACCGCCCGGCTCACCTGATTGGTCAGCGGCAGGTCAAAGCCCTGCTTGGTACCGTCGGCATCCATAGAGGTCAGCAGAATCTCCCCTGCGCCCAGATGCTCGCAGCGGCGCACCCACTCCAATACGTTCAGACCGGTGTCAATCCGGCCTCCGTTGATGAAAACGCCCCAGCCGCCGCCGGCCCGGCGTTTTGCGTCTACCGCCACCACAACGCATTGGCTGCCGAACTTATCCGCAGCCTGTCGGATCAATTCCGGATTGCGGATGGCAGCTGAATTGACTGAAACCTTGTCTGCCCCGGCTCGAAGAACCTGACGGTAATCCTCTACGGTGCAGATGCCGCCTCCTACGGTTAGCGGGACGAATACTTTTTTAGCGGTTTGGCGCACGACGTCCATCATCGTGCCGCGCCCCTCATGGGTAGCCGTGATGTCCAGAAAGCAGATTTCGTCCGCGCCCTGTCGGTCATAGGCCACGGCGCATTCCACAGGATCTCCCACTTCCTTGATTCCCTCAAAATTGACTCCCTTGACCACCATGCCGTTTTGCACATCCAGACAGGGGATAATCCGTTTTGCCAGCACCTGCCAATTCCTCCCTTTCCTGTTTTATCCTTCCCGCTGCACTCCCGCCCAGCGGATGGCTTCGGTCAGATCGATTGCACCGGTATACAGCGCCTTTCCCAGGATAGCCGCTTCGATGTTGGTGGCATCTAGCGCTTTGAGATCTTCCAGCGAGCGAATGCCGCCGCTGGCTGTCAAACGGCAGGAGACCCTTTTCCGCAGCTGTGACAGCTGGGACAGATTTGGCCCTTCCATCATACCGTCTTTAGAGATATCGGTAAAAACGATCCAGCCAGATCCAGCCAGATCCATTTTTTCGGCCAGGGACAGATAATCCGTCTGGGAATCTGACAGCCAGCCCCGGGCGCTGACCATGCCGTTTTTTGCATCAATTCCAACGGCAACGCGGCTGCCGTATTGTTCCACAGCCTTTTTGACCAGCTGCGGATTTTCCAGTGCCGCTGATCCCAAAACCACCCGGGAAACACCATTTTGCAAATAATATGCGACCGTATCCATATCACGGATGCCGCCGCCAGCCTCTACCAGCAGTGAGGTTTCCCGGGCGATACGCAGGATGATCTCCTGATTTTGGGCGCTGCCGGTCCTGGCCCCGTCCAAATCCACCATGTGAATCCACGCTGCACCGGCTTGTTCAAAGCTGCGGGCTGTTTCCAGCGGGTCAGCGGCTACCCGGTGGGCAGTATCAAAATCACCGCGCCGCAGCCGCACGCATTGACCGTCCAAAAGATCGATTGCGGGAAGCAGTATCATAAAAGATCCTCCTTATGGGTTGATCCGCACCGTATTCCGGCAAAGATCTGCAAAATTTTGTAGAATTCGAAGGCCGGTTTCCCCGCTTTTTTCCGGGTGGAACTGGGCGCCATAACAATAGGCTCCGTCCCAGACCAGAGCGGGAACAGGTCCGCCGTATTCAGCCCAGGCGACCAGATCTTTTTCCTGCGGCACTGCCTGATAAGAATGGACAAAATAGACATATGCCTGTTCCGGCAGCCCACGTGTCAGCGGACAGTCCCGCACGATTTCCAGCCGGTTCCAGCCCATGTGGGGGATTTTCAGTCCCGGCGGGTTCATTTTTTTCACCTGCCCCTTTAAAAGACCCAGCCCTTTTGTCAGGCAAAATTCTTCCCCTTGGCAAAACAGCACCTGCATACCCAGGCAGATGCCAAGAAAAGGCTTTTTCTTTGCTATCTGCCGCAGAATCGGAATGAGGTCTTTTTCCCGCAGCATTGCCATCGCATCGGGAAAAGCGCCGACCCCCGGCAGCAAAACGCCGTCGGATTCGTACAGTGCTTGTGGTTCCTGGGCGATTTGATAGGAGATGGAAAGATGCTCCAACGCATTGGCGACGCTGAATAAATTTCCTGCTCCGTAATCGACAATTGCAATCATATTTTTCTCCTTTATAAAACCCCTTTGGAGGATAGAATTTTCCCGTTTCTCAGAGGGGTTGCCGCCATCCGCAGGCTGTGAGCGAAGGCTTTAAAAGCTGCCTCAATCATATGATGGTCGTTGGCGCCGTAGGCCACCTGCAAATGGAGCGTAATGGCTGCATTCATACAAAGGGCGCGGAAAAACTCTTCGGTCAAGCAGGTGTCGAACGCACCGACCCGCTCGTTTCGGAACGGCGCGGAAAATACCAGAAACGGCCGCCCGCTCACATCCAGCACGGAGGAAGCCAGTGCTTCATCCATGGGAATCCAGGTGCTGCCATACCGGGCAATGCCGCTTTTGTCGCCCAGTGCCTGCCCCAATACCTGCCCCAGCAAAATGCCAACATCTTCTACTGTGTGGTGGCAATCCACTTCGAGGTCACCTTTGGCGCGGACGGTCAAATCCATCCCGGAATGGACGGCTAGCGCTGTGAGCATGTGATCTAAAAAGCCGATACCGGTAGAAATCTCTGCCCGACCACCGCCATCCAGATCCAGCTGGATAAAAATATCCGTTTCCTTTGTCTTTCGGGACAATTGCGATTTTCGCATCTTTTATCGCACCACCTTTTCGAGCGCTTTGAGCAACGCTTTGTTTTCTGCCGTGTTTCCGGCGGTAAAACGCAGGAAACCGTCCATTTGGCGCACGGCGATCCCCTCTTTTTGCAGAGCCCGGCTGATTTCAGCTGCCGTCGGCGTCTTTACGAAAATAAAGTTTGTTTGGCTGGGCCAAACCGTTTCCAGCTGCGTTTTTTTCACCAGAAGAGACTCAATCCCCGTTTGCAGCGCCCGGCGGGAATCGACCAAAGACTTGGTGCAGAACTCACCCAACCGGGAATTTTCCAGTACAGCTTTCCCCACCGCCTGGGATAAGGCGTTTACATTATAAGGGGATTTTACCGCCTGCAGCGCCTTGGTGATGGTTTTATCCGCTACGGCAAATCCCAGGCGGATTCCTGCCAGCCCCAATGCTTTGGAGCAGGTTTTGAGGACAATCAGGTGATCGTACTGCCCGGTCAAATCCAGAACAGATTCATTGGGGGAAAATTCCATATAAGCCTCGTCTACCACGATCAGCGTATCCGGCAGCAACTCAATCAGCGATTGTACTTTTTGACGGGACAGCGTCAGGGATGTGGGATTGCAGGGATTGGAAAAAATGAGCATGCCGGCTTTTTGCTCTTTTGCATAAGCCGCCAGTTTTACCGGATCAATGGAAAGATCCGGCGCTTTTTGCCAGGATCTTGTTTCCAGCTCGAAAATATCCCCGTAGAACCGATACATTGAAAAATCCGGTTCCGCAGTAACCAGCCGCGACCCCTTTTCCAAAAGGCACCCGCAGATCAGGGAGATCAGCTCGTCCGATCCGTTGCCGGCGGTGACCTGTTCCATCGGTACCTGAAACCGTGAGGCAAACGCCTGCCGCACACCGGTGCAAAGAGGGTCGGGATAGCGGTTGTAAGCAATTTCGGTCAGATTTTTTTGGATTTGCTCGACGACCTGATCCCGGACAGGGCGGATTTCGGACGGGAAGCTGTCTGGGCGGTTCAAGTCAAAACAGCTTTCGTTGGCATCCAGTCGGATGGGAAAGTCTCCGGATACCGGCCGGTAAGGAGTCAAGTCGCGGACTTTTTGACAAAGTGTATATGCCATGATTAAAACCTCACTGCAATTGCGTTGGCGTGGGCGGTCAGTCCCTCTTTTTGGGCGATGGTCACGATGTCTTTCGCAGCACAGCACAAAGCACCTTTTGGATAATAAATGAAACTGGAACGCTTTATAAAACTGTCCACTGACAGCGGAGAGAAAAAGCGAGCCGTACCGCTGGTCGGCAGCACATGGTTGGGACCGGCAAAATAATCTCCCAGCGGCTCCGGAGAGTATTGGCCCAAAAACACCGAACCGGCGTTGTCAAACCGGCCGACGGTTTCCAGTGGGTTTTGTACCATCACTTCCAAATGTTCCGGCGCAATTTCGTTGGCCAGCTGTACCATCTGTTCAAAATCCCGGCAGACGATGACGGCACCGAAGTTTTCCAGCGAATCCAAAATCATTTCCCGCCGGGAGAGGGAAAGAGACTGCCGCTCGATTTCTTCAATGGTTTTCTGTGCAATTTTTTCGCTGGTACACAAAAGAATTGCCGAGGCCAGCCGGTCGTGTTCTGCTTGGCTCATCAAATCGGCGGCCAGATACACCGGATCGGCCGTATCGTCTGCTACCACCAAAATTTCGCTGGGACCGGCGATCATATCAATATCCACCTGTCCGTACAAAAGCTTTTTGGCGGTTGCCACATAGATGTTTCCGGGGCCTACGATTTTGTCCACCTGCGGAATGGTTTGCGTTCCGTAAGCCAGCGCCGCCACCGCCTGGGCGCCGCCGGTCAAAAAGACCCGGTCCACCCCGGCGATTGCCGCGGCGGCCAGAATATCTGGGTTGGCGCCGCCGTTTTTGTTCGGCGGCGTGACCATGATGAGTTCTCCCACGCCGGCAATTTTCGCCGGAATGGCGTTCATCAGCACCGAAGAGGGATAAGCGGCCGTGCCGCCGGGCACATAAAGGCCGACTCTGTGAAGGCCCCGAACCCGTTGTCCTAAGATAACGCCGTTTGGCTGCGCATCCCAAAAACTCTGCTGTTTTTGACGGGCGTGAAAAGCGGTGATGTTCTCCTTTGCCCGGCGCAGCGCCTGCACAAAATCTGCGTCGGCCGTATCAAGCGCCTGTTCGATTTCCTCTTTTGTTACCTCCAGCCGGGCGGGTGCAGCAGAATCGAACTGCTCGGCATATCGCCGTAACGCTGCGTCGCCCTCCTGCCGGACGGTTTCAATAATTTGTGTGACGACAGTGGCCACCTTCCGGTCTACTTCTCCGCTGCGGGAACGCAGCAGTTCCAGCGTTTGCCGTTCGGCGGATCCATCGGCCCGAGTGACAGAAAGCATGTCTATTTCTCCCTTCTATTTTGTGCGGCCAGTCCCTGCTCCAGGCGGAAGACCAGCGATTCAATTTCAGCTTTGCGTAATTTTAAACTGGCGATATTTACGACCAGCCGGGCAGAGATGTCACAGATCCAACGGGAAACCTCCAGCCCGTTTTCCCGCAGCGTCGCGCCGGTCTCTACAATATCCACGATGCCGTCTGCCAAGCCCAGCAGGGGCGCAAGCTCCACAGAGCCTTCAATTTTGACAACCGACACATCCAACCCCTGCTTTTCCCGGATGCGCGGGTCACCAGCACACAGAGCCTTGATTTCAGCGTAAGAC
>ERZ773108.1947-NODE-1947-length-18988-cov-7.733904_pt1 | contig 18988 bp, 14 predicted proteins | sample MGYA00580570_ERZ773108 | MGnify/ENA primary metagenome ERZ773108 (study PRJEB29015, sample SAMEA2737840) | human gut metagenome | biome: human gut; feature: human-associated habitat; material: faeces | place: China | collected 2012 ...
AGTACGTTTCGCCCAAAGCGACCGAGGATAACGGCGTCATCATGTTCGAAGTGAAGGCTGCCGTGAAGATTCCCGCCGACGTCTTCGTGCGCGCCGGGTACAGTGCCAACGCCAGCATCGTGATCGAAAGCCGCGAAGGCGTGCTCACGCTTCCCGAGAGCACCGTCGAATTCGAGGGTGAGAAAACGTATGTCTACCTGCTCACCAGCGCCGAGGACATCGCAGAGCAGACCTTCGATAAACGCGAGGTCAAGATAGGCCTTTCGGACGGCATCAACATCGAACTTACCGAAGGCGTGACCGCCGACGACAAAGTCCGCGGCGCGAAGGAAGACAAGAAGAAATAACCCCAAATGCACCGCAGCATGAAAACCAGCACCCTATTCGCCGCTCTCTGTACAGCTGCCGCTGCTCTCTGCGCAATGTCCGCGGAGGCCCAGACCGCACCGGCTGCACCTCAAGCCGCCGCAGCACCGGCACCCGGCACGCCCTGGTCGCTCGACGACTGCATCGGTTATGCCCTGGCCAACAACATCGACGTGCAGCAACGCGCCCTGCAGGTCGAACAGAACGAGGTGGAACTCTCGACGGCCAAATACAGCCGCCTGCCCGACCTGAACGCCTCGATCGGAGGCGACGCATCGTTCGGCCGCGTACTCTCGAGCGACAATACTTACAAGGACAACAACCAGACCTCGGGTTCGCTCAACATCTCGACCAGCCTCCCCGTATTCCAGGGCATGCGCATCAACCGCCAGGTCAAAGGCGGCAAACTCGACCTGGCCGCAGCCATGCAGGATCTGGAACGTGCCCGCGAAGACGTGTCGATCAACGTCATGACACTCTACCTGGAGGTACTTTACAACAAGGAACTCACCGACGTTGCCGAACGCCAGCTCGCCCTGAGCACCCTGCAGGCCACGCAGAGTCGCGAACTGGTCGCCGCCGGCAAACAGCCGGAATCGGCCCGGTACGAAAGCGAGGCGCTCATGGCCAAAGACCAGCTGAGCCTGACCCAGGCCCGCAACGACCTGCAACTGGCACTGCTCAACCTGAGCCAGGCCCTCAACCGCGAGAGCGCCGCAGGGTTCGACGTCGTGGTTCCGGAGCTCGACAGCGTGACGCTCGCCTCGCTGCACCGGCTGGGCACGGCAGACGGGGTCTACAACTATGCAGTGGAAAACCGTCCGCATATCAAGGCGGAGCGGCTGCGGCTCGAAAGTTCGGAGAATTCAGTCCTCATTGCCAAATCGGCACTCTATCCCTCCATCTCGCTTTCAGGCGGCTACGGCACGGGGGTGTACAGCGCCGACAGCGATAAGTTCTGGGCCCAGATGCGCCATAACAGCCGCGAATACGCCGGCGTCCCGCTCGACAACCCGATCTTCAACCGCCGGGCCGCGCGCAACGACATCAGCAAGGCGCAGCTCGCCGTGCGCAGCCAGCAGCTCGCCGTCACCCAAACCGTGCAGGCCAAATACGAGTTCGTTTTCCGTTCGAAGATTCTCTATTTCTACCGCGGGAAGCCGTTGCAACTCTGAAAACGGGAGATTCTGATAAACGAATTCAAACAAAAAGGGTGACCTAAAACGGTCACCCTCGCTGCTACCCGGAACATCAAGTTCCTGAATAATCCGGGCGGCTGCCGGATTGAATCCCGGACCTTCTCCGGCAGAAAAGTCCTTCGTGCGTCACTGATGATCTGTGTTTATCCCAGCAATACAAAAGTAGACAAATTATCCCAACCCACAATAGGTAGAGCGTTTTTGTAATAAGGCTCGACCAAAATGTCATACCCCGAAAAGGCAAAATAATACGCCCGGACGCATACGGACCACTTTTCGTTCTGCAAAAAAGCGGCAATCCGGAAAATTTGACCTACTTTTGCAACGGTTTCAACAGTTGAAGGAATGGAATGGCTTAAAGAATTGTTCGTCGAGCACTCGGCTTTGCAGGCCGTCGTGGTGGTTTCGCTCATCTCGACGATCGGTATCGGACTGGGAAAGATCCGCTTTTTCGGAATCTCGCTCGGAACGGCCTTCATCTTCTTCGTGGGCATTCTGGCCGGGCATTTCGGGCTCTCGCTCGACCCGGCGATGCTGACCTATGCCGAGAGTTTCGGACTGGTGATCTTCGTCTACGCCCTCGGCCTTCAGGTGGGGCCGGGCTTCTTCAGTTCGATGCGCGCCGACGGACTGCGGCTCGTCTCGCCCGCCATCGCCATCGTGCTGCTCGGAACGGCCCTGGCCATGGCGATGAGCTACGCCTTCGGAGTCTCGATGCCCGACATGTCGGGCATTCTGTGCGGCGCGACGACCAACACCCCGGCGCTGGGCGCCGCGCAGCAGACGCTGCAACAAATGGGCATCGACGCCAACGGAGCGGCGTTGAGCTGCGCCGTGGCCTACCCGCTGGGCGTCGTAGGCGTAATTCTGGCCGTGGTCTTCCTGCGCAAGCTCTTCGTGCGTCCCTGCGACATGCCGGGACCCGACGCCGAACACCGCAAGAACGTCTTCATCGCCAGCTACCGCCTCACCAATCCCGCGGTCTTCGGCAAGAGCGTCCACGAAATCGCGACGCAGAGCCACCACCATTTCGTCATTTCGCGCCTGTGGCGCGACGGGCGGGTTTCGATCCCCACCTCGGACAAGACCCTACAGGAGAACGACCTGATCCTGGTCATCACCACGCCCGGCGAGGCCGACGCCCTGCGGCTGATCTTCGGCGAGCAGGAGACCAAGGACTGGAACACGGAAAATATCGACTGGAACTCCGTCGACAGCCAGCTCATCTCGCAGCGCATCCTCGTGACACGCCCCGAAATCAACGGCAAGAAACTCTCGCAGTTGCGCCTGCGGAACACCTACGGCATCAACATCAGCCGCGTGTACCGCTCGGGCGTGCAGCTGCTGGCCACCCCCGACCTGCGTTTGCAGCTGGGCGACCGTCTGACCGTGGTGGGCGAAGCGGAGGCGATCCGCAACGTCGAGAAAATCCTCGGCAACGCCGTCAAGAGCCTCAACGAACCCAACCTCGCGGCGGTGTTCATCGGCCTGATCCTCGGCCTCACGCTGGGAAGCATTCCCGTGGCGATCCCCGGGATTTCGATTCCCGTGAAACTGGGACTCGCAGGCGGCCCGATCATCGTCGGCATCCTGATCGGCACGTTCGGCCCCCGGCTCCACATGATCACCTACACCACCCAGAGCGCCAACCTGATGCTGCGCGCACTGGGCCTTTCGATGTACCTCGCATGCCTCGGGCTGGATGCCGGAACCCACTTCTTCGAGACCGTCATGCGCCCCGAGGGGGCCTTGTGGCTCGGCATCGGATTCGCCCTGACGTTCGTGCCGGTGGTGCTGGTGGGGCTGTTCGCCCTGCGGGTGCTGAAGGTCGACTTCGGATCGGTCTCGGGACTGCTGTGCGGCAGCATGGCCAACCCGATGGCGCTCAACTACGTGAACGACACGATCGAAGGCGACAACCCCTCCGTATCCTACGCCACGGTCTATCCCGTGTGCATGTTCCTGCGCGTGATCATCATTCAGGTGATGCTGATGCTGGTGCTTTAGCCTCCTCCGGGGCGGGCTGTTCCGCCTGCGGCCTTTGCGGGGCGGCCGGCCGGGATGCATGCAGGGGCGGCGCATTTTGCGGGGCGGCCTGTGAGGAGGCCTGCGGTGACGCCTGTGAGGAGGCCGGCGGTGACGCCTGCGGGGGTGTCTGCGGAGGTGTCTGCGCGTTTAGAGAAAACGCATTGCGCAGCGAGGCGACGTCCTCCCCCGACGGATTCTGAAAGACCCGCAACCCGAATTCGGGAATCACGGCCAGCACATGATCGAAGACATCCGACTGAATCCCCTCGTAATCCACCCACACGACCGTATCGGTAAAGAAATAGAGCTGCATCGGAAGCCCCGTTTCGGTGGGCTGCAACTGCCGTACCATCAGCGTCATATCTTTGTTCACCGGGACCTCGTTCCGGAGGTAGCGGACCAGATAGGCCCGGAAAACCCCGAGGTTGGTCTGATGCAGGCCGTTGATCCGCCGTTCCCCGGAGCCGATGCCGTGCGCGGCGTTGTACTCCTCGACGCGGCGTTCGGTCTGATCGACGTAGTCGCGGATCAGGTCGATCGTACGGTAATGGTCCAGCATCTCGGGGGTGCAGAAACGCACGCTCGTCATGTCGATCGCCACGGAGCGCATCACGCGCCGCCCGCCCGAAAGCTGCATGGCGTGCCAGTTGGTGAACGAATCGGTCGTCAGCAGGTAGGGCGGCAGCATGACGAGCGTGTTGTCCCAATTGCGGATCTTGACCGTCGTGAGCGACACCTCCTCGACGTTGCCGTCGGCCCCGTACTTGGGGATCGAAATCCAGTCTCCGACCTTGAGCATGTCGTTGGCCGCGAGCTGAATGCCCGAAACGAAGCCGAGGATGCTGTCACGGAAAATCAGCATCAGCACGGCCGCCGAGGCGCCCAGTCCCGTCAGCAGGATGGCGGGCGACTTGTCGAGCAGGATCGAAACAATCAGAATCGTGCAGATCAGCAGCGCAATGCCCTGCGCCGTCTGCCGCAGGCCCTTGATGGGTTTGTTCTGCCAGGCGGGACGCGCCGCAGCGATGTGGAAGGCAGCATAGAGCAGGGCGTTGACGAAGCGGAAAACCGAAAAGACGATATAGGCCTCCATGAACCGCAGGACGATGACGCGCCCGGTGGATTTCTCCTCGAAGACCACCGGGAGCACGACGGCCAGCAGAATGGCGCTCAAAATATGACACATGCGCCGGAGAACCGGAACGCTGAAAAGCGTGTCGTCCCATTTGGCCCGGGTGCGCTCCACGAGTTTCCGCACCCCGTGTACGATGCCCAGTTGCAGCAGCAGGTCGAAAACCACGGCGGCCAGCACCACGAGCACGAAAGCCGCCCAGCGGTCGAGCGCATCGCCGGTGGCCGAAGTCAGGCCCAGCCATTCGAGCAGGGCGTGCGTCCAACGTTTCAGAAGTGTCTGCATACCCGTACCCGCATCAACTTTCGGGCCTCAACCGCAGCGGCGGCCGAAAAACCGGAAACGACGCCGGCGCGGACAACGGAATCACCCGAGAATCAATCCGGCCTCGCCTTCGAAGTTGGGTGTGAAAACACCCTGTCCGAGGTTTTCGCGGATTTCGTCCGGGGACCAGAAACGCCCGCCGTCAAGCTCCCCGCTCGGACGGACCTCGCCATCGTAGACCGTGCGGAAGACATGGACCAGTTCGTATTCGCGTTCCGAGCGGAACGGATAGACCGCAACCGCCCCGGGCACGAAATCCGTGATGCCCAGCTCCTCGCGCACCTCGCGCCGCAGGGCTTCGGCGATCGTCTCGCCGTAGTCCACATGGCCGCCCACGGCCGTGTCCCACCGTCCGGGCTGAATGTCCTTCCAGGCGGGGCGTTTCTGCAAATAGAGTTCGCCGCGCGAATTGAAAACATGGAGGTGCACCACCGGGTGCAGGAGCATCGACCCGCCGTGGCACTCGCCGCGCGTGGCTTTGCCGACGACGTTCCCCGCCGCGTCGACCACGGGAAAGATCTCTTCGCTGTTATCGCTGTTCATGCCGGGGATATTTACGGATGTAGATCATGGCGGCCGTCATCCCCAGCAGTACGAAAGCCGCGCCGGGAATCGCCGTATATTCATAGCCGAGCCCGTGCCCGATCGGCAGGCCGCCGACGTAGGCCCCCAGGGCGTTGCCCAGGTTGAAAGCCACCTGCACGAGCGCCGCGCCGAGCATCTCGCCGCCGCGCGAATTTTCGAGGATCAGCAGTTGCTGGGGCGACGATACGCAGAAGAGGCAGGCCGTAGTCAGACACATCAGCGCCAGCGAAAGATAGCGGACATGCGCCCCGAAGAAGATGCCGACGAGCGCCAGACAGGCCGTGCCGAGCGTGAAGCGTACAACCCTCTCGGGCGTGAACCGGTCGGCATAGTGACCGCCGACGATATTGCCCGCAAACATGCCGAAACCGGCCAGCATGACGATCAGCGTCAGGTCCTCGGAACGGAACCCCGAGGTGTGGACCATCAGCGGGCTGACGTAGCTGTACCAACAGAAGATGCCGCCGTTGCCCAGCATCACCGACGCCAGCACCAGCCACGGAGCGGCGCTTTTCAGAAACCGGAACTGCCCCTTCATCCCCGTATCGGGCAGTGCGGGCAGAGCCGGAACCCACAATTTCACGAGCAGCATGGCCACGGCTCCCCACACGGCGACGATCCCGAACGTGGCGCGCCACGTCACGGCGCCGCTGATGTAGGTTCCCAGCGGCACGCCGAAGAGGTTGGCGACGGTCATGCCCACGACCATGATCGACACGGCCTCGGCCCGCCGGCCCTTGTCGGCGACGCGCTCGGCGACGATCGACCCCACGCCGAAGAAGGCCCCGTGGGGAAGCCCCGAGACGAAACGCATGGCCAGCAGGGTCCAGTAGTTCGGCGAAAGCGCCGCACAGGCGTTGCCGAGAATGATCAGGCCCGTGAGGGCCAGCAGGATGTGTTTCAGCGGCCGCGTGCGGGCCACCAGCACCGTGAGGGGCGCCCCGAAGCAGACGCCCAGCGCATAGGCGGAGATCAGGTGCCCCGCTTCGGGGATCGAGACGCCGAGGCTGCGGGCGATGTCGGGCAGAATGCCCATCATCACGAACTCCGCCATACCGAGCGCCAACGTCCCGAATGCCAGGGCGATCAGACTTTTCTTCATGGGAAAACAGACATTAACGGCTAACCGGCTGCAAAAATAGCACAAAAAAGGTGAAAAGTTTTTGCGTCTTTTCACCTTTTTCCAATTTTTCAGAGCTTGGGTCCCGATTCCCGAGGCTGGCCCACCTCGAAGCCCAGCGCCCGCATCCACTCCACGGTGGCGGCATCGACCTGATCGTTGCGGTCGGCCCAGCGGCGCTCCTCGATCAGCTGCTTCTTGCGCTCCTCGAGGGCTTTCAGAAGCGGGAAATCCGGATGTGCGAGATGCGACTTCTCCTCGCGCTGCGAGGGCCGGACCCTGCGGTCGAAAACCACCCCCTGCGTCGGACGCCGCGCGCCCTCCCACTTGAACCCCTTGAGGTAAAGCTCCTGATCGGCGGGAATCTTGTCCATCGGATAGATGTTCCAGTCGGGGTCCTTGCGGTAGACGATCGTCACGACCTGTTTGTCCTCGATATAGAACGAACAGTCGCCGCTCTCGATGACGCCCATGCCCGTGATCTGGGGCGGCTCGCCGTCCTGCATGTAGTAGATCGTCTGGGCATTGCCGTTCACGTCGTTGCGGTAGATCTGATTGTCGCGGAACCACGCCGTCATCTGCTTGCCCGCCACCTGGTTGTAATGGACCGTGTCGAGCTGGGAGACCATCATCGGAGTGCCGATGAACTCGGCGCGCGTGATCTGCTGGTTCTCGGTGAATATGTCCATCACGTCGGAGGTGATCTGGTTGCCCTGGTTCCACAGCACGGGATTGATGTAGAGGTGGATCGTCGAATCGGTGCTGATGGCCGTCATCGAATCGCATACGGCCTGGAAATCGGAACGGAAAATGCGCACATTGCGGAAACCCTTCATCAGGCGGTAAACCGAGTCGGCAGAGTCGGTGAGCGAATCGACCGAGTCGGCCGGAATCCGCATCGCCAGCGAGTCGGCGGCCAGCGAATCGGCCATCTGCAACAGCAGCGAATCCATCTCCCGGTCGTTGCGGGCGATCAGCGAGTCGATCTCGCGCAGGGCCGTGGAATCGACCGGAATCACCTTGCCTTTGCGGGCGGCGCGGGCCTGACGGGCGCGGAGTTTCGACTCGGCCTTGAGTTTGCGCGCAGCGAGACGCCGCTCCTCCCGCTCCTTCTGGGCCAGCAGTTTGGCCGTCGTCTTATCCTGGCGTTTTTTGGCGATCTCCTCCAGTTTTTCCTTCCTGGCCTTGGCCGCAGCGGCTTTTTGGGCCGCCTTCAACTTGGCGGCCTGCTCCTTGAGGTAGGCTTTCCGGGCATCGCCGACCAGCGTGTCGAGCGGATCGACGGCCGGAACGGCCAGCGAATCCGGGACGGAAACGCCCAGCAGCGAATCGGGGACCTCCCGCCGGGCCAGCGAATCCGGCCCTGCGGCGTCTTCCGGCGAACCGGGACCGACGGCCGGAACGCGGGGACTTCCGAGCGAATCCGCCGCAGGACGGCCTTCGGGAAGCTCCCCGGCCGGGTGGTGCGGCGTCCCGAGAAGGGCGGAATCGGTTTTCAGACGCGCCAGCGAATCGGCTTTGGCCGCAGCGGCGGCCCGGCGCAGTGCGTTTTCATTGATCGTGAAGAGGTACATCGAATCGGCGCGCATGAAAAGCGAGTCGCCCTGCGAAAGGTCGTAACTCACCACCGCGGGCCGGCGCGTGAGGAACGCATTTCCCGGCTCCTTCCAGTACTCGCCGTAGTCGCTGAAGGCGATCACCTTGTGTTCGGCGTCGTCCAGCTGCAAATCACGCCGCAGGATCACATGGTCCTCGGCGCGGTAGTAATGGAGGCTGTCGCTCCAGATCTCCTGCTTTTCGGTCAGGATATAGCCGTTGCGCGTCACGATGTAGAGCGTATCGGCCTTGTCGTAGGAACCGCGGTCGGCATAGAGGTAGTCGCCGTCCTTGTTCCAGATGTTGGTGCGGTCGAAGAAAAAGGCGTTGTCGGTAGCCATGTTGTAAACCACCGAATCGCCCTTGAGTTCGTATTCGTCGTTGCGCATTTCGACGCGGTCGACGGCGATCAGCTCCTTCGTGTCGGCATAGTAGTAGCCGCGGACCGATTCGAGCAGGTTCTCGCGGTTGAGCATCACCCCGCCGTCGGCGAATTCGCCGATGTTCTTCTTCGTGTTGAACAGGAATTTATAGGTGTAGAGCGTGGCGTCGCCGTCGACGACCTTGACGATGTCGGAGTAGACCCGCGCCTCGTTCAGCTCGCCGTCGTACTCGGCCCGGTCACCGTAAATGTAGGTCGTATTCTTGTTGATGAGCACGTTGCCGAAGAACTCGATGCGCATGTCCGAGTAACGCACGGCCGAGTCGCACGTGATGACGGCGCCGTTGTGCTGTGCGGCGAAGTTCCCCACCAGGAAAACCACCGAATCGCCCGGGGCGATGGGGCCCATCAGGTCCGACTTGAGGTCGATGAGCTTTTTCTCGCCCTCCGGCTCCGGCGCCTGCATGCCGCTGCGCGCCGCGACCACGGCGGCGGCCAGCACCACTACGGCTATGGACAAGAGCCTGCGCACGGCCTATTTCACCCAGTGTTTGTTCTCGAACTCCCCGTTGCGGAATTCGGGCGAGATGTAGACGTACATGCCGTCGATCTTCTTCGAAAGCCACTCCTTGAAGACCCGCTCCTGCTTGTCCTGCAAGGCCATCTCTTCGAGCCGCAGGTAGTCCTCGTTGAGCGAAGCCGTATGCGTGGGGATCACCTCGACCAGCTTGACGATCTTGGCCATCTGGTTGCCGAGCATGTCTTCGGTGAGGTAGGCCTCCGAAATCTCGCCGGGTTTGAGCCGGTTCAGGGCGTTGTAGTCATCGAGGCTCTTGAAACGGCCGAAGTCCTCCTTGAGGAATTTCGTGACGGTCAGCTTGGCGTCGAAGGCGTTGAAACGCTCCAGGATGTCGTGGTTCGAGACGATGCCGCCGTTCATCTTCGACTGCGCGTCGTCCGAATAGAGCAGCGCAGCCCTCTCGAAGGTGATCGAATCCTTGCGGATCACCTTCACCAGACTGTCGAGCGTATTGAGCGAACCGCCCAGCTCCTCGGTCGTGTAGACCGGACGCAGCAGGATGTGGCGGAAATGATAGAGCCGGCCGCGCTTGTCCAGAAGCTGGATGATGTGGAAACCGAACTGCGACTCGACCACCTCGGAAATCTGGCCGGGGCGCATCTTCTCCAGCGCCGCGCCGAATGCGGGGTCGAGCTGTTCGAGCGTCGAGGGGTCCATCTCGCCGCCGCGCATCATCGTGCCGGGGTCCTGCGAATACATGCGGGCGAGGTTTTCGAACTTGGCCTTGCCCGTGATCACGCGTTCGCGCATGTCGATCAGCCGTTCGCGCGTACGCTGCTTGGCGGCGGTCATCGACTTGGGAAACTTGGTGATCTGCGCATAGACATACTGGTCGGCGACGAGCGGCAGGCTGTCCTTCGAGATCGACTTGTAGAAACGCTCCACCTCGCCCGGAATCACCGACACCTTGTCGACCACCTCGGTCTGCATGGAGTTGGCATAGGCCTGCTCCTCGTAACGCTGGCGCATGATCTCGCGGATGTTGAAGATCGGCATGTGGTGCTTGGCTTCGAGCTGGGGGATCGAGCCTTCGGCCTCGACCATCTGCTGCACCTGCTCCTCGACGCGCGCCATGATGTCGGCGTCGTTGACCTTCACCGAGTCGATCTGGGCCTGGTTGTAGAGCAGCTTCTGGGTCATCAGCGCTTCGAGCGCCTCGTTCATCGGGTCGCGGTCGGAAGTGTAACCCTCCTGACGGCGCTGTTCCGTCAGCTGGCGCGCATAGTCGTCCACCTCGGAGTAGAGGATCGACGATCCGCCCACCACGGCCACCACCTTGTCGAGCATCACCTGTCGTTTCTGCGCAAGGGCGCCTGCGAACAACAGGGCGAGCGCCGCGGCCATCATAGCTTTTTTCAACATCTTGGTTTCGTTTATCGTTTTATTTTTATTCGTCTTTCTTCGGTTTCTCGTCGGCGAAAATCTTCACCTCGCCCATCTCCGCGGCCCGGGCGCAAAGCTCCTCCTCGTGCGCGCGGATGATCTCGCCCTTGCGCTGGTTGAACAGGATGCGGCGAATCGTTCCGCGCAGCCGTTCGAGCGGAATCGGCTCGCCCTCGCGCAGCACCGCATCAATCTGGAAATAATAGTGCGCATGGCTGTCGCGCATCTCCTGCACGGCAGCAGTCGCCAGCACCGAATCGTAGCTCTGCGAACGCAGCGTCGGGAGGTAGCTCAAGAACTCCGGGAAATCAATCCACTGGTCGCGGAAATCGTCCACCGTGAAATCGTTCTTCTCGCAGATGTCCCTGAAATCCTGCTGCTGCGCCTCCGACCTGGCCCCCATCAGCGTCTTGAGCTTCGCGGCCTGCCGGTACCCCTCGCCGAAACGGACGATGCGCCCCTTGACGATCGTGCGGTCGAGTTTGAAATCGGCCTTGTGAGCGTTGTAGTAGGCCGCAATCTCGTCGGCGGTGAACACCGTGTCGATCGAACGGTCGACGTAATGCTGGTCCAGCTGGCGGATCAGCAGCGCCTGGCGGTACTCCTCCACCATCTTGTCGATGTCGCCCGCCGAAGAGGAAAAGAGCGTCTCCGCCTCCTGGAGCTTGAGCTGCTTGAGCACCCAGCGGTCGATGTAAACCTTCATAAAGGCCGCGCTGTCGTCGCCCGAAAGCCCCTGCGGGACCACCGACCGCACGTCGCCCAGCCGCAGGTCCTTGCCGCCGGCCCGCGCAATGGTCGTGTCGCCGGCAAAATAACGCGGCAGCTCCCGGCATCCCGCCAGCAGCAGCACACCCGCCGCGACCGCTATTTTCGCTCGCAAATTCATATTCCGAAGGGCAAAGATACGTTTTTTACTTGTAAGTAACGCAGTGCGGAGCCGGATTATTACGCCGCAGACGGATTTTTCTCCGCCTCCTTCATGCGCCGCAGCGTGCGCAGCATCATATAGCCCGACACGGCGGAGAGCGCCAGCGCCGCGATGTAAATCAGCACGTAAAGCGTCCGGCTGCCCACCAGGTCGATCAGCAGCGCATTGCCGTGCCCGGTGGCCAGCGCCAGATAGGCCACGGCGTTGTTCAGCGCATGGAGGATCATCACCGACCACAGCGAATCGGTCGCCAGGTAAACGTAGCCGAGCACCAGGCCGATGACCGTGGCGTTGATCACCTGCACGGGCTGGCCGTGGAGCACGCCGAAGAAAAGCGACGAGACGAGCCATGCGGTCGTCACGCCGAACTTACCGCGCAGCGACCCCAGCACGACGCCGCGGCAGATCAGCTCCTCGAAGATCGGAGCGAAGATCACCAGCGAAAGGATGGTCCAGAATCCGCGGCCCACTTCGAGCGACAGTTCGGGCATCAGCCGCAGCAGCGGTTCGAGCACCACGCCGACGGCGAACATCAGCACGAAGGCCCACAGCAACAGCGCGGGATTCAGCCCCCGGGCCGAGAAACGCGCCCACGGACCGCTGCCGCCGCGCGCGCGGCGGTAGTAGAGGATGCCGGCAAGCGTGATCGACATCGAGCAGAAATAGAGCGCCGCCATCACCTTGCCCAGCGCAGCCGGCTCCAGCGATTTGAAATCGAGCCCGTGCCCGGCGAAAAGCAGGAAGACCATCGCTGCGGTCCCCACGACGATCTGCGCCCCGAAGGCGATACCCAGCATGGCGAACAGGTCGCCCACGGTCGGGAATTTCCGGCGGCCCGGACGCAGCTCCGCCGCCGGGACTGCGGCCGGCTGTCCCGAAGTTGCGGACTCCGCCGCGGAAGCCGGCGATTTTTTTTCTTCCATAGTATCGTATAGCTATCAATTCATTCCGACCGTAAAGATAAGCATTTTTCCGCTACGGTTATGGATTTCCATTTAATTTCACTAAATTTGCCTGCTTATAAACCGAATTCAAACATGGCAAAGGTAATCGCATTGGCCAATCAGAAAGGCGGCGTGGGCAAGACCACGACAGCTATCAATTTAGCGGCTTCGCTGGCCCTGCTGGGCAAGAAAGTCCTGTTGCTGGACGCCGATCCGCAGGCGAACGCCACCTCGGGGCTGGGCTTCGACATCAACCTCGAAGGCATCTACGAGTGCATCGCCGGACAGAAACAGGCCGACGAAGTGCTTCTCCAAAGTCCCGACGTGAAAAACCTCTGGGTGCTGCCCTCGTCGATCGACCTGGTGGCCGCCGACACCGAACTGCCGAAGATGGAAAACGCCCACCACGTGATGAAACGCATCGTCGACTCGGTGCGCGGAAAGTTCGACTACATCTTCATCGACTGCTCGCCGTCGCTGGGCTACACCACGGTCAACATCCTCACGGCCGCCGACACGGTGCTGATCCCCGTGCAGTGCGAATACCTCGCCCTGGAAGGGCTTTCCAAACTGCTCAACACCATCCGCAAGGTCAAGGGCGGACTGAACCCCGGCCTCGACATCGAGGGCTTCCTGCTGACGATGTACATGCGCAACCGCCTGAACAACCAGGTGGTGAGCGAGGTCCGCGAGCACTTCGGCCCCCTGGCCTACGACACAATAATCCAGCGCAATATCCGTTTGGGAGAAGCGCCCTCGCACGGAAAACCCGTGATGCTCTACGACGCCGGGGCCGTCGGCTCGGAAAACTACCTGGCCCTGGCCCGGGAATTTCTGAAACGCAACCGCAAACGCAGCAAATAAACGAATACCGATATGAAACAGAAGGGATTAGGACGCGGACTCGACGCCATTTTCGGCAGCGATCCCGTGGATGCCAAGCTCAAACCGATGAGTCAGATGGCAGAAATCGAAATCGCCGACATCATACCCAACCCCACGCAGCCGCGCACGCAGTTCGACGAGGAGGCTCTGGACGAACTGGCCGACTCGATCCGCCAGCTGGGCGTCATCCAGCCCGTGACGGTGAAAAAGGGCGACGGAGGCAAATACGTCATCATCAGCGGCGACCGCCGCTGGCGGGCCGCGCAGCGGGCCGACCTGAAGACCCTCCCGGCCTATATCCGCGAGGTGGACGACGAGAACCTGCACGCCATGGCCCTCGTGGAGAACATCCAGCGGCAGGACCTCAACGCCATCGAAATCGCGCTGGGCATGCAGCGCCTGATCGACGAGTGCAACCTCACGCAGGACGCCCTGTCGGAGAAGGTGGGCAAGAAGCGTTCGTCGGTGTCGAACTACCTGCGCCTGCTGAAACTCCCCGACGAGGTGCAGCTCGCCCTCAAGGAGGGGCTGATCTCGATGGGACACGCCAAAGCCATCGCCGGGGCGCCCGCCGACCAGCAGCTGCGCGTGCTGAAAAGGTGCATCAAGAAAGGCCTCTCGGTCCGCCAGGTCGAGGAGCTGGTCCGCTCTCTCTCCGAAGCCCCGGGCAAAGAGGCACAGAATGTGGAGGACGAAGAGTATCCCGAAAGCTACCTGAAACTGGTCGAGCAGCTCGAAAAGTTCTTTTCGCAGGAAATTTCGATCAAACGCGCGAAAAACGGCGGCGGCAAAATCGTCATCGGCTTCACGGACGACAGGGACATCGAACAGTTCATCGAACGTTTTGCTAAACGCTCCTAATTAAAATATATGGTGACAATCCGGTTCAGACTCCTGCTCCTGGTCGCAGCCCTTTCGCTGGGACTGCCCGCCGGGGCGCAGCTCCACCGCGGCGCACGCACGGTCGTCCGCGGCGGACTGCTCGAAAAACCGGATTCGCTCAAGGGCCGGCGCGATTCGCTGCGCCTGGCGGGCCTCGTACGGCAGATCGACTCGATCGCCGCCGCCGAATACGCCGCCGACTCGGCGGCCGTCGCGGACCTGCGCTCCGACGACCTGCATTACCTCGACTCGCTGGCCCTGGCGCGCTTCGACGCCGCACAGCGGGGCGTGGACACCACGACCAAACGCAAGGTCTACAAAAAAGGCTGGTTTATGAGCGACTCGATGTCGCTCTCGAAGGTGTGCTGGATTTCGACCGTGGTCCCCGGCTACGGACAGATTTACAACAAACAGTACTGGAAACTGCCGATCCTCTACGGACTGGTGGGAACCGGACTGGGACTGTACATCCACGAAAACAAGACCTACAAGCCGCTCAAGCGCCAGTTCGAATCCTATACCGACGTGAACCTCTCGCGCACGCCCGAGCTGGACGCCCTCCAGTCCAAGATGATCCGCAGCAACACGCGGCGTCAGGTTTACCTGGGGATCACGATCGCCTCGTACATCTACTTCATCGGCGACGCGGCCGTGAGCTACTCGACCAACGACGTGTCGAGCGTCAAGAAGGCCACCACGCTCGCCTGCATCTTCCCCGGAGCGGGACAGATCTACAACAAAAGCTACTGGAAAGTGCCTTTCGTCATCGGCGGATTCGCCTCGATGATCTACTGCATCGACTGGAACAACCGCGGCTACCAACGTTTCAAAAAGGCCTACAATCTGTTGAGCGACTACGACCGCAATCCCGACAAATACCCCGACGGACCGACCGACGAGTTCCACGGACGCTATTCGGCCTCGTTCATCCGCAACCTGCGCAACAACTACCGGCGCAACCGCGACCTCTGCATCATCCTCTCGGGTGCGCTGTACGTCCTGCAGATCGTCGATGCGCATGTCGACGCCCACCTCAAGGACTACGACATTTCGGACGACCTCTCGATGAACCTCGAACCGCTGGTCGACTACACCTACGTCCCCACCCTCGGGGGCAACCGCCCGGTGTTCGGCTTCAATTTGAGCCTGAAATTTTAGACGATGAAGAAACTCCTTACCATAGCGCTGCTCCTTGCCGTCGCCGCTTCGGCGTCGGCCCTCGACCGCAGCCCCCGCAAGAAGAAACGCGACAAGAAAGCCAAAACCGAAACCGTCGTCCCGGCGCCCGTTCCCGAGGCCGAACCGGTTCCCGTCCCCGAGCCGGAACCCGCCCCGGCCGAAGAACCCGTCGTCAACGACATGACGCTGGGATTCTCCCCCGAACAGACCGACTCGCTGCTGGCCGCATGGCGCGAACGCCAGCGGCAGGACGCGTTCAGCGAATTTTTCAAACAGTACATTCTGGAGGACTCCACCGAGGTGGCCGACAGCACGCCCGACTCGGTCTACTCCCGGCGGCTGCTCGACCTCGCGTCGCCGATCCAGTTCCCCTACAACAGCATCGTAAAGGGCTACATCAACCGCTACACCAACTCGCGCTACGGCACGATCAGCCGCATCCTCGGCATGTCGCAGTACTACTTCCCGATCATCGAGGAGGAGCTGCTCCGCGAAGGCCTTCCCGTCGAGCTGCGCGCGCTGCCGATCATCGAATCGGCGCTCTCCCCCACGGCGGTGTCGCCGATGGGCGCCGTCGGGCTGTGGCAGTTCATGCCCACGACCGGCAAGAGCTACGGACTCGAAATCAACTCGCTGGTCGACGAACGCCGCGACCCCTACCGCGCCACGCAGGCCGCCTGCCGCTACCTGAAAGACCTCTTCGCCATTTATAACGACTGGTCGCTGGCCATCGCCGCCTACAACTGCGGCCCGGGCAACGTCAACAAAGCGATCGCCCGCTCGGGAGGCAAGAACTTCTGGGAGATTTACGACTACCTGCCCCGCGAGACGCGCGGCTACGTGCCGGCCTTCATCGGCGCGTCGTACGCCTACGCCTACCACCGCCAGCACGGCATCGAGCCGACCGAAGCCCCGATTCCCCTTTCGGTGGACACCGTCCGGATCAACAAACTGATGCACCTGGGGCAGATCTCCTCGACGATCGACCTGCCGATCGAGACCCTGCGCCAGCTCAATCCGCAGTACAAACTCGACATCATCCCGGCCACGACCAAGCCCTACACGCTGGTCCTGCCGCAGCGGTATGTCATGCAATACATCGCTCACGAGCCTGAAATCCAAGCCAAAGACTCGATGTACCTCAAGGAGTACATCAACCCGGCCAACATCGACAAGAAACGCCAGGAGCGCAGCGGATCGGTCTACGTGGTCAAAAAGGGCGACACGCTGGGGGCCATCGCCCGCCGTTACCGCGTGACCACGGCGCAGATCATGCGCTGGAACAAGCTCAAGAGCGCCCACAAACTCCGCATCGGACAACGGCTCCGCATCGAAGGCAGGTAATGAACACCGATCACGATACCATCGTCGCCCCTGCAACCGCCGCCGGAGGGGCTATCGCCGTCATCCGCATCAGCGGCGGAGAAGCCTTCGCCGTCTGCGACCGGATATTCCGGGGCCGGCGGCCGCTCGCCGAGGCAGACGGCTACACGGTGCATTACGGTACGATAGCCGAGGGCGACCGCGTGATCGACGACGTGCTGGCGGCCGTTTTCCGCGCCCCGCACTCCTACACGGGCGAAAACTCGGTCGAAATCTCGTGCCACGGCTCCTCCTACATCGTCTCGGAAATCCTCCGGCTGCTGACCGCCGCGGGCGGACGCATGGCCCAGCCGGGCGAATTCACCATCCGCGCCTACCTGGCCGGGAAACTCGACCTCTCGCAGGCCGAGGCCGTGGCCGACATGATCGCCTCGTCGTCACGCGCCGCGCACGCGCTGGCCTCGACGCAGATGCGCGGCGGATACTCCGAAGAGCTCGAATCGCTGCGCGAAAAACTGCTGAACCTCACCTCGCTGCTGGAACTGGAACTCGACTTCTCGGAGGAGGATGTGGAGTTCGCCGACCGTACGGCGCTGCGCGCGACGATGCAGCGCATCGCTGCGGAGATCGACCACCTGCGCAGTTCGTTCGCACTGGGCAACGCCATCCGGGAGGGCGTCGCCGTGGCCATCGCCGGAGCGCCGAACGTCGGCAAATCGACGCTGCTCAACCGACTTCTGAACGAGGAGCGGGCCATGGTCTCGGAGATCGCCGGAACCACGCGCGACGTGATCGAGGAGTGCGCCAACATCGGCGGCGTGCTTTTCCGGTTCCTCGACACGGCCGGCATCCGCCCGACCGACGACCGGCTCGAACAAATGGGCATCCAGCGCACGATGTCGAGCATCGAACGGGCGCGGATCGTCATTCATATGGTCGACGCCTCGACGCTCACGGGTCCGGTTCCCGCCCCGGATTTTCCGCTCCGTCCCGGGCAGAAACTCCTGACCGTCGTCAACAAGACCGACAAGGCTCCGGCCGCATGGCGGCTTCCCGAAGGCGTTGTCGGCATTTCTGCCAAACACGGCGAGGGTATCGACGCCCTGTGCGACGCCCTGCGGGAGTCCGTCGACACCGAAGCGCTCTACCACGGTGATCCGGTCGTCTCGAACAGCCGCCATTACGAAGCGCTTTCGGCGGCCCGCGAAGCACTCGGCCAAGCCCTCGACGGTCTCGCCCACGGCCTTCCGACCGACCTTTTGAGCGAAGAAATCCGCCAGGTCATCACCCACCTCAGCGCCATCACGGGCCGCGGTGCCATCGCCCCCGACGAAATCCTGCAAAACATCTTCTCGAAATTCTGCATCGGAAAGTGATGGCTTGGAAATAGCCATAAGCAACCATAACCATTTAGAATAAAGTCGCTGTATTTCAGTGACTTTTCTATTTTAACGGTTTCCAATCCGTATTTGGAGATAACGGTTTTTATCCATATTTTTCTATCATATTTCTACCACGACAGAAATTCACGGTTAACCCGAATGTCACAGTGACGCATTAGTTGACGTGTGTTGACAGTGGTTTACATGTGTTGACAAAAATCGGGAGAAATAAGGCGAAATTACCGCCAATATAAACGAGAAAATATGGAAGTAAGAAAGATTTGTCAATGGTGCGGAAAGCCATTCATAGCTCAAAAAACAACGACCTGTTATTGTAGCCATCAGTGTTCCAATCTTGGCTACAAGGAGCGCATCCGGGAACGTAAGCGACAGTTGAAACGGTCGCAAGAATTATTGCAACCTCGACAAGCCGCCGAGGGGCAGGATTTCTTCTCTTTTGCCCAAGCAGCAAAGTTAATAGGCGTAACCAGACAGTACATATATAAATTGGTAAAGGAATCCAAACTTCGGGCTTCACGCATCAGCGGCAAGAAGTCACTCATCCGCCGTGCTGACATTGAACTGATGATGAAAACCAAACCTTACGAGCGTGTCGTGCCCAAAGAGGACTTCGACATCTCTGAGTATTGCACAGCCGAAGAGATTGCAGAAAAATACAAAGTCAACGCTAAATGGGTGTGGACTTACACAAGGCAACATAAAGTGCCGAAAGTGAGAATCCGCCAGTTCAACTATTACAGCAAGAA